>PJQF01000180.1_pt1 | contig 32944 bp, 36 predicted proteins | sample 1503741 | NCBI WGS metagenome assembly PJQF01 (sample SAMN07775949, study PRJNA414020) | Biofilm metagenome, whole genome shotgun sequencing project. | isolation source: biomolecule (vanillin) treated reverse osmosis membrane biofilm | place: India: Nagpur | collected 2017-03-21 | reverse complement strand
ACGCTACCCGTGAGGGTGGCTACCTGCGCATCCTCAAGTGCGGTTTCCGCGCTGGTGACAACGCGCCTATGGCGTACGTTGAGTTGGTTGATCGTGCTACTGCCGGCGAAGCTGTAAGCGCCGAGTAAGACGACAAGCTGTAACAAAGAACCGGGCCTAGTGCCCGGTTTTTTGTGCGCGTAACAAAAGCGCGATTTGTACAAGTTTTCGGGGTAGGGGCTTGGCACTATGCGGTTGAGGTTGTTGGTAGTAATTTTCTATTGATGCGTGAAATTTAATGAATTTGTACGTGTCATGTTGCTGATCAATAATCCTCCCAAGCCGATTAGCCGGCAGTTCTAAGTCCGACCTGAGGAAAATTGAGCATGAGCCAGAATAAAATCCTTACTACCGCCAGCGGTGCTCCCGTTGCAGATAACCAGAATTCCCGTTCTGCTGGCCCGCGTGGCCCGCTGTTGCTCGACGATTTCCATCTGATCGAGAAGCTCGCTCACTTCAACCGTGAAAACATTCCTGAGCGCCGCGTACATGCCAAAGGGTCGGGTGCCTACGGAACGTTTACAGTCACCCAAGACATCACTCAGTACACAAGCGCCAAGCTTTTTGAATCTGTGGGTAAGCAGACCCCGACCTTCCTGCGCTTCTCAACTGTGGGCGGTGAGCGTGGTTCTGCTGATACCGAGCGCGACCCACGTGGTTTTGCCTTGAAGTTCTACACTGAGGAAGGCAACTGGGACATCGTGGGGAACAACACTCCGGTGTTCTTCATTCGCGACCCGCTGAAATTCCCTGACTTCATTCACACTCAGAAGCGTCTGCCGCAAAGCAATCTCAAAAGCGCACAGATGATGTGGGACTTTTGGTCGCACTCCCCTGAGGCGCTGCACCAAGTGACCATCTTGTTTTCGGACCGTGGCATTCCAGACGGCTACCGTCACATGCATGGCTTTGGCAGCCACACTTACAGCCTGATCAATGCTAATGGTGAGCGTCACTGGGTGAAATGGCACTACAAAACCAAGCAGGGGATCAAGAATCTGACTCCAGCCGATGCTGCACGCTTGGCCGGTACCGACCCCGATTACGCCCAGCGTGATCTGTTCGGTGCGATCGAGCGCGGTGATTTCCCGAAATGGCGCGTCTGCATCCAGATCATGACTGAAGCCCAAGCTAACGCTCACTACGAGAATCCTTTCGACGTGACCAAAACCTGGTCGCAGAAGGAATTTCCGTTGATCGAAGTTGGTGAGCTTGAGCTCAATCGCAACCCGCAAAACTACTTTGCTGAAGTTGAGCAGGCAGCATTCGGCCCGAGCAATATGGTCCCAGGTGTTGGCCTGTCCCCAGACCGCATGCTGCAAGGTCGGGTTTTTGCCTACGCTGATGCCCACCGCTACCGTGTTGGCACCAATCACCAGCAGTTGCCGGTAAATGCGCCGCGCAACCCGGTAAATAGCTACCAGCGTGACGGGTCGATGGCTTTCGGCAACAACGGTGGTGCCGCCCCTAACTACGAGCCAAACAGCTACGCCGATGCACCTAAGCAAGCTCCGCAGTACGCCGAGCCAGCCTTGGCCCTGAGCGGTGCCGCTGATCGTTACGATCATCGGGAAGACACTGACTACTACAGCCACGCCGGGGCGCTGTTCCGCCTGATGAACGATGATCAGAAAGCCCTGCTCACCAATAACATCGCGGGTGCAATGGCTGGGGTTTCCAATGATGTGGTTCAGCGTCAATTGGCGCACTTCTACAAAGCGGACCCTGCATATGGAGAAGCAATCGCAAAGGCATTGGGTGTATCGCTTAACTGACTCTAAACGATAAGCAGAACCGCCCTCATTTGGGCGGTTTTTGCGTTATTTCCGCTACTTTTCTCCGGAAATCTTCACTTTTATGCCGTTATTCCCGTGACCTCCGAGTCATCATGGTTCAAACTACAGACTTTCAAGCAGGGAGATGTAGGGCGATGCAAGGTCACCCCGACGTAATCGATTACCTCAACACGTTGCTGACGGGCGAACTGGCAGCTCGTGACCAATATTTCATCCACTCGCGTATGTACGAAGACTGGGGTTTTACCGAACTCTATGAGCGTATCAACCACGAGATGGAAGAAGAGGCACAGCACGCTGACGCGCTGATGCGTCGTATCCTGATGCTCGAAGGCACGCCGCGCATGCGTCCCGATGATCTGGACGTGGGCACCAGCGTACCTGACATGCTCGCAGCCGATCTTCGCCTTGAATACAAGGTGCGTGCTGCGCTCTGCAAGGGCATCGAGCTCTGCGAGCAGCACAGCGACTTCGTCACGCGGGAAATCCTGCGTGTGCAGTTAAACGACACCGAAGAAGATCACACCTACTGGCTGGAAAAGCAGTTGGGCCTGATCAAGTTGGTAGGGCTGGAGAATTATCTGCAATCGCAGTTCTGATTTCCGGCTACTAAAAAGCCCCTGTCACCGCAAAGTGACAGGGGCTTTTTTATGGGGCATACATCAGGCTCGATCACGCTCCAACAGCGGCTTCAAGTAGTAACCGGTGTGAGACTGCGGCATTTCGGAGACTTGCTCCGGTGTACCTACCGCGATGATCTGGCCACCCTTGGAACCGCCTTCCGGCCCTAGGTCCACCAACCAGTCAGCAGTCTTGATCACATCAAGGTTGTGCTCAATCACGACCACAGTGTTGCCGTGGTCGCGCAATCGGTGAAGCACGTCCAGCAGTTGCTGGATATCTGCGAAGTGAAGGCCCGTGGTCGGCTCATCGAGGATATACAGAGTCTTGCCCGTATCGCGCTTGGACAGCTCGCGAGACAGCTTCACCCGCTGCGCCTCACCCCCGGACAGCGTGGTCGCCGACTGTCCCAGCTTGATATACGACAGGCCTACATCCATCAGCGTTTGCAGCTTGCGCGCCAATGCTGGAACCGCGTCGAAGAACACGCGAGCTTCCTCGATGGTCATCTCCAGGGTTTCGTGGATGTTCTTGCCCTTGTACTTGATCTCTAAGGTTTCGCGGTTATAGCGCTTGCTCTTGCATACGTCGCACGGCACATAAATATCCGGCAGGAAGTGCATCTCCACCTTAATCAGACCATCGCCTTGGCACGCCTCACAGCGCCCGCCCTTGACGTTGAACGAGAACCGGCCAGGACCGTAGCCACGCGAGCGTGACTCCGGAACACCGGCGAACAGCTCGCGAATCGGTGTGAACAGCCCAGTGTAGGTCGCTGGGTTAGAACGCGGTGTGCGGCCAATCGGGCTTTGGTCGATGTCGACGACCTTGTCTAAATGCTCCAGGCCTTTGATGCTGTCATGTGCCGCCGCTTCCAGGGTGGTTGCACCGTTCAGGGCGGTTGCGCTCAGTGGGAACAGCGTGTTGTTGATCAGTGTCGACTTGCCCGATCCGGAAACACCAGTCACACAGGTCAGCAAGCCCAGCGGAATCTCCAGGTCGACATTACGCAGGTTGTTCCCGCGTGCACCTTTGAGGTGTAGCGCCATCTTCTTGTTGCGCGGCGTGCGTTTAGCCGGTACTTCAATCTTCACGCGGCCAGACAAGTACTTGCCGGTCAACGAGTCCGGGTGAGCCATGACTTCGGCCGGCGTACCCTCGGCAACAATATGCCCACCATGTACGCCGGCACCTGGGCCAATATCGACCACATAATCCGCCAGGCGAATCGCGTCTTCGTCGTGCTCGACGACGATTACCGTGTTGCCGATATCCCGCAGGTGTTTCAGCGTACCCAGCAGTCGGTCGTTATCCCGTTGGTGCAAACCAATGGACGGCTCATCAAGGATGTACAAAACGCCTACCAGCCCGGCACCAATCTGACTGGCCAGGCGAATACGCTGCGCTTCACCGCCCGACAGAGTATCGGCACTGCGATCCAGCGAAAGATAATCCAGGCCCACGTTAACCAGGAACTGCAACCGCTCACGGATTTCCTTGAGGATTTTGTCGGCAATCTCCCCACGGCGTCCTGTCAGCTTGAGGACGCCGAAGTATTCACAGGCATCGCCAATCGGCAGATTGGTCACTGCCGGCAGCGTCTTCTCACCCACCCATACATGCCGCGCCTCACGACGCAGGCGAGTGCCACGGCAATCCGGGCAAGGTTGAGTGCTGAGGAATTTCGCCAATTCTTCGCGCACGCTCGCCGATTCGGTCTCGCGGTAGCGCCGCTCCAAGTTCGGCACGATGCCTTCGAACGGGTGGGAGCGCTTGACGATGTCGCCACGGTCGTTCAGGTATTTAAAGTCGACGTTCTGCGAGCCACTGCCATTAAGGATGACCTTCTGCTGATCTGCCGGCAGTTGGTTGAATGGCACTTCAAGGCTGAATTTATAGTGAGACGCCAGTGAACCCAGCATCTGGAAGTAGTAGACATTACGCCTGTCCCAGCCGCGTATTGCCCCCTCCGCCAACGTCAGCTCGCCGTTGACCAGGCGTTTGATGTCGAAGAATTGCTTCACCCCAAGACCATCGCAGGTCGGGCAAGCGCCGGCCGGGTTGTTGAAGGAAAAAAGCTTGGGTTCCAGCTCGCTGATGGCGTGGCCACAGATCGGGCAGGCAAAGCGTGCGGAGAAGATGATCTCTTCACCCGGCTCGTCATCCATCGGCGCCACCAGGGCAATACCGTCCGCCAGTTTCAGCGCGGTTTCGAATGACTCGGCCAGACGCTGCTGCAGGTCGGCGCGCACTTTGAAACGGTCGACCACTACATCGATCGAATGCTTCTTCTGCTTGTCGAGCTTTGGCGCTTCATCCAGCTCATACAGCTTGCCGTTGATGCGTGCGCGTACAAAACCCTGGGCACGCAGCTCTTCGAAAACAGAAAGGTGCTCGCCCTTACGCTCGCGAATCACCGGGGCCAGCAGCATCAGCTTGGCGCCTTCCGGCTGGGCCAGTACCAAGTCGACCATCTGGCTGACGGTCTGGGCTTCCAGCGGAATGTCGTGGTCCGGGCAGCGGGGAATACCTACCCGCGCGTACAGCAGGCGCAGGTAGTCGTAGATTTCGGTGATGGTGCCCACGGTGGAGCGTGGGTTGTGGGAGGTCGACTTCTGTTCGATGGAAATCGCCGGCGACAGACCTTCGATGGTGTCGACGTCAGGCTTTTCCATCATCGACAGGAACTGCCGGGCATAGGCCGACAGCGATTCCACATAGCGGCGCTGACCTTCGGCATACAGCGTGTCGAACGCCAGGGACGATTTGCCCGAGCCGGACAAGCCGGTGATGACAATCAGTTTGTCCCGGGGCAGGGTCAGGTCGATGTTCTTCAGGTTGTGGGTTCTAGCCCCACGAATCAGGATCTTGTCCAAGATGGCCTCGCACGGCGGGCGTAAATAATGCAGGAGTATACGGCTAAAGACTGGATGAATATACACTGTCAAAGTGCCGGGTGCAGCCTTACATGAAAGCTGCGCGGCAAAGCGCCGCATATACCCTCTCTATCGATGGGACTGGTAGAATCGCCGCCGGTTCACACGAGGTTTTTCCATGCACGATCCCCACAGCGAACGCATGAGTAGCGGCGAGACCCGAGCAGCAAGCGGTCTGGCCCTGGTGTTCGCGTTCCGTATGCTTGGCATGTTCATGGTGTTGCCGGTACTGGCGACCTATGGAATGGATCTGGCAGGCGCGACCCCCGCACTGATCGGCCTGGCGATTGGCGCCTATGGCCTGACTCAGGCGATTTTTCAGATCCCCTTTGGGATCATTTCCGACCGCATTGGCCGTCGTCCGGTGATTTACCTCGGGCTGATCGTCTTCGCCCTCGGCAGTGTGCTCGCGGCGCAGTCCGATTCCATCTGGGGTGTGATCGCCGGGCGTATCCTGCAGGGTGCTGGGGCGATTTCCGCTGCGGTGATGGCGCTCCTCTCTGACCTGACCCGCGAACAACACCGCACCAAGGCCATGGCCATGATCGGCATGACCATTGGCCTGTCGTTTGCGGTGGCCATGGTGGTCGGTCCCTTGCTGACTCGTGCTTTCGGCCTGCACGGCTTATTCCTGGCCACCGGCGGCATGGCGTTGTTCGGGATCGTGATCGTGGCCTTTATGGTGCCGCGCTCCACCGGCACGTTGCAGCACCGGGAGTCGGGTGTCGCACGCAAGGCGTTGTTGCCGACGCTCAAGCACCCAGACCTGCTGCGTCTGGATTTAGGTATCTTCGTATTACACGCAATGCTGATGTGCAGCTTCGTCGCCTTGCCCCTGGCCCTGGTGGAAAAAGCCGGGCTGCCCAAGGAGCAGCACTGGTGGGTCTACCTCACTGCTCTGCTGATTTCGTTCTTCGCCATGATTCCGTTCATCATCTACGGCGAGAAGAAACGCAAAATGAAACGAGTTCTCCTGGGCGCCGTCGCGACATTGATGCTCACTGAACTATTCTTCTGGCAGTTCGGCGACAGCCTGCGCGCACTGGTGATCGGCACGGTGGTGTTTTTCACCGCGTTCAACCTGCTCGAGGCTTCGTTGCCTTCGCTGATCAGTAAAGTTTCACCGGCGGGCGGCAAGGGCACGGCCATGGGGGTGTATTCCACCAGCCAGTTCCTGGGCTCCGCGTTGGGCGGCATCATGGGCGGCTGGATGTTCCAGCATGGCGGTTTGTCGGTTGTGTTCCTCGGATGCGCCGGGCTTGCTGCACTTTGGCTGGTCTTTGCTGTTACCATGCGCGAACCTCCCTACGTCACAAGTCTGCGTTTGCCGCTATCGCCTGAGGCGATCCGTGAAAGCGGCCTGGTAGAGCGCCTGAAGGCAGTCGTAGGGGTAACAGATGCAGTCGTGGTCGCCGAAGAGGCGGCCATTTACATCAAATTGGATACCGAATTATTGGATCGCGCGACGCTTGAGCAACTGGTCAATCCAGTGCCGACAGCGCGCCCAGCTTATGGCTAGGGCCAATTTATTTTGGTCAAAATAGCGTTCAAAGGCCAATCCTGGACTGGTCAAAACTGGCAAGGGCCAATTGATTTTTCCGAAAGGCCTTTGTCTCAAGTTATGTTTGGGCGATTTATTCTCCCTTAAGCCTTGTCAGGCGGCCGACTCACTCGCAATTGTGTAAACAGTGATTTACGTGCTTGGTCATAAGAGCCGCGATGTACGCGTATGGATGAATTGCGAGGTAGATGGTTTATGCTTTCTCCCAACGATTACCTCCGTTCACAAGCAGGCGCAACAGAGGTGTATTGACTCGTTGCGCTTCCTAGCTGCAGCACTATCTCTCTCTCGCCCAAGATGTCGCCATTGAGGCAGTGCAGATGTTATGTCCACCGAACCTGACCGGTCGGGAGCACTGGTGCTTGGATGAGCTTATTCAGAGAATTGTTATCGAGGGATTGGGACCGATCAAGGAGCAGTGATCTATGAGGCGTCGATGGGCACCTATAAGCTTGGTGATCTCGATTCGTGGAAGAGGAAAACTCGTCAGATCTGGTACTCAGAGCAGCGGCTTCGTGCTCACATACCTCGGGTATCCAATCGCGTGATCGATCCGAATGAGCCATACCTCTATGCGGCGGTGCCCTGATGAAGGCGCGGAAGCCTGTTTCATTATTTGAGCCAAACCATCTGAGGGGCACATGCTAGCCCTGGAACGAGCGAAGATATCGTTACTGAAAGCCAGAACTATTACCTGCTTCTCCGGCGCTGGGATTTCGGCTGAAAGCGGAATCTCTACGTACCGAGACCCGCTGGCCGGGCTTTGGTCACAGTATGACCCTGAGAAGCTGGAGACCGCGAAGGCCTTTCGAGAGAATCCTCGTCTGGTTTGGGGGTGGTACTTGTGGCGGCGACAACAAGTGGCTCGGTCGCAGCCCAATGTTGCGCACCGAGCATTCTGTCAAATGGCGGCAACGGGGCGTACCGTTTCTATCATCACTCAGAATGTTGACGATCTGCATGAGCGGGCCGGGTCTCATGGTGTCCTTCATTTGCATGGCAGTCTGGCTACCCCAAAGTGTTTCGCTTGTCATCGACCCGCAGAGCTGGCGCAGGATCAATTAGCTGTACCCGTTGAAGGCGCGTTGATCGAACCGCCACGCTGCAGACGATGCGGTGGCAAACTGCGCCCAGGAGTGGTTTGGTATGGAGAGGATCTGTCGAGAGATGTTTGGAAGTCTGCGATGTCATTGGTGCGAGGCTGCGACATCCTGATATCTGTAGGCACATCCGGGATTGTCACACCTGCCGCAGATATTCCGAGGCTCGCTTTGGCGTCGGGCGCTTTATTAATTCATGTGAATACGGAAGATGTAAGTCTGGGGGAACACAACGAGATCATGCTGATCGGTAATGCGACAGGTGTTCTCGCGCAACTTTCTGAATTTTTGGAGAGTGATGCGTAATTGCATGGACTTGACCACCCATTTGCATTCGACTTGACCAGGCGTTTGCATCGGACTTGACCAGTGTACATCGTATCCATAACTGGTTAAGGTCGACCCAAAGCAGTCAACCACTTGGGCCGTCTGAGTGTCATCGAGTGAGGATATTGGGTAAGCGTCCGGGTAAGTCACCATAAGCTCCTGACATCATCCGGTTCTAGCGTCCCGCGTGAGATCCCTACCGGCCCGGCCACCATCTGTCAGGTATGCTTCATCCACAATCCCTTCCGTAATTTTTTATTGAGACCCCAAAAGCCTCTCAGTATCGTCATTCCTCCCTCCTTTCCGGCTACCTCTGCCGTGAACCGCCCAGGCGTTAAATCGCGAAGCGGTCATACAGTTGCCGCCACTTATACGGTCGCTATCTAGTAGCGCGCCTCATTTCCGATATCAAGTGTTAAGGATGATTCTATGATCATTCGTCAGGCTACTAACGCCGACCATCCGCAACTGCTCAACATCTGGCTGCGCTCCGTTCGCGCCACACATCACTTCCTGCAAGAATCCGATATTGAGGCATTACTCCCTCAGCTCCGCGATATTTACCTACCCGCTGTCGAACTATGGGTTGCGGTAGATGCCGAGGACTGCCCGCTAGGGTTCATCGGGCTCAATGAAAATCATGTAGAGATGCTCTTCATCGAACCAGATCTGCGAGGGAAAGGGATTGGCCGCGCACTGCTGGATCATGCCCGCAGTTCGCGCAGTCAGATGAGTGTTGATGTGAATGAACAGAACCCCGAAGCGGTAGGGTTCTATTTACATTACGGTTTTGTTCAAACAGGTCGTTCTCCGCTGGATGGCGAGGGCCGCCCCTTCCCCTTGCTGCACTTGAGCCTGCCCGGCTAGAGCTGTAGTAGTGAATCGCTCCTACGCTTCTGCTTCGGGGCGATTCATTATTCAGTAGGACGGCATCCATTGATTCGGTAGCAATTGCCCGACCTCACTGGCTCGCTGTGTCGGCAACCGTGTCAGCACATCCTTGAGATAGGCATAGGGATCATGTCCATTCATACGCGCCGACTGGATCAGGCTCATGATTGCAGCCGCCCGCTTACCGCTACGTAGCGACCCGGCAAATAACCAGTTCGAACGTCCGAGTGTTCGGCCAGCTGACTTTTGTTCGTCACGTGCAGATCGAAAAACTTGCGACGGGCGTGGGCCATGCAGCCGATTTCAGTGATGCCTTGCTCAAATCCAGCCTTGTAGCCAGCGAAATCATCGCAGACCAGCTTGCCGTTCCAGTCACCCAAGAAGTTGCGCGGATGTTCGCCAGCACGGCTTGGGCTGAAGTCGTAAACCACCGCGTTGAGCGCCGAAAACGGCGTAGTGCTGTAGGCCCAGACGTAGGCCCGGTGGGTTTTCTTCTCTCCCGGCGCAAGCATTTGCACAGGCGTTTCATCAGCGTGAATCACGCCCTGGTTCAGCACAGCTTCACGCAGCGCATCGACCAGCGGCTGGAGTCGCATGCCGGTCTGTCCAACCCATCGGGCCAAGGTCGAGCGAGCGATTGTCAGTCCGGCACGACCAAAGATTTTCTCCTGCCGGTACAGTGGCAAGTGATCGGCAAACTTGGCCACCATTACTTGGGCCAGCAAGCCTGCTGTCGGAATACCTTTGTCGATAACCTGCGCCGGCATGGGCAACTCGATGATCACTGACGCTTCGGCTGGCCGTTTAGGCTTCGGTTATTGTTCGTTTCGTCGTAATACAGCGTGTAGGCCTTATTGATGTTCTTCATCAAGTCCTGCCCGGGAAATCTAAACAGGCCGGCATCGATCACTATTTTTTCGGAGCTGTCATCAATCATGGGTCTACCTGAGGTCGGTTCCGGCTGGAGGCGAAATGACACCCTAAGCCGTTTCGCGATGCTGCGCACGTTTTCCGTGATCAGATTAGATGACGGAATTGGTCAGAATGGCCGGATCAAGCCAGGGCACAACGAGCACTTCATAGCATTTAAAATGATCCAGAGAGGTGCTGAACGGATGATTTTTTCGCCATGCTGCCAACGCCTCGCGTCGGGTGAAGGCGTCATCGATGCTGATCTGGCCCACATTACCGAGTTCGGGCTTGGCGTCGTGGTAAGCCTGCAATCGGTCGCGATGGGCATCAGCAACCTCTTTGTCCTCATGCACCCCCATGAGGCAGTGCCTGGAAGTGAGCTTGGCAGCGACGACGTAGCCGAAGCGAATCTTGCGATCGTGGGCTGGTGAGTGACCTTGGGGCATATCGTTCATGAGTGTTTTCCTAGACAGTCGTGAGCAAAAACTCACCATGGAAGGGGAGCGCATCAAGGGTTGGATCATTTTCAAAATGCTCTTCCCATGCCCGGCAAATCTTGAAGAAAAACATGAACAGGTCTATGTCCTCGCCGCTTGACCGAACGATGCTAAAGGCTTGCCGTTCTTTCTCAAGTCCTTCGATCACACCATTTGGGCCTAACGCGGACAGTTTCTGATTTCCAACACTGACCGAAACAGGCTTTACCACCAGGTGCTTCGAGGCGTTAGCTATATCGGCACATTCGCCAAACAGCCCATCCGCCTTTTCCCTCCAAGCACTATGAAAAGCCGCATCCCCCTTTTCATCTTTTGATTGCAGTATCCAGTCCCGCAACGAGGAATTGGTTACACAGAAATTGAAAAGGTGATCTCCCATCTCTTCCAAGGTGGTTGCATTCCAAGCGCGGCCAGCTTCTCGAAAGAGCTTCAAGGGGTCGTCTCAGAAAACGGAAAATAAAGCACGTTAAGCTCCAATTTCGCGCAGGTACTGGTACAACGTTTCGCGGCTGATGCCAAATTCACGGGCCAGCTTTGCCTTTTGCTCGCCGGCCTTGACGCGTTGCAGAAGTTCAGCGGCGCGTTCGGGCGAAAGCGCTTTCTTGCGGCCCCTGTATGCTCCGCGCTGTTTGGCGAGCGCGATGCCTTCCCTCTGTCGCTCGCGGATCAATGCTCGCTCGAACTCGGCGAACGCGCCCATGACCGACAACATCAAGTTTGCCATCGGCGAATCCTCACCGGTGAAGGTCAGGCATTCTTTGACGAACTCGATGCGCACACCGCGCCTGGTCAGCTTTTGCACAAGGCGGCGCAGGTCATCGAGGTTGCGGGCCAAGCGATCCATGCTGTGCACCACCACCGTATCTCCTTCGCGCACGAAGGCCAGCAGCGAGTCAAGTTCTGGGCGCTGGGTGTCCTTGCCCGATGCCTTGTCGGTGAATACCTTTCCGACTTCGACCTGTTCCAGTTGCCGCTTCGGGTTTTGGTCGAAGCTGCTGACCCGGACGTAGCCGATACGTTGACCTTGCAAGATGCCCCCAAACAGAAAAGTGTCAGGAATAAATCTATGACCTTGCGTAGCTTGTGTCAATAAATTAAGCGATGGAGTCTATCCGGACGTTTCTGGGTAGGCTGTCCTGACGTCAGGTTAGGGCATAGCCCAACCTGACGGATCGATTGACAGCTCATTATTATTCACTATGATTAACCCTGAGTCGAGCTATGGCAAAGTCACTCAAAATAAATCACAAAGGATAGATGATGAGCCAATCCAGCCCTTTGACGCACCAGGATGCCAACCATCGCGATTCCGCATGGGAGCGTGCTGCCAACTACGAGAAGGAAGAGCGCCCCATCCACCCAGTTAGCAAAATTGTGATCAAGGGGGCGGTTGATGTTGTGTTCTTTCGCTCGTCATCAGCGCACCTGGTCGTGGCAGGGGAAAACGTGGAAGCCATTCGTAACATCAAGACCCGCTTCGAGGGTGACAAGCTGATCATCGAGCAGGAGGGCATTTCCATTAGCGGCTATGGGGGCAATATTCACGTTTCTGGTACCGGCAACATTTTCGTGGGCGGAACGATCAATGTCGGTGGACGCCACGGCGGCGTCACTATGCAGTCCAAGGGGCGAAGCATCGTTGGAATCGCATTGCCTGAAGCCCCCAGTATCCGCATCAAGGGCAGTGGCGACGTGACCCTGTACGACCTTCAGCAGACCGTCCTCGATCTAGGCATCCAAGGTTCGGGCGATATCACGGCCTTTGGTCGCGTGGGTCTTCTGGACGCCGAGATAGCCGGTTCGGGCGACGTGGACGCCAGCGAGCTGGTCGCTACGTCCGCCAAACTGTCGGTAGTCGGCTCCGGTGATATCGACGCCTATGTCAGCGACTCAGTGAAGGCACGCGTGGCGGGTTCCGGTGACATCGTGGTGCGCGGTAACCCGCCGACCCGCGACCATTCCGTTGCCGGCTCAGGCGACATCAAGTTCAAGAAGAAGTGACGCTCCATGAAGAATGACCAAGAACGAACCGAGCTGTTGCAGCAGATCGACAAGCTGTTGACGGCAGTGGATTCGATGCAAACCTGCCTCGAAGCGCCCGAGGCCACAAACGCCGATGGCGGCTTTGACATTGCTCGCACCAACTTGCGTATCACGGCCAACGAGGCCGCGCAGGTTGTCGAACGTCAGCGAGGCGCGCAGGAGCAGCGTGAAAAGTCTCGTCCAAAAGTAACGCTGGCCACGTCGTTACTTGCCGGCGCTGAAGCGTCTGAATGGCAGGCCAACAAGCTCAAAACTAATGGCGATGAGGCCGGTGCCCGCCAGGCCAGCGAACATGCCGTCACTCTGCGCCGGATGGCATCGGAAGCGGCGGTTACTGAACGCCGGCAGAGCATGCACCTTGTACCTACCATTGATTAGGAGTAACCCCATCATGGCAACCACCGCGAAAACCCGATCCGTCACGGCTCACGTCCCTGTGCAACTGGCCGAAAAGGTCGATTTGATGGCTGAGCGCCTGGAACGCTCCAAGAACTGGATCGTCAAGCAGGCTCTGGCCGCCTGGATAGACCAGGAAGAAGAACGTAGTCGCCTGACCCGTGAGGCATTGGCCGATGTGGATGCTGGTCGCGTGATCGATCATCAAGCTGTCCAGGCCTGGGCTGAAAGCCTCAGCACTGACACTCCGTTGCCGGTACCGCGCTGATGGAGTTGAAGTGGACAAGCAAGGCGCTTTCCGACATTGCCCGGTTGTATGAGTTTCTGGCGTCGGTGAATCAGCCTGCCGCCGCACGAACAGTGCAGCAACTCACAGCCGCACCTTCCACGCTGCTGGCCAACCCGCGCATTGGCGAACGCCTGGAAGAATTCGATCCACGGGATGTGCGCCGAATTCAGATCGGCCATTACGAGATGCGTTACGAGATAGTGGATTCCACTATCTACCTACTGCGCCTGTGGCACACCCGCGAAGACCGATAGGTTTGGCTGGGCCAGGAACGGAATACATCAAACTGGCGAGCCTACGACTGATCAGAAAACCTTAGCGTACGATTTTTTCCGAATTCTGTAGGCTCCCCTAATCCAAGGCCAACCTCCTGTGCTAATTCGCCCAGTCTAGGGGGCTATAGATCAATGTCATCAACTTTGGAAATTATCCATAAATATCATATAATTAGCGCTCAAATCAGTGCATGGGAGAAGCCCTTTTGACTACCTATACCGCATCGCTTGACACCGCCAGCCAAGCCCTGGTTTGAAAATTGTACAAAAAATAACCAGTCCGCTCGATTGTCCCGCCTTCATCGCCGCCCACCGCCAGAATCCTCAAGACTTTACCCGCCGACGCCAGCTCACCTTCAAGAACCTCGTCCTGTTCCTGCTCAATCAGCCGCGCACGGCCCTGCAAACCGAACTCGATCAGTTCTATCGCGTACTCAATCAGGCGTCGACTGAGACGCAAATGGTCACTGCGCAGGCCTTCTGCAAAGCGCGCAAAAAGCTCAACCCCGAGGTATTTGAAAGTCTCAATCACCTCCTGCAGCAACAAATTGACTGCTTCGGGCTGCGTCAGAAGTGGCGTGGGCTGAGGGTGCTCGCGGTGGATGGCTCGACCGTGCATTTACCCCTGGAGTCGACCATGGCGACCTTCTTTGGCAGTCACTCTGGCTTTCCCATGGCTCGCTTGTCCACACTCTACGAAGTCGCTGACGGTCAAACCCTGCATAGCCTGATCGTGCCCCTGACCGTCGGCGAGCGCGACTGTGCCCATCTGCACCTTGAGCACCTGCCGGCTGACAGCCTGACGCTGTTTGACCGTGGTTACCCTGGGCACTGGTTATTCGCGCTGTTCGCGCAGCAACAGCGGCACTTTCTGATGCGCCTGCCCTGTGGCTATAACGCCCAGGTCAAAGCGTTTCTATACTCTGGCCAAGTTTAAGACACACAGCTTTTCGTGGCCAACCATCCTGAAGCACGTCTGTTCTGCTCCGAGGCTGGCGTTGATCCTGCCAGCCAGATCGAGCTGAGACTGATCCGGGTCGAGTTGGCCAACGGCGAAAGCGAGGTATTGCTGACCTCGTTGCTGGATCGAGAAGCCTTTCCCGCTGAGGTGTTTGCCGAGCTTTACCACCGCCGCTGGGGCATCGAAACCGACTTCCGTCGCCTCAAACAAACCCTGACGCTGGACAACTTCAGCGGCCGCAGCGTGACTGCTGTAAAGCAGGACTTTCATGCCGCTCAACTGTTGAAGAACCTGGCGCTGTTGATGCAGCACCTGCTACAGCCGGTCATCGAACAGCGCCACAAAGGTCGCAAGCTGCGATGGAAAGTCAACTTCACCCAAGGCGTGTCACGGCTCAAAAATACCCTGGTCGAGCTGCTGGTGCGGCACTGTGCTCAGGGGCTGAGCAATGTGCTGGCCTTGATGGCTAAAAGCCTCAGTGCCGTACGCTCAGGCCGTAGCTTTGCGCGCCAACGCAAACGCGCAGCCAGCCGAGGTTGTGAGGGCTACAAACCGACGCGCTGAAGAAACACCACCGCCCAACCTCCGTGCAAAAAAAAGCTGGCCACAAGCGGTCGGCATAGGCTCGTCCGGAGAACGAGAAATCTCGCCTAGACAGCCGGAACAGACGATGATCACATCACCGCCAGCCCAGTTAGACCGCCTGATTGAGCGGCAGAGGCCTGGTCATCGCCCGACGGCCATGGCGGCTGGCTGCTTCGGGGGGCTTGCCTTGGGCAGGGCTGCAGCTTAGGTTGATGACATTGCCCTTACAACTACCCAACACCAAAATTACAATTTGGTAATATCGACGCTCTTAAACATTTTTTTCACACGCCGGCTCCCATGAGTAGTTAAAGTCAACACCATACAGCCTCTTGAACACATGCAGTTCTCTCAATGATATCGCCACCCTCTACAACCTTGCCTTACTATCTGATCGTTGGAATATTTGCCACTGGCGCTCATTACATAACACTTTTGTTATTGTCTCTGGTTCTGCCCGCACTCATTGCGACGTTACTGGGAGCAATAGTCGGGACTGTTGTTAGTTATCAGGGCAACAAGCGCTGGACGTTTACAAAGGCTCGCCCATCCGACACTTATCAATGGCTGCGCTTCAGCATCACGGCCTTGGTCTACAACGGTACAAACCTGGCCCTGATGGCGACCCTGCTGGAGCACTGGCCCCAGCGCCTATGGCTGATGCAGGTGATCACCACCTGTGCCCTGACGTTGATCACTTACCAAATCAACCAGTACTGGAGCTTTCGCCATGAATCGATCAAGAGCTGAGCGCTCCCCACGTCCGATGCTCAGTGTGATTGTCTGTTGTTATAACGAAGCCAAGGTACTGCCTTTTTTTCATAAGCGGCTAATGGCTGTACTTAAGACACTCAGCATTCGCTACGAAGTAGTGTATGTCAACGACGGCAGCCGCGATGAAACACTGGCGCTACTGGATGGTTATTGCCAGACGCCTGGCGTTCGTTGTTTGAACCTGAGCCGTAACTTTGGCAAGGAAGCCGCCATGGTCGCCGGTATTGATTATGCGGTCGGGGATGCGTTGTTATTTATTGATGCCGACTTGCAAGACCCGCCCGAACTTATTCCACTCATGGTTCATCATTGGTTGACCGGTAGCGATATCGTCAATATGCAGCGCCGCAGTCGCCTGTCTGATACCTCAAGCAAACGTATCAGTGCCCACCTCTATTACAAACTGATGAACTTTTTGGCCGACAAGTTTGATGTTCCCGCAGACGTCAGCGACTTCCGCCTGATTGGCCCGGCGCCCCTGGCAGCGCTGCGCGGTATGCCGGAACGGACGCGTTTCATGAAGGGCCTGATCAGTTGGCTGGGGTTCAATACCATCGAGTTGCCCTATGACCGTGAGCCGCGTAGCGCCGGTCTCAGCAAATGGGGGCCGCTGGCGCTGATCGACCTCGGTATCGAAGGCGTATTGGCGCTGTCGCGCAAGCCGTTGCGCTGGTTCAGCCTGCTCAGCCTGATGATTTTCATCGCCACCATGGTGCTCATCATCCAGCAGATGAGCGTAAACACCGCCAATGCCCATCACGTGATCATGGGCATTGCTGCGTTCATTACCGTGGGCATAGCAATGATCGGCGAATACCTCGGGGCAACGTTGAGCGAAGTCAGGCAGCGTCCCATCTATCTACTCGACAACCTGCTCGGCGAAGCCCCTGAACGGCCGGAGCACCCCTGCCCGATACACCCTCGCGAACAAGAAAACCACTGATGATAACGACCCGTACGCTATGGCTGGTATTGATCGCCATTTTGGCCCTGCGCCTGGCAAGCCTGGGGCTGTACCCGCTGATGGACACCTCGGAAGCCCGCTACGCGGAAATGGCCCGCAAGATGCTGGTACTCGGCAACTGGGTAACCCCGCTGTTCGAGCTGGACGTACCTTTTTGGGGCAAGCCGCCACTGTCGTTCTGGACCCAGGCGCTGGGCATGAAGTTGCTGGGTATCAATGAATTCGCCATTCGCTTTCCGGCGTGGCTGCTGCATGTCGCCAGTTGCCTGATCATCATCCGGTTTGCCCGTGAGCAGGCCGATGAAAAAACGGCGGTATTGGCGGCAATTATCTTTTCCAGCTCAACCCTCGGCCTGTTGTCAGCAGGTGTGGTGTTGACCGACCCGGCATTGAGTTTCTCGGTACTGCTGGCCAGCTATGGCTTCTGGTGCGGCATGACACGGGGCGACCGCCGTTGGGCACTGGCAGGATTTGCCGGCCTGGGCCTCGGGTTGCTGGCAAAGGGGCCGTTGGTGCTGGTGCTGGTGGGGGCTCCAGCTGTGATCTGGACGCTTTACTACCGACAATGGCGTGCCTTTTTGCACTTGCCCTGGCTGCTGGGCCTTGCGTTGATGCTGGTGATTGCCGTGCCTTGGTACGTGATTGCTGAACAGCGCACGCCGGGGTTTCTCGATTACTTCCTGATCGGCGAGCACTGGAAGCGTTATGTGGTCAGCAAATGGGCCGGAGACTTGTACGGCAGCGCCCATGCCCGGCCCACGGGCGCCATCTGGATGGACCTGATGCTCGCGCTTTTTCCCTGGACGCTGCTGTTGCCAGCGGTGTACTTCGCCCTGCGCCGCTCGGCCCTGTCGGGTCGCTACTATGGTTTTATCGCCCTGTGGGCCCTGGCTACGCCGGTATTTTTCACGTTCTCCGGCAATATCCTGTGGACTTACCTGCTGCCATCGCTGCCGGCCTGGAGCCTGCTGCTGGCTGGCGCACTCAAGGCTGTGCCCTGGCAAACCGGCAAAACCATCATTGGGTTGATCCTCGCGCTGCTGCTGCCGGTATGGCTGCTGATCGCTGCCATCGACGGCCGCGCCTTTGACCGGCCGAATAACCAACGTGAGCTCGCCAGGGCCTGGCAGCAGTTGCAGGCAGAGCGTCCCGGAACCCTCTTTTACTGGGGCCGGCGCTCGTACTCGGGGGAGTTCTATACGCAGGGGCAGGCACGCCGGGTCGAGGACTTGGCTACCTTGCCCGTTGACCGCAGCTTTTACATCGCCCGTCGGGTACGTGACCTCAAGCGAGGCATCCAGGGCTTGCAGCCGTTCAATTGTGTCGAGCAACTGCGTGCCAGCCAAAGCGTGTTATTCAGGTGCGAACCACTGAAAGCACCCACTGACCTGTAGGAGCCGGCTTGCCGGCAACGCCCTGGCGACCAGCATCAACAGCGTTGCGTTACGGCTACCAGACCATCTCCTGGCTGCCCCTTTGCCCCGATACATCATCAAGCTGGGGGCGCTTTCCGGGCTGGGAATCGACCATGCACTGATGCTGGGCCTGCAAGTGAAGACCGCGTTCTAAAGCGCTAGCGCATAGGCATCTGGATTAATCTTGATCTTGGACCTCCAGTTGGAACACGATGGCTGCCTTGAACCGTTGACGAAAGGAATCTCGTTATGTTCCCTCTGGACATCTGGCTGACCTATACCGCCGCCTGCCTGTTGCTGGTGCTTTCCCCCGGGCCGGACAACCTGCTGGCCATCGCCAGGGGCCTGAGCCAGGGGCGCATGGCGGCGGCCATTTCGGGGGTTGCGTCGGGCACCGGGATTCTGTTTCACGTAGCCACCGCCTCGTTGGGCCTGACCCTATTGATGCAGACATCCGCCGTGGCCTTCTGGGTCGTAAAAGTGATCGGCGCCAGCTACCTGGTGTGGCTGGGTATCAAGGTCTTGCGTTCGCGCAGCCTGATCAACTTCAAACCGGCGGCACGGCAATCGCTCAAAAGCATCTTCCTCACCGGCTTCCTGTCTGCGGCGCTTAACCCTAAGCCGGGACTGTTTGTGCTTGCGTTCATTCCACAGTTCGTCAACCCATCATTGGGCTCGGTCACTGTGCAGATGCTGGTCTACGGCACCTGGTTCGCCGCGTTGACCGCCCTGGGCTTTGCGCTCATGGGAATTTTTGCAACGCGCCTGTCGACCTGGCTGCAGCGCAAGCCAAAAGTTGTCAACGGCCTGAATGTCGGCGCCGGACTGACCTTCGTCGCGTCCGGGCTTTCGGTAGCAGCACTCAGCCAAAAATAACCCATGATTGCTCATGGGTTATTAGTTGCAGGCCTTACGCTCGGATCAGGTGATCAAAAGCACTCAGGGAAGCCTTGTCATGCCACGCCGTTCTATCCTGTCCATTGCCGAGCGTGACAGCCTGCTGGCATTGCCAGATACCAAGGAAGAACTGATTCGTCAGTACACGTTTAGCGACACCGACCTGTCCATCATTCGGCAGCGGCGCGGCCCGGCCAACCGCCTGGGCTTCGCCGTGCAGCTCTGCTACCTGCGCTTTCCCGGTGTCATCCTTGGCGTCGATGAGCCGCCGTTTCCGCCTTTGCTGAAACTGGTCGCTGACCAGCTCAAGGTTGGCGTCGAACGCTGGGGCGAGTATGGCCAGCGGGAACAGACCCGGCGCGAGCACCTGGTCGAACTGCAAACGGTGTTCGGCTTCCAGCCCTTCACGATGAGCCACTACCGGCAGGCCGTCCAGTGGCTGACCGAGCTGGCCATGCAAACCGACAAGGGCGTCGTGCTGGCCAGCGCCTTGGTCGATCATCTGCGGCGGCAGTCGGTCATTCTGCCTGCCATCAACGCCGTCGAACGAGCGACCGCCGAAGCGATTACCCGCGCCAACCGGCGCATCTACGATGCCCTGGCCGAACCGCTATCGGACGCGCATCGCCGCCGCCTCGACGATCTGCTCAAGCGCCGGGACAACGGCAAAACGACCTGGCTGGCCTGGCTGCGCCAGTCGCCCGTCAAACCGAACTCGCGGCACATGCTGGAACACATCGAACGCCTCAAGGCGTGGCAGGCGCTCGACCTGCCTTCCGGCATCGAGCGGTCGGTTCACCAGAACCGGCTGCTCAAGATTGCCCGCGAGGGCGGCCAGATGACGCCCGCCGACCTGGCCAAGTTCGAGGCGCCGCGCCGCTACGCGACCCTGGTCGCGCTTGCCATCGAGGGTATGGCCACCGTCACCGACGAAATCATTGACCTGCACGACCGCATCCTGGGCAAGCGGTTCAACGCCGCCAAGAACAAGCATCAGCAGCAGTTCCAGGCGTCCGGCAAGGCGATCAACGCCAAGGTGCGGCTGTTCGGCCGCATCGGCCAGGCGCTGATCGAGGCCAAGCAAGCTGGCCGCGATCCGTTCGCTGCCATCGAGGCCGTCATGTCCTGGGATGCCTTTGCCGAGAGCGTCACCGAGGCGCAGAAACTCGCACAGCCCGAGGATTTCGATTTCCTGCACCGCATCGGCGAGAGCTACGCCACGCTGCGCCGCTACGCGCCGGAATTCCTCGACGTGCTCAAGCTGCGGGCCGCGCCCGCCGCCAAGGACGTGCTCGACGCCATCGAGGTACTGCGCGGCATGAACAGCGACAATGCCCGCAAGGTGCCTGCGGACGCGCCGACCGACTTCATCAAGCCGCGCTGGCAGAAACTGGTCATGACCGACACCGGCATTGACCGGCGTTACTACGAACTGTGTGCCCTGTCGGAGATGAAGAACGCGCTGCGTTCCGGCGACATTTGGGTACAAGGCTCGCGCCAGTTCAAGGACTTCGAGGACTATTTGGTGCCGCCCGCGAAATTCGCCAGCCTCAAGCAGGCCAGCGAATTGCCGCTGGCCGTGGCCACCGATTGCGACCAGTACCTGCATGACCGGCTGACGCTGCTGGAAACGCAGCTCGCCACCGTCAACCGCATGGCGCTGGCCAACGAGCTGCCGGACGCCATCATCACGGAGTCGGGCCTGAAGATCACGCCGCTCGATGCGGCGGTGCCCGACACCGCGCAGGCGCTGATCGACCAGACAGCAATGATCCTGCCGCACGTCAAGATCACCGAACTGCTGCTGGAGGTAGACGAATGGACAGGCTTCACCCGGCACTTCGCGCACCTGAAATCGGGCGACCTGGCCAAGGACAAGAACCTGCTGCTGACCACGATCCTGGCCGACGCGATCAACCTGGGCCTGACCAAGATGGCGGAGTCCTGCCCCGGAACGACCTACGCCAAGCTCGCCTGGCTCCAAGCCTGGCATACCCGCGACGAAACCTATTCGACGGCGCTGGCCGAACTGGTCAACGCGCAGTTCCGGCATCCCTTCGCCGAGCACTGGGGCGACGGCACCACGTCATCGTCGGACGGCCAGAATTTCCGAACCGGCAGCAAGGCCGAGAGCACTGGCCACATCAACCCGAAATACGGCAGCAGTCCTGGGCGGACTTTCTACACCCACATCTCCGACCAGTACGCGCCATTCCACACCAAAGTGGTCAATGTCGGCGTGCGCGACTCGACCTATGTGCTCGACGGCTTGCTGTACCACGAGTCCGACCTGCGCATCGAGGAGCACTACACCGATACGGCAGGATTCACCGATCATGTATTTGGCCTGATGCACCTGCTGGGCTTCCGCTTTGCGCCGCGCATCCGCGACCTGGGCGACACCAAGCTGTTCATCCCCAAGGGCGACACTGTCTACGACGCGCTCAAGCCGATGATTAGCAGCGACAGACTGAACATCAAGGCTATTCGCGCCCATTGGGATGAAATTCTACGGCTGGCCACGTCGATCAAGCAGGGCACCGTGACGGCTTCGCTGATGCTGCGCAAGCTCGGCAGCTATCCGCGCCAGAACGGCCTGGCCGTGGCCCTGCGCGAGCTGGGGCGTATCGAGCGCACGCTGTTCATCCTGGATTGGTTGCAAAGCGTGGAGCTGCGCCGTCGCGTGCACGCTGGGCTGAACAAGGGCGAAGCCCGCAACGCGCTGGCCCGCGCCGTGTTCTTCAACCGGCTGGGCGAAATCCGCGACCGCAGCTTCGAGCAGCAGCGCTACCGGGCCAGTGGCCTCAACCTGGTGACGGCAGCCATCGTGCTGTGGAACACGGTTTATCTGGAACGGGCCGCGAATGCCCTGCGTGGACACGGCAAGCCCGTTGATGACTCTCTATTGCAGTATCTGTCGCCGCTGGGTTGGGAGCACATCAACCTGACTGGCGATTACCTCTGGCGCAGCAACGCCAAGATCGGCGCGGGCAAGTTCAGGCCGCTACGGCCGCTGCAGCCAGCTTAACGTGCTTTATTTTCCGTTTTCTAAGACGACCCCTTCAAGGCGATATCACGTGGACACTCAAACACCGGGATTACAGGACTGATGGTCATTGGTTACCAACAACATAGTTTGACACAACCCCTCCCGTAAACCGGGGTCTGTAGGATGATTTTGGGTGAAGGCTACAGCAACATAGATTGACACAGATGGGCTGAGCTTCAAATATAGTGCCCGGCTGCTCACATCATAGTTTGACACGAACATTTAGAGGCAGCAGTCATGAAGACGGAGCGCATAAGATGCGATCTTCAGCACAAGCTCAATGCGATGTCTATATCTGTGCGCAACCTACGTCCGGTTCCCATAAGCACATAAACCGTATTTTTCGTCTCAAATAAGCAAGCGTGGGTGAACGAAACCCCGAGCGTTGTCCTGACCCAATCACCAAGTTGGAAGCGGCCTTTGCTGTCTTTGATAACAGTTAAAGCGTAAACCAGAGCAGGGATTAGCTCTCTATCGGTGATCGCTTTCCGCTGAAGGGTTGTAACGTCGAGATCTAATATTGCCCATTCAGCAACAAGACAATAGGCACGTGAAGGAAAATGCAGATGGGCGAGTGCCACAGCATCTGAGGGCGCGAGTTGGCACCCGCCTATTTCCTCACCTGCGGAGAGAAGTGAAATAAACCCAGCCAAATTCATTCGTTCCTCCAGTCGATCAAAACACCGACTCGAACGAGAATCATCCATCAGCATAGCTTCCAGTGAGTCGCTTGGTTCCAATGCCGACGAATAGCAGCAACCTCACCTCACAGTCTGCACGTTTACAATCCCTCCACCTCACTGAACTGGATGATTTCTATAGGCGGAATCGCAGCACAAAGCGGTTTACGCCAATAACCCACGCTATGCCACTGGCCGTGCTTGAACCCAACCTCAGGGTATGTGCCAATGTGGGTGAAGCCGAGCGCTTCATGGATGCCTATGCTTCCCGCGTTGGGTAAGGCAATACCGGCATAGGCGGCATGAAACCCCTGTTTCTCTAGAAGTGGTAAAAGCTGCTGATAAAGCGCACGACCTACCCCGTTTCGGTGCACAACCGGGTCGACATACACGGTGACATCCACCGACCAACGATAGGCTTCCCTCGCTCGATGCTGGCTTGCATAAGCGTATCCAACGACCTTGCCTTCCACCTCGGCCACCAGATAGGGATGCGTCGGCAGTGTTGCGGCTATTCGTGCGGCCATCTCATCAACAGTCGGTGGTATCAGCTCGAACGAGATGACCGTGTCCAAAACCATTGGCGCGTAGATAGCCTGGATGGCGGAGGCATCAGCGGGTGTGGCAACCCTCACGTTGTAATTCATTTCTTTCCTTGCTGCCCCTGTAAAGAATTGTGTTTGAAGGGCTGACCCATGCAAGGCTCGGCCCTTCAGAATGTCGCGATAGAACCGTGCGCTTTCCCTCAAACGGGCTCACCGCATCCACGTACCGCAGAGAGCACCGTTCACTGAATTGGGAGTTTCTGCTCGTGGAGACCAGGCTGCGGGATATCTACGACGACGTCTTTGCCACCGAGAACCTTCGCCAAGAATAGTGCCGTTAGCCGTGACGACTTTCTGCCAAGCAAATGCTGCTGAATTGATAGGCAGTAGCTTCTCTCCCTCAAGTTTTCATCGACTATTGGCCGAAGACGTTTCAGAGCCAACGCACCAAAGCAGCTCGCTCTGACTTGGACAGGATTACGCCGGATCTTCTATATATATTCAATTTACCGTATATCCGAATTGTCGTATATTCAATTTTCCGTACGCGGAAGAAGCATGCACTTCACGATATCCACGTACGGATCAAATTATTTGTATTGGTGAAAACCATACACCTGGAGGCCTCATGAACGAGCCAATTACTCCTACCGTTTTGTTCAAAAGCCTGGCAGATGACACTCGAACCAAAATAACGCTACTCATCGCCCGCGAGGGAGAACTCTGTGTATGCGAACTGACCGCCGCTCTTAAGCAGAGCCAACCAAAAATATCTCGACATCTCGCACTGCTGAGATCCTCCGGGTTACTGGCGGATCGGCGCCAAGGCCAATGGGTTTACTACCGACTCCATCCCGAACTGCCGACCTGGGTCACCGAAGTGCTTAAGGGTGTCGTTGATGCCAACCAGCAGTGGCTGGACACAGAAACCAAGCGGCTCTGTGGAATGAACGATCGTCCAGTCAATCAGACCGTGTGCGGCTGATCCAACCTTTCGAAACGAGCCGCTCGCATGCTAATCGCGCTACTTATTTTCATCGTCACCATCGTTCTGGTCATCTGGCAGCCCAAAGGGCTGGGTGTTGGCTGGAGTGCCTCATTGGGTGCCATGCTCGCGTTGCTGAGCGGGGTGGTCAGTCTCGGCGACATCCCGGTGGTATGGAATATCGTGTGGAACGCCACGGCGACGTTCATCGCTGTGATCATCATCAGCCTGCTGCTCGACGAGGCTGGTTTCTTCGAGTGGGCTGCGTTGCATGTCGCTCGCTGGGGAGGTGGCAGCAGCCGCAAGTTATTTGCCTTCATCATCTTGTTGGGAGCCGCAGTGTCAGCGCTGTTCGCCAATGACGGTGCAGCGCTAATCCTTACTCCCATCGTGATCGCCATGTTGCTGGCCCTGCGCTTTTCCCCCGCAGCAACTCTGGCATTTGTGATGGCCGCAGGATTCATTGCCGACACCGCAAGTCTGCCGCTGGTGGTCTCCAACCTGGTGAATATCGTCTCGGCCGATTACTTCAACATTGGCTTCAGCGAGTACGCCGCAATTATGGTGCCGGTCAACCTGGTCAGCATCGCTGCAACGCTGGGGATGCTCTTGTGGTTCTTCCGCAAAGACTTGCCCAAGACTTATGACCTGGCACAACTGCATACCCCTGAAGATGCGATCCGGGATCGTGCAACCTTCGTGGCTGGATGGTGGGTGCTGCTCGCGTTGCTGGTCGGCTTTTTCGTTGTCGAGCCACTGGGTATCCCCATCAGTGCTATCGCCGCCGCCTGCGCATTGGTGCTCTACGTCATCGCCGCCAAAGGTCACGCCATCAACACCAGCAAGGTGCTCAAGGGCGCCCCGTGGCAAGTTGTGATCTTCTCGCTGGGCATGTACCTGGTGGTGTATGGCTTGAAGAACGCCGGACTGACTGACCACATTGCTCAATTGCTCAACGTATTCGCTGGATATGGCATTTTGGGGGCATCGCTGGGTACAGGACTCCTGACCGCCGTGCTTTCTTCGATCATGAACAACATGCCAACAGTGCTCATCGGCGCGCTCTCGATCCATGCAACGGAAGCGACTGGCGTAGTTCATCAGGCCATGGTCTACGCGAACATCATTGGCTGCGATCTTGGTCCGAAAATCACACCTATCGGCAGCCTGGCCACACTGCTCTGGCTGCACGTGCTGGCTAAAAAAGACATAACCATCAGTTGGGGTTACTACTTCAAGACCGGTGTGGTGCTCACGCTTCCAATCCTCATTGCCACCCTGAGCGCCTTGGCTTTGCGCGTCAGCTTTTGATTCCAGGAGATCACGATGAAAGTCCTATTCATGTGCACCCACAACAGCTGCCGGAGCATCTTGTCCGAGGCGGTGTTCAACCACCTTGCTCCTGAAGGAATGGAAGCCGTCAGTTCCGGAAGCTTCCCAAGTGGCCGCGTAAACACGCGAGCGATTCAAACGCTCAAAGCAGCAGGTATCCCTACTGACGGCCTTAGCAGTAAAGCATCCGATGCCTTTGAAGGATCGCCACCAGACATCGTGATCACGGTCTGCGATCGGGCTGCCGGCGAAGCCTGCCCGATCTTCTTCGGCCCGGCGCTCAAGGCTCATTGGGGGCTGGCAGATCCTTCCGAAGCTACGGGATCTGAAGCGCAAATCGAGGCGGCATTCCAGCAAACCCTGAGCAAAATTCAGGAGCGGGTAAACGCCTTCATTTCGTTGCCTATTGCTACGTTGAGCACAGAAGACCTTAAAACTGAGCTAGCCCGCATCGGCACGTTGTAGGCCATGTGTGGCTGGAGCCAGGAGTCACTATGAAAGACCATTTTCCAAACATCGAAGCAGATCTCATCGACATCCCAAGCATGGAGCGACTCACTCCTCGTGAGCCGTCCACGCATAAACCGCGCATCCTTCTGATTTACGGGTCGACCCGCGAGCGTTCGTTCAGCCGGTTGGTAACCCAAGAAGCCGCGCGGTTGTTGGAGCACTTCGGTGCGGAAACACGAATCTTCAACCCGTCAGGATTACCACTGCCTGATGATGCTCCGGATACCCACCCCAAAGTCGTGGAACTCCGCGAGCTAATGCAGTGGTCTGAAGGACAGGTGTGGTGTTCCCCAGAGCGTCATGGATCGATGAGCGCCGTCTTTAAAGCTCAGATCGACTGGGTGCCATTGGCGATGGGCGCGGTACGTCCGACCCAAGGTAAAACCCTGGCCGTCATGCAGGTTTGCGGCGGCTCTCAGTCTTTCAACGTGGTGAATCAGTTGCGGGTACTGGGTCGCTGGATGCGCATGGTGACGATCCCCAATCAGTCTTCAGTGCCCAAAGCGTTTACCGAGTTTGACGAGAATGGACGTATGAAGCCTTCGTCCTACTACGATCGCCTGGTCGACGTGATGGAGGAACTGATGAAGTTCACCCTGCTATTGCGTGACCGTCAGGATTACCTGGTAGACCGTTACTCGGAACGCAAAGAGTCGGCTGAAGAGCTGTCGAAACGGGTGAATCAGCGCTCCATCTGAAGATAGGTTAGAAAAATATTCAGCAATTCCGTGGGCACCCGAGTTAACGGAGCGCGCCGCCTTAATAATGCCAACTGCGATCGCGTACTCGCTTGGGTTGATTCTACTCGGCTGCGGCTGGATTAAAATGACATGCCCTCCGACACTTGAGTCAGCATTTCTTCGACTAAATGTGTGCCAAAGGTTGTAGTGACCATCGCCAATGGGCTTTCTCCCAAAAAACGGGCTTTGGGTTTGGAAAGCCATTGTTTGGCCTTCCCTTTGTCACCGAAAATCACCTCAGCCATGGCGGTAATGTGTGCGAACCGGAACAGGCGATCGCTCTCATGCAGCGTTAAGCGCTGGTTGGCTGACAGTTTTGTTTTCAGCGTTTTGGGTTGAATGATTCTGTCGCGTTCTTCTTCGCTTAGGGTTCCATCATCACAAAGCATTTTGATCAGGCTGACCGAGAAGCCAGCTACTATCATGTCGTGAATGTCCAGATCCGAAGCATTGACAGAGATATGAAGAAGCGCATCCAGACGCATGCGGTAAGCATGATAAACATCATGACGCAGGACGCCAGCAAACATGGGCCGCACTGATGTTGCGTTGTGCACGGGCGTCAGCACCAACGTGTCATTCGCTACCGTTAGTTCCAGGTCGTCCCCAACACCTAACCCCATTTGGTCAAGCAACTCTTGAGGCAGATCAATGATGATGTCGCCAGTACCGTCCTCAGTATTCTGGCACTTGACTATCCAACGCTCGCTCATGATCGTCCGGCCCTCATCCGCCATTAGAGAATGACACACATCATTATGCTCGGGCGCAAAGCTGACCAAAGGAACGTGCAATTCCCAGGAGGCATGCACTGCCGCTGCTCGAACGCCGGATAAAAGCAAAATTGGTCAATGGCTTCGCCGCTTTACCACCAACAAATGGTTAAGAGCTTGAGCGTGATCTAGCAACTACACGAAAGGATATGACATGAACCCTGATGAGCTTTATGTTTCGGTCGACGTCGAGACTTCTGGACCTATACCAGGCGAATACAGTCTGCTTTCCATTGGAGCTTGCCTTGTAGATCAACCTGCCACGTCCATCTATCTTGAACTACGACCTGACAGTCCAAAACACGACCCAGAAGCACTGGCAGTATCGGGGCTGAGTCTGGAGAAGCTGGAGCGCGAAGGACTCACTCCGCAACAGGCGATGCTGACATTTGGTGAATGGCTGAAATCATCCTGCCAAACGGGGCAGAAGGTCATTTTCGTAGGACTCAATGCACCGTTTGACTGGTCATTCGTCAACTACTACTTCCACAAATACTTGGAAACCAACCCCTTTGGTTTTACCGCTATCGACATGAAGGCCTACTTTATGGGCGCTGTAGGTTGCAGCTGGCAGGAAACAAAATCATCTAAAATGACCGCTGCGCTGAAGCCACTCAGCGAGCCGAACCATAACGCATTGGATGATGCTCGCTTTCAGGCAGAGCTATTCGCCCTGATGCTAGCGGGTAAAGCTAAACGCTGACCTGCCTTCCACCCTCACGGACTTAAAGCTCATCTGACCCAGGTTGCCTCTACATATCTGCCGTCCCTGAACGACCACGCCTTGATACCTTCGGGTTTTTCGGACTTGCCGACAATAACGGCTATCGGGCGCGGCAGATCCTGCGTGTAACGTGCAGCAAATTTTGAGAAGCTGCCGATATCTGCCGGAGAGATCACCGGAACGGATTGGGGATGCGTATGCCAATACCCCACTAGACGTAACCCTTGTTCGTTGGCAGCCTGGATCTCCTGGCGGCAACGCTCCGCATCCAACTCTAGCCAAGACCAGCCTGACCGATCGGCGCGATGAGGCAACGTGGCCAAGGCCAGCAGCAACCCTTCCGGATTAACCGGGTTGACGAATAACTGTCCCCCTCGCTCCACGCCAAAAAGGCCCTGCCGATGACTATCCAAGATGTCCGCGACAGCTTGGGACACCAATAGCTCGGAATTCACCTCCGGCCATCGCCAGCGCCATGCGATATCCGTCATACCGTTTCGTCCTTATCTTCCGGCCATCCACGCTCGAGTAGGATTTGCTGCGCCCCCTCTGGCAGTTTGGGCCCTTGGTATTGGCCTCCCAGGCTCAGCACATCTTCAGGTCTGTAAATGCTGCTGATCCAAGATGCAGTGGCGATGTTGCCAGTCAATGCGCGTAGGGCCGTGTGCGACACCATAGAGGCGATATTGGTCATCCCCAGTGAGCCACCTGGGATGAAGCTCTCCCCACAGGCGGGCAGCGGAACAACACCTCCTCCCGGCCATTCTGTGAATCTATGCACGAAATCGCCGACGTCCGTGAATAGATGACGGCCATCAAAGGTGCCGGCTGGTGCAAATAGCGCATGACCTACTTGGGTATGCGGTTCGCTCCAGGCTTGTACAAGCCCCCAAGGAGCACCGCTGGATTTGACTCGCCATACAGTGACTTCCGACTGCCAGTCTGCTGTCGTGATCACCACCAGATCTGCGTTATCGAACACTTCTGGTTTGCTGCTCATTACCACTTCGGCAAAAGTCGAATATGCGGTGCATTCTGTCGTTGGAAGATCTAACAGAATCTTGCCCCTTAACGCTGAAGCTTTCAGTCTCCCTAGACTATCCGCTCCCAGAACGTGCCTCCCCAGATTGGCTGACACCAAGGTGTCAGGATCGATGAGAGTAAGGTGGCCAACACCGGATCGTGCCAACTGTATTGCTACCGCACTGCCTAGCGAGCCAACACCAACGCAAACTACCCGAGCATTTTCGAGGCGCTGTGCTGTGCCGCTTATATCGCGGGACAGAATGGACGCTCGATCAAGCACGTCCAGGGTAGTTGCTCGAACGAGCGCCGGTGGATGTGCATTTGCGATAGCTGGCCGGCGCCGCGCTGTACGCAGGCCAAACTTTGCCCCCCGCTCCTGCTGTACGCCGAGCGAGTGCACATTCAGGCAATATGTTGGAGCATCTGCCCCTCCTGGAAGCTCCAGAACAATCCATCGACTCGCCAACGTTCCATTCTGCTCAAACCATGCCAGCAATTGCTCGGCATCGTCGGGTTTAAGGTGGGGCGTTAGCCACGGCAATAAATCTTCTGGATCCGGGGTGCGGATATCCGGATAAGTCTGAAGCTTGACGTAAAAACCGGGAGTTTCGGCCGCGCGAATGACAGCGGAACGCCCGACAACCCGTCGGTAATGCCCTTTGAGTGCAGCTACGTTCGATGCTAACCAAACCGTTTCCTGACCGGATGGCACAGCCCGGCGCGGATCGCTGAGTGCAAACAACTGCGAGGCAGCCTGAGGTCGATCCAACAGTAAAAGGTTCTGGAATGACTGACCGTGCTGAAAAGACCAGTAGGTAGTGATCTCATTCTGAAATTCGATATCGCGCGTTGCCTGGCTTGATCCCATCTTGGACAACGAAACGATCTGGGCCAAGCGAGCAAGGCTGTCCTCTACCACAACCTCCGGGGAGCCCATGATGGGGCGTTCCTGAAAGCCATGAAGGCAAAGCCCCGACCTGGTGGCATGCGGCCAAACCAGCCATGGAGAGGGTTCGACGTTCAGCCGCAAAAGCCCACGGGGAAAATTGGAGGGGAAACCAATACGCAGTCGCCGCTCCTGCCCCGTGTAATCGATGGGCAAGGGAAAGTAAAAGGACGCCGCTTCGTCAGCCTGCATGGGTGCGGGCTGGAGCAATGCATCGGCAGCGTCCTGACCTAGGGTATTTCGCAGTGCGGCGATTCCGCGCTGCAATGGCGTCGTAATAGGATCAACCAAGGCGTCCAACTGGCTTTACGCTCGACTGAGAGGTTGCGCCACCGCTGGCCCCTCCGAAGAGCGAACCCATCGAAGCAGAGTTTCGAGTAGTGCCATCCGGTCGGCCGGGCATCGTCCAATTCGCAGGGATCTCATTGTTCACTGCCGTGATGAATGCCGGTGCAATACCGAAATTCTTTTTCACTGCCTCGGCAAAGGAATCGTTGGATTCAAAACTTTCCAAACCCAATGATACGGATGCACTGGCGTCCGCATGCCACTTGGTAAATGCTTGACGATAGCCTTGCCCCTCGCCTGGCCGATTCCACTTTTCTGCAAAGTTTTCGCCGTTATCGGCAGGGTTGCAGACAAAGCAATCGTTTCCTCTATGCGCGATGTGCTGCGGCATTCTGCGGACGATTTCCAAAATTGCATCGAGCGGAGCCAAAGGCTTCGACTGCGATTCCTTCACGACATCCAGATATGCGTGAGTGGCCAGGGTGGTGATGACCGCAGATATGGGGCGAGTATCAGCGCTCCTTGTGTTGATGGCCCATTCATCGCGATGCCGCTTGAGCAGCTTTATGGTCGCACGCAGGGGATCTTGATCGATGTAATCCTGATAATGCGGCAAAGGATCTTGTGTCGCGGCATCGAGCATTCGCTGGCTTTTGGCGACTACCAAGCTTTCCAGAGAGATTTCCTGGGCGGAGGCAACCTGTAACCAATTCGAGTACGGGATAGGGCTGCTTGCTTTCCACCCTGTGACCCGATCTGGAACCTCCAGCTTTCCCTCGCCGTTTGCTTCGCCATTTCCGTTGATCGCGCGGGCAGGCGTGACATCGATGTGGAAGCCTGGATTTTCGTCGGCATAAACGATGCGGATGCCCCGACGTAACTGCTTAACTTCTTCCTGAACGCGGGAGCCTTCCCTAAAACGCTGCTCAATCGCCTCTAGAACTTCCTTCGCACTAGCGCCTTGAGCGTGAGGGAGCCAGATAATCGCGTCCGCATCAATGGTGTCCAGATCCGCAGGCGCGCCGGGGATTGGCTTGATAGTCGTTTTCAGCCGCATCGAGCCTTGAACGAAGATATGGGCCTCAGCGAGCAGTGGGTTGTCGGAAGCCGAGAGGATTTTTTCCAGTTGGGAGTAGCGGTCATTGATTTTTTCGTACTGCGCTTCCGACAGCGAGATCTCCCGCGCGGCGCGAAGCAGAAAATATTCCCAACTGCTGCGCTTGGTCTGTTCGTTGCTCAAAAGCATTTACATAGCCTCCTGGGCCACCGAGCCCAATTGCAGTGTTTGCGTAAACCGATCGTGGTTTTCTTTGTCCCGATCGAAGATCAGGTACGTATGTTGATGCTGCGTTGTGAGCAACGCGCCAAACTCGATGGCCAATGCCGCAGGAATAGCGGCGAAGACGTGGATAGGGTCAGGAGTCAGAGCTTCAAGCTGGCTCAGTCGTATTTGAAGTGTGTCGCGAAAGGCATGAATCACTCGACGGTTCTGTACCATCGCATAGCTTGGTTCTGGGATCGCCAGCTCTGCAATACGTGCACCGGGCAGAGCGTCAGTCACGTCGCGAACTGGGACTTGCGCAGAAATAGACAGCACCAGCGCCAGTGGCCCGTCGCCTTCGGGGGGAGGTGTAAACAAAAAAGCGGGCGGCTCTGCGGACTGATCGGGCCAGCGCAAACGATGTTCGCGGTGAAAGGAGAAGATCAAGCGCTTGGAACGGTCGCCGATACTCTGGCCCAGCATCATCAAAGCCGGGATGTCGGCCAAGCCGACTACTGCCAGCGCAGGCGAATCGCCGTAGGTGCCGCCGCGACGCTTGAGTTGCTGTTCCAGCTCATACTGGATGCTGTCTTTGACGTTCTGCCAATAGGTAGTGTCGCGGCCGCGTGGTCCGGGCGCAGGGAAAGTGATTTTGATGCCTTGATCGAAGGCGGTTAATCCCTCGGCGGACATCGCAGTCAACAGATCGCGAACGGGAATATCGTTGATCGTCTGGAAATGCTGACTCTGGACAATGAGAGGAATCGCTCTGCCACCATCAGGGGTCGTTGCGGCGATTCGGATGC
>PJQF01000179.1_pt1 | contig 33113 bp, 35 predicted proteins | sample 1503741 | NCBI WGS metagenome assembly PJQF01 (sample SAMN07775949, study PRJNA414020) | Biofilm metagenome, whole genome shotgun sequencing project. | isolation source: biomolecule (vanillin) treated reverse osmosis membrane biofilm | place: India: Nagpur | collected 2017-03-21 | reverse complement strand
TGATTCGCGGCGACATGCACCGCATCCGCATCGGTGCGCGCACCAGCGTGCAGGATGGCTGCGTGCTGCACATCACCCACGCAGGCCCCTTCAACCCGGACGGTTTCCCACTGCTGATCGGCGACGACGTGACCATCGCTCACAAAGTCATGCTGCACGGCTGCACCGTGGGCAACCGCATCCTGATCGGCATGGGCAGCATCGTGATGGACGGCGCCGTGGTGGAAGACGACGTGATTATCGGCGCCGGCAGCCTGGTGCCACCGGGCAAGAAACTCGACAGCGGCTTCTTGTATGTCGGCAGTCCGGTTAAACAAATCCGCGCGCTGACTGACAAGGAGCGCGCATTTTTCACCTACAGCGCCGCGAACTACGTGAAGCTCAAAGACCTGCACTTGGCTGAAGGATTTGACCAATGAGCCTGCATTACCAAACCGTTTTGTTCGACCTGGACGGCACCCTCACCGATCCACGCGAGGGCATTACCCGCTCGATCCAATACGCCCTCGGCAAACTGGGCATCGATGAACCGGACCTGACCAAACTCGAACACTTCATCGGCCCGCCGTTGCTGCAAGCATTCATGCAGTTCTACGACTTCGATGAAGCCAAGGCGTGGGAGGCGGTGAATTTCTATCGCGAGCGCTTCAAGGTCACGGGGCTTTATGAAAACCGCGTGTTCGACGGCGTGATGCCGCTGCTGGAAGACTTGAACAGCCAAGGTCGCCAGCTGTATGTAGCCACCTCAAAGCCGTGGGAATTCGCCCGTGAAATCGCCAGGCATTTCGACTTTGCCAAGCACTTCAAGGTGATCTACGGCAGCGAACTTGATGGGACGCGTACCAACAAGGTCGAGCTGATCGCCCATCTGATGCGCGAGGAAGGCCTAGAACCGGCGAACACCTTGATGATTGGTGATCGCAAGCACGACCTGATCGGCGCGCGTAGCAACGGGCTGGATTCGGCAGCCGTCGGTTATGGGTTTGGTAGTTTCGAAGAGTTGAACGCCGAGGCGCCGACCTGGCACTTCGAGACGTTGGCGCAGATGCATCAGGCGTTTTTGCAGCGCCCTTGAAGCCGCCATTGGGGGCAAGCGTCTTCCCGCATGTTGAAAAACTGTGGGGGACTTGCCCCCGATGAGTCCCTAGAGCTCAACCTCCCTCCAACTGCCTCAACGCAGCCTTGCGCTGCACTACAGGCAACCCACCCAACTTCTCCACCGCAGCATAGAACTTCAGCCAATCCCCACCTTCCTGCCGGAACAACGCCGCAAATGCCGGCACCCACTGGTCATACAGCCCGAACGGTAGCAACCGCGCGTTGTTCATCGGCTGGTTGATCCAAGCGTCATAGCGCTTGTCCCCACCCCATTGGTTGTCGCGCATCTTCCCGTACTCACGGCGCAAGTACTCGAATTCGGCCGCCTTGGCCTGGCGCATCTGCGCGGCGGCCAAAGGCTGGGCGTAGAGCTTTTCCAGGCGCTTTCGAGTATCGAGGATCAGTTGGATAAATTGGTCACGCTGCTTTAACGTCGCATCGCTCAGCGGCGCCAGGCCACGGGCGGCGCGCCATTGGCGAGTGCCTTCCTGCTCGACAAAGTTGGCAAATGACTCGTTGAACTCGGTGTCGTCCTTCACATAAAAACGCTGATGCGCCAACTCATGGAAGATCAGCGTGGCCAGACGTTCATCGCCCCAGTTCATCATTGAACTGATGATCGGGTCATTAAACCAACCCAGCGTGGAATAGGCCTCAACACCGCCAATCGATACATCCATGCCTCGCTGGCGCAACAACGCAGCCTCACCCCGCGCGGCACCTTGGCTGTAATAGCCGCGATAAGCCACGCAACCGGCGATGGGGAAGCAGTGGTTTTCGGGAGACAGGGAAAATTCCTGCGTGGCGAACACATTCCAGACTACATAAGGCCGACCAATATCGGCGTACAGCCGGTAACTCTGGTTGTCAGGCAGGTGCAGGTGTTCACTGGCGAAGGTTCGCGCTTTCTGGGACTGCGCCAAATGGTCACGTAGCTGCTGCGGGCGGGACGAGTCAGCGACGACCGCTGAAACCGGCTGCCGAGCCTGCAAAAGCTGCCATTGGCCACCCGCCAGTTGGCCGTAATAGCTAATGCTGGAACAACCGCTGAGCAGCACAACCATCAACCCCGGAAGAAAACGCCTGACCATGCCCTCACTGCTCCTGGGTGATAGGTTCGTGTTTATACTGACCGCGATACCCGTCCTATCACCGAGTGCCTGTCATGCGTCAGCTCTTGCTTTGTGTCGCCGCCGTGTTCATCAGCGCCTGTACGTCGACCCCGATGCCTGCCGCCGATCCGCAACAAGCCTGGATTGATTTTGCCACGCCGACGCCGGGTGCCAAGCTGGTGATGGCGCAGCGCCTGGACGGCAAGAACCTTAACGATGGACGTTACTTCCAATTCCCGCCTGGCAGCCACGAGTTGATGGTTCGTTTCGATTTTGAAGTGCCTACGGGCGGAAATTTCAGCAGCTTTGGCCAAACGACCGAGCGAACCTGCTTCATAACCCTGCAGTACGACCATTTCGAAGCTGGCCAACGCTATCGCCTGGAAGGGCGCTCACTGGGCTACACGCCGAATATCCGCCTGTATAACGCTGCCCGCCAATTACTGGCTGAAGAACGCAGCGTGAACTGCCTCTGATCAGTCGTTGTTTTTTTGGTAAACGATTGCTTTGGTGCCGTTCTCACAACTGCCGACGACCATGGCCACGTCGTGCTTCTCAGCTTCTTCCTTGCTAACGATCTCAAGCGTGTAGGACGGCACAGCGTTAGCCTGGATCTTGACCTCGATCTCTTTCCTAAGCTCTTCACAATCTTTCGGCGCGGCCACGGCCGAAGTGGCCAACACACCGCAGATGATCGCCAAGGCAAAACGTTTCATGTGTGAAGCTCCCTGAATACAGTGCGCACGGGTGTGCGCCTAGGCTGCATATGGCTATTCGACCACAGTTTGGAAACCCGAGTTCTGATTTAACTCAGAATTGAACGTGAAAGGGGGCTTGCTCCCGATAGCGGCGCATCAGTCAACATTTCTGTAACTGACCGACCGCTATCGGGAGCAAACCCCCTCCCACAGTGGACCTGCTGTGTTAGTTAACCAGCGTGGCATCCAGGCTGATTTTCGCATTCAGCACTTTGGACACCGGGCAGCCTTCTTTCGCCTTCTTGCTCAGCTCATCAAACTGCGCCTGGCTCGCACCGGGAATTTTGGCCTTGAGGATCAGATGCACCGCAGTGATCGCGAAGCCGCCATCCACTTGGTCCAACGTCACTTCGGCCTGGGTGTCGATGCTGTCAGCCTTAAGCCCCGCATCGCCCAGAATCATGGAAAACGCCATGGAGAAGCAGCCGGCATGGGCCGCGCCGATCAGTTCTTCTGGGTTGGTACCCTTGCCACCCTCGAAACGGGCCTTGAAGCCGTAAGGCGCTTCGCGCAGCACGCCGGTTTCCGTGGAGATGGAACCCAGGCCAGTCTTAAGGTCGCCTTCCCAATGCGCGGATGCTTTTTTAACGATACTCATAGCTTTCTCCTCGAACGGTGGTTTTGCGTCAGTAAGGGTTCTGAGGATAGTCAGCATGGCAAAGTTCATCTTGTCGGAGAAACCTAGCAATTCAGTAGGAAATTTCCACCCTCGCTATTGAATCTCGGGTATATGCCCTCATTGCATAGAACATGCACATGAAGCGGCAGGTTTTGGATCGTCTAAAAAGCCTGCGCCCCAATTGTAGAAGCAGGCTTATGAAATCGCTGTCCGACGTGAAGTTCTCGACCCTCGACCTGGTGCCCGTACGGGCCAACGGCAGTGTGGCGCAGTCGTTGCGCAATTCCCTGGATTTGGCCCAGCACGTGGAAAAGTTTGGCTACAACCGTTTTTGGGTGGCTGAACACCACAACATGGACGGCATCGCCAGCTCGGCCACCTCGGTATTGCTGGGTTACCTGGCCGGCGGCACGTCGACTATCCGCGTCGGCTCCGGCGGCGTGATGCTGCCCAACCACGCACCGCTGGTGATCGCCGAACAGTTCGGCACCCTGGAAAGCCTCTACCCCGGACGTATCGACCTGGGCCTTGGCCGCGCGCCAGGTTCCGACCAGATGACCGCCCGTGCCCTGCGCCGTGAGCGCTCCGGCAGCGCGGATGACTTCCCGCAAGACGTGGCCGAACTGATGGCCTACTTGGGCCCACGCACGCCGGACCAACGGGTGATCGCCGTACCCGGCACCGGCACCAACGTGCCGGTCTGGTTGCTCGGTTCCAGCCTGTTCAGCGCACAGCTGGCAGGCGAACGCGGTTTGCCCTACGCCTTCGCCTCGCATTTCGCACCGCGTCTGATGCACGAGGCGATTCGCGTCTACCGCAATCACTTCAAGCCGTCTGCTGTGCTGGACAAGCCCTACGTGATGCTCGGCATTCCGCTGGTGGCGGCCGACACCGACGAACAGGCCGACTACCTGGCCACCTCGGTTTACCAACGCATCCTTGCGCTAATGCGCGGGCAAAGCCTGGTGCAGCGACCGCCGGTCGATACCATGGATGGCCTGTGGCTGCCCCATGAAAAAGACGCTGTGGGCAGCTTCCTCGGCCTGGCGATGGTGGGTAGCCCGGCGAAGATCCGCGCCAAGCTGGAGGTGTTGGTCGAGCAGACCGGCGCCGATGAGTTGATCTTCACCAGCGACTTGTATGAACACGCCGACCGGATTCATTCCTACGAGCTGCTGGCGCAAGTGATGAAGGGCTAACATCCAGGCGAAAAAAAACCGACGCACCTGCGTCGGTTTTTTATGTCTGCAACACAGGATTAACCGCGCTTGTAGACGATTTCCTTGGTGCCACCTTCACAGCTACCGACCACTTTAGCGTCGGTTGAGGCGCCTTTATCTACCACTTCCAGCGAATAACCCGAAGCGCCCTTGGCGTCGATTTTCGCTGCAATTTCGCTTTTCAGTTCGTCACAAGGCTTGCCCGCCGCCAGGGCTGTGCCCGCAATGCTCAACAAACCTACCGCTAACAGGAACTTCTTCATCCGTTACTTTCCTTGCGCTGATCGAAAAGAGTGTGCCGACGCTCATCACGTCGGCACCCATTGTTTGTAGCGCAGGTTATGGCAATCGGCCAGCCAGCAAAGTTCAACTCGCCCTATCAACTACTGGCAATTCGGAACCCCACCTTGAGGGTGACCTGGTAGTGGGCGACCTTGCCATTTTCGATATGCCCACGAGTTTCAGTCACCTCAAACCACTCCAAGTGCTTGATGCTTTTGTTGGCTTCAGCAATGGCGTTGTTGATGGCGTCTTCGATGCTCGTGGTCGACGAGCCAACCAATTCGACTTTCTTGTAGGTGTGATGATCACTCATGGCGTTTCTCCTAGGGGTCGTCAATCAAGACTAGCAGTGAATATTCGTACTGCTTCTGGCGGTCATTCCCACTCGAAAGTTCAGATTTACTGCACTTTCTGAAACCGCTGGAGTCGGTATCTACACACGCCACTCAATCACTTCAGGAGAGTCCAAATGGCCAACACTTCTTTACGTAAAGCGTCGCTGGAAAGCATGGAAGCCGAGATTTCGAGCCTGCTCAAGTCCCTTGAAAGCCTCAAGGACGATGCGTCCGATGAGTCGCGCAAAACGTTGAAGGCCCTGAAAAGTAACGCCGAGAATGCTCTCAAGCACTCCCGCCACCTGATCAGCGACGCCTATGAAGAAAGCAAAGTCAAAATCCGCGAAACCAGCGTTGCTACCCGCGACTACGCCCAAGAGCACCCATGGACTACAGCCGGTGTGGCGGTAGGCGCATTGGGCCTGCTGGCGGCGTACCTGCTCTGCAAACGCGGTGACTGATTGACCGGCTAAACAGGCTGGCGCATCAGCTCAGCTTTGAGCCACTGCGCCAGTTGCCCGGCGCGCCCGTCTGCGGCGCGCTTGGGTAGCCACAATGCCAGGTGCGCCGGGGTTTCACTGAAACCCCACGGCGCCACCAGGCGACCTGCACGCAAGTCCTCCGCCACCAACGGCTCCGGAGCGATCGCTACACCCAGCCCGGCCACCGCCGCTTCCAGCAAATAATACAAATGCTCAAAACCCTGGCCGTGTTTCAACGCGCCAGACGCGATGCCGTATTGCTGCGCCCAACTGGGCCAGGCTTGCGGACGCGATGTGGTGTGCAGCAGCGCTTCGCCACATAAAGCCGAGGCGGGCGCGAGCCGCAGACGCTCGTAACCGATAAAGCGCGGGCTCATCACCGGGCCGATGCGTTCGCTGGCCAGCTCATACACCTGCATGTCCGCCGGCCAAGGTGGCTCGGCGAATAGCAGCAGGGCATCGAGACCGGGACGCCGAGGATCAAGGTCGCCGTCACCCGCCGACAAGTGCAGGCGCAAGTCCGGCAAGTCTGAGTTCAGACGCCCCAAGCGCGGGATCAACCAACGCGCCAGCAAACTCCCCGAGCAGCCGAGCACGAAGGGCGCATCGGCGCTGGCATGAGTCAATTCGGCGCAGACATCCCTTAAACGTTCGAACGCCTCGAAACTGGCATCCCGAAGTCGAACGCCGGAATCTGTGAGTTTAAGGCCGCGCCCATCTTTGGCGAAAAGGCTCACCCCCAGGTGCTCCTCCAGCACCTTCAACTGCCGGCTGACTGCACCGTGGGTCACGTGTAATTGCTCAGCAGCTTGGCTGACGCTATTAAGCCGAGCGGTGGCTTCAAAGGCGCGCAGGGCATTGAGGGGCGGAAGGTCTCGACTCATCTGTGAGTTTTCCTGACAGGTTGCGGCAATCTTATCGGTTTTCAGCCTGGGGCGTGAGGGGTAGAGTGGCCCTCATTGTTTCTTACACATCTTCTTTCCTGGAGCGTCCCATGACTCAGTCCCAGACCGATCTGCGCAACGGCCCTGACGCCAGCGGCTTGTTTGGCGCGTTCGGCGGCCGCTACGTCGCCGAAACACTGATGCCGTTGATCCTCGACTTGGCCCGCGAATACGAAGCGGCCAAGATTGATCCGGCGTTCAATGAAGAATTGGCCTACTTCCAGCGCGACTACGTCGGCCGCCCAAGCCCACTCTATTTCGCCGAACGCCTGACCGAGTTCTGCGGCGGCGCCAAGATCTACCTCAAGCGTGAAGAGCTGAACCACACCGGCGCGCACAAGATCAACAACTGCATCGGCCAGATCCTGCTGGCACGGCGCATGGGCAAAAAACGCATCATCGCCGAGACCGGCGCCGGCATGCACGGTGTGGCCACTGCCACCGTCGCAGCGCGTTTCGGCCTGCAGTGCGTGATCTACATGGGCACTACCGACATCGAGCGCCAGCAGGCCAACGTATTCCGCATGAAACTGTTGGGCGCTGAAGTAATCCCCGTGATCGCCGGCACCGGCACCCTGAAAGACGCCATGAACGAAGCCCTGCGTGACTGGGTAACCAACGTCGACGACACCTTCTACCTGATCGGCACCGTGGCCGGCCCACACCCGTACCCGGCGATGGTGCGCGACTTCCAGGCCGTGATCGGCAAGGAAACCCGCACTCAGCTGCAAGCCCAGGAAGGCCGCCTGCCGGACAGCCTGGTGGCGTGCATCGGCGGCGGGTCTAACGCCATGGGCCTGTTCCACCCCTTCCTGGACGACACCAGCGTCGAGATCATCGGCGTTGAAGCCGCCGGCCATGGCATCGAAACCGGCAAGCACGCCGCCAGCCTCAACGGCGGCGTACCGGGCGTGCTGCACGGCAACCGTACCTTCCTGCTGCAGGACGACGATGGCCAGATCATCGACGCCCACTCGATTTCCGCCGGTCTCGACTACCCCGGCATCGGCCCGGAACACGCCTGGTTGCACGATATCGGCCGCGTCCAGTACACCTCGGTGACTGACCACGAAGCCCTCGAGGCCTTCCACAAATGCTGCCGCTTGGAAGGGATCATTCCTGCCCTGGAAAGCGCCCACGCGCTGGCCGAAGTGTTCAAGCGCGCACCGTCCTTGCCAAAGGATCACCTGATGGTGGTCAACTTGTCCGGACGTGGCGACAAAGACATGCAGACCGTCATGCATCACATGGAAACCGCCCAGCAGGAGAAACACTGATGAGCCGCCTGCAAACCCGCTTTGCGCAACTGAAAGAACAAAACCGCGCCGCCTTGGTGACCTTCGTCACTGCCGGTGACCCCGGTTATGACACCTCGCTGGCGATCCTCAAAGGCTTGCCTGCTGCTGGCGCCGATGTGATCGAACTGGGCATGCCCTTCACCGATCCGATGGCCGACGGTCCAGCCATCCAACTGGCAAACATCCGCGCCCTGGAAGCCAAGCAGAACCTGCTGAAAACCCTGCAGATGGTTCGCGAGTTCCGTAAAGACAACAACGACACTCCGCTGGTGTTGATGGGTTACTTCAACCCGATCCACAAATACGGCGTGCCTAAGTTCATCGCCGACGCCAAAGAGGCCGGTGTAGATGGCCTGATCGTGGTCGACATGCCACCTGAGCATAACGGCGAGCTGTGCGACCCGGCGCAAGCGGCGGGTATCGACTTTATCCGCCTGACCACGCCGACCACCGACGACGTTCGTCTGCCAACCGTCCTCAACGGCAGCTCAGGCTTTGTGTACTACGTTTCGGTAGCCGGCGTGACCGGTGCCGGTGCCGCCACTCTGGAGCATGTCGAAGAGGCCGTGACCCGCCTGCGTCGCCATACCGACCTGCCGATCAGCATCGGTTTTGGTATCCGCACGCCGGAACAAGCCGCCGCTATCGCGCGCTTGGCGGACGGTGTGGTGGTGGGGTCGGCGTTGATCGATCACATCGCCAATGCCAGCAACGACCAACAAGCCATCGACGGGGTGTTGAGCCATTGCGCGGCGCTGTCGGAAGGTGTGCGTAACGCCCGTAAGTAAGCGCCATGTAGCGAGAGGTAAAGTTCCTGATACAGAGGAATCAACTCGCAGCTTCACGGCCTAAACAGCAAGACCAAGGGATTTCGAACCTCGTTCGAAATCCCTTTTTTGTTTGTGTGCCCTGAGGAATACCCGATGAAAATGCCCAAATCCGTGATTGCAGGCCTAGGCGTACTGGTGCTTGGCGCCAGCGCCCTGGTGCAAGCCGCACCGCCTGACCAGCGAGGTGATGACCGTGGCGGCCCGCAGGGTCAGCACGAGCAACGTGGCGACGACCATCGCGGTCCGCAGGCCAACCGTCGCGGCGGCCCACCTCAGGACTTCGGCCCGGTGCGCCAGATCATCCACGATAACCACGGCCAGTTCTCCCGTGGCGCGCCGCCGCCGCCGAATGTGCGCCTGGTACGCGGCCAGCCGCTACCGCGCGGTTACTACGGCGAACGCCTGGACAACCGCGCCCTCGCACGCTTGCCGGTGTACCCAGGTTATGAATGGCGCCGGTCGGGGCCGGATGTGGTGTTGATCGCGGTGGGCACCGGTATCGTCTACGAGATTCTGGACGGCGTGCTGAACTGACCGTCTCACCCTGACGCCTTCTTTTTTACGCTAGGCTTGAGGGGGTGGGCACACCGCCCCTCCCTCAACGCACTTCGTGCCTATTGCCGTCTAACCACCTACGCAAGCCACATAGTGCTTGCCCTCCCGGTCGTTAAGTTAGCCGCATCAGAAGTCATCCTTGGCTCTTAGGAGTACATCATGGCATTTGATCTCATCACCGCTTCAGACCACCGTCACTCAACCTTGCAAAAGGGTTTCAACCTGCGCTGGCCATTGGGTAACGTCCAGGGACAGTCCTCGCCCAATGGCGCCAACCTGATTTACCTCTGCCGCAGCCCGCAAGACATTATCGACGCCGCCGCCGAGGCCCTGGCTGTGCCCAATGGCCGTATCACGGTACGCAGTGGCGGGCATTGTTACGAAGGGTTTGTCTCCAACAAAATGCCGAATGCCCCAGGCGAGGTCTTGTCGATTCTGGATATCGGGCAAATGAACCAACTGGCCTACGACCCCAACGGGCAGATCGGCTCAGTGCTGGTACCGGGTGCACCCCACCAATACACCTTCCGCCTGGAACCTGGCTGCCAGAACTGGGACACCAGCGTCGCGTTGTACAAACTGGCGGGCAAAACCCTGCCGAGCGGCTCTTGCTATTCAGTAGGACTGGGCGGGCATATCTGCGGTGGCGGCTATGGGCTGCTGTCGCGTAAATACGGGCTGGTCTGCGATTGGCTGGACGGCGTCGACTTGCTGGTCGCCAATGCCTCCGGCTCGGGTCTTGAACCGATTCACGTGTCCCGTAACAGCATCGATGCCGACGAACTGGATCTGTTCGCCGCCTGTTGCGGTGCCGGTGGCGGGCAGTTCGGCATCATCACCGGTTACTACTTCAAGACGCTGCCGCAAGCCCCGAAAGAAGTGCTCTGGCTGTCCTTGGAGTGGGATTGGTCAGATCTCAGACGCACCGCCCTCGAACGCTTGCTGCACGCCTATCAAAAATGGTTCGTGGATCATCAGGCCGACTCGGCAACCTGGGGCCTGGCAACCAAACTGGAAATGCGTCATCTGAACACCGGCAATGTGACACTTGGCATTCACTACGTTGACAAGGATGGGCAGCTCGACGACCTGGCGCCGTTCGATGACTTTGTCTGCAGCATGCAGGAGGCGGTGGGCGTCAGTGCGACGGAGTCACTCCTACCGTTCTACGTCGTGCATCAGCCACGCAGCCGGCAAAAGGGCCGCCGCATCGACTCTCTGCAAGCCGCCCATGAGGCCGCCAGGCGTTTGGACTGGTTGTACGCGACCCAATCGCTCAACGGTTCCGGCGACAATCAGCGCGGGCGTTATAAATCGGCGTATCAAAAAGGCGGGTTTACGCAGCGCGTGCTGGACGCGATCTGGACGACGCTGACCTTGCCGGACGATCAGCAATACCTGACCCAGAGCCTGATTCAGATCCAGTCGTTCGGCGGGCGCATCAACCAGATGGACGGCCCGATCCTGGCGCAGACGTCAGCCGCGCAACGCTCCTCGTACCTCAAATGGCAACCGCAGTGTTACTGGCACGCAGACGATGACACCATCGACCGCGCCCATGCCGACTGGATCCGAGGACTCTATTACGCTGCATTCACCAACGGCGTTCCCAATGACCCGGAGTTCGAGGGCTGCTACATCAACTACCCCGACCTGGACATGACCCACCTCGGTGGCAATCCCGCGAACCCCAGGAACCCTCTGTGGTATGGAGTTTTCTTCCCCAACACAATCATCGAAAACCGTCTGCGCCGAACCAAGCAACGTTGGGATCCGCTAAACGTGTTCCGCAACGAAATGTCGGTGCCCTAAGCCCAGCAAACGGGCGGCCCGCAGGCCGCCCACTGCTTACAACTCGATCCGCTCGACCTTGCCCACCAACAGCACGTAGGACAGTGCGCCCAACAGCGCCAGCACGGCGATGTAAGTGATCGCCGGCGCAAACGAATCGCCGCTGGCCAGGAAACCGATGACGATTGGCGTGGTAATCGCCGCCAGGTTGCCGATGAAGTTGAACACACCGCCGGTCAGTCCCAGCAGACGTGCAGGGGCAAGGGTCGAAACCAGCGACCACGTGATTGAGGCCAGACCGTTGCCGAAGAACGCCAAAGCCAGGAAGGCGATGACCAACGGTGTCGATTCGACAAAGTTGGCGCCAATGATCGCCGTAGATATCAGCAGGCCGCTGATGATCGGCAGCTTGCGGGCGAACCCCACCGAGGCACCGCGACGGATCAGCCAGTCGGAAAACAACCCCGAGCACAACACGCCAACGAAGGCCGCGAGGAAGGGCAGTGATGCGAGCATGCCGGACTTGATGAAGTCCATGCCGCGGTATTTCACCAGGTAGGTCGGGAACCACGTCAGGAAGAACCACAACGTGGAGTTCAGGCAGAACTGCCCCAGGTAGATGCCCCACAACTTGCGCTTGCTGAGGACAATGCCCAGGTCGACCCAGCTGAATGGCGCCTTGGTCTTGCCCGCTTGTGCGCTGAGGTCCACCAACCCGCCACCTTCGCGGATCAACTCGATTTCGGCTGCGTTGACGCCTTTGAAGTCCCGGGGCTCGCGATACACGGCATACCAGATCGCCGCCCACAGAATGCCCACTCCGCCAGTGACAATAAACACCATGTGCCAGCCGTAGTGATGCTGCAACCAGGCCAGGACCGGCGTCAGGAACGCCAGCCCGACAAACTGCCCGGAGGTGTAAAAGCCAATGGCAGTGGCGCGCTCACGCTCGGGAAACCAGCTGGTGACAACCCGGCTGTTGATGGGGTAGGCCGGTGCTTCCAGGGCGCCTACCGCCATGCGCAGCACGAACAGCGCAATAAAGCTGGCGGCGAAACCGAGCATCACGGTGGCGATGGACCAAAGCAGCAGGGCGACGGTGTAGAGGATACGCGGCGGCACTCGATCCACCAGCCAACCGCCGGGGATCTGCATGGCGGCATAGGTCCAGCCGAACGCCGAGAAAATCAGCCCGACATGTACCGGGTCGATGCCCAGCTCGCTGGTCAACGCCGGGGCGGCAATCGACAGGTTGCTGCGGTCGAGGTAGTTGATCACCACGGTGATAAACAACAGCACCATGATGAAGTAGCGCTTTCTGGTAGGCGTGACTAAAGAAGCCTGCCCGGTGAAGGATTCAGGGTGCATGGGGGTTGCCTCTTCTTATGTTTGTTGAGGACTGAAACTGAGCTGGCTGAAGAAATCGGATCAACCTGTGGGAGGGGGCTTGCCCCCGATTGCAGTCTGCCTGCTATGGATGTGCTAGCTGACACACCACTATCGGGGGCAAGCCCCCTCCCACATTTTTTGACCGCATTGATTCAGTCAGAGGCTATTACCACTCGGCAAAGCTGCCATCAGCATGACGCCAGATCGGGTTGCGCCAGCGGTGGCCAATGGCGGCGCGTTCGATCACGTATTCCTCGTTGATCTCAATGCCCAGGCCCGGCCCGTTAGGGATCTTCACGAAACCCTGGTCATAGTCGAACACGCCCGGATCACGCACATAGTCGAGCAGGTCGTTGCTCTCGTTGTAGTGAATGCCCAGGCTTTGCTCCTGGATAAACGCGTTGTAGCAAACCGCATCCAGTTGCAGGCACGCCGCCAACGCAATCGGGCCCAGCGGGCAGTGCAGGGCCAGGGCCACGTCGTAGGCTTCGGCCATGTTAGCGATCTTGCGGGTTTCGGTGATGCCGCCGGCGTGGGAGGCATCCGGCTGGATGATGTCGACGTAGCCTTCACTGAGCACGCGCTTGAAGTCCCAACGCGAGAACAGGCGCTCGCCCAGGGCAATCGGCGTGCTGGTCAGCGGTGCCAGTTCCTTGAGCGCTTCGTAGTTTTCGCTGAGCACCGGCTCTTCGATAAACATCAGTTTGTACGGGTCCAGCTCTTTCATCAGTACCTTGGCCATGGGCTTGTGCACCCGGCCATGGAAGTCGACGCCGATGCCCACGTTAGGGCCGACCGCATCACGCACGGCAGCCACGTTGGCCAGGGCCAGGTCGACTTTTTCGAAGCTGTCGACGAACTGCAATTCTTCGGTGCCGTTCATTTTCACGGCGGTAAAACCGCGAGCCACGGCCTCTTTGGCAGCGCGGGCGGTGTCGGCCGGGCGGTCGCCGCCGATCCACGAGTACACGCGAATCTTGTCGCGCACCTGGCCACCCAACAAGTCGCTGACGGACACACCGAGGGCCTTGCCCTTGATGTCCCACAACGCCTGATCGATACCCGCGAGGGCGCTCATGTGCACGGCGCCGCCACGGTAGAAGCCGCCGCGGTAGAGCACGGTCCAGATGTCTTCGATATTGCGTGGGTCTTTGCCGATCAGGTAGTCGCTGAGCTCTTCGACGGCAGCCGCTACCGTGTGGGCGCGACCTTCAACCACGGGCTCGCCCCAACCGGTCACGCCCTGGTCGGTTTCAACCTTGAGGAAGCACCAGCGCGGCGGGACGATAAAGGTCGTCAGTTTGGTGATTTTCATCTGTTATCTCTCTTATAGATGCAGCGCCAGGGGCGCGGAACTTGATATCAGCTCAGGGCTTTCCATGCGGCGACATACGCTTGGGCGCGGCTCGCTACCTGATCCACTGTCATACCCGGTTTGAACAACCCGGAACCCAGCCCGAACCCTTTGGCGCCGGCATCGGTAAACACCTGCATGTTGTCCGGGGTGATGCCGCCCACCGGCAGCAACAGCGTGCCGGCTGGCAATACTGCAAGCCACGCCTTGATCACCGCCGGGCCCATTTGCTCGGCCGGGAACAGCTTCAACACATCGGCGCCTTCGGCCAGTGCGGCGAACGCTTCGGTGGGCGTGGCCACCCCCGGCGACAGGTACAGGCCTACGGCTTTCGCGGCGCGCAAGACCTTGGCATCGCTGTGGGGCATAACGATCACCTGGCCGCCAGCGGCTTTGACCTGCTCGACCTGCTCCGGCGTCAACACCGTCCCGGCACCGATCAGGCAATCGGCGGGCAGGCTGTCGCGCAGGGTGCGGATGCTGGTGTAAGGGTCCGGCGAATTCAGCGGGACTTCGATCACACGAAAACCGGCGTCGTACAGCACCTGGCCGACCGCCTGGGCCTCGTCAGGGCGCAGGCCGCGCAGGATCGCGATCAAACCGTTTTGTGCGAGTGCTTGCTTGAGCATGTCAGGCCTCCGTTGCAGGTTGAGTGAGCCCGGCGGCCACTGCCAGTTGCCACAGGCCGCGCTCGGTCGCTTCCTGCGCCAGGCTGACGTGGGCGAAACCGCAGAGGGCGAGGGCGCGTTGGTAGCGCACGCACAGCGGGCCGGCGCCTACCAGGATGATGGGGATGTGCCGTGCACTGGCTGGCAAGCCGGCCAGTTCATGACCGATCAGCAGGCCGGATAAGTAATCGGGCTGCTGCTCAGGGGTGAGTTCGGCGGTCAGGCCCAGGGTGCGCGCACTGAACAAGGTCGACAGCACGCCGCGCTGGCCATCTTTTGACAGCGCCACTTGAACGCCGCGGTCGAAAGCCTCGGCCTGGAACTGCTCGGATACCTTTTGCGTACGCCCCAAGAGGCTGTGCTTGCTCAGCACCGCGAACAGTTCACCGGTCATGAAGGTATCGAAGTGGGTGATGCAACCTTCCACCACCTCGACCCATTTGGAATGACTGCCGGGCAGGCCGATCAGCAATTCACCAGCAACCGACAGGCTTTGCAGCACACCCAGCACCTGGGTTTCTTCGCCGCGCATCACGTTGGGCAAGCCGACCTGCTCGATCACGCCGGGCACGATATGCACATCGACACCGCGCAGGCTGCGTACCGTGTGCAACGCCTTGCCCAGGCTGGCGACGTCGACCGGCGTACTGCGATACGCCGCTTCGCTCCAGCCTTGGGCGCTGCCGACCATGCCGCAGGCAATCACCGCAAGATTGGGTTGGGCGTCGAGCCAATCGCCGCACGCCGTATCGAACGCCAACTCGAAGCCATCGCTGCAGCGCACACCGGCGATGTCCCGGGGCTCGCTGGGCAAATGCATGATGCCCGACGCCAGCGAGCGCTGTTCCAGCACTACGCCCGCGGGGCCGAGTTTATAAGCACGAAGGGAGCTGGTCCCCCAATCGAGCGCGATCAATTGCGCCTGCATCGCTTCACCTGAAATGAGTGGGTGCTGAAAAAAGCAGATGGGCGAATATAAACCTATGGCCAGATATATCTCAATATATAAATAACAGTCCCATATAGTGAGACGAAACAAGATAAATCCTACAACTTCCTCGCCTTATACTGCGGGAAGGAACGGGTTTCATCTGATAAAGAGAGGTTAAAAAACCGACAGGTCCAGCTCGCGCATCGCACCCATCCAGATCGCGTAGTCGGTGTGATCCTTCAAGTCATCACCGGTATCAGGGTGCAGGAACACCACCAAACCGTTGCGATGGATCACCAGCCACGGCAGCACCACGCCGATGTATTCGGGGTCGAACGCCAACTGGCAGCTCCAGTCCGGGTGTGGGCCTACGGGTTTTTCGTGCACACGTCCCATACGCAGTGGGAAGAGTTTGGCGGCGTCTTCGCACAGGGTGCGCGCCTGCTCAATGGTGCTTGCGTCAAAGTAGATATGGGCGTGATAGCCCTTGATACGTTGCATGACGGACTCCGGATCCAATGTGCGGCAAATCCTAGACCGCAATCGACGGCAGGGCCAGTCCGGTCAGGGACTGCGCGCTGCTGGCCTGTTCTGCCTGCAACCAGTCGACGAAACGTTCGACCAACTGTCCACGCCGCTTGCGCTGGGGCTGCACCACGTAATAGCCAAAGCGCGAAATCACCGTGTTGCCGATCGGTCGGCACAACCAGTTCTGTTCCAGCAGGTTATCCACCAAATGGCGCCAGCCGATCGCCACCCCTTGGCCGGCAATCGCTGCCTGGATCAATAAGGTGTAGTTGTCGAATCGCAGCTGGCCGGGCGTGGGCGCGGCGGTGATACCCAGCTCGCGGAATACGCCACTCCAGTCGAACCACTGGCTGTTGTTTTCCTGGCGCAAGTGCAGCAAAGGCACATCGTGCAGATTCTGTAACGTCAGCGGCGCGGATTGGTCCTTGAGCCACTGCGGGCTGCACACCGGGAATACCTCCTCGTTGAACAACCACAGGCTGTCGCCCTGCTTGAAGCGGCCATCGCCAAACAGCACCGCCACGTCGATATCGCTGCGCAAGGTGGCGTGATTACGCTCGCTGGTCACCAAGCTCACATCGACCTGAGGGTTGGCCTGATGGAAACGGTGCAGGCGCGGCATCAGCCAGTAGGCCGCGAAGGCGAAGTCGGTGGCCACTTGCAGGACTTCGTGCTGATCCTGCTGGGTGATGGCGCTGAGGCCCTGATTAATGGTTTGCAGGCCACCTTGCACATGCTCGAACAGCAAGGCGCCGGCGTCCGTCAGTTCGATGCCGCGGTAGATGCGATCAAACAGGCGGACCGCCAACTGTTCTTCCAGGCGCTTGATCTGCTGGCTGATCGCTGGTTGAGTGGTGCCCAGCTCCATCGCGGCGGCGGTAAAGCTGCGATGACGTGCCGCCGCTTCAAACGCGCGCAGCAGGTCGAGGGACAGGTCACCAAGGGATTCATACATAAGCTGTGCTTATCCTAGACATTGCTTTTCATGGGCTTTACCCCATTTTCCATGGGCCGCATGCTCAATCGCATAAACACCGCCTATGGAATGCCGAGAACCCATGAAGCGCAAGAACATTCTTTTCATCATGGCCGATCAAATGGCCGCGCCGATGCTGCCGTTCTACGGTTCCTCCCCGATCAAGCTGCCGAATCTGAGCCGCCTCGCCGAGCAAGGCGTGGTGTTCGACGCCGCCTATTGCAACAGCCCGCTGTGCGCACCCTCGCGCTTTACCTTGGTCAGCGGCCAATTGCCGAGCAAGATTGGCGCCTACGACAACGCGGCTGATTTCCCCGCCGATGTACCGACCTACGCTCACTACCTGCGTCGTCTCGGTTACCGCACTGCGCTGTCGGGCAAGATGCATTTCTGCGGCCCCGACCAACTGCACGGCTACGAGGAACGCCTGACCAGCGACATCTACCCCGCCGACTACGGCTGGGCAGTGAACTGGGACGAGCCGGACGTGCGCCCCAGCTGGTACCACAACATGTCCTCGGTGCTGCAAGCAGGTCCTTGCGTGCGCACCAATCAGTTGGATTTTGACGAAGAGGTGGTGTTCAAGGCCCAGCAGTACCTGTTCGACCATATTCGTGAGGACGGCGACCAGCCGTTCTGCCTGACCGTATCCATGACCCATCCCCACGACCCGTACACCATTCCCAAGCCGCTCTGGGATCTGTACGACGACAACGACATTCCTTTGCCTGCAACGCCCGCGCAAAGTGATCTCGACCCGCATTCCCAGCGCCTGCTCAAGGTCTATGATCTGTGGGACAAGCCGCTGCCTGTGGATAAGATCCGCGATGCGCGCCGGGCTTACTTTGGCGCCTGCAGTTACATCGACAGCAATGTCGGCAAGCTGCTGCAAACCCTGGAAGACACCGGCCTGGCCGACGACACGGTTATCGTGTTCTCCGGCGACCACGGCGACATGCTCGGCGAGCGCGGCCTCTGGTACAAAATGCACTGGTTTGAAATGGCAGCCCGCGTGCCGCTGCTGATCTGCGCTCCGGGGCAGTTTGCGGCGGGCCGCGTGTCCAACGCCGTGTCCACCGCCGACCTGCTGCCGACCCTGGTGGAACTGGCCGGCGGTCAACTCGACCCACACCTGCCACTCGATGGCCGCTCGCTGATCCCGCACTTGCAAGGGCAGGGCGGGCACGACGAAGTGTTCGGCGAATACATGGCCGAAGGCACCATCAGCCCGCTGATGATGATTCGCCGTGGCGCCTACAAATTCATCTACAGCGAAGACGACCCTTGTCTACTGTTCGATGTGCACAACGACCCGCACGAGCGGGAAGAGCTCAGCCAGTCACCGGAACACCGGCCACTGTTCGAGGCGTTTTTGAATGAAGCGCGGGCCAAATGGGACATCCCGGCGATCCACCAGCAGGTGCTCGCCAGCCAACGCCGTCGACGCCTGGTGTTTGAGGCGCTGACCCAAGGCAAGCTGAAGAGCTGGGATCACCAGCCACTGGTCGACGCCAGTCAGCAATACATGCGCAACCATATCGACCTCGATGACCTGGAGCGCAAGGCACGTTATCCACAACCCTGCCAAAACCAATAAATACAGAGGGAAGGCCATGCAAAAGTTATCTGTGATAGTGGGCATGCTGGTGCTGGGCAGCGCCAATGTGTATGCAGACACCAGCTGTGAAACCGTAAAAATGGCCGATCCGGGCTGGAGCGATATCGCGGCCACCAATGCCATCACCGGTTTTCTGCTGACGGGCATGGGCTACAAACCCAAGGTCGACACCCTGGCGGTGCCGATTACCTTTGGCGGGCTCAAAGACGGCCAGGTTGATGTGTTCCTCGGCAACTGGATGCCCGCGCAGCAGGGTTTTTACGACAAGTTCGTGGCCAATGGCGATGTGGTGCAACTGGCGAAAAACCTCGACGGCACCGAGTTCACCCTCGCCGTGCCGGACTACGTGTGGGACGCGGGTGTGCATGACTTCGCCGACCTGAACAAATTTGCCGACAAGTTCGACAAGAAGATCTACGGCATCGGCTCCGGCGCGCCGGCGAATATCTCGTTGCAGGAGATCATCAAGAAGAATGACTTTGATCTGGGCCAATGGAAGCTGGTCGAGTCCAGCGAACAAGCGATGCTCGCGGAAGTGTCGCGGGCGGTGAAGAAACAGCGCTTCGTCACCTTCCTCGGTTGGACCCCGCACCCGATGAACGTGCAGTTGAAAATGCACTACCTCAAAGGTGGGGAAAAGTATTTTGGTGACACCGGCAGCGTTTATACCTTGACCCGCAAAGGTTATGCACAAGCCTGCCCGAACGTAGGAAAACTGCTGACCAACCTGAGTTTCACCCAGGAGATGGAGAACAGCATCATGGCCGAAGTGGCCAACAACAAGGTCAGCAACGCCGATGCGGCGAAGGCATGGATCAAGGCCAATCCGGCAGTATTGGATAAGTGGCTGGATGGGGTGAAAACCGTGGATGGCAAGGACGCGTTGCCGGCAGTAAAGGCCAAACTCTAGGGCCTTGCGCTATTCCAATGTGGGAGGGGGCTTGCTCCCGATAGCGGAGTGCCAGTCAGAGAGATTTAGACGGGTCCACCTATATCGGGAGCAAGCCCCCTCCCACAAGGACCAGTGTGTACTGATACCCTGAGTCAAACCTTTTCAGCCGAGTTATAAATGCCCCGGCCCAACCGCCATACACTCTTCCCCTTCCTCAGCTGGCTCCCGCGTCAAACCCGAGCCACTGTGGGCCGGGACGCGCTGGTCGGCCTCAGCGGCGCCGTGCTCGCACTGCCCCAATCGATTGCCTACGCGCTGATCGCCGGTCTTCCACCGGAGTACGGTCTGTACGCCGCCATCATCCCGGTGCTGATCGCGTGCCTGTGGGGTTCATCCTGGCACCTGATCTGTGGCCCCACGGCGGCGATTTCCATCGTGCTCTATGCCAGCGTGAGCCCATTGGCCGTGCCGGGGTCGCAGGACTACATCACCTTGATCCTGTTGCTCACCTTTCTCGCCGGCGTATTCCAGTGGCTGCTGGGCATGCTGCGCTTTGGCGCACTGGTGAACTTTGTCTCCCATTCGGTGGTGTTGGGTTTCACCTTGGGCGCCGCCGTGGTGATTGCCCTGGGGCAGTTGCCGAACCTGTTGGGGCTGGATTTGCCGAGCCAGGCCACCGCAATCAATAGCCTGCTGGCGCTGATCCACCATGCTGGCGAGTGGGACCACGCGTCCCTTGTCCTGGGGATCGGGACGTTGCTGGTGGGTGCTTTGCTCAAATACCTCGTGCCTCGCTGGCCAACGCTACTGATCGCACTGACCCTGGGTAGCCTGGCAACGTGGCTATGGCCGTCGATGCTCGGGCATGTGGCGTTGGTCAGTTCGTTTATCGGCAAACTGCCGCCGTTCAGCCCGTTACCGTTGGACCTGGACATGATCCTGCGCCTGCTGCCCAGTGCCGTGGCGGTGGGCATGCTGGGACTGGTGACCAGCCTGTCGATTGCCCGCTCGCTGTCGGCTCGTTCGCAACAGTTGCTCGACGCGAATCAGGAAGTTCGCGCGCAGGGTTTATCCAATATCGTCGGCGGATTTTTCTCCGGCTATCTGTCGGCCGGTTCCTTTACCCGCTCAGGCCTCAGCTACGAGGCAGGTGCCTGCTCGCCTTTGGCCGGGGTGTTTTCCGCGTTATGGGTGGCGCTGTTTGCGTTATTTGGTGCGGCATTGATCGCGCATATTCCAATTCCGAGCATGGCGGCGAGCATCCTGCTGATTTGCTGGGGCTTGGTGGATCATCGTGCTATTCGCGCGCTGTTTCGCGTCAGCCGTGCAGAGTTTGTGGTGATGAGCCTGACCTGTGTCGCCACGTTATTACTGGAGCTGCAAACGGCGATCTATGCGGGGGTGCTGGCGTCGCTGTTTTTCTATCTCAAACGCACGTCGCAGCCACGGGTTCAACAATGGCGAGACGGTGACGAAGATATATTGCGAGTCGGCGGCTCGATCTTTTTTGGCGCCAGCCATTACCTGCAAGTGCGCCTGCAAAGTTTGCAGGGCAAGCGGGTGGTGATCGAGGCGCAGCAGATCAACTTTATCGACTATTCCGGGGTAGAGATGCTGCACCAGGAGGCGCGGAGATTGAAGGGGTTGGGGCGTAGCCTGACATTGCGCGGGGCACGGCCGCAGGTGGTTGAAGAGCTGAAGAAACTGGAAGGGGCCGATACCTGCCCCATCCAGTTTGAAGATTGATTACTGCGCCAACTGACGGCGCAGTTCAGCCAACACCGGCGCCGAATCCGGGCGCACACCGCGCCATAGAAAGAACGCTTCAGCGGCCTGTTCAACCAGCATGCCCAGGCCATCCATTGCCACAGCTGCACCTTGCTCAGCCGCCCAACGGCAAAACGCGGTCGGCTCCTTGGCATACATCATGTCGTAGCAAAAGGTCTTGCCCGGTTCTATCAAGCTGCCGGCAATCGGCGGTAAATCGCCTGACAGGCTGGCAGACGTGGCATTGATGATTACGTCCACCGGCTCACGCAGCCAGTCGAAACCACTGGCCGACACCGGGCCCAAGTCGTCGAACAACTCGGCGAGCAATTCAGCCTTTTCCACAGTGCGATTGGCGATGATCAATGAAGCAGGACGCTCAGCCAGTAACGGTTCCAACGCCCCGCGTACCGCGCCACCGGCACCCAGCAACAGGATGCGTTTGCCTTGCAGGCTCAACCCGGCGTTTACCGTCAGGTCGCGCACCAGGCCCGCGCCGTCGGTGTTATCACCCAGCAGCGTGCCATCGGCCAACTTGCTCAGGGTGTTCACCGCACCGGCGCGTTGGGCGCGCTCGGTGAGGCTATTGGCCAGACGGTAAGCGTCTTCCTTGAACGGTACGGTGACGTTAGCGCCACGGCCTTGCTGGAAAAACTCACGGGCACAACCGGTGAAATCCTCCAAGGGCGCAAGCAAAGTGCTGTAGTCCAATTGTTCGCCGGTCTGCTCGGCGAACATGCGGTGAATCAGCGGCGACTTGCTGTGACCGATGGGGTTGCCGAAGACAACATAACGATCCATCAGACCGCCGCCTTAGGCGCGACAACGCCAAGCCAGTCGCGGTCTTGCAGGAAGTAATCAGTGAGCCGCGCCTCTTCGCTGCCGGCCTCGGCCTTCCAGTCATAGCTCCAGCGCACTTGCGGCGGCAGCGACATCAGGATCGATTCGGTACGCCCGCCCGATTGCAGACCAAACAGGGTGCCACGGTCGTAGACCAGGTTGAATTCAACATAGCGGCCGCGACGGAATTCCTGAAACTGGCGCTGCTGCTCGGTATAGGCCATGGCTTTGCGACGCTGCACGATCGGCAGGTAGGCATCGATATAGGCATCGCCGATGGCGCGGATGAAGGCGAAGCAGGTGTCGAAGTCCCACTCGTTCAAGTCATCGAAAAACAGGCCGCCGATACCACGGGGTTCGTTGCGATGCTTGATATGGAAGTAGGTGTCACACCAGGCCTTGTAGCGCGAGTACACGTCCGGGCCAAAAGGTGCGCAGGCCTGCTCGGCCACACGGTGCCAGTGGATGCAGTCTTCTTCGTTGCCGTAATACGGAGTGAGGTCAAAGCCACCACCGAACCACCACACCGGCTCTTCGCCTTCTTTTTCAGCGATGAAAAAACGCACGTTGGCGTGGGACGTCGGCACATGAGGGTTGTGCGGGTGGATCACCAGCGACACGCCGAGGGCTTCAAAGCCACGACCGGCCAGCTCTGGGCGGTGTGCGCTGGCGGATGGTGGCAGGCCGCTGCCGAATACGTGAGAAAAGTTAACGCCGCCTTTTTCGATCACCGAACCGTTTTCGATCACACGGGTGCGACCGCCACCGCCGGCAGGCCGGGTCCAGGCGTCTTCGATAAAGCGAGTGTCCGTCTCAAAGGTTTCCAGGGCGCTGCAAATGCGGTCTTGCAGGTCAAGCAGGTAGGCCTTTACAGCCTCGGTGCGGGTAGTCATGGCATCACCTTGAATCGGGCAAAGCTACGCGAGGCCATTGGGCGTCGGCGGCAAATGGGCGCACAGGATACCACTGCACCCTATGCCGTCGCAGTTGACGAAGATCAAGCTTAGGAGTCCGATAGGGGGCTACGCGAATTCGACCCAAGGAGAAGTGCAGATGGCCAAACGTATCCAGTTCAGCGCCCATGGCGGCCCCGATGTACTTGAATATGTGGACTACACGCCGGCGGAGCCGGGCCCGCAGCAGGTTCGTGTGCGTAACGAGGCCATTGGCCTGAACTTCATCGACACCTATTTCCGCAGCGGCCTATACGCACCACCGGCCTTGCCGTCCGGTCTGGGCGCAGAAGGCGCCGGCGTGGTTGACGCGGTTGGCAGCGAAGTCACCCAATTCAAGGTCGGCGACCGCGTGGCCTACGGCAGCGGCCCGCTCGGCGCGTACAGCGAACTGCACGTACTGCCCGCCGCTAACCTGGTGCACCTGCCGGACGACATCAGCTTCGAACAAGCCGCCGGTGCCATGCTCAAGGGCCTGACCGTGCAGTACCTGTTGCGCCAGACCTATGAACTGAAGGGCGGCGAGACCATCCTGTTCCACGCTGCGGCCGGTGGCGTGGGCTCCCTGGCCTGCCAATGGGCCAAGGCGCTCGGCGTGAAGTTGATCGGTACCGTGAGTTCGCCAGAGAAAGCCGCTTTGGCCAAATCCCTCGGTGCCTGGGAAACCATCGACTACAGCAAGGAAAACGTCGCACAGCGCGTGCTGGAATTGACCGACGGCAAAAAGGTCCCGGTGGTGTACGACGGTGTCGGCAAGGACACGTGGCTGACTTCCCTGGACAGCGCGGCGCCCCGTGGGTTGGTGGTGAGCTTTGGCAATGCCTCGGGCGCGGTGGATGGGGTGAACTTGGGGATACTCTCGGCCAAGGGCTCGCTGTACGTGACCCGACCGACCCTGGCGACCTACGCCAACAACGCGGCGAACTTGCAGACGATGGCAGATGATCTGTTTTCGATGATCCAGAGCGGCAAGGTGCGCATTGATATCAACCAGCGGTATTCGCTGGCGGAAGCGGCGAAGGCACAGACGGAGTTGTCGGGGCGGCGCACCACCGGGTCGACCATCCTGTTGCCGTAAGGCTTAAGAACGCTATCGCCGGCAATAGCACGCAATCCTCTGTAGGAGGTGCCTTGCCGGCGATCAGCCACACCTCAGTATTACGACGGTCGCACCACCTCACCGGTTGCCAAATTACGAATCAGGCTTGGATTCTTGCGCCCGCCGAGGGCGCCGCCCAGTACCAAGTCGACCTGACCACGGAAATACTGCTCCACGCGAATCCGCGAGCGCGCAGCCGGGCGGCCTTGAGGGTTGGCCGACGTGGAAATCAACGGCCCGACCAGCGAACACAAATCCCGCACAAGCGGATGGTCAGTAACCCGTAGCGCGACCGTGTCGTGCACACCGGTCACCCATGCCGGCAGCAAGTCCTGATGGGGCACCAGCCAAGTGTTCGGCCCTGGCCAGGTGCTGGCCATGCGGTCGATCCAGTCTTGGGGGAAATCTTCGAAGAGAAAATCAAACTGGCGAATGTTGTCGGCCACCAGGATCAGGCCCTTGTCCACCGAGCGATTCTTGATGGCGAGCAAACGGTCGACTGCTTCTTCATTCCACGGGTCGCAGCCCAAGCCCCATACCGCCTCGGTTGGATAGGCAATCACCGCGCCTGCGCGAATTTCTCGTGCGGTTTCCAACACACGCCACCTGTTGACCATTGCTCATTCTCCGGACTAAAGCTCTGGGCAGTTTACCGATCTTCTTTACAAAACCTAGTTCCAAAAAACCGGCAGCTATAAAAGCTGACCACGCGCCAGCCAGCGACCGCTTTCGCAAATCACCTGGCCTTCAAGCTCCAGCTCCGTGAGGGTCGCCAACACTTGGGACAAAGGCCGACCGCTGGCAATCGCCAGGGCTTCGCTGGTGTGGGACGCCGCGTGCAGCAACGCCACCAGCGGATGGATCACCGGCATCGGCGCCGGGCGCGACAAAGCCTGCCAGCCCCGCAAGCCTTCGAGGATGTGCTCAATGGTTTCCACCAGCATTGCACCATCGCGGATCAACTGATGACAGCCTTTGGCCCCAGGGTGATGGATGGAGCCCGGGATGGCATACACCTCCCGGCCTTGCTCGGCAGCCAGCTTCGCGGTGATCAGCGAGCCACTGGCCACACTGGCTTCCACCACCAGCACGCCCAGCGACAGGCCACTGATGATTCGATTGCGCCGCGGAAAGTTGCTCGCCTGAGGCCCAGCGTCCAGTGGGAACTCGGAAATCACTGCGCTGCCCTGGGCAATCATCGCCTCTGCGAGCCTTCGGTGGCGCTGTGGATAAACATTTTCCAGGCCGGTGCCAAGCACGCCGATGGTGTGTCCACCCACATCCAATGCCGCTTGATGCGCCGCGCCGTCGATACCCAGTGCGAGGCCACTGGTGATGACAAAACCGGCGCTGGCCAAACTACGGGAAAAAGCGGCAGCGGTGTCCATGCCAGGGCGCGACGCGCGCCGGCTGCCGACCATCGCCAGTTGCGGTTTTTCGAGGATTGAAGGGTCGCCAGCGACGAATAACAGCGGTGGCGCATCGTCGATCTGGGCTAGTAATGCCGGATACTCAGGCTGGTCCCACATCAGCAAATGCTGGGCCGGACGACTCAACCACGCCAATGCCTCACTGGCGCCATCTCGGATTTCGGGACTGCGGCGAGCGTCTGCGCTGATGGGTGGCAAGCCCAGTGCACGCCAGGCACTGGCAGGCGCGCTGATGGCCTTTGAAGCGCTGCCGAACGCTTCGATCAACAACCTAAAACGCTTCGGGCCTACTTCTGGCAGCCTGTGCAAGCGTAGTCGGGCCTCCAGTTCTGAAGGGGAAATTTCACTGTTGTTTATCGGAAACATCTGATCATCCTTGACCGGAACAAGCTGTGGATAACTCTGTTGGTAACTTATTTAGCAGGCTATTTATTGCGTTTGCGCAGCAGTCTCGAAACGGTCCATGACTGCCAACGGGCGTGAGGCGCTGAGAACCAGGCCATAACTGAGTTTTTCGTAGGTACGGAACACCAGCAGAGTGCCGGCGCGCTCATCGGGTAGCTTCGTGGGAACACCGGTGAGCGGGTCGCGGACGGTGGCGCCGGTTTTAATGACGGTCAGCAGTTGACCCTCCATCAGACCGTCGCGCCGGCCTTTACTCAGGGTGACGGCGTCCAGCACGCCAATCTGGGTGACGCCCCTGGGGATATCGATGATTTTTCCTTCGATGAAAGGCGCTGACTTTACGGGCTCCAGCGCCGTAGGCAATTGCGCGCGGAGCAGGCGGTCGCCAGGGCGTACCTCCTGAGTTACCCGTTGCACAGCGAGGGTCGTGAGGTCGCCCGCCATCACAAAGCGCGCGGTACCGATGTCATCGGCGTTGATACCCAGCAATTCCTGCGTTTGAGGGTCGGCGTAGACCTTGCCTCGGCGAAAGATCCCATAGCTTGGCTGGGCCGGATCCAGGTCGCCTCTGGCGTGCACACGTTCGCCATTGGCCCCCAGCACGCGCCCGCCGTCGGTCGCGACAATGTAAGGCGCATTGTCCAGATCCTGAGGCGTATCAAGAATACGGTTATGCAATAAAAACCGCTGAATGGCCTGTTGCGTCGGTTGATCCAGACGCGAGCCAGGTTGGGGAAGCAGGGCTGCGGCGAACGGGGCCCATAGCAGCAAGACGAGTAGCGATTTCCTCATGGGGTGAATCTCCTTTATTATGTGCGTTCGCGTGAAATGCCAGAGCCTTCGCGGCTTTCGAACCTTTCACACCGGCCGTATGGGTCCATCCCACCGCCGATTTGCCTTTACCTCACATGTGCAGCAATTACGCTTATGGCTATTTTGAACATCCTCGAATTCCCCGACTCGCGCCTGCGCACGATCGCCAAACCGGTGGCCGTAGTGGACGACAAGGTTCGTCAGTTGGTCGATGACATGTTTGAAACAATGTATGAAGCCCCGGGCATTGGCCTCGCCGCCACCCAGGTCAACGTGCATCAGCGCGTCGTGGTCATGGACCTGTCGGAAGACCGTAGCGAACCGATGGTGTACATCAACCCTGAGTTCGAGCCACTGACCGAAGAGATGGGCGAATATCAGGAAGGCTGCCTGTCGGTGCCGGAGTTCTACGAGAACGTCGAGCGCCCGCTGCGCGTGAAGATCAAAGCCCTGGACCGTGACGGTAAGCCGTTCGAGCTGATTGCCGAAGGCCTGCTGGCAGTGTGCATCCAGCACGAATGCGACCACCTCAACGGCAAACTATTTGTCGATTACCTGTCCACGCTCAAGCGCGACAGGATCAAGAAGAAGCTGGAAAAAAAGCATCGCCAGCAAGCTTGATGCCCTCCTTCCAAAGGCTTGCTGCGGCAAGCCTTTTTCTTTTGTGACTGTTTTTAACCGAGACTTCCCATGACCGAGCCATTGCGCATTGTTTTTGCCGGCACCCCTGAATTCGCCGCCGAACACCTCAAGGCGCTGCTTGCCAGCCCTCACGATGTCATTGCGGTGTATACCCAGCCGGATCGCCCGGCCGGTCGCGGGCAAAAACTGATGCCGAGCCCGGTCAAGCAGTTGGCGCTTGAGCACAACATTCCTGTACTGCAGCCGCCTACCCTGCGCAACGCCGAGGCCCAGGCCGAGCTGGCTGCGCTCAATCCTGACCTACTGGTGGTGGTGGCTTACGGCTTGATCCTGCCGCAAGTGGTGCTGGATATCCCGCGCCTGGGTTGCATCAACAGCCATGCGTCGCTGCTGCCACGCTGGCGCGGTGCGGCGCCGATCCAGCGCGCGGTGGAAGCCGGTGATGCGCAAAGCGGTGTGACCGTGATGCGCATGGAGGCAGGTTTGGACACCGGCCCGATGCTGCTCAAAGTGGTTACGCCGATCACCGCCGAAGACACTGGCGGCAGCCTGCACGACCGCCTGGCCGAAATGGGCCCAACTGCCGTCATCCATGCCATCGCCGGCCTCGCCGAAGGCACCTTGGAAGGCGAAGTGCAAGACGATAGCCTGGCCACCTACGCCCACAAATTGAACAAAGACGAAGCACGCATCGACTGGAGCCGCCCGGCGGTGGAGCTGGAACGGCTGGTGCGTGCCTTCAACCCGTGGCCGGTCTGCCACAGCACCCTCAACGGCGAAGCCTTGAAAGTGTTGGCTGCCCATTTGGCGGACGGCAAAGGCGCCCCCGGCGAGATAATCGGCGCCAGCAAGGAAGGCCTGTTGATCGCCTGCGGTGAACAGGCGCTGTGCCTGACGCGTCTGCAATTGCCCGGCGGCAAGGCGCTGAATTTCAGCGACTTGTTCAACAGCCGTCGTGAGAAATTTTCCCTGGGCACTGTACTTGGGGTGGCCGCGCAATGAACCCACGTCTGGCCGCCGCCAAGGCTCTCGCCGCCGTACTCAACGGCAAGGCTTCGCTGAACAGTTCACTGCCCACGCAGTTGGATAAAGTCGAAGACCGTGACCGCGGCTTCACCCAGGACCTGGCCTTTGGCACCGCCCGTTGGCAACCTCGTTTGTCGGCGCTGGCGGCCAAGCTGCTGCAAAAGCCATTCAAGGCGGCCGATGCTGACGTCGAGGCGCTGCTGCTGGTAGGGCTTTATCAGTTGCTCTACACCCGCGTGCCGGCCCACGCCGCCATCGGTGAAACCGTCGGATGCGCCGACAAGCTGAAAAAACCTTGGGCCAAGGCCTTGCTCAACGCTGTGCTGCGCCGTGCCCAACGCGAAAGCGAGGCGCTGCTGGCGGAGCTGGAACATGACCCGGTAGTGCGCACCGCCCACCCGCGCTGGCTGCAAAAATCCCTCAAGGCGTTCTGGCCCGAGCAGTGGGAAGCCATTTGCGCGGCGAACAATGCGCACCCGCCGATGATCCTGCGGGTCAACCGTCGCCATCACAGCCGTGACGCGTACCTGCAATTGCTGACGGCCGCAGGCATCAACGCGACGCCGTGCGTGTACAGCACCGACGGCATCGTGCTGGAGGCCGCCGCCGATGTACGCAGCCTGCCGGGCTTTGCCGAGGGTTGGATCAGTGTGCAGGACGAAGCCGCGCAACTGGCCGCCGACCTGCTCGATCTGGCACCGGGCCAGCGCGTGCTGGACGCTTGTTGTGCACCAGGCGGTAAGACATGTCACATCCTGGAAGTCGAAAAAGGCTTGGCCGGTGTCGTCGCTGTTGACCTGGAAGCCAAGCGCCTCGTGCGTGTAAGGGAAAACCTCGCACGCCTGGGCCTGAGCGCCGAACTGATCGCCGCCGACGGCCGTGACACCGCCGCATGGTGGGACGGCAAACCGTTCCAGCGCATTCTGCTGGACGCGCCTTGCTCCGCGACCGGTGTGATCCGCCGCCACCCGGACATCAAGCTCACACGCCAACCCGACGACATCGCCGCCCTGGCCGCGCTGCAAGGTGAACTGTTGGACGCGATGTGGCCGACCCTCGAAGTCGGCGGCATCCTGCTCTACGCCACCTGCTCGACATTGCCCACCGAAAATACTGAGGTGATCGAAGCCTTCCTCGCTCGCACAAGCGGCGCCCGTGAGCTGGATCTCGCCACGACGGCCGGTATCAAGCAGCCTCACGGTCGCCAACTGCTCGCGCAAGAAGGCGGACACGATGGCTTCTACTACGCCAAACTGATCAAGATCGCCGCCGCGCGTGGCTGAATGGTTATTGAGGGAGTGACCGGATGAAAATCATCATCCTTGGGGCAGGGCAGGTCGGCGGCACACTGGCCGAACATTTGGCCAGTGAAGCCAACGACATTACCGTGGTCGACACCGATAGCGAACGACTGCGCGACTTGGGCGACCGCCTGGATATCCGCACCGTACAAGGTCGTGCGTCGTTTCCTACGGTGCTGCGTCAGGCCGGTGCCGACGATGCCGACATGCTCGTGGCGGTGACCAACAGCGACGAGACCAATATGGTCGCCTGCCAAGTCGCCCATACCCTGTTCCACACCCCGACCAAGATCGCCCGGGTCCGCGAAGCCGCCTACCTGACCCGCGCCGGCCTGTTCGATAACGACGCCATTCCTGTAGATGTGCTCATCAGTCCTGAGCAAGTGGTGACCCACTACATCAAGCGCCTGATCGAAATCCCGGGCGCCTTGCAGGTGATCGACTTCGCCGGTGGCAAAGCCCAATTGGTCGCAGTGAAGGCCTATTACGGCGGTCCACTGGTCGGCCAACAACTGCGCCAACTGCGTGAACACATGCCCAATGTGGAAACCCGCGTAGCGGCGATTTTTCGGCGTGACCGGCCGATCCTGCCGCAGGGCGATACAGTGATCGAAGCCGACGACGAGGTGTTTTTCATCGCGGCCAAAGCGAATATTCGCGCCGTCATGAGCGAAATGCGCCGGCTCGACGAGAACTACAAGCGCATCGTTATCGCCGGCGGCGGCCAGATCGGCGAGCGGCTGGCCGAGGCCATCGAAAGTCGTTACCAAGTGAAGATCATCGAGATGAATCCGGCGCGCTGCCGGCATTTGTCCGACACCCTCGACAGCACCGTCGTCCTGCAAGGCAGCGCCTCGGACCGCGACCTGTTGATGGAAGAGAACATCGCCGACGCCGACATCTTCCTGGCCCTGACCAACGATGACGAAGCCAACATCATGTCGTCGCTGCTGGCCAAGCGGCTGGGGGCGAAGAAGGTGATGACCATCATCAACAACCCGGCCTATGTCGACCTGATCCAGGGCGGCGATATCGACATCGCCATCAGCCCGCAACTGGCGACCATCGGCACCTTGCTGGCCCACGTACGCCGTGGCGATATCGTCAGCGTGCACTCCCTGCGGCGCGGCGCGGCGGAAGCCATTGAGGCGATCGCCCATGGGGATTCGAAGTCGAGCAAAGTGATCGGCAAAGCCATCCGCGATATCGGCCTGCCGCCGGGCACAACCATTGGCGCGATCATTCGTGACGAAGAGGTGATCATTGCCCACGACGATACGATGATCGCCACGGGTGACCACGTGATCCTGTTCCTGGTGGATAAAAAACATATCCGCGATGTGGAGAAGTTATTCCACGTGGGATTGAGCTTTTTCTGATCAACCGGAGTGACCGACATGCTCGAATCCCTGGAAAAAATGCTCGCCAAGGGTGTGGATAACTCGCTGCTGCGCTTTGGACTGGGCAAGGGTTATTTGGATCTGAAGGACAACGCCAAGGCGGCGGAGCATTTGCAGAAATGCGTCGAGTTCGATCCGAAGTATTCGGCGGCGTGGAAGTTGTTGGGCAAGGCACAGTTAGGCCAGGGTGATAACTCCGCAGCGCGACAGGCGTGGGAGAAGGGCGTTGAAGCGGCCCAGGCCCATGGCGACAAGCAGGCCGAGAAAGAGATGACGGTGTTCCTGAAGAAACTCGACCGCCAAAGCTAAGCAGATCGAAAATGTGGGAGGGGCAAGTCGAATCGTCGCACCGCCCCTCCCACATTTGGTTTTGTATTGTCTTTGGGTCAATACCACCGCTCTTCACCCGGCGGGCGTTTCTTGAAGCGCTTCATGCTCCACATGTACTGGCTCGGGTAGGCGCCGACATAACGCTCAACGACCTTGCTCATCGCGGCGCAAGACGTGGCAGTGTCGGTGCTGTACATGTCTTCCGGCGCAGCTTCCAGGATCACTTTGTAGCCCGAACCATCCGGCAGTCGCAGGGCATGCAGGAATACACCGACCGCCTTATGGCCCGCGAGCATATTCGGCACGAACTTGCTGGTGAGCGCCTGGGTTGCAAAGAATGGCACGAAGATCCCCGCCGATTCCGCCGGCTCCGGGTCAGCGGGAATACCCACTTGGCCACCTTTACGCACTTCCTTGATCACACTGAGGATGCCTTCCTTAGTGGAAGCCGCCACACGGTTGCCCAACTGCACGCGCTGTTTGCGCAGCAACTCATCCACTGCCTTGAGCTTGGGCGGGCGGTAAAAAATGATCGGTTTGCACTGGTTGCAGTAAAAGTGGTTCAACACTTCCCAGTTGCCCAGGTGGCTGGTGATGCCGACTACGCCTTTGCCCGAGGCCAGAGCTTCGTGCAGCACTTCCAGGCCTTCGACTTCACGCACCAGGTCGATGGAACGCTGGGCCGGCCAGATCCAGGCGCAGGCGCTTTCAGTCAGGGACTTGCCGATGTCCATCAGGCTTTGGCCGACCAGGCGCTCCCGGGCGGCGGGGTCCATGTCCGGAAAGCATTTTGAGAGGTTGATCCGCACCGTTTCGCGGGATCGATTGGGGGTTTTCCACATGATCCAGCCGATGGCCGAACCCACGGCTTGCACTGCGCGCCATGGCAGCAGGGCAAACAACCGAAGAGCGCCTACCAGCAAGGCGCCTTTAAACTTTTCCACAGGTCACTCCTGATCGTGTGTGGTGCGCAAAGCGCGCATTCTAACCGGCGTTGACCAAGTCCGCGTAACGGTCGCAGTCCTGAGTGTGGTCCATGACCATGCCAGAGGCCTGCATGAACGCGTAACAGATGGTCGGGCCAACAAAGGTGAAACCGGCTTTCTTGAGTGCTTTGCTCATGGCTTCAGCCTCCGGCGTAATCGCCGGCACTTCGCTGCGGTCCTTGAAATGGTTGACCTTGGGCACCCCGCCGACAAACGACCAGAGCAACCCCACCGGGTCCGCCAGCGCCAGCCAAGCCGCAGCGTTGCGCCGGGTGGCGTTGAGCTTGAGGCGGTTGCGCACGATACCTGGGTCGAGCATCAGCGCTTCGATCTCGTCATCGCTCAATTGCGCCAACCGCTGCGGATCAAAACCGAACAAGACCTTTCGATAATGCTCGCGTTTGCGTAAAACGGTGATCCAGGAAAGGCCCGCCTGGAACC
>PJQF01000178.1_pt1 | contig 33214 bp, 25 predicted proteins | sample 1503741 | NCBI WGS metagenome assembly PJQF01 (sample SAMN07775949, study PRJNA414020) | Biofilm metagenome, whole genome shotgun sequencing project. | isolation source: biomolecule (vanillin) treated reverse osmosis membrane biofilm | place: India: Nagpur | collected 2017-03-21 | reverse complement strand
CCTGCCGCGCTGTGCTATGTTTGGTTTCGATGGCTTTATCAATATCGATCTCCATAAACGTAGCCTCGTGATAAAGTAAAGTCACTTCGCGCAGTTGCTCGATCATACATTCATTGTATGCAGTGTCTGAGCAATACGCATAGCTGAGCGAGCGATGCGGAGGAAGCGTGTATTCATCATTTCTGAAGAGCAGTTCTCCGGCATCATTCAACACGTCTTTGCCCGCCTTTAGTTGAACGATGTGTTGCAAAAGCACCTCTTTACTTAAACGCGATTTGTCAATTCTGCGGGGTTTTGGTTTTTCTTTCAACAGAAATCCCGTACACGGCAGTTTATGAATTAGCGGAATGGTTTCAACCGTAATAGCGTCATCTTCTATAATGACTTTTCGTTCGGCAGGATCGATCGCATGAAAGTGCAATGGGTAGTTGAGCACCGATTTGGAGTATTTCAACTGCAGTAAGATGATTTCGTTGAGGCCGGGAGGACCAAATAAATGCAGTTCGGCCTGACGCTTTTGCAGATGCATGGAAAACAAAAGTCCGATTAAGCCGAGATAGTGATCGCCATGCAAATGGCTGATGAGTATGTAATTGATTTTATGAACGGGGATGTTAAAACGTGTTAACTGCATCTGCGCCCCCTCGCCACAATCGATCAGAAAGTGCCGGTTGTGAATGACCACGTAGTGCGATGACGGAAACCGCCCGTTGGCAGGCACAGCCGCACTGGAACCAAGTATCGTAAGGCTTAGGCTACTCAAACTAATTCATTGATTTGTTAATTCGTTGATTTGCTAATTTGTTAATTCGGTGATTGGCTAATTCGTTGATTTAATCATTCAGTGATCGCAAATCAGCACATTAACGAATCATCGAATTACCGAATCAATGAATTATCGAATCAGCACATTACCGAATTATCGAATTAGTCTTCTTCCTTCATATCCTTTTCGATCTCGTGCATGAACACGGCATCGACACCTTCTTCTACGGTGGGCAGGATGTGGAGTACGCTATCGAGTTGGGATATCTTGATCAACTTGGTGGTGTGATCGGACAAGCAGGCTAAGATGAAAATGCCACCATCTTCCTGTAAGATGCGATTGCCGACCAACAATGCGCTGAGACCGGATGAATCCGTATATTTTACTTCACTCAAGTCGAGTATGATGTTGCGCACACCTTCCGCGTGAAGCGTAACCATTTCAGATTTCAGTTGAGGTGCCGCGTTGGAATCTAACTTTTCTTCGTGCAGACGGATGAGGGTGTATTTCTCTTGCTTGTCGATCGTGTACTTCATTTCTTGCGTGGAGTTAAAGCCTAAAAATAAATCAATTTATCGAATTAACGATGCTTCGCTCAATTCGTTCAGCGATATCGGCATAATTCACTGGTGCGAGGCTTTCGCCCGTCATTTGGCGGTACAGTTCCTGGTATCGCTCGCTGATGGACTTCACGATGGCATCGGTCATTTCGGGCACCTGCTGCCCTTCCTTACCCTGAAAGCCATTTTCAATCAGCCATTGGCGCACAAATTCTTTGCTGAGCTGCTTTTGGGCTTCGCCCTTCTGCTGGCGCTCTTCGTAGCCTTCTTTATAGAAATAGCGACTGGAGTCGGGTGTGTGCACTTCGTCAATCAAATAGATCGTGCCGTTGTGCTTGCCGAATTCGTATTTGGTATCCACCAGAATAAGCCCACGCTTGGCAGCCAGTTCGTTGCCACGCTTGTAAAGCTTCAATGTATAGTCTTCCAGTACCTGATAATCGGCAGATGAAACGATGCCGTGTTTAAGAATATCTTCCTTCGAAATGTCTTCGTCATGCCCCACTTTGGCTTTGGTAGTAGGCGTAATGATGGGCGATGGGAGCGGGTCGTTTTCTCGCAATCCATCGGGGAGGGGCACACCGCACACCGCACGCTTCCCAGCACGGTATTCGCGCCAAGCGTGACCTGCCAGATAGCCGCGCACCACCATTTCTACGGCAAAAGGTTCGCATTTAAAGCCAATCGTCACGTTGGGGTCGGGGGTAGCCTGTACCCAATTCGGCACAATATCTTTGGTAGCGGTGAGGTTGATAGCCGCTATCTGGTTGAGAATGCGGCCCTTATCGGGAATGCCCTTGGGCAACACCACATCAAAAGCCGAGATGCGGTCGGTAGCCACCATGGCCATACGGTCGCCAAAATAATAGACATCGCGCACTTTGCCTTTGTAAAATCCCGTTTGGCCGGGAAAGTTGAATTGAGTCTCTTTAATGGCTTGCATGGGTCGGAATCGTGAAGGCGCAAATTAAAGCAATAACTGCCAATAATAGTGGCGAAAAAGGGCTTTTTGAGAAATTCGATGGGTTTTCGTGCCTAGCTGGCAGGTTGGATAGAGACTACCCCTCAGATTGGAGGGTGCTGCTATTCATGTAAAAACCCTCCGCTCAATGGAGGGAACCATTTCACTCTTGTAAATGCTTCCCGCTTATGGCAGTGACCCATTTCAAAGTTGTAAATGCTCCCCGCCTAAGGCAGCGACCTTTTGCAAGCTTGCAAAAGCTTCCTCCTGTGAGCGGGGGCCTTGTGCCAGCATAAAATGGCTTGCCGCCAAGGAGCGGGAGCTTTTACAAGTTTGGGACGGCTTCCTGCAATATGGCGGGGCCGTGTGCAAGGTATCACCGGCTGATGGCTGATGATAATAGATTTTAGTACGCAACGTTCGACTATCAATATGAACAGAAACGAATCAGCGATGACATTTGCCACTGCTATTGATTGTAAGAAAGTGTTTGGAAAAAGTAATAAGAGATCTATTCGGAATGTAATAACGGTAAAAACGAACAACACCGATTGTTAAATAAATTGAAAGTCCTTATCTAAGATAGGTGGTGCTTTGTAATGATTAGGAATAGTGATTGGGTTTTATAGATAAATAGATTTGCAGGTTTGTTTTGGCCTTCCGCAAACTTGCGCAGGCATAATACAAAGCGGTATAGGCAGATTATCAGGGAGAGTTGTTTGTTGGAAGTTGTGAAAAGGGTATTTTGTGATGGTTTGAGGAACTTGAATGATTTATAAGATTGAAGCAACTATAAGCTAGGGTTCAAGGCTTGTTTGGAATAACGGAAAAACTTGAAGTAACTTCATGAGATTGTTTAATGCATTTGTAATTCATGCGCTACTAGTTCTAGTTTTTCAGTGTTGCAGCAGTGAGGAAGGCAAAATCGAATTGACACTACAAGTCAATGATTCAATTAACAAACTGCCTTTAGCTGAGGATGAATGGTTCGCAGTAAACTTCATCTGTACTATCAATAACAATACTAACCGGACTATTTATTTTGTTGACCCCGAAGCCTATAATATATTTCCTCAACCATGGATTATAGCTATCAATGACGTTGATGCAAATTTTTGGCCCGGTAGCTACGGCTGCGCCCCATCATTTGAAGAGGAGAATATCATTAAGCTTGAACCAATGGAGAATATAGAAAAACGATTTGATTGGCATTATTTTGTTGAAAACTTTTCTGATACGCCAGGAGACTATACGGCAAAGATTAGATATTTTTTCATTAAAGATAGCACATGGACAGAGGGGGCAGAGATGAAAAATTTAAGTGATTTAGAGATAGGCTATTCAAATTCTGTGAAATTTAAAATAGTGAATTCGTTGCGATAGTCATTTATCACAAAGTGATTTAAATTTCTTAAAGGTAATTTTACTTTAGCGGCTAGCGATAGTATAAGTAATTGTTATTTGGAGGATATTTAAGTATAAACGCGAACGCAATTCATATTAATCGACCTAATTGAAATCAAAACATATTCTGAATGAAACATACCACGCTAATCATATTGCTATTCGTCTTGGTGCACCTAACTTTTGGCCAGAGCGCGCAGTACTCTTCTTATGTTCGCGTTGCCGACTCACTCTATAATGTCAATGACTTTAAAGGAGCCGCTAACGCCTACTCACGAGCCTTTCAGGCAAATGGGTGGAAAGGCTTCGCTACTGATCGCTACAATGCCGCATGTTCATGGGCGCTGGCTTCTGTACCAGATAGTGCTTTTTTTCAGCTGTACAGAATAGCAACGAAAGCCGATTACAAAAACTATAGCCATATTATTGCCGATGCTGATCTGAACTCGTTGCACAACGATAAAAGATGGAAGCCATTGTTAGAGATCATCCAACGCAACAAGGATAAGGCCGAAGCAAACTTGAATAAGCCGCTCGCCAATAAGCTGGATAGCATTTACACAGAAGATCAAATGTACCGCCAACAAATGGATGGCATCGAAAAGAGGCACGGGTGGGAATCAAAAGAAATGCGCGACTTGTGGAGGATCATTCACGAAAAGGACTCAGTCAATTTAGTAAAAGTGAAGGCCATTCTTGATAAGTACGGTTGGTTGGGTGCTGATGTTGTAGGCGAAACAGGTAACGCCACTTTGTTTCTGGTGATTCAGCATTCAGATCAGGCTACGCAAGAAAAATACTTGCCCATGATGCGCGAAGCAGTGAAAAACGGAAAAGCACAAGGCAGCAGTTTGGCGCTCTTGGAAGATCGAGTGGCGCTGGGTCAGGGCAAACTACAAATCTATGGTAGTCAGATTGGTCGCGATCCCGATACACAACAGTATTATGTCTCGCCTTTGCTGGACCCCGATAATGTCGATAAGCGCAGAGCCGAAGTTGGCCTGGGGCCGCTATCCGAATACGTTAGTCATTGGCAAATCAAGTGGAATGTAGCGCAATACAAAAAAGACTTGCCCGCCTTGATAGAAAAAAGGAAGACGAAGTGAAGGGGTTGCAAATAATCTTTGCAAAAATGAATAGCGGTAGAATCCTACTGCGATCAACTCAGTTTCTCCTACTTGTCATACTTTTGCTTCTATTCATCTTTAATGGTTATTTCTTTCTCAAAACATACCATTTACCCTATAATGATCAAGGTCGATATTTTGATGAAGAGAGTTCTCTTGTATACCACGAGCAATCTGTTCCGATTTATGGATTTAGTGCCTTGATACTTTTGCTTTTGTTAATTTGGGTGTCGAAATGGATGCTGAACACGATGAAAAGAACTGTGTAGTTTACACAAACCACGCAGGCACCACATTCGCAATGAAGTCGATTAGAAAATGAGCGAGTATATTGGCCTTCAAATCGCGTTTCCAAAAGTAAAACGCAGTGAGCACCGCTCCGGCATTAAATGATACCAACACTCCAGCCCATCCTTGTCCCGGATAATGCAATAATGCAAATGGTAATAAAGAAAGAGCTATGGCTAACCACTTGTTTCCGAATAGGGTGGTAAGCCGCTCGAGCAAATAGCCACGCATAAATACTTCTTCGGCCACACCGGCACGAATGGTTATGAGCGTCACCGTCCACAGCGATAAGGCATCAAAAGCTTTTGATTCTCCGAACGACCAGCCCATCCATTGCGAAATAACAACACCTATAATAATGGCCACCACAGTGCTGGCCATGATTGCTAATGTTAAAAGCAACGATTTGCTCCATCCTTCGAACTTTAAACCGATGGAATCGAGTCCTAGTTTTTCGCCCTTGACAACCAAGATGAGTAATACACCTACCAAAGCTAAAATGATGAACTCTTTAGCCACCACCTGTGCGTTGTTGAGTTGTTCGCCATTGTATGTTTTAAAAATCCAGTTGACACCGCTAATCGTAAGGTAAGAAAGCAGAATGCCGAGGTAGGTGATGGGTTTTATTTTCATAGTCAATGCAGTATAAGTGGAGGTTGAATTGAATAACAGTTATCTAATTTCGTAAACGGCAAGGATAATCTTCAGTTATAGCTTAAAATATTAAATTGAGTGAAATGCATCCGCGTTGAGTATTTGGTCATTATTTTCTAGTACTGGGCATGGTGAGAGGAGGCTGTTCTATACCTTGGTTACAGGCAAGTTTTGGTTCCACAGCGTGTATGGCTTATTTTAGCTGCGAACTAAACCATTTAACTTTTGGAAGAATTTCGAACCCATATTTTTGAGAAGTCAAAGGCAAAAAGTTTCAAGCGCTCACTATATAACATCGGAATGTTCGGAGCGATTATTGGGATTTGGGTCTTATTTTTTATCGGATTTGTAGTTGGATTAACCATGGCTGTAGGCTTTACGATAATCACCATCAGTATAAAGCTGTATGAGGATCGGTATATGGGCATTAGTGCTTACGGAGACCGTAAAGAAGATTTACTAATAACAGAAGAATATCTCGAAATAGCAGGCGAAAAAATTCCGTATGCAGAAATGAAAAACTTGGTAGTCTATATCGAGGAGTATCTTGGAATGCCAAAGGATGTTATTGGAATCCATCATGGAGGTAATAACTTGATCGAGTATGAATACCAGGGCAAAAAGATGTGCTTTAACTATATCATTAAAAGCAGACATGACTACCACCGGCTAAGTGTTCTGGTAGATGGTATTGAGAAAAACCCAAAGTTTAAATCGAACCTCCGGAGCCTTTAGTTTATATTTCTCCAACAACCGTTGCTACGTTCTAATGAGAAGAGTGGTTGTAAAAGCCATTAATGTCGATAGTAACTTCCCCTTGGTAATTTCGATTAAACCGCCTACTTTGGTTCAATTTCCTAACCTGAGCGGATGAACTATCGACAGCGTGCAGTAGCACTGGTACATGGGTTTGCACCCACGTTTTGGATTGCCAATACATTAGAGTTATTTGAACGCTTGGCCTATTATGGTGCCAAAGCCGTCCTCACCGTTTATCTCGCTGAAAAAGTTGGTCTCAAGGACGAAGCAGGAACATTAGCCGGTATGTTTAATGCAGTTCTCTACGCGCTTCCAATTGTAGCCGGTGTGTTTGTCGATAAATATGGTTTCAGACGCACACTTATGGCGTGCTTCGCCATCTTCTGTATTGGCTATGCGCTGATTGGCTTTGCCGGTATGGCTTACGGACAGGAGATAGTGCAGTGGGTAGGGAAGAAGCCCTATGTGATTGTTGTGTTACTCTTTACAGCGATTGGTGGCTCACTGATAAAACCTTGCATTGTAGGTACAGTGGCTAAGACTACCAAGCCGGATACACGCGCATTGGGATTTTCCATTTACTATACCCTCGTTAACCTGGGCGGAGCCATTGGCCCCATCATCGCTTACCATGTACGGACCGATTTAGGGATAGAGTATGTGCTGGTGATGTCTGCCATGACCTCCTTCATGTTGTTTTTAGGTGCCTGGTTTTTCTTCCGCGAGCCGGAAGGCGAGCCCTCCGAACAAAAGACATTTAGCAAAGTATTCAGTGATATGGTATTGGTGTTTACCAATGCCAAGTTCATCAGCTTCCTCTTGATCTTCTCCGGCTTCTGGATGATGTTCTGGCAGATCTATTACCTACTTCCATTTTATGCTACCGAAATTCTGAAATACGAAGCGTATGAATTTCTGGAGACCGTAGATGCGTGGACGATCATTCTCATTACCATTCCGGTTACTGCCTTGGTGAGCAAATGGAAATCCATTTCTGCGATTACTGTGGGACTCGGACTTGCCAGCATTTCGTGGATCATCATTGGCGCAGGCGGATCGCTGACGGCCACCATTGTTGGTATCATGTTCTTTGCATTGGGGGAAGCCGTTCAGGCACCACGCTTCTATGAGTATGTAAGTGCCATCGCACCCAAAGATCAGATCGGCACATTCATGGGCTTTGCATTTTTACCGATTGCGATAGGATCCTTTTCAGCAGGAGTATTGTCCGATTGGTTGAGAAGTGAATATTTAGATTCTAATCCTTCGATGATGTGGTATACCCTTTCCGGGATTGGTCTTACCTCAACCGTTTTGTTAGTATTGTTTAATTTTCTCACAGTTAAAAAATAATTGTTCTTATGGAAGTACCCAAAGTATTTAAGCCATACATCGCACCCGAGCAGAATGTGGCTGAGTTTACCGTAAAGTCGATTGGCTTCGGTATCTTGTTTGGTATTCTCTTCGGTTGCTCAACCGTTTACCTGGCACTGAAAGCAGGCCTCACGGTTTCGGCATCTATTCCTATTGCGGTAATCGCCATTACGCTAGGGCGTAAATTCCTGAAGACAACTATTCTTGAAAACAATATCATTCAAACAACCGGCTCGGCCGGTGAGTCGATAGCCGCAGGGGTGGTGTTTACCTTGCCGGGATTTTTGTTTCTCTCGCCCGGTGCAGACGGTGTAAGCGTGGGCGAAGGATATTTCAACTACCTCACCATTTTAATCTTAGCAGCCTTTGGTGGTATGCTCGGCACGCTCATGATGATTCCGCTGCGCAGATCACTCATTGTAAAAGAACATGGCACGTTGCCTTATCCGGAAGGCACCGCCTGTGCTTCGGTATTGCAGGCAGGAGAGAAGGGCGGTGATTTTGCCAAGACGGCCTTCATCGGAATGGGAGTGGCATTTGGCTATGCCATTTTGCAAAAGGTATTGCACATCATTGCCGAGACGCCTTCGTTCGTAACAAGTCAGGTAAATAAGTTCTGGCCTTCGGCTGCTACGCGTGGTGAGATCACGCCTGAATATTTGGGTGTTGGTTATATTATTGGCTTTCGGATTTCCGGTGTGTTAGTTGCCGGCTCGGTACTAGCCTGGTGGGCGATGACTCCATTATTGGCAACGTTAGTTCCAGCAGATACGATTGCCACGCAGTTGGTGAAGTTGGGTTACCTTGCAGACATTGCAAAACCGGGCGGCCCCGGAAGTTGGGACCCCGCCACACACACTTTTGGTAGTTATGCCGATGCGATCTATCGCGCATACATTCGTCAGATTGGCGCGGGGGCTGTAGCAGCGGGCGGATTCATCACCCTGATGAAAACCATTCCTACCATCATCAGTTCCTTCCGCGAAAGCGTTGGTTCACTGAAAGAAAAAGGAGAAGCAGGAGTGTTACGCACCGAGCGTGATTTGTCTTTTAAAGTGGTGATTGTGGGCAGTCTGATACTCATTGCCGTGCTTACCATCATGCCCAATATTCCGGGCGAAAGCATTCTGCAAAAGTTATTCATTGGTGTGCTGATCATCATCTTTGGATTTTTCTTTGTTACAGTGGCGAGTCGCATTGTAGGTTTAGTGGGTTCGAGTAACAGCCCCATTTCAGGGATGACGATCGCAACATTGATGGGCACCTGTTTAATTTTCACAGCCGTGGGATGGAGCGGTAAATTGTTTGAGCCCTTGGCGCTGGTAGTAGGTGGAATGATTTGTATCGCTGCCGCGAATGCGGGGGGCACATCACAAGATTTGAAAACAGGTTATATCATTGGAGCAACACCTCGCTATCAACAGTTAGCGCTATTCATTGGCGCGATAGTTTCTTCGATTGCGATCGGATTAGTCGTGATGATTCTGGATACGCCCACTGAAGCGATGAAGGCGCAAGGTATTATGCATGCCATCGGAAGTGATTTGTATTCGGCCCCACAAGCTACGCTAATGGCAACACTCGCACGCGGCATTCTCTCCTTCAACCTCGATTGGCAATTCGTGATGGTTGGTGTGTTTATTGCGGTGATGATTGAGTTGTGCGGTATCAAGGCGTTGGCATTTGCTATTGGTTTGTACTTACCTCTTGCCACCACACTGCCCATTTTCATAGGTGGAGCCATCAAAGGGTATGTAGATTATCGAAGCGAGCAGAAAAATGAAAAGAAAGAAGAAGATGATTTAGGTAAGGGAAGTTTGTTTGCTACCGGATTGATTGCCGGTGGCGCATTAACCGGAGTATTCGTGGCGATATTAACGGTCTTTCAGCCCGAATTGATGGGCGCAGCGAATCTGGAGCATTCCATTTCAGGTGCTTTGGGGCAATCGCTTTATTATCTGGTGGGTGTTTTGTTCTTCGGTGCGATGAGTGCTTGGTTATATATGACTGCCATTAAAAAAGATAGCTAGTCTCGAAGGCAGTTAACTAATTATAGCTTGACATGAAAAAGAAAACTCTCCCAACAAATGGGAGAGTTTTCTTTTTATAAGGAAAAAGTAATGCTTACGCTTTCTTTGACTCCGCGTTTAGATCAATAATTGCTTTCAGGTTTTCCAACGCATGCTTTTCTGACTCTTCGATCTTGCCATCTGCATTGACGATGTCGTACATGTCGGTGTAGATCTTATACTTCTGCGCAAACTTCACCTGATCAAAATGCTTGAAGGTGTCTTTGATAATTTCCATCACCGATTGACGGTCTAACTTCTTATAAGCGGCTGCGGCTTCATCAAATTTCTTTTTAAGATCCGCTTCTCCAGGATACAGTTTGGTCATCTTCGCAAGAATCACTTCTTCTTCAGATCCATGCATGGATTCATCAGCAAAAGCCATGTGAACATACAAAAACAAAACGAAGTCGGGGAAGTTAGAATGGATTACCATAGGGATGTTAGTTCAAGACGCAAGTTAATTAACTGACAAGGCAAAAAAAAGCCCCCATCCCAAAAGGAATGAGGGCTTTTTAATGAAAGCCGGATGCGATTACATCATGCCGCCCATGCCGCCTCCGGGAGGCATAGCAGGAGCTTCTTTTTCTTCTGGAATTTCAGATACCACCGCTTCGGTTGTCAACAACAAACCTGCGATAGAAGCTGCATTCTCTAATGCAAGACGAGATACTTTCGTAGGGTCGATGATACCCGCTGCGAAGAAGTCTTCGAACTTGTTCTCACCGGCATTGTATCCGAAGTCTTTCTTGCCTTCTTTTACTTTGTTCACAATCACTGATCCTTCCTGACCTGCATTTTCAGAGATAGTTCTTAAAGGTGCTTCCAAAGCCAAACGGATGATGTTCACACCGGTAGCTTGGTCTTCGTTATCAGTAACTACATTTTTCAATGTTTCAATAGCGCGGATGTAAGCTACACCACCACCTGGGATGATACCTTCCTGCACTGCAGCGCGAGTAGCATGCAATGCATCATCTACGCGGTCTTTCTTCTCTTTCATTTCTACTTCAGTAGCTGCACCAATGTAGAGGATGGCAACGCCACCGGAAAGTTTCGCTAAGCGCTCTTGCAGTTTTTCTTTATCGTAATCAGATGTAGTGATTTCGATTTGCGCTTTGATTTGGTTGATACGGCCAGTGATTTCGGCTTTCTTGCCGGCACCGTTTACGACTGTCGTATTGTCTTTGTCGATGTTTACTTTTTCGGCACGACCTAAGTATTCCAACTTAGCGTCTTCCAGCTTCATGCCGGTTTCTTCGCTGATCACTTTACCTCCGGTAAGGATCGCGATATCTTCCAACATCGCTTTTCTGCGATCTCCGAAACCAGGCGCTTTTACAGCAGCCACACGGAGTGCACCACGGATTTTATTCACTACCAACGTAGCCAATGCTTCACCTTCTACTTCTTCTGCAATGATCAACAAAGGCTTTCCGGTTTGTGCGGTAGCTTCCAGGATAGGAAGTAATTCCTTCATGGAAGAGATTTTCTTGTCGTAAATCAAGATGTAAGGATGATCTAAGTCAGCCTCCATTTTCTCCGTATTGGTCACGAAATAAGGCGACAAATAACCGCGGTCGAATTGCATACCTTCTACCGTTTTTACTTCGGTTTCGGTACCTTTTGCTTCTTCCACAGTGATGACTCCGTCTTTACCTACTTTCTCCATCGCAGTAGCGATCATCTTCCCGATTTCTGCATCGCTATTAGATGAAATAGTTGCTACCTGAGTAATTTCTTGTGATCCTTTGATTTGCTTGGATTGCTTTTTCAAGCTTTCGATTACGGCCTCAACAGCCTTATCGATACCGCGCTTTAAATCCATTGGGTTAGCACCCGATGCTACGTTCTTAATTCCATGACCGTAGATAGCTTGCGCTAATACAGTAGCAGTAGTAGTTCCGTCACCGGCTGCATCAGCAGTTTTAGAAGCAACTTCTTTCACCAATTGTGCACCCATATTTTCGATCGGGTCTTTCAATTCAATTTCTTTGGCTACAGATACACCGTCTTTCGTTACGGTAGGGGCACCAAATTTCTTATCAAGAATTACATTTCTTCCTTTTGGGCCGAGCGTTACTTTTACAGCATTGGCCAACTTATCTACACCCTTTTTAATTCGGTCGCGGGCGGTGGTATCAAATGTGATTTCTTTTGCCATGATCAGTATAATATTTAAATGTTAACGATTTTTAATTTGAAATTTTTGAGATTACATGATTCCGAAGATGTCGGAATTGCGCATGATCAAATATTCTTTGCCATCGATGGTGATCTCTGTGCCGGAGTACTTTCCGTACAATACAGTGTCTCCAACTTTTACAGTTACGGGCTTATCTTTTAATCCATCGCCAATAGCAATCACCTTGCCTTGTTGGGGTTTTTCTTTTGCAGTGTCAGGAATATAAAGTCCTGAAGCAGTCTTTACTTCTGCTGCTGAGGCTTCTACCAACACACGGTCTTCGTTGGGTTTGAAATTGATTTTTGCCATATCGATCTGAATTGTTTAGTTGTTAATATTATTGACGTTTAGTCGCATCGCCCACCTGCTAGAATTGTGCCAATCATTGTTTTTAGCTGATTTTGGCACATTTTGGCCTTTGGGCTGGCAAAGATGTACAATTTTGTCAGCAGTGCAACCCCTCATTTGACACAAATGGCAGGAATTAAAAAATGACTGGCTCATCATCTTGCCATTAGCCAATAAAAAAGCCGGATCATATTATGAGCCGGCCTTCTTTAGGTCTAAAAACTTTTAACTATTTCTTCGTGCTGTCTGTTCCCGTTGAGGATGGGGTAGAAGGAACTGCGATTGCAGGAGCAGTTTGTTGCTGCTTCGCACGCTCCAGAATTTCATCGTTGGTTACTCCGGGTGTCGGAGCTGTGAAATTGGTTGCCAATGAGAAAACCATAATGGCAATGGCAAAACCCCAAGTAAGGCGCTCTAAAACATCACCGGTTTTCTTTACACCAATCAAATTGCTGGCTCCAGAGCCACCAAACTGGCTGGATAGTCCGCCACCTTTCGAATTTTGGGCTAATACCACTAAAACTAATAATACTGAGCTAACGATAGCCAGAATAATGAACAGGTTATACCACATAAACTTATTTTTTCAGCGCTTCAATTTGGGCTGCAAAGTAAGCCTTTTTTTGTGGAAACTTCCAAATCAGTTTTTTGAGCATTTCTACCGCCTTTTCCTTTTTGCCTTGTTTGAGAAGTATTTCTACCAGAGTTTCTGATACGATATTATCTCCGTACATGTCATATTTCTCTGACAGGTCTTCGACTTTAGGTGTAACGGAACGAGCCGGGCTGATACTGGGCTGGGTTTTGATAAACTCGTCTATGATTTCGATCTGTTCTTTTTGCTTGGGGCCTTCGAGTTGAACGGTCTCCTTCGAATTCTTGATTTCTTCGATCAGAATTTCATTTTGGATGGGAGGGTCAATCGCCACTTTGGGTGTTGCCGTTGTTGTAAGTGGTTGATGAGGTGTGTTTTCCAACGCTTCAACTACCTGTTCAAAACGAAGCTTGGATTGAGCAAGCTTTTTCATGTCATCCTCTACTTCCGCATAAAAGTCATCGCCACTCAGTTGTGAAACGAGGTGAACTGTTTTTTCTATTTCAATCGGTGCGGTGAATGCAGGTTCTGCTTCAATAACACGAACAGGTTCAATATACTTGCGCGGTATCCGCGGTGCGGTCATCACTTGCCGCAAAATAGATCGGTCGGTACTATATACAGCGCTTTGGTGGAGGTAATGATCGTGATTGGGAAGAAAATAATCCTGTGATGCGCGGGCAGCCAAATGATGGATCAATTGACTGTAAGGATATTGTTGTACCAACTCAATCACACTTTCGGCTTCCCCTCTTTCAAGGGAGGTGTAGTTATTAACAATAAGTTGGAAGGTGTTCGTGTTCACAGGTGCTAGGCGCAGGTAATGGTACATGTAAATCTAAATGAAAAAGATTCGTTACGCAACCCTCCATTACTAGCTTTTTAAAGATAAGAAGAAATGATTACCAGTTTGCCAGAGTGGCATTGAAGATGTCGATAAAGATCTGATCAAATATTTTCTTTTCCAGACTTTCTTGCACGGTGATTAAGTTTTGTTCGTTCGGAAAATCAGCATAAAAACTAAAAGTCTTGTCTTTGAAGCTATTCTTCGGTTCGATGGTATCTACATAGTTGGCACGAATACCGATGGTAAGTCGGGTTAATGCAGCCTGTGTGGGCCGATTTGGATCAGCGCTGGAAACAGGTGCTACAGGCGCGACTGCGTATTGTACGATGGTGCCCTCCAATTGAAGTTCTCCATTGGAAGAGACGACCCGTAAACTGGAGTTTTGTTTAAAATAGTCTTTCAGTTTATTGGTAAAGTTTTGCCCCAGATTGGCTGGCCCCAGATCTGTGTTGTTGAAGAAGGGCTCAATCTGAATGGTCTTTGCAGTGGTCGCTGCTCCAGAAAGTGAATACATGCCGCAGCCGGAAAACACAAATGGCAGTGCTACAATCAGGAATGAGGCGGTAAGGTTGGAAGCAGATCGTAAAATAGACATAGGGCTATTCTTCAAGTTCGTATTCTTTTATTTTGCGATACAAGGTTCTCTCAGAAATCCCCAAATCGCGTGCCGCATATTTACGTTTGTTGTTATTTTTCCGTAACGCGCGCATGATCAGCTCTTTTTCTTTTTTAACGATGGATAATGAATCATCTTCGGCCACATGGCTTACATCCTGCACCTCTTCTTGCTCAGCAGGTGTCTCTTGTGTGCGTACCGGATTGATATTCAAAACCATTTCATTGGATGGCCTTGGATCCTCGTTTCGAAGGCTTTCAAACAACGAGGCATTATCTTTCAAAATCTGGGCAGCTTCGGCAGGATTGCCCAGGCTTTCAAGCACTAACTTTTTAAGGTCGTTTACATCTTTGCGCATGTCAAACAACACTTTGTATAATATCTCCCGCTCAGAAATATTTTCGTGCGCTCCCGGTCCGCTGTAAAGCGCTGGAAGGGTCGATTCTTTTGGAAGATACATGGCAAGAGCAGGTGCATTGATCTCCTTTTGGTCGGGAGATAATACAGAAATCTGTTCTACAATATTTTTAAGCTGACGGATGTTACCGGGAAACCGGTATTTCAACAAGAGTTCCTTAGCATCGTCTGTTAACGCAATTGGTTTGACCTTGTATTTCTCTGAAAAATCGGTGGCAAATTTTCGGAATAGCAATTCGATATCACGACCCCGTTCCCGCAAAGGAGGAACGAAGATGGGCACCGTGCTGAGACGATAATATAAGTCTTCTCTGAATTTGCCCTGTTCTACTTTGTTCAGCAGGTTAACATTCGTTGCACCGACTACGCGCACATCAGTTTTTAATACTTTGGAGGAACCAACTTTTATAAACTCACCATTCTCAAGCACTCGCAGCAATCTTGCTTGCGTAGCCAATGGCATTTCGCCAATCTCATCCAGAAAAATGGTTCCTCCATTCGTTACTTCAAAATATCCTTTTCGTGCCTCATGTGCTCCGGTAAACGATCCTTTTTCGTGGCCAAAAAGTTCAGAGTCAATGGTTCCTTCCGGAATGGATCCACAGTTGATTGCAATGAATTGTCCGTGTTTACGAGGACTTAACTGATGGATTATTTTAGAGAAAGATTCCTTACCGGAACCGCTCTCTCCTGTAATTAACACCGTCATGTCAGTAGGAGCAACCTGCATGGCCACCCGCACGGCATGATCGAGTAATTGGGCATTTCCAATAATGCCAAATCGGTTTTTAATGCTTTGAACTTCTGAGTCTAACGCAGCCATTTTCGTTTTCTACTGGTTTACAATCTTACCAATAAGTGTGCCACCTGTGCAGCTTTCTATCAACACATGGACGTATTGACCTTTCATTTTATTTTCTTTTGGGAAGATCACCACTTTGTTGGCAGAATTTCTTCCTTGTAAATGCTCAGCCGATCGCTTGGATGTTCCTTCAATCAACACTTTTTGAACCTTGCCCACTTCAGTCTGGTTTCGCTTTAGCGATAACTCGTTTTGTTTTTTAATGATCTCGTCCAGCCTTCGCTTCTTTACATCCAACGAGATGTCATCTGCCCATTTCTTCGCAGCTAAGGTTCCAGGGCGCTCAGAATAGAAGAACATATACGAATAATCATATTCTACCAAGTCCATCAGCGTAAGCGTATCCTGGTGTTCTTCTTCGGTTTCGGTACAGAAACCAGTAATCATGTCGGAAGAGATGCCACATTCGATTCCTAAAATTTCCCGAATCTTCGCTACGCGCTCCAAGTACCACTCGCGGCTGTACCCACGGTTCATCAACTCCAAAATCCGGCTATTGCCACTCTGCACGGGAAGGTGAATGTATTTGCAAATGTTCTCATAGCGAGCCATCGTGTGGAGTACCTCGTCTGTAATATCTTTGGGATGAGAAGTAGAGAATCGTACGCGTAAATCAGGGTGCACCTTCGCTACCATTTCTAATAAGTGGGCGAAGTTGACGATTTCTGTAATTTGATTTTTCTCGAGACGTGCTTTGTTGTTTTCAACTTCACTCCATTTATACGAGTCAACATTTTGGCCTAGTAAAGTCACTTCGCGATAACCTTTTTCAAACAAGTCTTTTGCCTCTGCTACAATAGAATGCGGATCGCGGCTGCGTTCGCGTCCACGTGTAAATGGCACTACGCAAAACGAGCACATATTATCACAGCCGCGCATAATGGAGATGAAAGCGGTGATACCATTGGAGTTCAGTCGCACCGGACTAATATCAGCGTACGTTTCCTCGCGAGAGAGGAACGTATTCACCGCCTTGTCGCCTTCATCTACTTGTAGTATAAGCTGTGGCAGATCGCGGTAAGCGTCAGGACCTGCTACCAAGTCTACAATTTTTTCTTCCTCTAATAATTTGGTTTTCAGTCGCTCGGCCATACAGCCCAGCACGCCCACCATCATTTCAGGCTTCTTTTTTTTAAGGCCGTTAATGTGGTTGAGACGGTTACGCACCGTTTGCTCGGCCTTTTCGCGGATAGAGCAGGTATTCAGAAATACTAAGTCGGCTTCTTCAATTTCTGAGGTGGTATCGAAACCTTCTTTTTGAAGAATGGAAGCCACAATTTCGCTGTCCGAAAAATTCATCTGGCAACCGTAGCTCTCGATATATAATTTGCGGGCCTTACCCGTATTTTGAGTGGCTGTTACCTTCATGGCTTCGCTGCCTTCACCTTCCGTTCCGGTTAAAACCCCAATGTCGTCAATCAGATTATCCATGTTCATTTGAATTCGAACCGCAAATTTAGCACATATTCACGAATCGTGACATCTTGTCAGGAGGATTTTGTGATCTTATGTGTTTACGCTAATCTTGGGCTTTAATTGTCAACAATATGGCATTGATCAAGTCGGTAAGAGGGTTTACCCCTCAGTTTGGAGAAAACTGTTTTATAGCTGAAACAGCCGTAGTGGTGGGCGAAGTGAAGATGGGCAACAATTGCACGGTTTGGTTTCATGCCGTGGTTCGTGGGGATGTCCATTCTATCACGATTGGGGACAATACTAATATTCAAGATGGTGCGGTGATTCATTGCACTTACCAAAAAGCGAAGACTGTAATCGGATCCAATGTATCGATCGCTCACAAAGCCATTGTGCATGGTTGTACGATAGAAGACAACGTACTAATTGGGATGGGTGCCATTGTGATGGACGATGCCGTGATCGGTACAGGTTCGGTGATTGCGGCAGGGGCGATTATTCTTCCTAAAACAATTGTAGAACCAGGCAGCGTATGGGCTGGTGTGCCGGCTAAAAAAGTGAAAGAAGTTGGGGAAGAAATGAAGCAGGTGATTCAGCGCACGGCAAAGAACTATCCCATGTATGCGGAGTGGTTCAAAGAATCAAATAAGGAGGGTGCTCAATAGTGTTTTCAAAAAAATAATCAATAAATCATAACTTATATGAACCCCGGCTTTGACCCCGCTATTATTGCCGAACACCGCGCCCGCATGCAAGGCAAAAGCTACCTATTAATTGAAGATGATGATGCCTCTGAGGAGTATCAGCATTTTTACTTTGTAGGCAAAAAAGATGGGAAAGAGGTACTGGTTGACACCGTTCTGTGTACGCTGCGGTTAGAACATGAACGGCAACTGTTCGAATTGGCGGAAGAGAAAGCATTTGAGCAATTTCCGACTTATCAACAGTGGATCGAATCGGATCAACCGGTTGAGGATGAAGCCTCGCGGCAAATGGAAGAAGAAGTAGGTCTTTTTATTGCCGATGTGGTAATGGAATTACAAGAAGAGGGGAGCATTAAAGTGCAAGAGTATACAGAAGTAGTGGAAGACGCTGAGTTTGGCATTGGCTTAGACGTAGCCCTTCACAGGGACCGAATTACACCACAGGTAATTGAGAAGTTTGTGGCAGACTATAACAACGAAGCGTTGGTATTGGATGATACACTTTACTCTTTTCAAACCGAAGAGGAGGAAGAAATGTGAATTTTGTGCTGAACCCTTTCTGTTTATATTTGCACCCTCAAAACTAAATCTATCAAAATGAAAAATGTTCCGGTTGCCCTTAGTGGGTTATCTCTTGTAGGTGTGGCAGTATTGTTTTACCTGCATTTCTCAAAGTCACCAGCTACCACCACAGCAAGTAGTGCGGTGCTATCAGGAGATATAAAGATTGCCTACATCAATGCCGATACCGTGTTGAAGTATTATGATTATTACAAAGAAGTAAGAGCAATCTTTGAGGCAAAAGGAAAAAAAATGGATCAGGATCTTCAGAACCGTGCACAAGCTTTGCAGAACGAAATTGGAGCCTACCAACGTAATGTAAGCACGATGACCATCGGCCAGGCAAAGGCAGTGGAAGAAGATTTGGGCAAAAAGCAACAAAACCTACAAATGCACCAGCAACGTGTAGAGCAAGAATTAATGATTGATCAAGCAAAAGTAACGAACGAGTTATATACCAATCTGACTACTTTTTTGAAAACTTATGGTGCCGAAAAGGGATTTCAAGTGGTATTGAAGTTCGATCGTTCTAGCGATGTGTTGTACGGAAACGCAGGTATTGATATTAGTCAAGATGTGATAAAAGGATTGAACGCTGCTTATCAGGAGAAGAAAGCGGGAACTACGAAAGTTGATAGCACAGCTACTAAAAAGTAGTTGAACGAAGTTAACAAACATTTGAAAGCCGGTGACTCAATAGAGTCTCCGGCTTTTTTGTTTTTTGAATTAATAGTACTTTGCGTGTAATTGACAAATTCTACGGCTCTAAATCCCCATGAAGATTAATGCCTTTCGGTTCTTAAATGTGAAAGCAGACGAGCAAAAGAAGGTAGCTCTTATGCTCGGCATGGGTTTTTTCATTGGTATTTTCGTGGCTACCTATCAGGTAACGGCTGAATCCCTTTTCCTGAATAAGATGAGTGATCAACTCAACCAAGCCTTTTTGATCTCAGGCGGGTTGGGTATTGCTTCTACGTTGGTGTTTTCGTTTTTCCAAAACCGCATTCGCTTTAGCATACTGGCATCTGCCAGCTTGGTGTTGGTTTTTTTCACCACGGCAGCACTTCACTTTTTTTATCATTTTGGATCCGCTGAATTGCATAACAATACACTATTGTTGATGTATTGCCTCACAGGCCCTACCACTGCCATTTTGTTGCTTTGTTACTGGGGTATGTTTGGTCGTATTTTCGATTTTAAGCAATCCAAACGAATCATTGGATGGATCGACACGGGACAGTTGATTGCCATTATCCTGGCCAATTTCTTGATACCTCTCACATCGGCTCTTTTTCCGGACACATCCGATTATCTACTGGTTTGCGATGCAAGTATCGTAGGAGCATTGATTTGTTTATTATTGATTAACACCTCGTTTGGTCTAACCAGTAAACTTATTGCAGACGCATCGGTGCGGAAACAAACACAGTTTAATCAGATATTCAAAGATAAGTACGTAGTGCTTTTGAGTTTGTTCCTGGTTGCATCTGTGGTGACATTCAACTTTAATCAATTCATTTTTCAAGACCTCCTCAACGAACAATACCCTAATCAGCGTGACCTGACTGACTTTGTAGCCTACTTCAATGGTACGATCTATATGCTTAGTTTGGTGATGCAGGCATTTGTGAACGATAAAATTATCAGCTCGTACGGCTTGCGCACTTCCCTTTTTATACTGCCCCTGTTGACTGGTTTTCTGGCACTCGCTTCCTTTGTGGCTGCCTTCTTTTTTGGTTACGATTTAACCACCCATCCGGAGACATTTATCTTCTTCTTCCTGTTCATTGCACTTACGCGACTTTTCAATTCCACCTTGCGGGAATCGCTGGAGAACCCGGTATATAAACTCATGTTTGTGCCCATCGACAGCAAGATTCGTTTTGGCATCCAAGCAAAAGTAGAAGGTGTGGTCAGTGAGTCTGGAAGGCTCATTGCCGGTGTTTGCATTTTTGCTTTTTCATTAATACCTATCTTTAAAATCATTTGGATTCCGGTCATCATTTTAGCCTTATGCGGGCTGTACATATTATTGATCCAGCGATTGTATGGTGGCTATAAAAATAAAATCCGCGCTAAGCTGGAGAACAGCGATTACAGTCAGGAAAAACTCGACTTAGGTTTGAAACAAGTAGTGTCTCGTCTAGAGCAGCAACTGATCGACCGGCACACTTCCAAAGCGGTCTTTTCTTTTCGATTGTTGGAAAAACTGGAGCCTGCTCAGATAGGTGTGTGGGTGAACAGCCTGATGAAAAACGGGCATGATGAGGCGCGCGATTATGCACAGCGAAGAATGAATGAGTTGAAAGGACTTTCGGTTTCTGATCAATACATTATTCGTGCTGATAAAGGTGTAAATGAAAGCGGGGAGAAGAAGATGTTGAGCAAAAGCGACCTCGAAGCAATCTTAAATAATGGAGGAGATATTCACAAGCAACGCATTCAACGATTGGCAAGATCGGCTGAACCGAATGACCGTCAATATGCCGCTGAACTTATTCTGCACTCTTCTACGGATGAGAACTCATCTTATTTGATTGAATTACTTTCTGACCTCGAACCTAAAGTAAGAAAGACGGCCATCTCTACCTCCATCAAAGTAAATAGCCCCGAAATTATATTTGCATTGATCGACAACCTCTCGAATCCGATCTACAGCAACCAAACGATGAACGCATTGGTGCTTATAGGAGGGAAAGCACTGAATCATTTAGAAAGCGCATTTTACAGAACGGGTCAGAGCACGCAAACCATTATCCGCATTATTCAGGTAATTGGTCGGATAGGTGGGCAGCGAGCCAAAGATCTATTGTGGAGCAAAATCGATTATCCCGATAAGGTAGTAGTTTCTCAGGTACTGCTGTCGCTGGGCGAGTGCGGCTTTAAAGCAGGCATTTCGCAGATTACCCGCATTAAATATGCGATTGAAAATGACGTAGCGGATATTGCTTGGAATATTAATGCGCGTCAGGAATTGGAAGAAGGAGAGAACCGGTTGAAGCAAGCCTTGGTAGAGGAAGACAGTCATGATATTGATCACATTTACATGCTGCTGGCCATGTTGTATGACACGCGTTCCATTCAGTTGGTAAAAGAAAACATTGAGAGTGGTACATCTGAAGGAACTTCGTATGCGGTAGAATTGCTGGATGTGTTTTTGTCAGAGCAATTGAAACAACGAGTTATTCCTGTGCTGGATGATCTTACCAACACAGAAAAAGTAAATCGATTAGAGGTATTCTACCCACGCTTACGGCTAGATAACAAATTGACTCTCAAGTTCTTGATAAATCGAGATTTTACTCAATCTAACCGTTGGACTAAAGCTTGTGCTTTGGAACAAATTGGATTGCTCCAGATAGCCGATTTTAAATTAGACTTAATTGCACAACTCTTTAATCCCGATCGCTTGCTTCGAGAGATGGCAGCCTGGGCACTTTATCAGGTGGATAAAGAAGAATATGAGATTAACACCAGAAGACTATCAAGTGATTCAAAAAGATGGTTGGACAGAGCTGTTATACCCTCTAAACAAACCAAAGTAAAGCTTTTTGATAAGATCGTGTTTTTTCAGCAACTGCCTATATTTCAAGATATTCCGGGAATCGCATTATCATTTTTAGCGGATATTTCGAGGGAAGTCAGACTAGCGCCAGATGAGTTCATTTCAGTAGATGAAAAGCTGAACAATGATTTTTACATGGTTTTGAAGGGTTCTGTTCAATACTATGAAAAGAGCAGGTACATCACAGACTATACATCAGGACAATTTGTGGGTGAAATGATTTCTCCTTCTGGGTTTGCCAATTCAAACCTTTTGGTCACGAAAGAAGAGACCGTTTTATTGAAAATTAATAAAGATCAGTTCTATGAACTGCTTGCCGATAACATTAAGTTGGCAGACCGGGTTTTGGAATATATTTGATTTTGTGCTAGATTTTGGACTTTTTATATCATATTTGGTAACCAAAGATGATTTTTTAAACTATTGAAAGTATTTTTTAAGCTTATTTTTCTCTAATATAGACAGTTTATTTTTGGTGATTTAATGTTAAACTACTCTGTCCAAGTTGGTGCCCCCGATCAACAGGATTCGGATCTAAATTATTCTTCAGAGAAGATTAATTTCAATCCATTCCCTGGATTACGACCATTTTCCTTGGACGAGTGCCACTTATTTTTTGGGCGTGAAGGGCAGGCAGACGAAATTCTACTCAAATTATCTCAAAATAGATCTGTAACTGTATTAGGTTATTCCGGCAGCGGTAAGTCCAGTTTAATGTATTGCGGGCTTATACCGATGCTTTACGGTGGATTTATGACCCAAACGGGTCCCAATTGGAAAGTGATTATCACTCGTCCGGGTACTTCACCCATTCAAAATCTGACTGAAAGCATTGTTGATTTTTTATTGACTGAAGGCCGCATTGAAGAAGGGGACAAGCAAATTCACCGCTCTGTAATCAGTTCAGTTTTACATAGTGGACCGAATGGTCTTATTGAAATTACCCGTTACATTCAATCCGGTAATCAGGAAAATGTTTTTTTCTTAATTGATCAGTTTGAAGAACTATTCCGATACAAAGACTCCACTGCGGAAGGCGCAATAGACGAATCTACAGAATTTGTAAGCCTGATTTTGGCTACTGTAGATCAAACAGACGTTCCTGCTTATCTGGCATTGAGTATGCGTGCCGATTTCATGGGTGATTGTGCTTCATTTCCCGGACTTACCAATCTGGTCAATAAAAGCAATTATCTGGTGCCTCAAATGACGCGCGAACAAAAGCGAATGGTTATTGAAGGCCCTGTAGCAGTTGGAGGGGGGCGGATTTCGCAGCGATTAGTTAAACGATTATTGAGTGATATTGGCAATAATCAAGACCAATTGCCCATTTTACAGCATGCCCTCATGCGCACGTGGGATTACTGGTTAGTCAACCGTGAACCGGGTGAGCCGATGGATCTTCGGCATTACAATTCGGTGGGGCAAATTTCTCAAGCTTTGTCGCTTCACGCGAACGAGGCTTATGAAGAACTTAATTCTCAGGATAAAGAGATCGCAGAGATACTTTTCAAAGCTATCACGGAAAAAAATCAAGAAAGTCAGGGTACTCGAAGACCCACTAAAATTCGTACGGTAGCCGAGTTAGCAGCAGTCCCTGAAAGTAAAGTGATTCAGGTTGTAGATAAATTTAGACAACAAGGAAGATCATTCCTAATGCCCAGCTACCAAGTGCCACTGGCATCCGAATCGTTGATCGAAATTTCTCACGAAAGTTTGATGCGTATTTGGACTCGACTTTCTACTTGGGTAGATGAAGAGTTTGAATCGGCACGGATGTATAAACGTGTGTCGGATGCATCAGCCATGTATCAGGTGGGTAAGACAAGCTTGTGGAGGCCTCCCGATTTGCAATTAGCTTTGAACTGGCAGAAAAAACAGAACCCTACGCGTACCTGGGCACAACGCTACGATGTGGCGTTTGAAAGGGCAATCGTTTTTTTGGATACTAGCCGGATCACTTTTGAGGCTGAGTTGAAAAATCAAGAAATGCTGCAACGCAGAATGTTGCGGAGAGCACGTATCACTAACATCGTATTGGGTATTGCCTTATTGGTTTCCATCGGATTCTTCTTCTATGGTTTGATTAACCAAATCCAGATGAAGAAAGAGCGCCAATTGGCATTAGATGCAAAGGCTTTAGCAGAACAACAAACACAAATCGCTATTAAGCAAAAAAATCTTGCCGATGAAGCCACCAAAGTTGCAGAACAAAAAACTAAGCAGCTTCTAGAGAAAGAAAAAGAATTAATTAATGCACTACAGGAAACTCGACTAGCCAAAGATTTTGCATTGGCACAAGCGCAAGAAGCAAAGCGTCAAGAGCAAATTGCAAAAGAGTCTAGTTTAAAAGAGCGTGATGCAAAAGAAATAGCTGTATTAAAAACAAACGAAGCAGAAAAGAACTTGGCCAGAGCCAATAGCCTTTACTACTTAACTGTTGCACAGTCTTTAGAAGCAAAATCAGAAAATATTGACGATAAAGATTTGGCTGGTCTCACTGCCATGCAAGGTTATTTATTCCACAACAAGTATGGTGGAAAAAAATACGATCCTTATGTATTCAGAGGGTTGTATTACGGATTGGCAAAGCTTACCGGATATAATTACAATGCCGTTCGCGTTCCTGGAGGTTTGAAAAACAAAATGTTTGCCTTAGCAGTCTCACAGAACTCTGAACGCTTTTTTGCAACCGGAAATGACGGAAGAATTGTAGAGGGTAACTACATCACCCAAAAAGCGAGTGCTCCATTTTATGAAAATAAAGGGCAGGCCAATCGCGTGCTGGCTCTCAGTAAGGATGAAAAGTATTTGGTGAATGGAAACGACTCAAGTGATTTGCAGATTTTTACGGTTGATGCCTTAGCCAGCGATCCTAAAGTAATTACAGGCCACAAGGGTCTTATCACTGATATTAAATTCTTGCCGGATAACTCAGGCTTTATTTCCGCTTCATCCGATCGTACCCTCCGATTAAATCAGGTAACAGGACAGAGTAAGGTGATCGTCACGTTACCCTATGCATTAAAGTCACTTGATATTAGTGCGGATGGTAATTGGATTGCCGGAGCGTCTGCCTCAGGAAGGCTCATTTTAATTGATGCTAAAGATTATTCCTTTACTGAAATTGCCACTGAAGCATCCGCACGAATCCTATCTGTTGCCTTTCATCCTACTGAAAAAATAATTGCGTATGGTATGGAGGTGTTTGGAGATAATAAATCAGTTACGAAAGGTTTGGTAAAAATTCTGGATTTGAACACCAAGAAAGTAAAAGAGTTAAGTGGCCATAAAGCGGGTGTCACCGACTTGGAATTTAGCCCTGATGGTAAATTGTTGGCCAGCGCTGGTTTGGATAGAAAGCTTCAAATGTGGGTGGTTGATCATGAAGAAGATTTACCGGTAGTAATGGATAATAATAATGGTAATGTTTGGAAACTCGGATTTGCGAAAGGTTCAGATTATCTGGTTGCTTCTTGCAATGATGGACAAATACGAGTGTATCCCACAGATACAAAAGTATTGGCAGAACGAGTTTGTCCGAATCTATCGAGAAACATGACCAAGGAAGAGTGGAGAGTATATGTGGGTTCTGATATTGAATATGAATCAACTTGCACAAGTTTGTTAATTAAGGATTACTAACAGAACCATGTACTTCAAAAGATTCTTTATCTTCTTTATTTTCATCGCCTCTGTGCAACAACTCTGTGCACAAGAAAATTGCCAGCAAACACTCGATTTAGCAAATGGCGAATTTGAGGCGGGACGATTTTATGGCCTCCCTTCGTTATTGAAAAGCTGTCTGGAATCCGGTTTCACAAAAGAACAGCGATTCAGGGCGTATTACATATTGGCGCAAGCTTATTTGGTTTTAGATGACCCAATCGGAGCGGAAACAAGCTATTTGAATTTATTGAAGGAGGACCCGGAATTTAAACCAAATGAAAAAGATGACCCGATTGATATTGTCTATCTAAGCCGGAAATTCACCTCACGCCCACGTTTCACGCCTCATTATCATTTGGGAGCCAATGTTACTTTTCCTGGTATCATTCAAGGTATTTCTACTTCAGCATCCAATGTTTCCATGGCGAACACGCTACGTGTGGGAATACAGGCGGGAGTTGGAATAGATTGGAACATCAATGATAATTGGAGTCTTTGTTCGGGTATTTCCTTTTCAACGAAATCATTTGGTGTTACCACCACAAACATTGCCAAGGCAGATGTAAGGACCCTAATAGATCGCTCTAGTTGGTTGGATATTCCGATTTATTTGAAATACTCTTACGATTCAGGAAAAATTAGACCATTCGGTTACGTGGGGTTGGCAGCCAATCTGCTGGTATCCAGTTCCGCTTCGCTCATTTTCAATGACAATAGCACGATCTCCGCTCAAACTCGCATTGCTCAAGGACCTGACATTGATTTAAGTTTTAAACGCAACTTCTTCAATCGCTCTCTTGTATTTGGAGGTGGCGTTAAATACAAGATAGGCAAGAACTTTTTGTATGCTGATGCACGGTATATGGTTGGCCTTAATAACATTACAATTCCAGATAAGAACTTTTACAACTCAGATGGCACTTTATCAACCACACTGACTCAGTATCAATATGTAAGCGATTTTTTGCGTCTTGATAACCTGTCGATTTCCTTTGGTTACATACGGCCACTCTATGATCCGCGAAAGCTCAAGAAGGTGTCTGGTAAGAATCTTTTCCGAAATCTGTTTAAGTCAAAGAAAAAGGCATGAAGGCTGTCATCTCCATTTTTTTAACGGCAATTTTAATTGGCTTCATCTCCTGTGAGTCATCTGAACCCGCTCCAAATAAAGATTACTTTTTGAAATTTTTAGGTAACGATGGCGACCAAACCGGAGTTGACTTTGTTGTTAACACGGATGGATCGGTGGTCATATTGGGTAATTCGAGAGCTTCTGTAAATGAAGACCAAGATTTGTATGTTGCTAAATTGGATGCTCAAGCTAAACTGGTTTGGGAAATTGTAATTGGCGAATCGCTTGATGATGATGCTAAAGACATTGAGTTGCTTCCGGACGGAAATTTGATTGTGCTGGCCAATTCCCAGATTTCTGCCAGTAACAACGATGTCTTATTGATCAAACTGGATCAAAACGGAGCGGAGATTGCTCGCGCCCGTCAGGGGTTAACGGAGGCAAACGGAACAACTCCTAAAAATGAGAATGCGAAATCGATCACTGTTATAAGTGATGGCTATATTGTTGCAGGAAGCACGAGTTCCATCCCCGAGCCAGCTGTTGATAAATCAGACTATATGTATATGCGCTTTCTCACTGACCTTTCTTGGGTAAGCGATGCAAGTGGTAATTGGAAGAACTCCAGTGGTTTTGGTAGTTCTTATCAGGGAGAAGATGCAGCTATAAAGGTCATTCAGAAGGATGCGAATACATACTATGTTTTTGGGTACTCCAATTTGGATGATCTCGGCATCAACCCAACGGCAGACTTTAATTTTACAGTTTTTGGATTATCCGGTACTGGAAATCAATTTAGCCAGACTTTGTTTGCAGGTACTACCAATTACGATGAAAAAATGACGGGTTTTTCAGATGCATCGGCCCAATCATTGGTTGGCTATTTAATGACGGGTACTTCGCAAAATTTAGTGGATGGCGATATATACCTGATTAAGTTACCGCGAAATTTAACATTTCAGAACTCGGACTTTATTGTTTCAAAGCAAATCGGCTTAAATGTTGGTAAATCAAGCCTTCAACGTTCATTTAATGATTCACCAGCCAGCGATAACTTTTTTGTGGCAACAGAGAAATTGAATGGCACCTCGCTTGACATTTTGTTAGCCAAATTAGACAACCTTGGAAACCGTCTTTTTGAAGTCTCTTTCGGTAGTAAAGAGGGCGATGATTTTGCCGCCAAAGTAGTGGAATTAGGCAATGGACGAATCCTTCTGCTTGGCACTATGACCATGGGTGGGGTAGTAGATGGCCAAAAGAAGATTGCCTTCATGAAATTGAATTCCGAAGGTAAACTTGCGCCTTAAAAAAGGCGTGTTTTTCTCATAAATTGGTTACTTTTAAGGTCGAATGGTAATTATAATTATTGTTCGTTGGCTTAACCTTTAATCTAAGTAACTTGAACTTCATTTTACGCCTACAACCTAAAAAAGAGACACTGCGCACAACAATCATACTTATTGCGTTTGTTTTAGGTTTTTTTAGCCTTAGTTATTCTCAAGGCACTTTCAACTCAGCTGCCACAGGTAACTGGGGAGTAGCTGGCACTTGGACTTTAACAAGTGGTACTGATGCTGATGGTATCCCAGATTCAGATGATGTGGTTTTTATCCTAAATACACACACAGTATCTGTAAGCGATGGAACCGGGACTCCTTCTACCCATGCTTGCAGTTCAATCACGATTAATTCGGGTGGGATATTGAGAACGAATTCTGGCACAGTTATCAGAACTTTGAATGTCATTAATTCTTTAACGATTCTGGCGGGGGGTACTTACACTGTTAATGACGTAGGAACTACGAACACTCACTTTTTGAATATTGGAGGAGACTTTATTAATAACGGTGGAACATTCACTCCTCTTGTCGGTAACACTAATCTTCAAGTAACTTTTAATGGAACGGGCGCTCAATCAATCAATGGTACGGTAGTATCACAAAACTTCAATTCAGTTATCGTAAACAAATCCTCCAATACTTTATCAGTTGGTGGTAGTACTACCTCATTAACAACTTCTGACTTTACTCTTAGTCTTGGAAATTTTATTGCACCAGCTACTTTTACTACTACAGGTAGCTTAACCCTGTCTGCAGGCGCATATACTGCAGGTGCAAATACTAATATTGGATTAAACTTCACGAATAACGGTGGCTCATTTGTCCCAAGTGGAGGGATTGTCACTTTTAATGGAACAGGTGCTCAATCAATTAATGGTACAGCAACTACTCAATCATTTGCCAACTTGGTTGTTAATAAGTCGGTGGGAACGCTGCTTAGCGTTGGTGGAAGTACAAACACGCTGAATGTCACAAATTTTACTCAAACACAAGGTGATTTTACAGCACCAGCCACGTTATCCTCATCGGGTGGTTTTACACTTACAGCGGGCACATACACGGCAGGAACCAACTTGAATGTAACCGGGAATTTCACACACAATGGGGGTACATTTACTGCAGGTACAGGTACAGTCACATTGAATGGTGCAGGCCAGACGCTGGGAGGAACTGTCAGCACTACATTCAATAACCTCACCATCAACAATGGGCTTGTCACATTGGGACGAAATACAACCAGTAATGGAACATTATCCATTGTTATTCCCGGTGCGCTTGCGTTGAGCACATTCAATTATGTGAGTAATGGTCCACTCAGTATGAATGGGGCTACCATTTCAGGCACCGGCACGCTTACTTTGGCGGGCAACGCAGCAACGAGTGCAAGTGCAACTACTTCAATAATCAGTGCTCCGGTTGGCTTATCCTCAACACAGACGTTTACGGTGGCAAATGGTGCTTCCTCACCCGACCTATCAATAACCTCAATAATAGCTGGGGCCTCTGGTTTGATAAAGTCTGGAACAGGTGAGTTAACTTTATCTGGGGTAAATACTTTTACAGGAGGAACAACATTAACTGACGGAACCCTCAATATCAACAATAGCTCTGCCCTCGGTACAGTGGCTGGTACATTTACAATTTCCGGAGGAACAATCAACAACACTTCTGCAGGAGCAATCACTACCCTCAATTATCCGCAAGCCTGGAATGGAGACTTTACCTTTGCAGGTACACAAAACCTAAATCTTGGAACAGGGGCAATAACACCAAATGCGAATCGATTAGTTACTATTAATGCAGCAACCCTTACCGTAAATGGCGTGATTGGCGGAGGAGGAGTTTCCATTACAAAAGACGGTGCGGGAACATTAGTGATTGGTGGATCGAATACCTTTACAGGTGGAGTAAATATAAATGCAGGAACCCTTCGCTTAGGGAATGCAGGCGCACTCAATTCAACAACTCCCAATGCTGTTACATTCGGAGCCGGTAGCACAGGAATACTTCAACTCAATGGAAATAGCGTTACAATTTCGGCTTTAAATACCAATGCAACTCTGGGTTCACCTATTGTTGAAGACGGTGTTGCTGGAACTCATACTCTTACTGTTGATACCCCAGGTGCCACCATCTTTGCCGGCTTACTTAGAAATGGGGGTGCAGGAGGAACTTTGGCAATTGTCAAAGCCGGGGCCGGATCATTAACTCTTAGTGGAAACAATACGTATACAGGGTCAACAACCCTATCTAACGGTACGCTGAATATTAATAGTGCCACAGCGATAGGCACTGGTACATTAGTGATTACAGGTGGTGCCATCGATAATACAAGCGGAGGAGCCTTAACCCTTACCTCAAATAATCCACAATCTTGGAACAGTGACTTCACTTTCATAGGAACCCAAAGTTTGAATCTGGGTTCCGGTGCCGTTACACCAAACGCAAATAGATTATTAACGATTAATGGAAGCACCTTAACCATAGGTGGAATTATTGGCGGAGGCGCTATTGGAATTTCAAAATCAGGAAATGGTCAACTGACACTATCAGGTGCAAATACCTTTAGTGGAGGCTTTACATTAAATGCAGGAACACTAAATATCAACAATGCATCTGCCTTAGGAACTGTTGCTGGAACATTTACCATTAATGGCGGTACGATTGATAACACCACTGGCGGTGCTATTTCTACTTTAAATTATCCTCAATCATGGAATAGCAATTTTACTTTCGTAGGAACCCAAAGTTTAAATCTGGGTTCGGGTAATGTGTCTTTTGCTGCCAACCGAACAATAACCGTTTCCGCCAATACCTTAACCGTTGGCGGTATAATTTCCGCATCAACTCTCAACTTAACAAAACTAGGAAATGGTACTCTCAATTTTGGAAGCAATCCAGTTTCAATAAACACATTAGCGCTTAGTGCTGGGACACTCACTTCCACCTCGGGTTCACTAACCATTTCAGGTGATTTCACTAATTCTGGAACATTCAATAATAATGGCGGTACTGTAATCTATAACGGAGTTGTACCCCAGTCAATAGCCTCAGTTACCTATAACAATCTTACACTTTCTGGAGCAGGTCAGAAAAACGCATCGGGCAATTGCACGGTTGCAGGAAACCTAACCAACTCGTCTGTTTTTGATGTAGGAAATAATACACTTTCCGTTTCTGGTTCAATTAATAATACAGGAGGAACGATTCGTTTTTCAGGTGCATCTAATGGAATAGCTTTGAATACCGGAACAATTGAATATTACGGTCCATCTCAATTGGTAGCCACAGGCATTTATAATAATCTAACAATCAATCAATCGAGTGGTGAAGCTCTTTTAGCAGGAGATGTAACCGTAAATGGTGTGCTTACTTTAGCATCTGGAAGGCTAAATATTGGCTCGTTCAATTTAATCTTAGGGCCAACAGCTTCAATCTCAGTGGCAGGTCCAACCGCGTCAAAAATGATTGTGGCCACCGGTGGGGGTGGCGAGGTTAGAAAAATATTTACGGCCAACGGTACATTTACATTTCCTATCGGAGATAATACGGGGTTATCAGAATATTCTCCAATTACGGTGGCGGTTTCAGGTACTGGATACAGCTCTGCATATGTAGGTGTTTCGGTGGTAGATGCCAAGCATCCATCCAATGCAAGTGCAGTAAACTTCTTGAGTCGCTATTGGAATGTAACGCAGTCTGGAATTACGGCAGGAGCTGCGGTAGTAACAGCCACTTACGTGAATGCAGATATAAGTGGTTCAGAGGCTGCCATGACAACGGCTGTGCTGAATGGAATATTCAATCAAACCTCTAATCCTTGGGTTAGGTACTTAACGACAGCGTTGGGTGGAAATTCATTGACTACAACAACAGCGGCTCCCATAACATCAGGCCAAACCTCTGTAGTAACAGCCATTACAAGGGCGAACCCTACCGTAAATATTGTGGGAGGTGGAGTTTCATCTTGTAGTGGATCATCCGTTTCTTTGACAGCAAATGGAGTTGGAGATACTGGTTTCAACTATTCGTGGCTGCCTGTAGCTGGATTGAGTTCTGCTGTGATTGCCAACCCTATCGCTTCTCCGACAACTACAACCGTTTACACTGTTACAGCTACTGACGGAAATGGAATTCAAGCATCCAACAACACGACAATAACGGTAAACCCATTACCAACATTAACAGCAGTATCGCAATCAGCAACAGTTTGTGCTGGTTCAGGTGCGCTGATTAACTTAACAGGTTTATTACCAGGAAGTACTTCAACCATTTCATATTCTATTAACGGTGTAGCACAAACACCAGTTGCTGGAGTTGTTGCCAATGGCGCTGGTGCGGGAAGTTTTACGACAAGTAATCTGTCCGCGGTCAATAACGGACAGAATTTACAGGTAACCGGAATTACGGTAACAAGCGCTACCCCAAATTGCTCCTCATCTTTTGCCCAAAACGCATTACTTTCAGTTAATTCCCCCGCTTTAATTACGGTTCAGCCAATCGTTAGCACAACCTTATGCGTTGGAAGTCCTTTCAATTTAAGTGTCACGGCAACAGGCACAGGCTTAACGTATCAATGGTTAAAGGGATCATCCAATATTACAGGAGCTACTGGAAGTACGTTTACGATTCCTTCAGTTGTTTCTACTGATGCAGGTTTATATTCAGTGGTAGTTACAAGTGCAGGTGTATGCGTACCAACTACTGCGACCAGCGCAGCGTCTACGTTAACGATCAACACGTCACCGGTAATCACGACCCAACCGATCGCGAGCCAGACGGTTTGCGAGGGCACAACGAATGTCACCTTCAGCGTAGTAGCGACCGGTACAGGATTGACTTATCAATGGAAGAAGAACGGAGTGAATATAGGAGGAGCTACGTCAGCTACTTACACCATACCAACTGCGGCAACGGGAGATGCAGGCACGTACACGGTACAAGTGAGCGGCACGTGTGCCCCGAGTGTGACGAGCGCGGGATCAGTATTAAATATCAACGAACAACCCGAGATCATCACAGTTACCGGCAATCAAACAGTTTGTGCGGGCACGA
>PJQF01000177.1_pt1 | contig 33835 bp, 30 predicted proteins | sample 1503741 | NCBI WGS metagenome assembly PJQF01 (sample SAMN07775949, study PRJNA414020) | Biofilm metagenome, whole genome shotgun sequencing project. | isolation source: biomolecule (vanillin) treated reverse osmosis membrane biofilm | place: India: Nagpur | collected 2017-03-21 | reverse complement strand
ATTCAAGCCGGAGTGAGGGCACACCGAGCCTAGGCGAGGTGCCGAGTGTTGGGGCAAGAGCCCTTTGGTTACTTTGGGGCTTTTCCAAAGTGACCCGCCGTAAGGGCGGAACCAATACCCGCCGCGACCGCAGAAACGGATATGCACACCAACAAACCGCCATCGGAAGCAAACCTCGCCCCACATTTTTAACCGCGCTACGCCAATTCCGCTCGCAGTTGACGCGCCGCAGTGACCATATGAATCAGCGCCGCCTCAGTCTCCGGCCAGCCACGCGTCTTCAAGCCGCAATCCGGGTTCACCCACAACCGCTCGGCCGGGATCCGCTTGGCTGCCTTGCGCAGCAGGTTAGCCATTTCCGATGCATCGGGCACCCGTGGCGAGTGGATGTCGTAGACTCCCGGGCCGATGTCATTCGGGTAGGCGAAGGCTTCAAACGCGTCCAGCAACTCCATGTCCGAACGTGAGGTTTCGATGGTGATCACATCGGCATCCATCGCTGCGATGGACTCGATCACATCGTTGAACTCGCTGTAGCACATGTGGGTGTGGATCTGGGTGTCGTCACGCACGCCGGAGGCGCACAGGCGGAACACTTCGGTGGCCCAATTCAGGTAGTGCTGCCACTGTGCCTGGCGCAACGGCAGGCCTTCGCGAAACGCGGCTTCGTCGATCTGCACGATCTTGATGCCAGCGGTTTCCAAATCCAGCACTTCATCACGAATCGCCAGGGCCAGTTGGCGGGCCTGCACTTCACGGCTCACGTCTTCGCGGGGGAACGACCACATCAGCATGGTCACCGGACCGGTCAGCATGCCTTTCATGACCTTGTGGGTCAGGCCTTGGGCATAGCGGATCCACTCCACGGTCATCGCCTTCGGACGGCTCAGGTCGCCGAAAATTACGGCTGGTTTCACGCAACGCGAACCGTAGCTCTGGACCCAGCCGAAGCGCGTGAACACGTAGCCATCCAGTTGCTCGGCGAAGTACTCGACCATGTCGTTACGTTCAGCTTCACCATGCACCAGCACATCCAGGCCGAGGTTTTCCTGCACTTCGACGGCGTGCCTGATTTCGCTGTGCATCGCTTCGACGTATTCGGCCTCGCTCAACTTGCCGGCCTTGTATGACTGGCGCGCCAGGCGGATCGAGGCTGTTTGCGGGAACGAACCGATGGTGGTGGTCGGGAACAACGGCAGTTTGAGGCCAGCGCGCTGTTGCTCGATACGCTGGGCAAACAGCGAGTGGCGCTGGCTGTCCTTGTCAGTAATAGCGGCAACACGTGCCTGGACGGCCGGTTTGTGGATTCTTGGCGAAGCGGCGCGTGCGGCCTGCACCGTGCGGCTGTGCGTCAGAGCAGCAAGCACGTTGGGCGCTTCAGGTTGGTTGACCGCCTGGGCCAGCACCGCCACTTCGGCGCACTTCTGCACAGCGAAGGCCAACCAGCTTTTCAACTCGGCATCCAGCTTGTCTTCACGGCCCAGGTCCACCGGGCTGTGCAGCAGCGAGCAGGACGGCGCCACCCAAAGGCGATCACCGAGTTTTTCATGAGCATGCTGCAAGGTCGCCAGGGCGTTTTCCAGGTCGCAGCGCCAGACGTTGCGGCCGTTCACTACCCCCAGGGACAGCACCTTGTACGCCGGCAGCCGGTCGAGGATGGTCGGGTACTGCTCCGGCGCCCGTATCAGGTCGATGTGCAGGCCATCCACTGGCAGGTTCGCGGCCAGGCCGAGGTTCTCTTCCAGACCACCGAAGTAGGTCGCCACTAGCTTTTTCAATGGGTCGCGCTGGATCAGGTTATAGGCGCGTTCGAAAGCGTTTTTCCACTCTTGTGGCAGGTCGAGCACCAGGATCGGCTCGTCGATCTGTACCCATTCCACGCCCAGGTCCGCCAGGCGTTGGAAGATTTGGCCATACAACGGCAGCAGGCGCTCCAGCAGATCAAGCTTGTCGAAGTCGCCGCCCTTGGCCTTGCCCAGCCACAGGTACGTCAACGGGCCAATCACCACCGGCTTGACGTTGTGGCCCAGTTCGAGAGCTTCCTGCACTTCTTCGAAGAGTTGATCCCAGCCCAGATGGAACTGCTGGTCGACGCTGAATTCAGGCACCAAGTAGTGGTAGTTGGTATCGAACCACTTGGTCATTTCCTGGGCGTGGGCACCGCCGCAGCAGTTGTCGCTGACACCCCGCGCCATACCGAACAGGGTTTGCAGGGTGGCCTTGCCATCCGCCGGGCGAAAGCGCTCAGGGATCACGCCGAACATCAGCGAGTGAGTCAGCACCTGGTCGTACCAGGCGAAATCGCCAGCGGGCAGCAACTCAATACCGGCCTGTTTCTGCAACGCCCAATGGGTCTTGCGCAGGTCACGGCCAACGGCGCGCAGGCCGTCCTCGTCGAGCTCACCCTTCCAGAACGCTTCCTGCGCTTTTTTCAGTTCACGATCGCGTCCAATGCGCGGAAATCCCAGGGAATGAGCGACAGCCATGACTTACAACTCCAATGTCGTTATGTATGGCAGTCATTGTCGGGAATTGATCATAGTGAGACAAACTCATTCTATTTTAGATCAGCACAAGTTTCGCTCATGTTGAAGCTTGCCTTTAGCCGACACGGCACTCATTCATTGCGGGTACTATGCTCGCAAACAATACATTCAAATGAGCACCCATGATCAAAGCCAGCCTGCGCAGTCACCTGACCTTATGGTTTGCCGGTTTATCCCTGCTCACCTTGCTGAGCGTGGGCTTTTATGTAGGGCATATCGCAACTGGGCAGATGAAGCAGGCCAGCGGCGTTGCTTTGTTGAGCACAGCGCGCTCCACGGCTGCGCTGTTGGCCGTGCAACTGCGCGAGCGTCAGCTGGAAGTGACCCTGCTCAGCAAAGCGCCGCTGTTTCGCAAGGGTGACTTGAACGAGCCGGACATCCTCACGCTGATGGAGCTGCGTACCCAGTCTCGCGCCGAGTACGCGTGGATGGGCGTCGCCGATGCCGACGGCCGTGTGCGCCAGGCGGTGAATGGGCTGCTGGTGAATCAATCTGTCAGCCAGCGCCCATGGTTCCAGGCCGGTCTGCTTGGCGAGTACACCGGCGATCCCCATGAGGCGGTGCTGCTGGCCAAGTTGCTGCCAGGGGCGGCCAACGGCGAGCTGTTGCGTTTTATTGATTTCGCCGAGCCTATCCGTAACGCCAAGGGCGAGACCATCGGCGTGCTGGGGGCCCATGCGCACTGGCGCTGGGTGACGCAAATCGTCGATTCGGCAGTGATGCAGAAGGACGCCATCCCTGATATCGAGGCGCTGATTGTCGACTTCGACGGCAAGGTGCTTTATCCCGAACTGCTGGCCGGCGAGCAGATGCCTAAAGACAAGCTGGTCACGCCTTCCGGCTGGTCCACGGCGGACGGTTTTGTGACCGCTTCGGTCGCGGTGCCCAGCCCCTCCAACGCAAAAATGACTTGGTACATCATGGTGCGCCAGCCGTTGGATGTGGCCCTGCAACCGGCGCGCACGCTGCTCTACAAACTGCTGATACTCGGTGTACTCGCCGCCGTGGCGTTTATGGTCGCGGCGTATTACCTGGCCTCCTCCCTCAGTCGCCCTATCGAACAACTGGCCAAATCCGCCAAGCAAGTCCAGGAGCACCAGCCCGGCGCAGTGTTTCCACAGGAGCACTCGGTACTGGAAATCGCCCAACTGGGCCGCTCGCTCACCGGCATGACCCAAGCGCTGCTGGCCAAGGAACGCCAGTTGCAGGAAGCCAACGCTTCCCTGGAAGCCACTGTCGCCCAACGCACTGCCGACCTCACCCAGGCCAACGCCGAACTGCTGAAACTGGCCACCCACGATGCCCTCACCGGCGTGTTCAACCGTCGCCGCTTCGATGAAAAACTCGCCGAGAACAGCCTGCTGTTCCAACGCACCGGCCGCACCTTCGCCCTGCTGCTGATCGATGCCGATTACTTCAAGCGCGTCAACGACACCTACGGCCACGCCATTGGCGATGATGTGCTGTGCCAACTCGCCGCGCTGATAGAAAGTACGACGCGCGCCACTGACTTTGTGGCGCGTTATGGCGGGGAAGAATTCGCCGTGCTGCTACCGGAAGTCGAAGCGCCGGACAGCCCCGACGTGGTCGCCGAAAAAATCCGCGCGGCCGTCGAGGCGGCAGTGTTTCCAGCCGTGGGCCGTCTGACCGTGAGCATCGGCGTGGGCGTGGCCGAGCCTTCGGACCGTGACTCCCTGGCACTGCTCAAACGCGCGGACATGTGTTTGTATGAGGCCAAGGCCGCGGGCAGGAACCGGGTGGTTTGAGCACGCCTCCCTCGCCACAGGTACAGTGCCCGCCACGCTATTTCGGACAGGTCCCTACAGGGATGTCATTACCCAAGGCTGTTGTCTTTGGGGCGCAATCAGCTATGAGGTCGAACGCTCAGTGCCCACACAAAGAGTCCCTATGAAGCCCTCCAGCGAAGCCCCTTCGATACGTAGACTGGAAGAACTCCCAGACGAGATCCACACGCTGGAAGCGCAAGCCATTGCCGAAGGGTTCAGGTTCCTCACGCGCCTGATCACAGAGTGGGAAACAGGCGCCAATCGGTTCGAACAACCGGGCGAGTACCTTTTGGGCGTGTTTTACCAAGAGCAACTGATTGCAGTCGGCGGCGTTTCCCGTGATCCCTACGCCGGCTCAACCGTGGGCCGGCTGCGCCGGGTATACGTGACTCCCCAAATGCGAGGGCGAGACGTGGGTAAGGCCTTGGTTCAAGCACTGCTGGATTACGCCACGCTGAAATTCCACGACGTGCGCTTATCTACCGATACACCCGAAGCCGCAGCATTTTATCTGCGCTGCGGTTTTCATCAGATCAGCGATGACACCGCAACGCATGCACGATCACTGAGCGCCCACTCGCGCCTACAGAGGTGAGGCGCTCAGCTGTACTACATCAACGGAATCGAATAACTCACAAACACCCGATTCTGGTCCTGGTCCCGCGCCACTTCACTGCGTGACACGCCGTTACGCCAGCCGAACCCGACGTTCTTGAACGTGCCACTCTGCACCACGTAATCCAACGAGATGTCCCGCTCCCACTCGCTGGCGTCGTTGCCGCTGGCGGTAAGAATGTGGTCGCCCTTCAGGTACATCACCGAGGCCTTCAGGCCGGGTACACCCAGCGACGCGAAGTCGTAGGCGTACTGGGCAAAGGCAGTGCGTTCGCCGGCCTGGATGAAGGTCTGCACGGTTCGGTCGGTGTAGAGGTACAGGCTGGCACCACCCTCGCCTTTGTTCACCAGGCCGCCCTGGTTGAGTTGGGCGAAGTTGCTGTCGTCCGAGACTTGCTGGTAGCCGGCGGTGATCGCGTGCGGGCCCAGGGAGTAGATGAACGCGGCGCTCCAGGTGTTGTTGTCGATTTCACCGTTGCCGTTCTTGGTATAGCCGCCCAGCTTGTAGCCCTCGGCACGGCCGGCAGCACTGCTGTTTTTGCCGTCGGAGCTGGTCTTGAAGTAGCGCAGGTCGGTTTTCAATGAGCCGTATTCGCCCAACGGCAATACGTGGATCAACCCGGCGAAGTGTTGCTGGTAATAGTCTTCGAGGTTGGCGTAGTAGTACTGGACCATCAGGTCCTTGGTCAGTTGGTAGTCCGCGCCGGCGTAGGTGAATTTATTGCTTTCATGGGTACCGCCCGCCGCAGCCAGGCCACTGCGGTCGCTGGAACCGCGACCGGTGGTGTGCTCAAGCTGGCCGCCGACCAGGGTCAGGTTGTCGATGTCCTTGCTGGTGACTTGCCCGCCTTCGAACGACTGCGGCAACAGGCGGCCGTCGTTGCTCACCAGGATCGGCAGGTTCGGGCGCAGGTAGCCGTAGCGCGCTTCGGTCTTGGCAAACCGCGCCTTGGCCGTCGCGCCGCCACGGCCCCAGTTATCCGTGGCCTTGCCGTCTTCGGTGGGGATCATCGAGCTGCCGACATGGCGCGCGGCGCTGCTGTCGAGGGTCACGCCGAGCATGCCGATGGCGTCCAGGCCAAAACCGACGGTGCCGTCAGTGAAGCCCGACTGGTAGTTGAGGATAAAGGCCTGGCCCCACTCTTCGGTCTTCGACGGTGCCGCCGTGCCGTCGCGGTTGTCGTTATTGAAGTAGAAGTTACGCATGCTCAAGTTGGCTTTGCTGTCGCTCAAAAAGTCAGCAGACGCCAAGGGGCTCAGGGCAATGCCCAGGCCGCCGGTCAATACACTTAATACATTCAACGTGGCTTTCATCAGGACGAACTCCGGCGCGGAATCCAAGTTCCGGGCGCAAAAAATGGGCAGCAGGATGCCGTCGGCCAAACGTGACGTTGGCCGGGGCATTAACGGTTGTTCAGTTACTTAGTTGTTAGCTAGTTGAGTGAAGTGAAACCTCCGTAAACCTCAGTCAATCAATCCATGAGCGTCATAAAACGGATACGGCCCCGGGTAATCCCCGAACACGCCGTTATGGCTGATCAAGCCGTGTTGCGCATCCCAGCGATGCAACAAATACCCCGCCGGTTCCAGGTTGAAATGCGCGGGCGCGGCGTCTTGCAGGTCCAGCACAATCTGATGGGAGGTGCCGGGGCACACACAACTCAAGCTGCCGCCAAAGCGTCGCTGCATCGGCCGGTGCAGGTGCCCGCACAGCAGGCGTTCCACTTGCGGGTGGCGCGCCACGACGCGCTCCAGTGCGGCGGCATTGATAAAGGGTTCGCGGTCCATATGGCCGATGCCGCTGATAAACGGCGGGTGGTGCAGGATCAGCAACGTCGGCGCGTCCGGGCGGCGTGCCAGTTGCTCGTCCAACCAGTGCAATTGGCTGTCCAGTAGCTGGCCGCCATGCCCACCGGGCATAGTCGAGTCCAGGCCGATCAAGCGCAGCGGATGCTCGTCCACCACCCAGTCCAACGGCCCCTCTGCCGACGACGGCAAATAAGCGTGATCACGGAATGCCTCAAGCAACGGACCGCGTGTGTCGTGATTGCCGGGCACCAGGTAGCACGGCATGTGCAGGCGCGCGAGTTCGGGGTGCAGCACGGCGTATTCATCAGCGCGGCCGAAGTCCACCAGGTCACCGCTGACCACCACGATATCGGGCCGGGGTTGGCTGGCGTTTAAATGGTCGACGGCACGGCGCAGCGCGCCCAAGGTATCGACCACCCCATACGTCAGGCGCTGGCCGGCTTTAAGGTGCAGATCGCTGATTTGCGCAACAAGAAACGGACGATTCACAAGCAAACTCTCACGCATTCAGGGTGAACAACATGTGCGGCGCAATCGCCAGGGCGATCGGCGCGCCGACGGCGTACAGGTGGTTGTCGCTGCTGTCCACCAGCAGCGGTTGCGGGCCGCCCACATCCACCAGCAGGCGGCTTTGTGCGCCCTGGAAAAACTGCGCCAATAGATAGCCGTGCAAGTGCCCTTCGCTCTCCATCACCCGCAGGTGTTCGGGGCGGCAGTACACCGTGTTGGGCACGTCGGCGGCCTGCCACGGCAACTCGCCGCCGCAGACTTTCAGGCCATGGGCTGTTCGCGAGGTAACAGCAAAGGCATTGAGGTTGCCGACAAAACCGGCGACGAACGCATTGGCCGGTTTCTGGTAGATCTCCCGTGGGCTGGCCAGTTGCGCGACGCGGCCGTGCTCCATCACCAGGATACGATCGCCCAGGGCCATGGCTTCGCCCTGATCGTGGGTAACAAATACCGAGGTGATACCGAGGCCGCGCAGCAGTTCATTCAGCTCGCTGCGCAAGCGCTCGCGCAATTGCGCATCCAGGGCGGCCAGCGGTTCGTCCAGCAACAGCACTTTAGGGCGCGGCGCCAAGGCACGGGCCAAGGCCACGCGTTGACGCTGGCCACCGGACAATTCGTGGATGCTGCGCTTGCCATGCTGTTGCAGGCCCACCAGCTCCAGCAGTTCCTCGCAGCGCTTGTTCCGCGCAAGCGGCGCCATGCCGCGAATCTTCAAGCCGTAGACGATATTGCCGGCCACATCGAGGTTGGGAAACAGCGCGTAGTTCTGGAACACCATGCCCACGTCGCGGCGCTCGATGGGCAGACGAGTGACGTCGTCGGTGCCGAAAAAAACCTGGCCCACATCCGGGCGTTCCAAACCGGCAATCAGGCGCAAGGTGGTGGTCTTGCCGCAGCCGGACGGGCCGAGGATCGCCAGGGTTTCACCGCCTTCGACGGTCAGGTTCAGGTCATGCACAGCCACGGTGCCGTCGGCGAACGCCTTGCGACAGCCTTGCAGGCGAATAGTGATAGCGGTCATCGACGCTCTCCACGGGACAAACGAGCGCTGATGGCCTGCAACGCAATCAGCAGCGGCACGATCATCAGCAAAAAGATAAGGGTGTAGGCGCTAGCGATTTCCAGGCGCGCCGAGGCGTAGCTGTCGGCCAGGCCCACGGGCAATGTCTTGGTCATGGGTGTGTGGAGCATCCAGGTCAGGTTGAATTCGCCCAACGACAAGGTCACCACCATCAGCACGCCAGCGAGAATCCCCGCCCGGCAGTTGGGCACCACCACGCTGAAAAAGCGCTTGATCGGCCCGGCGCCCAGACTGGCCGCTGCCTCTTCCAGCACCGGCAGTTGCTGGCGTTGCATCACCGCCATCACCGGACGTACCAGGAACGGCAAGGTGAACAACACATGGCCCACCAGGATGAACAACCAGCTGCTGCGAAACGTGCCGAACTGGCCGTAGGTGAGCAGCAACGCCAGCGCACTGGCCAACCCCGGCATCGCCACCGGCAACACCATCAGTTCTTCGAAGGCACGGCTGAAGCGGTTGTTCATGCACACCAGCGCATAGGCCGCCGGTACGCCGATCACGCAGACACACACCGCGCACGCCAGCGCCAATTGCAACGACAGCCATACGGTGGGCGAGTAGGCCTGCCATACCTGGATCAACCAGTCGAAGGTCAGGCCGCTGGACAGGCCGACGAAGAAATTGCGCGTCAACCCGGCCAGCAACGACATCAGCACCGGCACCAACATGAATGCGCACACCAGCAAGGTAAACAGCAGTTGAATCACGAACAGCGATGAGCGCTTCACAAGACAGTCCCCGCATTTTTCACCAGGCGCCGCGTGAGCAATAACACCGCCCAGGTCACCGCGCCGAGCACCACCGACAACGCGGCGGCGACGGCAAAGTTGGCGTAGTTGGTGAACACGTTGTAGATCGCCACCGGGGTCACATTCAGGCGCGTGCCCAAGGTGAACGCGGTGCCGAAGGCGCCCATGGACGTGGCGAAGCAAATCGCGCCGCAGGACGCCAACGCCGGCGCCAGGCCCGGCACGATCACGTCGCACACCACCCGCCAGTGCCCTGCTCCCAGCGAATGCGCGGCCTCTTCCAGGCTGCGGTCGAGGCTTTCGCATGCGGCCATCACCGTGAGGATCACCCGGGGAATCGAGAAGTACAGGTAGCCGACAAACAGCCCGGCCAGCGAGTAGGCAAAGATCCAGCGCTCACCGGCCACTTGCAGGCCCAGGGACGCCAGCAACCCCTGGCGCCCGGCCAACAGGATCACCAGAAAGCCCACCACCACCCCGGGAAACGCCAGAGGAAACGTGAGCAAGGCCACCAACGCCGAGCGCCCGAAAAACTGCTGGCGCGCAAGGAATACGCCGCTGATGCCACCGATCAACAACGCGGTGAACGTCACCACGATCGCCAGCACGCAAGTCTGCGCCAGGCTACCCAGGTACTGCGCGCTACTGAGCACCTGCCAATAGCCGCTGCCGTGACTGTCGCGGCTGTCGGCGCCGAGCACCATCAAGTGCGCCAGCGGCAACAGCCAGAACGCGAACAGCACCGCAAAGGCCGGGGCCAGCGCCCAGGCCGCCTGTTTTGCCGATGCAGCCACTTACTTGACCTCGTTCAGGTAACGGGCGGCGAAGGCTTCCTGCACAGCGGCCATTTTCTGATAGTCCACCACACCGGCGCGGGCGTAATCGCTGTCGGGCAGGAACTGCGCGGCGACGTCGGCCGGCATGGTCACCGGGCGTACGGGGCGCAAGTACGCCTTGGCCCAGAGTGCCTGGCCTTGGTCCGACAGCACGAAGTCCAGCACCTTCTCGCCATTGGCGCGGTGCGGCGCGTTGGCCACCAGACTCATCACATAGGGCACGCTGATGCTGCCTTCCTTGGGGATCACGAAGGCGACGTTGGCGTTGTCTTTGTAGCGGGCGCGGTAGGCGTTGAAATCGTAGTCCACCAGGATCGGCAACTCGCCGGACAGCACCCGCGCATAGGCGGTCTGCTTGGGCACGATGGGGGCGTTTTTCGCCAGCTTCTGGAAGTAGTCGATGGCCGGGGCGAAGTTGTCCAGGTCGCCGCCCATTGCGCGGTTGATCGCCACGGCAGAGACATAACCGACGAAGGCGCTGGACGGGTCCAGGTAGCCGACCATGCCTTTGTATTCAGGCTTGAGCAGGTCGGCCCAGCTTTGCGGCACCGGCAAGCCACCCAATGCATCGACGTTGACCATGATGCCCAAGGTGCCGGAGTGGATCGCAAACCACTGGCCGGCGGGGTCTTTCAACCCGGCGGGGATCTGCTCCCAGCCCTTGGGTTTGTAGCCATCAACCACACCGGCCTTTTGCGCCTGCAAGCCGAAGGTCACGCCGTAATACACCACGTCCGCGACCGGCGCGGCCTTTTCGGCCACCAGTTGCGCCAGGGACTGGCCGGAGTTCTTGTTGTCCAGCGGCACCTGCACACCCGTGTCGGCGGCGATGGCCTTGAGCTGGGTGCCCCAGTCGGCCCAGTCCGGCGGGCAGTTGTAGCAAATAGCCGTGTCGGCGGCCTGGGCCAGGCTGGCCACACCGCACAGCAGCACGGCTGCCAGGGTTTTACTGAATGCGCGCATCAAGGGACTCCTCAAAGGGTTGGGTACTTTCGCCCGGCCGGATATGGCAAGGCAGGCAATGGGAAACCGGGGCATTCCCGGCGATCTGCGCCAGCAGTTGATCAATCACCGTGCTGGCCAGCAGCGCGATGGGCTGCACCACGCTGCACAGGGTCGGGTGCATCTGGGTGCCGAGGGCGATGCCGTCAAAGCCCATCACCGACAACTGCCCGGGTACATTCCAGGCATTGCGGCGCAGCTCTGCGATCAGGCTGATAGCCAGGAAATCGTTGGAACACACCAGCGCGCTGGGGGCGTCGGGGCCGTTGAGGTACGGCTGGATGGCAGCGAATTCGGCCTGGGTATGCGCGGGCATTTCGATCACCGCGCGGCTTTTGAGGCCGTATTCCTTCATCGCGTCGCAGTAACCGGCATAGCGCAGGCGTGCGCGGTCGGACTGCAAGGCGGGGCCGGCGACCATGCTGATGCGTCGATGACCGGCCTCCAGCAAGTAGCGCGTGGCCAAGGCCATGCCCGCGCGGTTGTCCACCGACACGGCGCTGTAGTTGGGGTTGCTCGGTTGGTGATAGGCCAGCACGAACGGGGTTTGTTCGGTATTCAGGCTGCTGAGCACGCTGTTGCTTTCGGCATCGGTGACCGTCAGCACCAGGCCATCGACGCGCTGGCGCAGCAGTTCTTCCACTACGATGCACTCGCGCTCGCTGCTGTAGTCGGTGGTCGCCAGCACCAGGCTGTAGCCACGCAACCGCGCGGCACGCTCCATGGCCTGGAACTGCTCGGCGAACACCGGGTTGAGCAGGTTGGGCACTACCACGCCGATCAACTGGGTGGTTTGCAGGCGCAGTTGGCGGCCGAGCAGGTTGGGCCGAAACCCCAACTCACGGGCGGCGGCGAACACCTGCTCACGGGTCGCCGGGCGCACCTGCTCGGGAGAGGCAAAGGTGCGGGCGGCAGTGGCGCGGGATACGCCAGCCAGCCGCGCAACGTCTTTCAGGTCAGTCATGTTTACTCGCTTGAGATCGATCTCATTGGCGAGGACAGTAACGGGGGAATGTGGCAGGAAGGTGGTGGGGAGATGACGGTTTGATGGCAGTGCAACAAAGTCACATAGGCCAAAATGTGGGAGGGGGCTCGCTCCCGATAGCGGTGGATCAGCCCGCCAATAGGGTGCCTGACACACCGCTATCGGGAGCAAGCCCCCTCCCACACCGGGCCGGTGCATATCCTTAGATAGTCATACTCCGGGGCTATGCTTGAAAAACCGGCGTGCAAAATCCGCCGGCTAACCTTTCGATTCGATCCAAGTGCGGGCACAATGCGTGTCCTTTTTTGGCAGGCACCGCCGCAGGCTCTCAAAAATGATCAAAACGCCGTACTACCTCATCGATAAACAGAAGCTTCTGGTCAACATGCAGAAGATTGCTTACGTGCGCGAGCAGTCCGGCGCCAAGGCCCTGCTGGCGCTCAAGTGCTTTGCCACGTGGTCGGTGTTCGACCTGATGCAGGAATACATGGACGGCACCACCTCGTCGTCGCTGTATGAGTTGAAGCTCGGTCGCCAGAAGTTCGAAGGTGAGGCGCACGCCTACAGCGTGGCCTGGGCCGATGATGAAATCGAAGAGATGCTCGATAACTGCGACAAGATCATCTTCAACTCCATCAGCCAGCTGCAGCGTTTTGCTGAGCGCAGTGAAGGCAAGACCCGCGGCCTGCGCGTCAACCCGCAAGTGAGCAGCTCCGACTACCTGCTGGCTGACCCGGCGCGTCCATTCAGCCGCCTGGGCGAATGGGACCCGGTGAAGATCGAAGGCGTGATCGAGCAGATCTCCGGCTTCATGTTCCACAACAACTGCGAGAACGGCGATTTCAACCTGTTCGACCAGATGCTGAACACCATCGAAGAACGCTTCGGCGCGCTGCTGCACAAGGTCAACTGGGTCAGCCTCGGCGGCGGCATCCACTTCACCGGTGAAGGCTATGCCATCGACGCCTTCTGCCAGCGCCTCAAGGCGTTCTCGCAGAAGTACGACGTGCAGGTCTACCTGGAACCCGGCGAAGCGGCGATCACCAACAGCGCCTCCCTGGAAGTCACCGTGCTCGACACGCTCTACAACGGCAAAAACCTCGCCGTCGTGGACAGCTCCATCGAAGCCCACCTGCTGGACCTGCTGATCTACCGCCTCAACGCCAAACTGGCGCCGAGCGACGGTGAACACACCTACATGGTGTGCGGCAAATCCTGCCTGGCCGGGGACATCTTCGGCGAGTATCAATTTGATCGTCCGCTGGCCATCGGCGATCGGCTGTCGTTCATCGACACCGCAGGCTACACCATGGTCAAGAAAAACTGGTTCAACGGCCTGAAAATGCCGTCCATCGTAGTGAAACAACTCGACGGTACAGTCGAGGTGGTTCGTGAATTTGGTTACGACGACTACCTGTCCAGCCTTTCGTAAGCTGGCGGATAAAGGAGAGATAAAGCAATTGAAAAAGAACGTTCTTATCATTGGTGCAGGAGGTGTCGCCAAGGTGGTGGCCCACAAGTGCGCGCAGCACAACGACGAACTCGGTCGTATTGCTATCGCGTCGCGCAACATCTCCAAATGCCAGGCCATCATCGACAGCGTCAAGGCCAAGGGTAGCCTCAAGGTTCCCGCCCAGATCCAAGCCTTCGCGCTGAACGCCCTGGACGTGGAAGCGACCAAGGCCCTGATCCGCGAGACCGACTCGCAGATCGTCATCAACGTAGGTTCCGCGTTCCTCAACATGTCGGTGCTGCGCGCCTGCATCGATACGGGCGTTGCGTACCTCGACACCGCCATTCACGAAGAGCCGGGCAAGGTCTGCGAGACCCCGCCGTGGTACGGCAACTATGAGTGGAACCACCTGGAAGAGTGCAAACAGAAGAACATCACCGCCATCCTTGGCGTGGGCTTCGACCCGGGTGTCGTCAACGCGTATGCCGCGCTGGCGCAGCAACAGCATTTCGACCGCATTGATTCGATCGACATCCTCGACGTCAATGCCGGCTCCCATGGCAAATACTTCGCCACCAATTTCGATCCGGAAATCAACTTCCGCGAATTCACCGGGCAGGTGTGGAGCTGGCAGAACAGCCAGTGGACCAGCAACACCATGTTCGAAGTCAAACGTACCGACGACCTCCCGGTCGTGGGTTCGCAGAACCTCTACCTCACCGGCCACGATGAAGTGCACTCGCTGTCGAAAAACCTCGACGTGCCCAACGTGCGTTTCTGGATGAGCTTCGGCGAACACTACATCAACGTGTTCACCGTGCTGAAAAACCTCGGCCTGCTCTCCGAGAAGCCGGTCACCACCGCCGAAGGCCTGGAAGTGGTGCCGTTGAAAGTGGTCAAGGCCGTGCTGCCCGACCCGTCTTCGCTCGCCCCTGGCTACACCGGCAAGACCTGCATCGGCGACCTGGTCAAAGGCACCAAGGACGGCCAGCCGCGTGAGATGTTCATCTACAACGTGGCGTGCCATGAAGAAGCCTTCGCTGAAACCGACAGCCAGGGCATCTCCTACACCGCCGGCGTGCCACCGGTCGCCGCAGCGCTGCTGGTCGCGCGTGGCGAGTGGGACGTTAAACACATGGCCAACGTCGAGGAGCTGCCGGCTGAGCCGTTCCTCAAGGCGCTGGACGTGATGGGCTTGCCGACTCGGATCAAGGACGAGCACGGTGATCGAGCCTGGGATGCGATTGCCTGATAGGCGATAGCTGACCGAACAAAAAAATGCGCCCTCAGGGGCGCATTTTTTGTTTGGGCGGATACCGAGTTCCAAGACACTGAACATCCAATGTGGGAGGGGGCTTGCCCCCGATTGCAGTACATCAGTCACAGCAGCAGTGACTGACACACCGTAATCGGGGGCAAGCCCCCTCCCACATTGGAATTCACAGATGACCGTGTGCACTGCAATTATCGGCAATTTGCACAAAGGTACTGAGTCCTGAACTTAAGGCGTTGAACACAGCCTGCCCGGCGGCTTGAAGATGGACGGGATAGAGCGCCTGAGCTATCTTCAGCCGCCTTATCGACCGCCCCGAAACAGGAAGTTACCGCTTGAGCACGTCGCCCCTATTGCGAGGCCGCAGCTTCGCCCTCCTCGCCGGCATCACCTTCATTGCTATGGACCAGCTTGTGAAACTCTGGGCCCTGGTTTCACTGCAGGCCAACAGCTTCAAAATCGGCTCAAACCCGATCAACTTTGCGTTGGAGCTAAGCCTCAACCCTGGCGCATTCCTGAGCCTGGGCGCCGCTTTGCCACCACAGGTCAAACAACTGATCTTTATCGTCGGCGTGGCCGTTGTGGTGGCCTGGGCGATGGGGTGGTCCCTCTCCAACTGGAACCAGCCGCTGCGTAAAGTCTTGCCGCTGTACGCCATCGCCTTGGGTGGCATCGCCAACCTGATCGACCGGGTGTTTCGCGACGGCCATGTGGTTGATTACATGGTCCTGAACGTCGGGCCAGCGCATACCGGGGTGTTCAATATTGCGGATATCGCAATTACTGTCGGCGCGCTGTACCTGCTGATCGACCTGTTCGTGAAGCCGCGTAAAGCCTAGGCGTATCAGTATTTCTCCCCCTCATCGCCTCGAATTTCAGCGGCGAGGGCCAGGGCAATCGCCTTGGCTTTCACGATGCTCTCATCGCTGTATACAAACGAAATTTGGCCACGGCGATAATCGAAATAGTAATCCTGCTGCGTGGTGGGAGAGGTCCAGTACGCCGTTTGGTTACCGCTGATGGAGATCGTCGCTCCTGTCGTGGGATTAACGGCAGTCACTTCGTCCTGCAACAGGAGGGACGGGTCACCGGCACACACGTCACGCCATTCTTCAGGCGTTGTTGCATTGCTTTCGACACGGGCGATATGGAGTTCATAGGCCATACAGACATCCATCTGAGAAAAGGGAAAATTCCTGGGCTGCGGCGGCAGCGTAGCATTGGATGACGCCCCTCCAGCGGCATGACATCCAGATCAGCGTTCCCACGCGCGTGGGAACGCTCTCAAAACACCGACCACCCAATCCGCTCACTCAACAACTCCAACGCCTTGATCCCCGCCAGTGAGTTCCCCGCCGCGTTCAACTCCGGCGACCACACGCACACGGTAAATTGCCCCGGCACCACCGCGACAATGCCGCCGCCGACCCCGCTCTTGCCCGGCAAGCCCACGCGATAAGCAAAATTCCCCGCCTCGTCATACAGCCCGCTGGTGGCCATGATCGAGTTGACTTGCTTGGTCTGGCGCGCGGTGAGGATCTGTTCGCCGCTGTGGGCACTCGTGCCCTCGTTGGCGAGGAAGCTGAACGCCTTGGCCAAGTCCAGGCAGCTCATCTGCAAGGCGCAGTAGTTGAAGTAGCTATGCAGTACAGCATCCACGTCGTTGTGGAAGTTGCCGAAGGATTTCATCAAGTAGGCCATGGCCGCGTTGCGCGCGCCGTGCTGGGCTTCGGAGTCGGCGACGACGCTGTTGACCAGGATCTGCGGGTTTCCCGACAGGCGCCGCACGAAGTCGCGCATCGACAGGATCGGCACCGCAAAGCGTGATTGGTTGATGTCGCAGATCACCAGCGCACCGGCATTGATGAAGGGGTTACGCGGGCGACCGCGTTCGAACTCCAGTTGCACCAACGAGTTGAACGGTTGCCCCGACGGCTCGTGGCCCAAGCGTTCCCAGATGGATTCGCCGCCATGGTCGATGGCCTGCACCAGGCTGAACACCTTGGAAATGCTCTGCACCGAGAACAGCGTATCGGCATCTCCGGCGCGGTAGGCCGAACCGTCATTGCCATACACGGCGATGCCCAGTTGGTTGGCCGGTACATCGGCCAGCGCGGGAATGTAGTCGGCGACTTTGCCGAGGCCGATCAGTGGGCGCACTTCGTCGAGGATCGACTCCAGCAGCGCCTGCATGTCTTGTCCTGTCATCTGTCTTTGAATCAGTGGAAAGCGGGGTGCGGAGGATACTTCAATGGGCGCGGAAGCCCCACACAATCTCCACAACCCGCTCGGCCACCACCAGATAAACCAGGATCAACAACAGCTGCAATGCCAAGTGATAACGCAGCTTGGCCAGCCGGCGAATGCCGTCGCTGACGTTCAACAGCATCAACACCGTGGACAGGATGATCAGCCCCCAGCCCGCCACGTTTGACGCGAACATGCCAATAAAGAGTTCACGTTGCCCGAGCAGCGTATTGGTGCCCGCCGCGAACAGCAGCGCGCACACCAGCAGGTTTTTAACATTGTCGAAGATCTGAGTGCTCAGGTCATTTTCCAGCAGGGCCACATACCGCTTCCATAACGTGTGCATGAGTCATTACCGGGTGGGGATCGCTCGTCAATCAAAGTAGTCCATATGCCCGTACACTGCACCGCTGCGCTCACTCCACGAGGACTTTGCATGAAATTAATGATTGGCCTGGCCGCTTTACTGCTGGTATCGGCATGCACCACGACCCCGCCCGCTCAGGACGCTGCAGCGTCCACCTGCCTGGCGGGCGGCGGCACCATGAAGCAAGTCGGCAAGCTGCAAAGCTGGAAGTGCATCACACCATATAAGGACGCAGGCAAGGCGTGCACCGACTCCAGTCAGTGTGAAGGCGAGTGCCAGACCAGTGTCACCACCCAGTCCGGCAACGGCCCGGTGACCGGCGCGTGCCAGGTAGATAACGGCCACTTCGGCTGCTCGGCGACGGTAGAGAAAGGCAAGCTGGGCCGGGCGATCTGCGTGGACTGAGCCACACCACCGACCCCATTCGGCGCGCGGGGGCAGCGAAACGGAGGTGTATTACTTGATGATCGAAGCCGCGCACCCGCCCATGGCCCAGCTGTTCCAGCGGGCAGGAAGCGGCTGAAAGCATCCTAAGCTCAGATCGAAAGAGTATTTATCGAATGGTTTTTAGATCATTAAGCTCAGGGCTATTTCGTTGAAGATCGAGCCCACCATGTCCCTTCGTCGTCCCCTCGCCGCTGTATTAGGATTGCTGGCCTTTTCCGTTGCCTTTAGTGCGCAAGCCCAGGAAACCGTGCGCATCGGTTACCAGAAATCCTCCACGCTGATCACCCTGCTCAAGACCCAGGGCACCCTGGAGAAAGCCCTCAAGGCCGACAACATCGATGTGAGCTGGCATGAGTTCCCCAGCGGCCTGCCGCTGCTGGAAGCGCTGAACGTCGGCAACGTCGACATCAGCGCCGACGTGGCTGACACCGTGCCGATCTTCGCCCAGGCCGCCCAGGCCAAACTCACCTACTTCGCCCAGGAAGCGCCCTCGCCTTCGGCCCAGGCCATCGTGGTGCGCAAGGACTCGCCGATCCAACAGTTGGCGGACTTGAAGGGCAAGAAAATCGCGGTGACCAAGGCTGCCGGCACTCACTATTTGTTGATCGCCGCCCTGAATAAAGCTGGCCTGGCGTTCTCGGATATCGAACCGGCTTACCTGTCGCCAGCCGATGGCCGCGCGGCGTTCGAGAACAACAAAGTCGACGCCTGGGTCACCTGGGAACCCTTCCTCACCAGCGTGCAGCGCCAACTGCCGACCCGCACCCTGGCCGATGGCGCAGGCCTCGCCAGTTACAAGCGTTACTACCTGACAGGCACGCCCTACGCCAAGGCGCACCCAGAAGTGCTGAAGGTGGTGTATGGGGAATTGGAAAAGACCGGCAAGTGGGTGAAAGCCCATCCGCAAGAAGCGGCGAAAGTGCTCGGCCCGCTGTGGGGCAACCTGGACGTGGCCACGGTGGAAGCGGCGAACGCGCACCGCAGTTATCAGGTGCAGCCGGTGACGGTGGATCAGTTGGGTGAGCAGCAGAAGATTGCCGATGCGTTCTTCAAGGCGGGGTTATTGCCCAAGGCGGTGGATGCCAAGGATGTGCAGACCTGGCGGCCTTGAAGGCTGGCGTGATCTAAATGTGGGAGGGGCGGTGCGACGATTCGACTTGCCCCCGATGACCATGGGTATCTAAACAACTTTTCAGACGCTGACAAATATCCCTGTGGCGAGCGGGCTTGTCCCGCGTTGGGCTGCAAAGCAGCCCCAGTCAAGAAGAATGCGGTGTATCAGACACTCTGTTGAGGCTGGTTTTGGGGCTGCTACGCAGCCCAACGCGGGACAAGCCCGCTCGCCACAACAGCCCTATCTGCCGGACGTTCAGTGTTGAGTCAACGTTATGTAGATCCCTATGCTCATCGGCGGCAAGTCGAATCGTCGCACCGCCCCTCCCACAGTGGGTTTGCATATGCCGTTAGAGGAGTGTTCGGGCTAAAGCCTTTTTCCACTCTGCATAACGCCCTGCCATTGCGGGGTCATCCTGCGGCTCAAACCGCTCGCGCTGGCGCTCCAACTGCCCCAGCGCCGTATCACTCGCCCACACGCCCAACGCCCGTCCCGCCAGGTGCGCTGCGCCCAGCGCCGACACCTCCGGCGACAGGCTGCGCACCACCGGGCGTTGCAGCAGGTTGGCAAGGAACTGCATCAGCCAGCGATTGCGCGTGGCGCCGCCGTCCACCCACAGTTCTTTCAAAGGACTGCCGATGTCTTGTTGCATCGCCTCAAACACATCGCGAATCTGATAGCCGATGGATTCCAGCGAGGCGCGCAGGATGTGCGCGCCGGACGTGGCTTCGGTCAACCCGCAGATCAGCCCACGGGCGTCGGCCTTCCAGTGCGGTGCGCCGAGGCCCGACAGCGCCGGGACAAAATACACACCGCCGTTATCCGGCAGTTGCGCAGCCTGTTCGGTCAAGGCATCCAGGGATTCGCCAGCCACCAGGCGCGACGCCCACTGCACGGCAGCGCCGGTATGGACGATATTGCCCTCCATGCCGAAGGTGGGTTGGCTGCCGTCATGCCAGGCCAATGTGGTGGACAAGCCATGGGTGGACGCAATCGGGCCACTCATGGGCGTCATCAAGGACGAACCGGTGCCGAGGGTGGCCTTGACCAAACCCGGCGCAAAACCGCCCTGCCCGTACAGCGCGGCATGGGAGTCGCCAATCATCGACATCACCGGGATACCGGCGGGCAAGCCGCCCACGGCGACGGTTTCGGCGAAGAACCCGGCGCTCGGCTGGATCGGCGCCAAGGCCGCAGCAGGAATGCCGAACAGTGCCAAAAGCTCAGGATCCCAGGCGCATGAGTGCAGGTTGAACAACTGGGTGCGTGCGGCATTGGAATAGTCGGTGGCGAACACCTGACCGCCGCTGAGTTGCCACAACAGCCAGCTGTCGACCGTGCCCAGGCAAATATCACCCGCAGCGGCGCGGGCGTGACCATTGTCCAGGTTGTCGAGAATCCAGCGAAATTTGCCCGCCGAGAACATCGGGTCCAACGCCAGCCCGGTCTTTTCCAGGATCAGCGCTTCATGACCCTGCGCATGCAGTTGCGTGCATAACGCCGTAGAGCGTCGGCACTGCCAACTGATGCACGGCGACAATGGCTCACCGGTATGCCTATCCCAAGCCACCACCGATTCGCGCTGGTTGCTGATCGCGAGCGCAGTGATCGGCCGATCTACCTGGGCCAGGCACTCTTCAATCGCAGCCAACGTGTTTTGCCAGATCAGCAGCGGGTCCTGCTCGGAAAACCCGGCCTGGGGATGGCTGATGCTCAAGGGCCGCGAACCGCGCGCGATCACCTGGCCCAGTTCGTTGACCAGCACCGCCTTGGCGTTGCTGGTGCCTTCATCTATCGCAAGGATCAGCGGGGTGTTGTTATTCATTGATTTCACCGCAACCGAGTGGCAGCCGCCACGATCCCAGCCGCGTCGATGTTATGCAAGGCGCGGGTCGGTTCGCGGGCACCGGCGGCGGCGTACTCGCCATCGCCGATACCCAGGCGGATCAATGGAATGCCCAGCCCGGCTTCAGCCAGCACTTCAGCGACCAGGCTGCCGACGCCGCCATTAACGTTGTGTTCTTCCACGCTGATGACGGCGCGGGTGCCGCTCAAGGCGCTGAGCAATACATCACGCTGCAAGGGCCGGATCGACGACAGGTTGATCACCTGCGCCTGGATGCCCTGCTCCGCCAGCAAGGCCGCCGCATCCACCGCTTCATGCACCACCGAGCCCAGGGCCACGATGCTCACATCGGCGCCCTGGCGCAGGATGTCTACCTGACCGGGCACAAACTGATAGTCGGCGCCGTGGACGTCCGGCAAGGCTTTACCATCGAGACGGATATACACCGGGCCGTGGTAACGCAGCGCGTAATCGACGATCTGCCGGCACTCGACGGCATCCGCCGGGGCAAAAATCTGCACATTGCCGAAGCCGCGCATCACAGAAATATCGTCAAGGCTGTGGTGGGTGCTGGCCAACGGGCCATAGCTGGTACCGGCGTTCAGGCCGAACATTTTCACATTGGCCTGGTTGTAGCAGACGTCCACCTTGATCTGCTCATTGGCGCGAGAGATTAGAAACGGCGCCGCATTGCAGGTGGCTGCAATCTTACCGCCCAGCGCCAGCCCCGCCGCGACGCTGACCAAGGACTGCTCGGCAATCCCGACATTGATCAACCGCTCTGGAAAGCGCTGCATAAACGGACCGATCTTGGCCGTAGACGTGGAATCGCTGACCACTGGCACGACGTCCAACCCGGCGTCGACTGCATCAATAAAGGCCTGCACCATGACACTCGCCAAATGTTCACTCGCCATGGTTCAACTCCTCCAGTGCTGCATTGATTTCATCGCCCTTGGGCACGCGGTGGTGCCATTCGGGGCGGGCTTCGATAAACGACACGCCCTTGCCTTTGATGGTGTGGGCGATCAGCACCTGGGGCGCGCCGGTTTGGGTCTGCATGGTTTCCAGGGTTTCGATCAACTGGCCCACGTCGTTGCCATCGCATTCGCTGACGGTGAAGCCGAAGGCGGCCCATTTCACGTCCAGTGGGTCGAGCGGCATGATCTCGGCGGTCAGGCCGGCCAGTTGCAGTTTGTTCTTGTCGACGATCACAAACAGGTTATCCAACCCGTACTTGGCTGCCGCCATGGCGGCTTCCCAGTTGGAGCCTTCGGCCAGTTCGCCGTCGCCGGTCAGCACGTAGATGCGTTTTTTGCTGCCGGACATCTTTGCCGCCAATGCCAGCCCCACTGCCACTGGCAAGCCGTGGCCAAGGGCGCCGGTGTTGAGTTCGATGCCGGGGGTTTTCTGGCGTACCGGATGGCCGGGCAAATGGGAGTTGAAGTGCTGGTAAGTGGGCAACAATTCAGTAGGGATATAGCCCGCCTGTGCCAGGCAGCAATACAAACCACCCACGCCATGGCCCTTGCTCTGGATATAGATATCGCGATCAGGGTCTTCAGTGCGTTCCGGGCCGGTATTGAGGATGCGGAAGTACAGAGTGGCGAGGATGTCGGTTTCCGACAGGTCCGCTCCGGTGTGACCGCCCGCCGGTGAATCGGCGTTGAGGTGGATCACATGGCGGCGGATCAGGCGGGCCTGTTCCTTGATCTGGTGGGCGTCGTACTGGAAGGCATTCATGCAGCGGCTCCTGTGGGGCTGACCACGTGAGGTGAAAGTGTCCAAAGCTGTGTTTGAATATTTATTCAGCAGTGACAATATATTTCTATTTAGACGCTGATCGTCCGCGCGGTCAAGTGAGCGATCCACGGAAAAACGAAATAAATAGAAGAAACATCCCTCGGACAAACGGGCAAAATCCCACACGGGCTGGTCTATCCCGTGGCTTTGGCCAGGGTGAAAGTGCCGGTTTAGAGGCATACCTGAAAAATTAAGCGCTTGACTTTGCCACGGTGTCACTGGAATCTGAATTAACAGTCAGGCACGCATAAATATTCAAGCGACCTGAAAGCACTCCAAAAAAAATAAATCAGGAGAACACTGTGGACGCCAAAGCTATTGTCCAGCACCCGGCCGAACTCAAGCCGCCACCCCGCCCACGTATTGTGAAACTGCTGCCCAGCAACATCGGCGGCCCGTTGATCGGGCTGGTGTTGCTGGTGCTGGTCTTCTCCTTCAGTTCCGAATTCTTCTTCTCCTTGCGCAATGGCCTGAACATCCTCGATCAGGTCACGGTGCTGGGCATCCTGGCGATCGGCATGACAGCGGTGATCGTCATCGGCGGCATCGACCTGTCGGTAGGCTCGGTGCTGGCCTTCTCGATGATGATGCTCGGCTGGCTCTACCAGGATCAGGCAGTGCCGCTGGGCTTCGCGATTCCGATCTCGATTGCCACCGGGATGCTCGCCGGGCTGGTGTCCGGCGCGTTGATCACCTACGCCAAGCTGCCGCCCTTTATTGCCACACTGACCATGATGTCCGTGGCCCGTGGCTTGGCGAATATCCTCACCGAAGGCCGGCAGATCGTCGGCTACCCGGAGTGGTTCACCAGCCTGGCCACGGTGCGGCACTTCGGCTTTCTCTCGGCAACCGTCGGGCTGTTTCTGGTGATGCTGCTGGTGGCGTGGGTGTTCCTGCGCTTTCGTGCCGGCGGCCGCAACCTCTACGCCATGGGCGGCAGCCCTGAAGTGGCGCGCCTGTCCGGCATCAAGGTGCGTGCGATTACCTTGTGGGTGTACGCCATCAGTGGTGCGCTGGCCGGCATCGCCGCCGTGACCCTGGCGGCGCGCCTCGACTCTTCCCAACCCAGTGCCGGCCTCAGCCTGGAACTGGACGCTATTGCCGCCGTGGTGATTGGCGGGGCCAGCCTCAGCGGCGGCGTCGGCAGCATCGGCGGCACCCTGGTGGGCGTGCTGATCATTGGCGTGTTGCGCAATGGCCTCAACCTGCTGGGCGTTTCCCCGTTTATTCAACAAGTGGTGATCGGCGTGGTCATCGCCCTCGCCGTAACCATCGACACCCTGCGACGCCGTTCCAGTACTGCCCGTTAAACCTGTTCGACAGTTGACACCCTCCAACAATAAAACCAGGAGTCACCGACATGTTCAGCCCCAAGAAACTGCTTATCGCCACTGCTCTGGCGGCCGCAACCCTTACCGCTGCCGGCACCACCTGGGCCAAGGACCTGACCATCGGCCTGGCCGTGGCCAACCTGCAGGCCGACTTCTTCAACCAGATCAAGCAATCGGTGGAAGCCGAGGGCAAGGCCAAGGGGATCAAGGTGATCACCGTGGACGCCCAAGGCAACTCCTCGACCCAGGTCAGCCAGATTGAAGACCTGATCACCCGCCAGATCGACGTGCTGATCTACATCCCCGCCGGTGCTACCGCCGCCGGTGTGCCCGTCAAAGCCGCCAAGGCCGCGGGCATCCCGGTGATCGCCGTGGACCGCAACGCCCCCGACGCACCAGGCGACACCTTTATCGCCAGCGACAGCGTGGCCGGCGCCAAGACCCTGGCCGAGTACGTGGGCAAGATCACCGACGGCAAAGGCCGCATTGCGATCCTGCAAGGCCAACTCGGCACCACGCCGGAGAATGATCGCGCCAAGGGTTTCGAGGAGGGCCTGAAAGCCTTCCCGGACCTCAAGGTCGTGGCCCAGCAACCCGCCGAATGGGCTCAGGACAAAGGCTTCGCCGTGGCCCAGGACCTGCTCCAGCGTGATCCGAATATCACCGTATTCTTCGGCCGCGCCGATGCCATGGCCCTGGGCGCTGCCCAAGCGGTGAAGGTCGGCAACCTGGATCACAAGGTCGTGGTCGTCGGTTTTGACGGCGACGTCGCCGGGCTCAAGGCCGTCGAAAGCGGCGTGCTCAACGCCACCATGACTCAGCAGACCCAGAAAATGGGGCGCCTGGCCGTGGCCTCGGCGATTGATCTCAAAGCCGGCAAGGCCGTGCCCAAGGAGCAACTGCTGCCCACCGTGCTGACCACCAAAGAAAACGTCGCGCCGTTCCTGCAACAGCACCCGTAAGCCTTGGAGGTCGTCATGCAAGCAGCAGCTCTGGATAGCAGCGCCGATGCGGTGCTGTGCCTGCGCAATATCAGCAAGGCCTACGGCCCGGTGCAGGTGTTGTCCCAGGTCAATGTGGATATTCGCCGCGGTGAAGTGCTGGCCCTGCTCGGTGAAAACGGTGCCGGTAAGTCGACCTTGTCGTCGATCATCGCAGGCCTCGTGCAACCCGAAGCTGGCGGCAGCATGACCTGGCTCGGCGCGCCGTATGCACCCGCCTCGCCGGGTGCGGCACTGGGCGCAGGTATCGGCCTGATCCACCAGGAAATCCGTCTGCTGCCGCAACTGTCGATCGCCGAGAACATCTTCGTCGGTCGCCTGCCCATGCGTTACGGGCGGGTCGATCGCGACTACATCGAGGCCCAGGCGCAGATCCAACTGGAACGCCTGGGGCTCAACGTGCCGGCGTCGCGCAAGGTCGAAGGCCTGAGTGTGGCGGCCCAGCAATTGGTGGAAATCGCCAAGGCGCTGACCTTGAAGGCCAGCTTGCTGATTCTCGATGAACCCACCGCTGCGCTGGGCGCTGAAGAAACCGAGTTGCTGTTCAAGCAGGTGGAACGGCTGAAAGCAGAAGGCGTGTCGTTTATCTATATCAGCCATCGCCTGGAAGAAATCGCGCGCATCGCCGACCGCGTGCTGGTGCTGCGCGACGGTCGTCAGATCGCCCTGCATGCCACCGCGCAAGTGCCGGTGCGCGAGCTGGTGGAGCAGATGGTCGGGCGCAGCCTGGAGCGGATTTTCCCCGCGCTGCAGGCGCCGCAGGAGCAGGTGATGTTGCAGGTCAAAGACCTGACCTGCCGCGAATTCGCTTTGCATGGCATCGACTTCAGCGTGCGTGCCGGCGAAGTGTTCGGCATTGCCGGCGTGGTCGGCGCCGGGCGTACGGAGCTGGTGCGCACCATTGCCGGTGCGGCCCAGGACATCAAGGGGCAGATGGTGCTGGACGGTGAGGTGCGCCAGCTGCGCAGCCCGTTTGAAGCGATTCAGGCCGGTGTAGTGCTGGTACCTGAAGACCGCAAACAGCAAGGCGTAGTCGTGGAACATCGCATCGAAGACAACCTGGTCTACGGCAACACCGACCTGCTGGACAAACGCGGTTGGGTGCTCCCTGCCCCGCTGCGTGAATTCGCCCGAACGGCGGTGGCGCGGCTCGGCGTGAAAGGTTCGCCGCAGTCGCGGATTTCCAGTTTGTCCGGCGGCAACCAGCAGAAGGTAATCATCGCCAAGTGGCTGGCACGCAACCCCAAGGTGTTCATTCTGGATGAGCCAACACGCGGCATCGACGTGGGTGCACGGGCGGCGATTTATGAAGTGATCGCGGACTTGGCGGCCAAGGGCATGGCGGTGATCGTGGTCAGTTCCGACCTGGATGAAGTGCTGGGCTTGTCCCATCGGGTGATGGTGATGAGCCGAGGCCGGCAGATGGGGATTCTGGAGCGTGGCGAGGCCACACCGGTGTCGGTGATGGAAATGGCCACCGCCTAGGAACCAGGTCCTCACAAACAATGGCGATCAAATGTGGGAGGGGGCTTGCCCCCGATGAGGGAGTGTCAGTAGAAGCATCTGTCACTGAACCACTGCTATCGGGAGCAAGCCCCCTCCCACACGGGTCCACTGTGATTTCAAATAACGGAGTTATCCATGCAGCTTTTCAGTCTTCAGGGCCAAGTGGCCTTTGTCACCGGCGCCGGCAGCGGCATCGGCCAAGCCATCGCTGTCGGGCTGGCCGAAGCCGGCGCAGATGTCGCCTGCTTTGATCTTCCGGGCAGCCCCGGCATTGCCAGCACGGTCGAGCGCATCCAGGCGCTGGGCCGGCGTGCCCTGGCCCTTAGCGGCACCGTCACCGAGCGCGCCGCACTGGATGCAGCGGTCGCACGAACCGAACAGGAACTCGGCGAACTCAGCGTCGCGGTCAACTGCGCCGGCATCGCCAACGCCCAGGCCGCCGAAGACCTGGAACTGCAACGCTGGCAAACCACACTGGACATCAACCTCACCGGCATCTTCCTCAGCTGCCAGGCCCAGGCCGCCGTGATGTTGCCGCGTGGCAAAGGTGCAATCGTCAACATCGCCTCCATGTCCGGCAGCATCGTCAACCGTGGCCTGTTGCAGGCGCACTACAACACCTCCAAGGCCGGGGTGATCCACCTGAGCAAAAGCCTGGCGATGGAATGGGCCGACAAGGGCCTGCGCGTCAACTGCATCAGCCCCGGCTACACCGCCACGCCGATGAACTCGCGCCCGGAAGTCGCCGACCAGGTGAAGATCTTTGAACAGACCACGCCCATGGGCCGTATGGCCAGCGTGGAAGAAATGGTCGGCCCGGCAATTTTCCTGGTCAGCCAGGCGTCATCTTTCTGCACCGGTGTCGACCTGTTGGTCGATGGCGGCTTTGTGTGCTGGTAAGGAGTCTTGTGATGTCGCAACGTTTCAGCGGTAAAACCATCGTGATCACCGGCGCCTGCCGTGGCATTGGTGCCGGCATAGCCGAGCGCTTCGCTCAGGAAGGCGCCAACCTGGTGCTGGCCTCCAACGACCTGGAGCGCGTGACGTTCACCGCCGACCAACTGGCGCAGGAATACGGCGTGAGCGCCCTCGCCCTCGGCATCGACGTCACCAACGAAAGCGATATCGAGAAGCTCTACCGCGAAGGCCACGCCCGCTTCGGCAGCATCGACGTGTCGGTGCAGAACGCCGGCATCATCACCATCGACCACTACGACAAAATGCCCCGCGCTGATTTCGATAAGGTGCTACAGGTCAACACCACCGGCGTGTGGCTGGGGTGCAGGGAAGCGGCCAAGTACATGGTCAAGCAAGGCAGCGGGCGGTTGATCAACACCTCGTCCGGGCAAGGTCGCCAGGGTTTTATCTACACACCGCACTACGCAGCCAGCAAAATGGGCGTGATCGGCATCACCCAAAGCCTGTCCCTGGAGCTGGCGCCGCATAACATCACCGTCAACGCATTCTGCCCCGGCATCATCGAAAGCGAGATGTGGGACTACAACGACCGCGTGTGGGGCGAGATCCTCAGCACCGACGAAAAACGCTACGGCAAGGGTGAATTGATGGCCGAGTGGGTCAAGAACATCCCCCTGCGCCGTGCCGGCAAACCCTCGGATGTGGCGGGTCTGGTAGCCTTCCTGGCCTCCGACGACGCGGCGTACCTGACCGGCCAGGCGATCAATATCGACGGCGGCCTGATCATGTCGTAAGGGTTTGGTATCCTCACGGCCATTGTGTCAATAACTGAGGCTTTCATGAGCCAGATCGAAGAACAGCGCCTGATCACCAAGATCGCGAGCCTCTATTACGAAGAAGGGCTCAAGCAGTCCGAAATCTCCACGCAACTGGACCTGTCCCAGTCCTTTATCAGCCGCGCCCTGCGCCGGGCGCTGCAGGAAGGCGTAGTGAAGATCAGCGTGATGCGCCTGCAAGGCCTGCACCTGGAACTGGAAACCCAATTGCAACGTCGCTACGGCGTGCGCCGGGTGATCGTGGTGGAAGCCACCGAGGCCGGAAATGACGAAAGCATCAAGCAAGCCATCGGCTCGGCCGCTGCGCACTACCTGGAAACCAGCCTGTCGCCCCAGGACCATATCGGCATTTCATCGTGGAGCAGCACCATTCGCGCCATGGTCGGCCACCTGCATGCGCAGTCGGGCAAGCAAGGCGCCGAGGAAGTGGTGCAACTGCTCGGTGGCGTCGGCAACAAAGGCGCGTTCGAAGCCACCTTGCTGACCCAACGCCTGGCCACCCTGCTCAACTGCCCGGCGTATTTGCTGCCGTCCCAAAGCATTGAGCAATCGGTGCAGAGCAAGCAGCGCATCGTGCAGATGGAAGAGGTCAAGGAAGTGCTGCAACGCTTTGACAGCATCACCCTGGCGATCGTCGGCATCGGCGACCTGGAGCCCTCGCAATTGCTGCGCAACAGCGGCAACTACTACACCGAGGACATGCTGCGCCTGCTGGCCGAGCGCGGTGCGGTGGGCGATATCTGCCTGCGCTACTTCGATGCCCAGGGCAAGCCGGTATTGGAAGAAGATGAAGAATTCGTGGTGTCGGTGGCACTGCCCAAGCTGCGCTCAATCCACCGCGTGCTCGGCCTGGCCGGCGGGCTGAACAAGGTCCAGGCGATACGCGGCGCGCTCAAGGGCGGCTACCTGGACATCCTGATCACCGACCTGGATACCGCACAGGCCCTCAACCAATAACCTATTTTTTGGAGACAGCCGCTCATGACGTCCAAGCTCGAACAACTCAAGCAATTCACCACCGTGGTCTGCGACACCGGCGACCTGGAAGCCATCAGCCGCCTGCGCCCTGTCGACGCCACCACTAACCCGTCACTGCTGCTCAAAGCCGCTGCGATCCCGGAATACGCCGAATTGCTGCGCAATGCGGTGTCGTCATCCAAAGGCGATGTAGGCCTGGCGTGTGACCGCTTCGCGGTGTCAGTGGGCTGCGGCATTCTCAAGGTGATTCCGGGGCGCATCTCCACTGAAGTCGACGCGCGTCTGTCCTTCGATGAAGACGCGCTGTGGGCCAAGGCCAACCAATTGATCGCCCTGTACGACCAGGCCGGCGTCGGCCGCGACCGCGTGCTGATTAAACTGGCCTCCACCTGGGAAGGCATCCGCACCGCCGAACGCCTGGAAAAATCCGGCATCCAGACCAACCTCACCCTGCTGTTCTCCTTCGCCCAGGCTCAGGCCTGCGCCGACGCTGGCGTGTTCCTGATCTCGCCGTTCGTGGGCCGCATCTACGACTGGTACCGCAAGAGCACAGGCCTGGACTACACCGGGGCTGAAGACCCAGGCGTGCAGTCGGTGACGCGCATCTACAACTACTACAAAGCCAACGCCATCCCGACCGTGGTGATGGGCGCCAGCTTCCGTACCCTCAGCCAGATCGAACAACTGGCCGGCTGTGATCGCCTGACCATCAGCCCGGACTTGCTGCAAAAACTGGCTGAAGACAACGGGCCGCTGGAACGCAAGCTGCAACCTGGGGCGGCCGGTGAAGCGCGCCAACCGTTGACCGAAGCGCAGTTCCGCTGGGCGTCGAATGAAGATGCAATGGCCACCGAAAAACTGGCCGAAGGCATTCGCCAGTTTGCGCGGGATCAGGAGAAGTTGGAGGCGCTGTTGGCTGGGCTGTAACGCCGTCAACCTGCAGGAGCGAGCTGGCTCGCTCCTGCATCAGCTTTGTGCCACACCCGTGCCGAACCTGCGAATCGCCAGGCAATACCCGATCAACGCCACCGCCGCCAGCATCCCCCCCGCCACGCCAATCCAGGCGAAACCGAAGTGACTGCCGACCCAACTGCCCATCAGGGCGCCGCCGCCAATGCCGATGTTGTAGATGCCGGAGAACATCGCCATGGCTACGTCAGTGGCGTCCGGCGCCAGTACCAGCACTTTGGATTGCATGGCCAGGCCGAAGCCCATGATCGCCATGCCCCAGAAAATGCTCAGGATCACCAGGTACGACTCGGCGCCGCTCAAGGGCAGCATCAGCGTGAGGCACGCGGCCAGGATAAACACCGCGCCGACCACAAACAGGTGCGGGTTGAAGCGGTGCACCAGGCTGAACAGCAACGAGCCGATGATGCCCGCGCCGCCGAAGACCAGCAGGATCAGGGTCACGGCGCTGCCATCCATCCCGGCCACGCCTTCGACGAAGGGTTCGATGTAGCTGTAGGCGGTGAACTGCGCGGTCACCGTGAGCGCAGTGAGCACGTAAAGCGCCACCAGCGCCGGGCGCTTGAACAGCAGCGGCAGGCTGCGCAGGGAACCGGAGTTCTGGCTCGGCAACGGTGGCAACGTGCGCGCCAGCCAGAACACGAGAGCGGCGGCGAAAGCGCCGATCACCAGGAAGGTAGTGCGCCAGCCCATGGCCTCGCCGAGCAGACGCCCCAGAGGAATCCCCAACACCATCGCCAATGACGTACCGGTGGCCAGCAACCCGAGGGCTTGTACCTGTTTGCCCTCCGGCGCCAGGCGCACCGCGAGGGACGCTGTGATCGACCAGAACAACGCATGGGACAAGGCAATGCCGATCCGGCTGACCATCAACAAGCCAAAACTGTTGGCCACGCTGGAAAGGATATGGCTGAGGATAAACATGCCGAACAGCACGATCAGCAATTTGCGCCGCTCGACGTTACGGGTCAGCAGCATCACCGGCAGTGAGGTCAGGGACACGATCCAGGCGTAGATGGTGAGCATCAGGCCGACGCTGGACACGGGCATGTCGAAGCTGGCACCAATGGCGCTCAGCAGGCCGACCGGTACGAATTCGGTGGTATTGAACACAAACGCGGCCAGCGCAAGGGCGATGACCGGTTGCCAGTTGGCTTGGGGGGTTGCGGCTGAAATGCTCATTGAAAGGCGAGGTACTCTGGCGATGATCAAACGGCCACCCAGGACAAGCGCCGCCGCTTGGCATTCTATAGGTTTCTCGGCTGGCTGTTGACGCCGATCCCCCTCAAGACACCCTCAGTTTTGTCACGGTGTGGTCACAGTGACGACGTACTTGCCCGACACAATCGGCTGGCCGGCGCTGTCTACCAGCACATACCGCTGATCGTGATCACGCCCAAGGCCGCTGTCTGCAACAGGCGATAGCCGGGGAACGGCGACACCTGCCACTGGCATCAAACTGCGCACGTCGAAGCGATTGGCACGACCGGAAGCGACACAGCCCTTGCCTTCCGTCACCAGCCCACTGCGCGCATTTGTCGCACACCCTGGCTCGACGATGCTGCCACTGAACGCGATGGTGCCCTGCCCCACGGACTGCGCCGCGCCGCATGTACTTGCCCATAGGCCGAGGAGGCCTGCGATTACCGAAATACCTTTACTGCTCATGCCGACACTCCTTCTTGGGCCAGTAAGCAGTAAGTCGCCGGGCTGAGCAGTAACTTGAGGTTATTCGTCGGTTTGAATCAAGGATCTACCTGCGCCATCAACTCCGGAACGCTTTCAGGACGCTTGGCATACCGCTGCGCTAACGCCGCGCAGACCATCAACTGGATCTGGTGAAACAGCATCAACGGCAAAATCAACACCCCCATGCTCGCCCCGGCAAACAGCACTTGTGCCATGGGTACGCCGGTGGCCAGGCTCTTCTTCGAACCGCAGAACAAAATGGTGATCCGGTCTTCCTGATTGAAGCCAAACGCCTTGCCCAGCACGCTCGACGCCACCAGCACCAAGGCCAGCAACACGCAGCAGGCCACCACCAGACCGCCCAGTTCCCACAGTGGGATCTGATGCCAGATGCCTTCGTTGACCGCTTCGCTGAATGCGCCGTAGACCACCAGCAGGATCGAGCCTTGGTCGACGAATTTGAGCCAGGCCTTATTGCGGCCCACCCACTCGCCGATCCAGCGCCGCGCGATTTGCCCGGCGATAAAAGGCAGCAGCAGTTGCACGCTGATTTTCAGGATGGCATCGACCGTGGAGCTGCCTTCGCCGTGCGCGTTGAGCAATAACGTCACCAGCAGCGGCGTAAGGAAGATACCGAACAGGCTCGACGCCGCCGCGCTGCAAATCGCCGCCGGTATATTGCCCCGCGCCAGCGAAGTGAACGCAATCGCCGATTGCACGGTGGCCGGCAAGGCGCAGAGGTAAAGCATGCCCATGTACAGGTCTTTGCCGATCAGCGGCGACAGCACCGGCTTGAGCGCCAGGCCCAACAAGGGGAACAGCACGAAGGTCAGGCTGAACACCAGCAAGTGCAGGCGCCAGTGGCCAGCCCCGGCAACGATGGCCTGGCGCGACAGCTTGGCGCCATGCAGGAAGAACAGCAGCGCGATGGCCAGGTTGGTGACCCAACCGAAGGCTACGGCGGTCTGGCCGCTGGCGGGCAGCAAGGAAGCGAGGATCACCGTGGCGATCAGGGTCAGAGTGAAGTTGTCGGGCAGAAAACGAGGGCGTGTCATAAGCGGATCTTCCAGGGGTTGCCAAGAGCGTCACCGCGACTCTAACGTAACGGCTTGTTACCGACTAACGCCAATGAGCCAGTAAATGCCGCCTAAAGGACATGACAAAACGGTGCGCCGCAGCATCCCCGGGCTGTCCAGCCTGCCACGGCCGGTGTACGGGCGCACCGAATCCTTGCCCAATCGCGCGTTGACCCGGCGCCACAGTCACCCGTGGGTGCAATTGTCTTACGCGATTTCAGGCGTGCTGGAGATCCAGACCAGCGCCGGCCGCTTTGTCGCGCCGCCGCAGCGGGCGGTGTGGATCCCGGCGGGCATGCCGCACCGCGTGTTCAGCTCGCCCCACACCGAAATGCGCAGCCTGTACCTCGATTGTAGCGTGACCGCCTGGGCCTCGGAGTGTTGCCACGTGCTGGAGGTGAGCAGCCTGTTGCGCGAATTGATCCGCAGCTTCAGCGAGCTGCCGGTGGAATATGCCGAGGACGGTCCCGAGGGGCGCCTGGCCCAAGTGGTACTCGACCAACTCGCCGCCGCGCCCCAAGTGGATTTGATGCTGCCACTGCCCCTCGACCCACGTTTACGACAGATCTACCGCAGCTTGAACCTGCGCCCGGAGCAACAGACCACACTGGGGCAATGGAGCGAAAAACTGGGGCTTAGCGAAAAGACGCTCAGCCGCTTGTTTTTGAGGGATACCGGCCTGACCTTCCGCGCCTGGCGCCAGCGCCTACGCCTGCTGAGCGCCCTGCCCGCCCTGGAGCAAGGCGAGCGCGTGACGGATGTGGCGCTGGGGTGTGGGTATGAGTCGACGTCGGCGTTTATCAATGCGTTTCGCCAGCAGTTTGATGCGACGCCGGGGGAGTTCTTTCGGTGAGGCCTCAGGTACTGAAGGTCGAATGTGGGCGGGGGCGATTCACACAATCAAAAGCGCAGATCAACAGACCGCTGACTTCGTCAGTGAAAAGGATGTAAAAGCCAGATCAAAAGCAGAGCAAAAGCAGGACAGCAGGCTAGGACCTATCTGTCTGATCTATGGAGATCAAACTGTGGGAGGGGGCTTGCTCCCGATAGCAGTGGGT
>PJQF01000176.1_pt1 | contig 34193 bp, 29 predicted proteins | sample 1503741 | NCBI WGS metagenome assembly PJQF01 (sample SAMN07775949, study PRJNA414020) | Biofilm metagenome, whole genome shotgun sequencing project. | isolation source: biomolecule (vanillin) treated reverse osmosis membrane biofilm | place: India: Nagpur | collected 2017-03-21 | reverse complement strand
AAGCAGGCAACGTGGCTGCTGAAGGCGCTATCGCTCTGAAAGAAGACGGCAAATCTGCTGTTCTGCTGGAAGTGAACTCGCAGACCGACTTCCTGGCTCTGCAAGACGACTTCAAGGCATTTGTTGCTGCCAGCGTTGATAAAGCGTTCGACGACAAACTGACTGACGTCGCTCCGCTGATCGAAGCACAAGAAGCTGCACGCCTGGTACTGGTCGGCAAAGTTGGCGAAAACGTCAACATCCGTCGCCTGGTACGCGTTGAAGGTGACGTTGTTGGTGGTTACCTGCACGGCAACAAGATCGGTGTTGCAGTTGTCCTGAAGGGCGGCAACGTTGAGCTGGCTAAAGACATCGCTATGCACGTAGCGGCCAGCAACCCAGAGTTCCTGCTGCCTTCGGAAGTTTCTGCCGAAGCGATCGAGCGCGAAAAGGCTGTGTTCCTGCAGCTGAACGAAGAAAAAATCAAAGGCAAGCCAGAAAACATTGTTGAAAATATGGTCAAAGGCCGTATCAGCAAGTTCCTGGCCGAAGCAAGCCTGGTTGAGCAGGCGTTCGTTAAGAACCCTGAAATCAAGGTTGGCGAACTGGCTAAGAAAGCCGGTGCTGAAATCGTTTCCTTCACTTACTTCAAAGTAGGCGACGGTATCGAGAAGCCGGTCGACAACTTCGCTGAAGAAGTTGCTGCCCAGCTGGCTGCCGCCAAGCAATAAGACAGTTTTCAACTGTCGCCCGAAAGAGGCTGCCCGCTCACGCGCGCAGCCTCTTTTCAAATGGGAAGGCCAATTTTATTTGGTTTCCTTTCGGAACTGGCTTACAAAGCCGTGTTCCGATGGCGCTGTGATAGCGTCCAGCTAGAGTGAACGCAAGCCGTAAACGGCTCGCAAAGAATTTTTAAAAAATACGCCGCAGGAGAGATTCGCAATGGCTCAGCAGGGCAGTGGTTATCAGGCTCGCTATAAACGCATTCTACTCAAGCTCAGCGGCGAGGCCCTGATGGGCTCGGAAGAGTTCGGGATCGATCCCAAGGTGCTCGACCGCATGGCGCTGGAAGTCGGCCAACTGGTTGGTATCGGCGTGCAAGTCGGCTTGGTGATCGGCGGCGGTAACCTGTTCCGTGGCGCGGCGCTGAGTGCGGCCGGTATGGATCGGGTCACTGGCGACCACATGGGCATGCTGGCCACTGTGATGAACGCCCTGGCGATGCGTGATGCCCTGGAGCGTGCCAATATCTCGGCTATCGTGATGTCGGCTATTTCCATGGTGGGTGTGACCGATCACTATGATCGTCGCAAAGCCATGCGCCATTTGAACTCAAAAGAAGTGGTGATCTTCGCCGCTGGTACCGGTAACCCATTCTTTACCACTGATTCGGCGGCGTGCCTGCGTGCCATCGAAATCGACGCTGACGTGGTTTTGAAGGCAACCAAGGTAGACGGTGTGTACACCGCAGACCCATTCAAAGACCCGCATGCCGAGAAGTTCGATCATCTGACCTACGATGAAGTACTGGATCGCAAGCTGGGCGTGATGGACCTGACGGCTATTTGCCTGTGCCGCGACCACAAGATGCCGCTGCGCGTATTTAATATGAACAAGCCCGGCGCCCTGCTGAATATCGTACACGGCGGCGCGGAAGGGACTCTGATCGAGGAAGGCCAACAATGATCAATGAAATCAAGAAAGACGCCCAAGCGCGTATGCAGAAATCCCTGGAATCTTTGAGCCATGCATTCGGCCAGATTCGTACTGGCAAGGCGCACCCGAGTATTCTGGGCAGCGTGATGGTGCCTTACTACGGCGCTGACACTCCGCTGAGCGGCGTGGCAAACGTTACCGTTAAAGATTCGCGCACCCTGCAAGTCGTGGCTTTCGAGCGCAACATGCTCGCTGCGGTCGACAAGGCGATTCAGAGTGCCGGCTTGAACCTCAATCCGACCAACCTTGGCGAACTGCTGCTGATCTCCATGCCTGCCTTGACCGAAGAAACCCGCAAGGGCTTCACCAAGCAGGCACGTAGCGCGGCTGAAGATGCACGCGTTGCTGTGCGCAACATCCGTCGTGATGCCCTGGGTGACCTGAAGAAACTGGTTAAGGACAAGGAGATCAGCGAAGACGAAGAGCGTCGTGCCGTCGCTGATATCGACAAGCTGACCAAAGATGCCGAGGCCCAGATCACCAAGGCCACGGAAGAAAAAGAAAAGGACCTGATGGCCGTATAAGGGTCAGGACGCCTTCATGGAAAAGACCAAGCAGACTTTACCCTCTTTGGTGCCGCGCCATGTCGCGATCATCATGGATGGGAATAATCGCTGGGCGAAGAAACGCTTTATGCCGGGTGTCGCCGGGCATAAAGCGGGTGTCGATGCGGTGCGGGCTGTGATTGAGGTGTGTGCCGAGGCCAAGGTCGAGGTGTTGACCTTGTTCGCCTTCTCCAGTGAGAACTGGCAGCGGCCCGCCGAAGAAGTCAGCGCCTTGATGGATCTGTTCTTCAAGGCGTTGCGTCGTGAGGCGAAGCGCCTTAATGACAACAATATCAGTCTGCGCATCATCGGTGATCGCTCGCGATTCCACCCGGAGCTGCAGGCGGCCATGCGCGAGGCGGAGGCCATCACGGCTGGCGCCAACCGTTTTGTGCTACAGATCGCAGCCAATTACGGCGGCCAGTGGGATATCGCCCAGGCTGCACAGCGGCTGGCTCGCGAAGTGCAAGCCGGTCATCTTCAACCGGACGACATCACGCCTGAACTGTTGCAAACCTGCCTGGTGACCGGTGATCTGCCATTGCCTGACTTGTGCATCCGTACCGGCGGTGAACATCGCATCAGCAATTTCCTGCTGTGGCAGTTGGCCTACGCCGAGCTGTACTTCTCCGACCTGTTCTGGCCGGACTTCAAACACGATGCCATGCGTACTGCGCTGGCCGATTTCGCTTCCCGCCAGCGTCGCTTCGGTAAAACGAGTGAGCAGGTCGAAGCTGGAGCCCGGGTTTAAATGCTTAAACAACGAATCATCACAGCGCTTATCCTGTTGCCGATCGCCTTATGTGGGTTTTTCCTGCTCGATGGGTCCGGCTTTGCCCTATTTATCGGACTGGTCGTAACCTTGGGCGCCTGGGAATGGGCACGCTTGGCAGGTTTCAACGCGCAATTGCCGCGCTTGGTGTATGCCGCTGTCGTAGCGGTGTTACTGTTTCTGATGCACACCCTGTCGAGCATCATCGTGCCTTGGGTGCTGGGTGCTGCGGTGTTGTGGTGGGCGCTTGCGACCTATCTGGTGTTGACGTTTCCGCGCAGCAGTGGTCATTGGTCCAGTGTTGCCAGCAAGTTGGTGATTGGCTTATTGATTCTGTTGCCAGCCTGGCAAGGGTTGGTGGAGATCAAGAACTCGCCGATGGGCAATTGGCTGATCATGGCGGTGATGGTGCTGGTGTGGGGCGCAGATATCGGCGCCTACTTCTCGGGACGTGCATTCGGTAAGCGCAAGCTGGCACCGGCAGTCAGTCCGGGCAAGAGTTGGGAAGGAGTGTACGGCGGCCTGGCATTGACCCTGCTGATCACTTTGGTGGTCGGTGTGGTGCGGGATTGGTCAGTAATGGACATCTTCCTGGCTCTTCTGGGTACGGCTATCGTCGTGTTCATCTCGGTCGTGGGCGACCTCACTGAAAGCATGTTTAAGCGCCAGGCCGGGGTCAAGGACAGCAGTAATCTGCTGCCAGGGCACGGTGGGGTGCTGGACCGTATTGATAGCCTTACCGCTGCTATTCCGATCTTTGCCGTGCTGTTGTGGATGACTGCTTCGTGAGCCGTCTGCAGCAAGTAACCGTGTTGGGCGCAACCGGCTCGGTAGGGTTGAGCACCCTCGATGTGATCGCTCGTCACCCTGATCGCTATCAAGTGTTTGCCCTGACGGGATTCACCCGTCTGAGCGAGCTGCTGGCGCTGTGTGTGCGTCATGCGCCTCGCTTTGCTGTGGTGCCTGAAGCAGCGGCAGCGCAGGGCCTGCAGGATGACCTGCGGGCTGCCGGACTTGCCACGCAGGTGCTGGTAGGCGAGTCGGGATTGTGTCAGGTCTCGGCCGATGCCGAGGTGGACACTGTAGTCGCCGCTATTGTCGGTGCCGCCGGCTTACGCCCAACCTTGGCTGCCGTCGACGCGGGCAAAAAAATCCTGCTGGCCAATAAAGAAGCGCTGGTGATGTCTGGCGCGCTCTTTATGCAGGCGGTGCGTAAAAGCGGTGCGGTGCTGTTGCCGTTAGACAGTGAGCACAACGCAATCTTTCAGTGCATGCCCGGAGACTATGCTCGTGGCTTGAGTCAGGTAGGCGTTCGTCGGATTCTGCTGACCGCTTCCGGTGGGCCTTTCCGGCAAACTCCGTTGGTAGAGCTGGAGCATGTGTCTCCGGATCAAGCATGCGCCCATCCGAACTGGTCCATGGGCCGCAAAATCTCCGTGGATTCGGCAAGCATGATGAACAAGGGCCTGGAATTGATCGAGGCCTGCTGGTTGTTCGATGCGCGGCCGGATCAGGTCGAGGTGGTTATTCACCCGCAAAGCGTGATTCATTCCTTGGTCGACTACGTGGATGGTTCAGTCTTGGCCCAATTGGGCAATCCCGATATGCGTACGCCGATCGCTAATGCCCTGGCGTGGCCGGAGCGGATTGATTCCGGCGTGGCGCCACTCGACCTGTTTGCAGTTGCTCGCCTGGATTTTGAAGCGCCGGACGAACAGCGCTTTCCTTGTCTGCGCTTGGCGCGGCAGGCGGCGGAGGCGGGTAACAGTGCGCCAGCGATGCTCAATGCGGCCAATGAGGTGGCCGTGGCGGCGTTTCTCGAACGGCGCATCCGCTTTCCGCAGATCGCGAGTATTATCGAGGACGTTTTGAGTCTTGAGCCTGTGGTGGCTGTAAATGACCTCGGGGCGGTATTTGAGGCAGATACCAAGGCGCGGACCTTGGCCGAGCAATGGTTGAGCCGCAACACGCGTTAGTCTGTGGGCGCGCTTGAGCCTTCGGGTACTGGATTGGATTGCGGAGAAATTAGATGAGTGCGCTTTACATGATTGTCGGCACCCTGGTTGCTCTGGGTGTGCTGGTCACCTTCCACGAATTCGGCCACTTCTGGGTGGCGCGTCGTTGCGGCGTCAAGGTACTGCGTTTTTCCGTCGGTTTCGGCATGCCGCTGGTTCGCTGGCACGACCGTCGTGGCACCGAGTTTGTGATTGCGGCCATCCCGTTGGGTGGCTACGTCAAGATGCTCGATGAGCGCGAAGGCGAAGTGCCGGCTGATCAGTTGGACCAATCCTTTAATCGCAAGACCGTTCGTCAGCGTATCGCTATCGTTGCCGCTGGTCCGATCGCCAACTTCCTGCTGGCGATGCTGTTCTTCTGGGTGTTGGCCATGCTGGGCAGCCAGCAGGTGCGTCCAGTTATCGGCGCGGTTGAGGCGGACAGTATCGCTGCCAAGGCTGGCCTGGTCGCTGGCCAGGAAATTGTGTCTATTGATGGCGAACCGACCACGGGTTGGGGGGCGGTCAATTTGCAGTTGGTGCGTCGTTTGGGTGAAAGCGGCACTGTTAATGTTGTGGTGCGTGAGCAGGACTCCAGCGCCGAAATCCCGCGGTCGTTGGCCTTGGATCATTGGCTCAAAGGCGCTGATGAGCCTGATCCGATCAAGTCCTTGGGTATTCGTCCGTGGCGTCCGGCACTGCCGCCGGTCCTTGCCGAGCTGGATCCGAAGGGGCCAGCCCAGGCTGCAGGTCTGAAAACCGGCGATCGTCTGTTGGCCCTCGATGGCCAGGCGCTGGGTGAATGGCAGCAAGTGGTCGATCTGGTTCGTGTACGCCCTGATACCAAAATTGTGCTGAAAATTGAGCGCGACGGTGCTCAAATCGACGTTCCCGTTACTCTGGCGGTGCGTGGCGAAGCCAAGGCAGCCGGGGGGTACTTGGGTGCTGGCGTCAAGAGTCCGGAGTGGCCGCCATCAATGGTGCGCGAGGTCAGCTTCGGGCCGTTGGCGGCGATTGGCGAGGGTGCAAAACGCACCTGGACCATGAGCGTACTGACCCTGGAATCCCTCAAGAAAATGTTGTTCGGCGAGCTCTCGGTAAAAAACTTGAGTGGACCGATAACCATTGCTAAAGTGGCGGGCGCTTCTGCCCAGTCGGGTGTCGCGGATTTCCTGAATTTCCTGGCTTATCTGAGTATTAGCCTTGGAGTTCTGAATTTGCTGCCCATTCCAGTACTGGATGGGGGGCATCTGTTGTTTTATCTGGTCGAGTGGGTGCGTGGTCGCCCCTTGTCGGATCGGGTGCAGGGTTGGGGGATACAGATCGGTATCAGTTTGGTGGTCGGGGTGATGTTGTTAGCTCTGGTCAACGATCTGGGACGACTGTAACGCTTCGCTGAATTGCGAATCTGCCGCATTTTGCGGCAGTTTGTTTATTGCCAGTTGGAATAAGAAAGGACTTCATGAAACGTCTGCTGCTAACTGCGGTTCTCACCGTATTGATGATCGCCGAAGTTCACGCCGAGTCCTTCACCATCTCCGATATTCGCGTCAACGGCCTCCAGCGGGTTTCCGCGGGTAGCGTCTTTGGTGCATTACCGTTGAACGTCGGTGAACAGGCTGATGATCGTCGCCTGGTGGAATCCACTCGTGCGCTGTTCAAAACCGGTTTCTTTCAAGACATCCAACTGGGGCGCGAAGGTAACGTCTTGGTCATCACCGTCGTCGAGCGACCTTCTGTCGCCAGTATCGAGATCGAAGGTAACAAGGCGATCTCTACTGAAGACCTGATGAAGGGCCTCAAGCAGTCCGGCCTGGCCGAGGGCGAGATCTTCCAGCGCGCCACTCTTGAAGGTGTGCGTAACGAACTGCAGCGTCAGTACGTTGCCCAGGGCCGCTACTCGGCGACCGTGGAGACGGAAGTGGTCCCGCAGCCTCGTAACCGTGTCGGCCTCAAGGTCAACATCAACGAAGGCACCGTGGCGGCCATTCAGCACATCAACGTGGTGGGTAACACCAAGTTTGCTGATGACGACCTGATCGACCTCTTCGAGCTCAAGACCACCAACTGGCTGTCGTTCTTCAAGAACGACGACAAGTACGCCCGTGAAAAACTCTCCGGTGACCTGGAGCGTCTGCGCTCGTACTACCTGGACCGTGGCTATATCAATATGGATATCGCGTCGACCCAGGTGTCCATCACCCCGGACAAGAAGCACGTCTATATCACCGTTAACGTCAACGAAGGCGAGAAGTACAAGGTTCGTGACGTCAAGCTGAGCGGCGACTTGAAAGTGCCTGAAGACCAGGTCAAGTCCCTGCTGCTGGTGCAGAAAGACCAGGTGTTCTCGCGTAAGCTGATGACCACCACGTCCGAACTGATCACCCGTCGTCTGGGTAACGAAGGCTATACCTTCGCCAACGTCAACGGCGTACCGACCCCGCACGATGATGATCACACAGTGGACATTACCTTTGTGGTCGACCCAGGTAAGCGTGCCTACGTGAACCGTATCAATTTCCGTGGCAACACCAAGTCTGCGGATGAAGTGCTGCGCCGTGAAATGCGTCAGATGGAAGGTGGCTGGGCGTCGACGTACTTGATCGACCAATCCAAGACCCGTCTTGAGCGCCTGGGTTTCTTCAAGGAAGTCAACGTTGAAACCCCGGCTGTACCGGGCGTGGATGACCAGGTTGACGTTAACTACGCAGTAGAAGAGCAAGCATCGGGTTCTATCACTGCCAGCGTCGGCTTTGCACAAAGCGCAGGTCTGATCCTCGGTGGTTCCATCACCCAGAACAACTTCCTCGGTACCGGTAACCGTGTGTCTATCGGCCTGACTCGAAGCGAATACCAGAGCCGATATAACTTTGGTTATACCGACCCCTACTGGACTGCTGACGGTGTGAGCTTGGGCTACAACGCCTTCTACCGCACCACCGACTACAAAGACCTCGATGTTGACGTTGCAAGCTATGCAATCGACAGCCTTGGCGCGGGTGTCAACGTCGGTTATCCGATCAGCGAAACCTCGCGTTTGACCTTCGGCCTGACCGCGCAGCAGGATGAGATCAAGACCGGTGTCTACACCGTGGACGAAATCTTCGACTTCACTCGTCGTGAAGGTGACAAGTTCCTGAACTTCAAGGCGTCTGCTGGCTGGTCCGAGTCGACCCTGAACAAAGGTGTACTGGCAACCCGTGGCCATTCCCAGAGCCTGACTCTGGAAACCACTACGCCGGGCAGCGACCTGTCGTTCTTCAAGCTCGACTACCGTGGTCAGTTGTTCCAGCCGCTGAGCGACAACTACACCATGCGCCTGCACACTGAGCTGGGGTATGGCGACGGTTATGGTTCGACCAATGGTTTGCCGTTCTATGAGAACTACTATGCGGGTGGCTTCAACTCCGTACGTGGCTTCAAAGACAGCACCTTGGGTCCTCGTGGTACTCCGAGCCGAGGTGCTGGCGTAACCGGTAACCAAGGCACTGTGGCTGACTCCGACAACGACCCACTGCCGTTCGGTGGTAACGTGTTGATCCAGGGCGGCGCGGAGATTTTGTTCCCGCTGCCATTCGTCAAGGATCAGCGTTCGCTGCGTACGTCCGTGTTCTGGGACGTGGGTAACGTGTTCGACTCTAAGTGCGAGCAGATTAGAAACCCGAGCGGTGTTAAATCCAACACTCAGTGCAACGACGTGAGCCTGACCAACCTGGCGAGCTCCGTGGGTGTAGGTGTTACTTGGGTGACTGCGCTTGGTCCGTTGAGCTTTGCTCTGGCCATGCCGATCAAGAAACCGGATAACGCTGAAACCCAGATTTTCCAATTCTCCCTCGGCCAGACGTTCTAAGCGTCTGACCCAAGATAACGACAACGGATTCTGTAGGAGTACATCGTGCGTAAGTTGACTCAATTGGTTCTGCTGGCCACCGTGCTGGTGACCACCCCGGCCTTCGCCGAAATGAAAATCGCCGTTCTGAACTATCAGATGGCATTGCTGGAATCCGATGCGGCCAAAAAATACGCCGTGGATGCCGAGAAGAAATTCGGTCCGCAACTGACCAAGCTTAAGACGCTGGAAAGCAGCGCCAAGGGCATCCAGGATCGTCTGGTAGCGGGTGGGGACAAAATGCAGCAAGGCGAGCGCGAGCGTCTGGAGCTTGAGTTCAAGCAAAAGGCCCGTGACTATCAGTTCCAATCCAAGGAGCTGAACGAAGCCAAGGCTGTTGCCGACCGTGAAATGCTCAAGCAGCTCAAGCCGAAACTCGACAGCGCTGTGGAAGAAGTCATCAAGAAAGGTGCCTTTGACCTGGTGTTCGAGCGCGGCGCCGTGATTGACGTCAAGCCTCAATACGACATCACCCGTCAGGTGATCGAGCGCATGAACCAGCTGAAGTAAGCCATGACCGCGACTATCAAACTCGGCGAGTTGGCCGAGTTCCTGGGGGCCACCTTGCGTGGCTCCCAGGAGAAGGAAATTACTGGGCTAGCCACCTTGCAGGAGGCTGGCCCATCTCAGTTGAGCTTCCTCGCAAACCCTCAATACCGTAAATACCTCGTCGATAGCCAAGCCGCAGCCGTATTGCTCAAGGCAGCTGACGCCGAAGGGTTTGCTGGGGATGCGCTGGTGGTAGCTGACCCGTATCTGGCCTATGCACAGGTTTCGCACCTATTTGATCCAAAACCCAAGGCAGCCAGCGGGATTCACCCGTCGGCGGTGATCGCCGATGATGCCCGGGTTGATCCTGCGGCGAGCATTGGCGCTTTTGCGGTGATCGAGAGTGGTGCGCGCATTGCGGCCGGTGTAACTGTTGGTGCGCATTGCTTTATTGGTGCGCGTTGTGAAATCGGTGCCGATGGTTGGCTGGCACCTCGCGTGACCCTTTACCACGATGTGCGTATCGGTGAGCGGGTGGTTATCCAGTCAGGTGCGGTGATCGGAGGGGAAGGCTTCGGCTTTGCCAACTCCAAAGGTATCTGGAACAAGATTGCCCAGGTCGGCGGCGTTTTGATCGGCGACGACGTGGAAATTGGTGTTAATACAGCTGTCGATCGCGGGGCCTTGGCCGATACCGTGATCGGCAACGGTGTGAAGCTCGACAACCAGATCCAGATTGCTCACAACGTACAGATTGGCGATCACACCGCCATGGCTGCATGCGTGGGGATTTCCGGCAGCACCAAAATCGGCAAGCATTGCATGCTCGCCGGTGGCGTCGGTCTGGTGGGGCATATTGATATTTGCGACAACGTTTTTATCACCGGAATGACCATGGTCACTCACTCGATTACCGAGCCTGGGGCCTATTCATCCGGTACCGCCATGCAGCCTGCGGCTGAATGGCGCAAGAGTGCGGCACGTTTGAGGCAGCTTGACGACATGGCTCGACGTCTCAAACAGCTGGAAAAGCGTGTTGGGGACGTGACCCCTGGCGGTAATGCTTCATCTGAAGGCTGATACCATTTCCATATCAAGTGTGCACAGCCGCTAGACTGCCTCCTTGATTTGCTAGCGGGGCGTGCGTTTAGTCGCCCGCCCCCAATCTTTATTACAGGCTTCCCCCCGAAATGATGGACATCAACGAGATTCGCGAATACCTGCCTCACCGTTACCCGTTCCTGCTGGTGGACCGCGTAGTGGACCTCAACGTCGAGGAAAAGCGCATTCGTGCCTACAAGAATGTCAGCATCAACGAACCGTTCTTCAACGGTCACTTTCCCGCGCATCCCATCATGCCGGGCGTGTTGATCATCGAAGCGATGGCCCAGGCTGCCGGTATCCTTGGTTTCAAAATGCTTGACCTTAAGCCTGCCGACGGCACGCTTTACTATTTCGTGGGCTCCGACAAGCTGCGCTTTCGCAACCCGGTTACTCCGGGTGACCAGTTGATCCTGGAAGCCAAATTCATCAGCTGCAAGCGCCAGATCTGGAAGTTCGAATGCCAGGCCTCGGTAGACGGCAAGCCAGTGTGCTCTGCCGAGATCATCTGCGCGGAACGCAAACTATGAGTTTGATTGACCCTCGCGCAATCATCGATCCGTCGGCCGTTCTGGCCGCCGACGTTGAGGTCGGCCCTTGGTCGATCGTCGGCGCAGGTGTTGAAATCGGCGAGGGGACTGTCATCGGGCCACACGTGATCCTCAAAGGTCCGACCCGCATTGGCAAACACAATCGCATCTACCAGTTTTCCTCGGTAGGCGAAGACACCCCGGACATGAAGTACAAGGGTGAAGAAACACGCCTGGTAATCGGTGATCACAACATCATCCGTGAAGGCGTGACCATTCACCGTGGCACCGTGCAGGATCGTGCCGAGACCACACTGGGTGATCACAATCTGGTTATGGCCTATGCCCATATCGGGCATGACAGCGTGATCGGCAACCACTGCATCCTGGTCAACAACACGGCGTTGGCTGGCCACGTGCACGTCGACGATTGGGCAATCCTTTCAGGCTTCACGCTCGTCCATCAGTACTGCCACATTGGGGCCCACAGCTTCTCCGGCATGGGCACCGCCATCGGCAAGGACGTCCCGGCGTTCGTCACGGTGTTCGGCAACCCCGCTGAAGCTCGCAGCATGAACTTCGAAGGCATGCGCCGTCGTGGTTTCAGCGAAGAGGCCATTCACGCCCTGCGTCGTGCCTATAAGGTCGTTTATCGCCAGGGGCTGACAGTAGATCAGGCGTTGACCCAACTGACCGAGCCGGCAGCGTTGTTCCCGGAAGTCGCGGTGTTCCGTGATTCGATCCAGGCGTCGACTCGCGGCATCACTCGCTGATCATGGCTAATCTGCGAATTGCGCTGGTGGCCGGAGAAGCTTCCGGCGATATCCTGGGCGCAGGTCTTATGCGGGCCCTCAAGGCCCAGCATCCGGCGGTTGAATTCATCGGTGTTGGTGGCCCATTGATGCAGGCTGAAGGCCTCACTTCCTATTTCCCCATGGAGCGCCTGTCGGTTATGGGGTTGGTGGAAGTGCTGGGTCGCCTGCGTGAGCTGTTGGCGCGCCGCAAGCTGCTGATTCAGACCCTGATCGAAGAAAAACCCGACGTCTTTATCGGAATCGATGCACCGGACTTCACCCTCAATATCGAACTCAAGCTGCGTCAGGCCGGGATCAAAACCGTGCACTACGTTAGCCCCTCCGTGTGGGCGTGGCGACAAAAGCGTGTGCTGAAGATCCGTGAAGGCTGTGACCTGATGCTCACCCTGTTGCCGTTCGAGGCCAGGTTCTACGAAGAAAAGGGCGTGCCGGTACGGTTCGTTGGGCATACGCTCGCGGACGACATCCCTTTGCAGGCCGATCGCGTGGCGGCCCGTGGGCAGTTGGGCTTGCCCGATGGCCCGCTCGTCGCGTTGATGCCGGGCAGCAGGGGGGGAGAAGTCGGTCGGCTGGCCAGCGTGTTCTTCGATGCCGCCGAGCGCCTGCAAGCCTTGAAGCCAGGTGTGCGTTTCGTACTGCCCTGTGCAAGCCCACAGCGTCGCGCACAGATCGAAACGCTGCTGGAAGGTCGTAACCTGCCGTTGACATTGCTTGATGGTCAATCGCACCTGGCATTGGCGGCCTGCGATGCGGTGCTGATTGCTTCAGGCACGGCAACCCTGGAAGCCTTGTTGTACAAGCGTCCGATGGTTGTGGCGTATCGCCTGGCACCGCTGACGTTCTGGATTCTCAAACGCATGGTCAAAAGCCCCTATATCTCTTTGCCCAATTTGCTGGCCCAGCGCTTGTTGGCGCCGGAGTTGCTGCAGGACGATGCGACACCGGAGGCCTTGGCGCAGACACTGCTGCCCCTGATCGATGGCGGCGAAGAGCAGACCCGAGGGTTTGATGAGATTCATCGCACCCTGCGCCGTGATGCGTCGAACCAGGCTGCAGACGCCGTGTTGAGTTTGATCGGCCACAAACAGGAAATGTTATGAGTACGCAGATGGGCCTGGATTTCAGCCTGGTTGCACAAGCCCATGAACTGGTGGCCGGTGTTGATGAAGTAGGGCGCGGTCCCCTCTGCGGTGCGGTGGTCACCGCAGCTGTGATTCTTGACCCGAACCGTCCGATCCTTGGCCTCAACGATTCGAAGAAGCTCACCGAAGCTCGTCGCGAAAAGCTCTATGACGAGATTTGTGAAAAAGCCCTGAGCTGGCATATCGCCCGGGCCGAAGTCGAAGAAATCGACGAGCTGAACATTCTCCACGCCACCATGCTTGCCATGCAGCGTGCTGTTGAAGGCCTGCACATCACACCCAAACTGGCGATGATCGACGGTAACCGCTGCCCTAAATTGGCGATGCCGGCCGAGGCAGTGGTCAAAGGTGACAGCAAGGTTCCGGCCATCGCAGCGGCATCGATCCTGGCCAAGGTCAGTCGTGACCGGGAAATGGCCGCGTTCGAGTTGATCTATCCCGGCTACGGCATCGGTGGTCACAAAGGCTATCCGACGCCCGTTCATCTGGAAGCCTTGGCCCGCCTCGGCCCCACGCCTATCCACCGCCGCTCGTTTGCCCCGGTGCGCCTGGCTTACGAAGCGCGGGAGAGTCTCAGCGAGGTGTAGTCGCGAGGCTGATGTTTTTGCCAAGGCCCGGTACAATCCGGGCCTTGTTGTTTCCACGTATAAGACAGGATCACTATGCCGGCTTCATTCGTTCACCTACGCCTGCACACTGAGTACTCCCTGGTCGACGGCCTGGTACGGATCAAGCCTCTGGTCAAAACCCTGGTGGGCATGAACATGCCCGCGGTGGCGGTTACCGATCAGAACAACATGTGTTCCCTGGTCAAGTTCTACAAGAACGCCATGGGGGCCGGCATCAAGCCTATCTGCGGTGCCGACCTGTGGCTGTCCAACAAAGATCCGGATAACGCGCTGAGCCGCATCAGCCTTTTGGCGATGAACGGCGTGGGTTATCGCAACCTCACTGAACTGATCTCCCGTGGCTTCATCGATGGTCAACGCAACGGTTCGATCATTATCGAGCGTGAATGGGTTGCCGAGGCCAGCGAAGGCCTGATCATGCTGTCGGCCGCTAAAGAGGGGGAGATTGGTCTCGCACTGCTGGGGGGTAATCCCCAGGAAGCCGAAGTGCTGGCGAAGGAGTGGATGCAGGTCTTCCCCGACCGTTTCTACCTTGAAGTGCAGCGCACCAATCGCCCCAATGATGAAGAACATCTGCACGCCGCCGTTGCCCTGGCCGAAAAGCTGGGCGCGCCACTGGTCGCCACCAACGACGTGCGCTTTATCAAGAAAGAAGATTTCGAAGCCCACGAAACCCGTGTGTGCATCGGTGAAGGCCGGGCCCTGGATGACCCGCGCCGCTCGAAAAATTACAGCGAAGAGCAATACCTCAAAAGCGCCGAAGAGATGGCCGAGTTGTTCAGCGACTTGCCTGAGGCCCTGGAAAACTCTGTCGAGATCGCCAAGCGCTGCAACATTGAAGTGAAGCTGGGTACGCACTTCCTGCCCAACTTCCCGATTCCCGATGGCATGACCATCGATGAATATTTCCGCAAGGTGTCGTTCGATGGCCTGGAAGAACGGCTTTCCGTGCTGTTGCCCAAGGACACCACTGAAGATTACGAAGCCAAGCGCCAGGTGTATGTCGACCGGCTGAATTTCGAGCTGGATATCATCATCCAGATGGGGTTCCCCGGTTACTTCCTGATCGTAATGGACTTCATCCAGTGGGCGAAAAGCAACGGCGTGCCCGTAGGCCCTGGCCGTGGGTCGGGTGCCGGCTCGCTAGTGGCTTATGTGCAGAAGATCACCGACCTCGACCCTCTTGAATATGACCTGCTGTTCGAACGGTTCCTGAACCCGGAACGGGTTTCCATGCCCGACTTCGACGTCGACTTCTGCATGGACGGTCGCGACCGCGTGATCGAATACGTGGCCGAGAAATACGGCCGCAACGCGGTAAGCCAGATCATCACTTTCGGTTCCATGGCGGCCAAGGCGGTAATCCGCGACGTGGCCCGGGTGCAGGGCAAGTCCTACGGCCTGGCCGACCGGCTGTCGAAGATGATCCCGTTCGAAGTCGGCATGACCCTGGAAAAGGCCTACGAGCAGGAAGAAATCCTGCGTGACTTCATCAAGATCGATGAGGAAGCCGCCGAGATCTGGGACATGGCGCGCAAGCTCGAAGGTATCGTGCGTAACGTCGGTAAACACGCCGGTGGCGTAGTGATCGCGCCGACCAAACTCACTGACTTTTCGCCGATCTATTGCGATGAAGAAGGCGGCGGCCTGGTTACCCAGTTCGACAAGGACGACGTTGAGGCGGCCGGCCTGGTGAAGTTCGACTTCCTCGGCCTGCGGACCCTGACGATCATCGACTGGGCGCTGAAGACCATCAACCGCGAGCGCGCCAAGGTCGACGAAGAGCCGCTGGATATTGCGTTCATCCCGTTGGATGACAAGCCGACTTACCAATTGCTGCAAAAAGCTGAAACAACAGCTGTGTTCCAGCTTGAGTCGCGGGGCATGAAAGAGCTGATCAAAAAGCTCAAGCCCGACTGCCTGGAAGACTTGATCGCACTGGTGGCCCTGTTCCGTCCGGGCCCGCTGCAGTCTGGCATGGTTGACGACTTCATCAACCGTAAGCACGGCCGCGCCGAACTGGCCTACCCGCACTCCGACTACCAGTACGAAGGCCTCAAGCCTGTGCTGGCGCCAACCTACGGCATCATCCTGTACCAGGAACAGGTGATGCAGATCGCTCAGGTGATGGCGGGCTACACCCTCGGCGGTGCGGACATGCTGCGTCGAGCCATGGGTAAAAAGAAACCCGAGGAAATGGCCAAGCAGCGCGGCGGTTTCATTGAGGGTTGCGCCACCAACAATATCGACGCCGATCTGGCCGGTAACATTTTTGACCTGGTGGAAAAATTCGCCGGTTATGGTTTCAACAAATCTCACTCCGCCGCCTACGGCCTGGTGTCTTACCAGACCGCCTGGCTGAAAGCCCACTACCCGGCGCCGTTCATGGCTGCGGTACTTTCTGCGGACATGCACAACACCGACAAGGTTGTGACCTTGATCGAGGAAGTGCGCACCATGAAGCTGCGCCTCGACGCGCCGGACGTGAACGCCTCGGAGTTCAAGTTCACGGTGAATGACGAAGGCCGCATCATCTATGGCCTGGGCGCGATCAAAGGCGTGGGCGAAGGCCCGGTGGAGGCGATTACCGAAGCGCGTCAGGATGGGCCGTTCAAGGATCTGTTCGACTTCTGCGCGCGGGTTGACCTCAAGCGCATCAACAAGCGAACCCTTGATGGCTTGATCCGCAGCGGTGCGCTGGACCGTCTCGGCCCTTACTTTCACGATGAGCCGAAGGCCTACCAGGCAAATATCGACCGCAACCGCGCGGTGCTGCTCACTGCCATGGAAGAAGCGATCAAAGCTGCCGAGCAGACCGCCCGTACCCATGACAGCGGCCACGCCGACCTGTTTGGCGGGTTGTTCGTCGAAGAAGACGCGGACGTGTACGGCAATCACCGCAAGGCCAAAGAGTTGACTCTCAAGGAGCGCCTCAAGGGTGAAAAAGACACCTTGGGCCTGTACCTCACCGGTCACCCGATTGACGAATACGAAGGCGAGATCCGCCGTTTCGCCCGTCAGCGCATCATCGACCTGAAACCGGCGCGGGACACCCAAACCGTCGCCGGCATGATTATCGCCCTGCGGGTGATGAAAAATAAGAAGGGCGACAAGATGGGTTTCATCACTCTCGATGACCGCTCGGGCCGTATCGAAGCTTCGCTGTTTGCCGATGCCTTCCATTCGGCGCAGTCGCTGCTGCAGACCGATGCCATGGTGGTTGTGGAAGGGGAGGTCAGCAACGATGACTTCTCCGGTGGCCTGCGCCTGCGTATCAAGCGGGTGATGAGCATGGAAGATGCGCGCACCAACCTGGCTGAAAGCCTGCGCTTGAAGGTCAAGACCGAGGCGCTCAAGGGTGATCAGCTACGCTGGCTGGGTGACTTGCTCAAGCGTCACCGTGGCGCATGCCCGGTGACCATGGAGTACACCGGCGACGACGCCAAGGCGATGTTGCAGTTCGGCGAGACCTGGCGAATTGATCCGGCTGATGGCTTGATTCAAGCTTTGCGTGACCAGTTCGGTCGAGACAACGTCTTCCTCCAATACCGCTGACGGTCAGAACGTCTGACCTCGGCTGAACATTTAATCTCGACCTGAACGCGCCTCTCCCTTAAGGTAGGGCGCGAACAGACAACCGGCTGGCCAGGCACTCCCTGGCCGTCGACCCAAGACGGACGCTTATGAACCCGAATTTTCTTGATTTCGAACAGCCGATCGCTGACCTGCAAGCCAAGATCGAAGAACTGCGCCTGGTCGGCAATGACAATTCGCTGAACATCGGCGATGAGATCGCTCGCCTGCAAGACAAGAGCAGCACGCTCACCGAAGACATCTTCGGCAAGCTGACCAGCTGGCAGATCGCGCGCCTGGCCCGCCACCCGCGCCGTCCGTACACCCTGGACTACATTCAGCACATTTTCACCGAGTTCGACGAGTTGCATGGCGATCGCCACTTCTCCGACGACGCGGCTATCGTGGGCGGTATCGCTCGCCTGGACGACCAGCCGGTAATGGTGATTGGTCACCAGAAAGGCCGTGAAGTGCGCGAGAAAGTCCGCCGCAACTTCGGCATGCCGCGTCCGGAAGGCTATCGTAAGGCTTGCCGTTTGATGGAAATGGCTGAGCGCTTCAAGATGCCGATCCTGACCTTCATCGACACGCCGGGTGCATACCCAGGTATCGACGCTGAAGAACGCAACCAGAGCGAAGCGATTGCCTGGAACCTGCGCGTCATGTCTCGTCTGAAAACCCCGATCATCGCCACGGTGATTGGTGAAGGCGGTTCCGGCGGTGCATTGGCCATTGGCGTCTGCGACCAACTGAACATGCTGCAATATTCGACCTACGCGGTGATCTCGCCAGAAGGTTGCGCCTCGATCCTGTGGAAGACTGCAGAAAAGGCACCGGACGCTGCCGAAGCCATGGGCATCACTGCTGATCGCCTCAAGGGCCTTGGTATCGTGGACAAAGTGATCGCCGAGCCATTGGGCGGCGCCCACCGCGACCCGGCTGCTGCCGCCGCGACTATCCGTGCCGAGTTGGGTTCGCAGCTTGCGATGCTCAAAAAACTGGACAACGAAGCGCTGCTGGCCCGTCGTTACGAACGCCTGATGAGCTACGGCCTCTAAGGCCGCAGCGGTACTAATGTGGGAGGGGGCTTGCCCCCGATTGCTGAGTGTCAGTCACTGTATTCACTGGCTGATGCTCCGCTATCGGGGGCAAGCCCCCTCCCACATTTGCTTTGTGTATGCTTGGCTTGGGTATTCCAGATTTGCGGCGGTAACCTGTGATGAAACCGACTTTATCCGCCAAACTCCTGCACGCCCTAGCCCCTTGGCGCAAAGCCCCGGCTTGGCATATCGCCTTCTCTGGTGGTCTTGATTCCACTGTCCTGCTGCATCTCCTGGCCAGCGCCGAAGCCCTTCCGCCTCTAAGCGCTGTCCATGTCCACCATGGCCTGCAATCCGCCGCCGACACCTGGCCGAGCCATTGCCAGTCCATTTGCGACAGGCTGGGCGTGCCCCTGCGCGTAATGCGTGTGCAGGTACAGCCCGGCGCCAGCCTTGAGCGTGCAGCGCGTGATGCACGTTACAGGGCGTTTACCGAGGTGATCGGGGCAGGGGAGGTGTTGCTCACGGGCCAGCATCGCGACGATCAGGCTGAAACCCTGCTGTTTCGCCTGTTGCGCGGGGCCGGCGTGCGGGGGGCGGCGGCAATGCCTGTGCACCGTCCATTGGCGGGCGGCCATTTGGTGCGGCCGTTGTTGGATGTCTCGCGCACCGAGCTGGTGGCCTACGCCGATGAACATCAACTCAAGTGGATCGAAGACCCTTCCAACGCCGACATGCAGTTCTCCCGTAATTACCTGCGTCACCGCGTGATCCCGACGCTGACGGAGCGTTGGCCCCAAGCCGTCTCCAGCCTGGCCCGCACTGCCGAACACTTCGGTGAAGCCCAGGCATTGCTGGGTGAGTTAGCCAGCATGGACCTACAAGCCGCGGATCAACCTTCACGGTTTCCTTGGCTGCCTTTGCCGTCATTGGCCCTCGGCCCACTGCGCGATCTTTCCGATGCCCGTCAGCGCAACGTCCTACGCCATTGGCTGGCGCCGCTGACCCGGTTGCCCGACACCGACCACTGGGCTGGCTGGTATTCCCTACGCGATGCCAAGGGCGACGCACAGCCCTTGTGGCGCCTGGCCGATGGAGAATTGCACCGTTGTGGCGAACGCATCTGGTGGTTGTCTCGCGCCTGGTCGGAATTTTCCCGCGCGTCGGTGAGCTGGCCTCGCCCGCAAAACCCACTAGAGTTACCCGGCAATGGCCTGCTGGAAATTATCGGCAAGGTGCCCGAAGTCCCGCTGGAGGTCCGTTATCGCCAGGGCGGTGAAATGCTTGAAGTGCCAGGCCGAGGCCGGCGTGACCTGAAGCGCCTGCTCAATGAGCATGGAGTGCCGGGCTTCGTCCGTGGCAGATTGCCGCTGCTGTATCAGGGCGAGCAATTGCTCGGCGTGCCCAACCTCACTGGACTCTGGGCCTCGCCAAGTGATGGCTGGAAATTACATTGGATGCCACAGAGCTGCGATCAAGGTTTGAGCTGATAGAGCCTTTCCGGTAGACTACGCTCCCTTCTTGATACAACTTCTGTGGATTCGCCTGAATCGCAGTCGTTGCCGATTACCAAGCAGTCTTTGCTGGGCGATTCCAAAAAATGTGTAGCGATCAACGTACCGGTGTTTCATTGCTGGTCTGTCACAACGCGGCGGTTTTTTTGAAAGGTGCACTGTGATTAATGCAGGTGATCGGGGGCTTCGGCCTTCCTTCGCTTTCCCCGGCGGCTCGGACCGCTTTAACGCAGACTTCTAGGGTTTTTCATGACGCGCTACATATTCGTCACGGGCGGTGTTGTTTCTTCATTGGGGAAAGGCATTGCCTCCGCTTCATTGGCGGCCATCCTGGAGGCGCGGGGACTTAAGGTCACCATGCTCAAGCTGGACCCGTACATCAACGTTGACCCGGGCACCATGAGCCCGTTCCAGCACGGTGAAGTGTTCGTCACACACGACGGCGCCGAGACCGACCTGGACCTGGGCCACTACGAGCGGTTCATCCGCACGACCATGACCCAGAACAACAACTTCACCACCGGCCGTGTCTACGAGCACGTTCTGCGCAAAGAGCGCCGTGGTGACTACCTGGGTGCAACCATCCAGGTGATTCCGCACATTACCGATGAAATCAAGCGCCGCATCATCAAGGGTGCAGGCGATGCCGACGTGGCGATGGTCGAGATCGGTGGCACCGTAGGTGACATCGAATCCCAGCCGTTCCTCGAAGCCATCCGCCAGTTGCGTTTCGAAGTCGGCGCCAAGCGCGCGATGCTGATGCACCTGACACTGGTGCCTTACATCGCTACCGCGGGCGAAACCAAAACCAAGCCAACCCAGCACTCGGTCAAGGAACTGCGTTCCATCGGCCTGCAGCCGGACGTGCTGGTGTGCCGCTCCGATCACCCGATCGACATTTCCTCGCGTCGCAAGATCGCGCAGTTCACCAACGTTGAAGAACGTGCGGTGATCGCCCTGGAAGACGCCGACACCATCTACAAGATCCCGGGCATCCTGCACTCGCAAGGCCTGGACGATTTTGTGGTCGAGCGTTTCGGCCTGCAATGCAACGGTGCGGACCTGTCCGAGTGGGAAGCTGTGGTTGACGCCAAGCTCAACCCTGAGCACGAAGTCACCATCGCCATGGTCGGCAAGTACATGGAGCTGCTGGACGCGTACAAGTCGCTGATCGAAGCGATGAGCCACGCGGGTATCAGCAACCGTACCAAGGTCAATCTGCGCTACATCGACTCCGAAGACATCGAGAATCAGGGCACCGCGCTGCTCGAAGGTGTTGACGCAATCCTCGTTCCAGGCGGTTTCGGCCTGCGTGGCGTGGAAGGCAAGATCACCGCCGTACAGTACGCTCGTGAGAACAAGGTGCCGTACCTGGGTATCTGCCTGGGCATGCAAGTGGCGGTTATCGAGTTCGCCCGCAACGTGCTTGGCTGGAAAGACGCCAACTCCACCGAGTTTGACAGCAAGAGCGGTCACCCGGTCGTGGGCCTGATTACCGAGTGGGAAGACGCCACCGGCGCTGTTGAAACCCGTACCGAAAGCTCCGACCTGGGCGGCACCATGCGCCTTGGCGCGCAGGATTGCCTGCTGGAGCCGGGCTCGCTGGTTCACGATTGCTACGGCAAGGACGTGATCGTCGAGCGTCACCGTCACCGTTACGAAGTGAACAACAACCTGCTGCCGCAAATCAAAGAAGCCGGCCTGAAAATCTCTGGTCGCTCCGGTGATGGCGCGCTGGTTGAGGTGGTCGAAGCACCGGATCATCCATGGTTCGTCGCTTGCCAGTTCCACCCAGAGTTCACCTCGACTCCACGCGACGGTCACCCGTTGTTCAGCGGTTTTGTCAAAGCTGCACTGACGCAACATCAGAAGAAGGCGTAAACCTGATGGCCCAGAAGATCATTCGCGTAGGCGACATCGAGATTGCCAACGACAAGCCCATGGTGCTGTTCGGCGGCATGAACGTGCTGGAAAGCCGCGACATGGCGATGCAGGTCTGTGAAGAGTACGTCAAGGTTACCCAGAAATTGGGTATCCCTTACGTGTTCAAGGCCAGCTTCGACAAGGCCAATCGCTCGTCCGTAACGTCCTACCGCGGCCCAGGCCTTGAAGAAGGCATGCGGATCTTCCAGGACATCAAACAAGCCTTCGGCGTGCCGATCATCACCGACGTCCACGAGCCTGAACAGGCTGCCGTGGTCGCCGAGGTGTGCGACATCATCCAGTTGCCGGCCTTTCTGTCGCGCCAGACCGATCTGGTCGTCGCGATGGCTAAGACCGGCGCAGTGATCAATATCAAGAAAGCCCAGTTCCTCGCACCTCAGGAGATGAAGCACATCCTGAACAAGTGTGTGGAAGCGGGTAACGACCAGTTGATCCTCTGCGAGCGTGGTTCGAGCTTCGGCTACAACAATCTCGTGGTGGACATGCTCGGTTTCGGCATCATGAAGCAGTTCGAATACCCCGTGTTCTTCGACGTGACCCACGCGCTGCAAATGCCCGGTGGTCGCGCCGATTCCGCAGGCGGGCGCCGTGCCCAGGTGCTGGACCTGGCCAAGGCCGGCATCAGCCAGTCCCTGGCTGGCCTTTTCCTGGAGGCCCACCCGGACCCGGATAATGCCAAATGCGACGGTCCATGCGCCCTGCGCCTGGACAAGCTGGAGCCATTCCTGGCCCAGCTCAAGCAGTTGGACGAACTGGTCAAGAGTTTTCCGACGGTAGAGACCGCGTAAGCGGCATTTCTCCGGTAGACTTTCCCTCGCTTTACGCTCAGGCCTGCGGGCCTGAGCCTTGTCGCCTGCAAGCCTGCCCCGTTGTTCCACCCTTGCGGTCGGTCAAAAGATTTCCTTCAGCTGCGTCGTTTTCGTCAACTTTGGAGTGTTTACAACAATGGCAAAAATCGTCGACATCAAAGGTCGTGAAGTTCTCGACTCCCGTGGCAACCCCACCGTCGAAGCCGACGTGCTTCTCGATAACGGCATCATCGGCAGCGCCTGCGCGCCGTCCGGTGCTTCTACCGGTTCGCGCGAAGCGCTGGAACTGCGTGATGGCGACAAGAGCCGTTACCTGGGCAAGGGTGTACTCAAGGCTGTAGCCAACATTAACGGCCCGATCCGTGACCTGTTGCTGGGCAAGGATCCGCTGGACCAGAAAGCTCTGGACCACGCGATGATCAAGCTCGACGGCACCGAAAACAAAGGTAGCCTGGGCGCTAACGCTATCCTCGCCGTCTCCCTGGCCGCTGCCAAGGCTGCTGCCCAGGACCAGGACTTGCCGCTGTATGCTCACATCGCCAACCTGAACGGCACTCCGGGTGTTTACTCGATGCCGGTGCCGATGATGAACATCATCAACGGTGGCGAGCACGCTGATAACAACGTCGACATCCAGGAATTCATGGTGCAGCCGGTTGGCGCCAAGACCTTCTCCGAAGGCTTGCGCATGGGTACCGAGATTTTCCATCACCTGAAAGCTGTTCTGAAGGCCCGTGGCCTGAGCACTGCTGTAGGCGACGAAGGTGGCTTCGCTCCAAACCTGGCATCCAACGAAGATGCGCTGAAAGTGATCTCCGAAGCCGTGGCCAACGCTGGCTACAAGCTGGGCACTGACGTGACCCTGGCCCTGGACTGCGCGGCCAGCGAGTTCTACGAAGACGGCAAATACAATTTGTCCGGCGAAGGCCAAGTGTTCAACTCCGAAGGTTTTGCTGAGTACCTGAAGGGCCTGACCCAGCGCTATCCGATCATCTCGATCGAAGACGGCCTGGATGAGTCCGATTGGGACGGCTGGAAAATCCTCACCGACAAGATCGGCGAGAAAGTCCAATTGGTGGGCGATGACCTGTTCGTGACCAACACCAAGATCCTGAAAGAAGGCATCGATAAAAAGATCGCCAACTCGATCCTGATCAAGTTCAACCAGATCGGCACCTTGACCGAAACCCTGGAAGCCATTCAGATGGCCAAGGCTGCGGGCTACACCGCCGTGATCTCCCACCGCTCCGGCGAAACCGAAGATTCGACCATCGCCGACCTGGCTGTAGGCACTTCGGCGGGCCAGATCAAGACCGGTTCGCTGTGCCGTTCCGATCGCGTTTCCAAGTACAACCAATTGCTGCGTATCGAAGAGCAACTGGCTGGCAAAGCCAAGTACAACGGTCGCGGCGAGTTTCGCGGCTAATCTGTAAATGGTAAAAAGTCGGCGGATTGCGTCGGAAAGTTCACGATAGTGAACATTTCGGCGCTAATCTGATGGCTATCAAGCACAAGCCTGGTTCTTCCAGGCTTCGTGCTATCAGTTGCTTCAAAAGTTATGCATGGCTGTCTTTTTTCACTGGATACCCGATATTCGATGCGCAGTCCCAATTGGTTGTTCCTCGTCTTGCTCTTGTTGCTGGCTGGCCTGCAGTACCGCCTGTGGGTGGGTAATGGCAGCTTCGCGCAGGTAAAAGACCTGACTGAGCAAATTGCTGCACAGCACGCCGAAAACGAGATCCTGCTGGAGCGCAACCGCGTCCTGGACGCTGAAGTGCTTGAGTTGAAAAAAGGCACGGAGACCGTTGAAGAGCGGGCTCGTCACGAACTGGGCATGGTCAAGGAGGGCGAAACCCTCTACCAGTTGGCCCAATGAACAACAGTTTGCCGGCCTTCTGGGCCGTAATTCCCGCCGCGGGCGTCGGTGCCCGTATGGCTGCGGACCGTCCCAAGCAATATTTGCAACTGGGCGGGCGCACTATTCTTGAACACAGCCTCTACTGTTTTCTGGACCACCCCAATCTCAAGGGGTTGGTGGTCAGCCTTGCCGTGGATGACCCTTATTGGCCCAACCTGGCATGCGCCATTGATCCACGTATACAGCGTGCTGACGGCGGTTCGGAGCGCTCGGGTTCGGTGCTAAACGCTCTGTTGCACCTCAATGCCCTGGGCGCGAGCGATGACGACTGGGTGCTGGTGCACGACGCCGCCAGGCCCAATTTAAGCCGCGATGATCTCGACAAACTGTTAAGCGAACTGGCCGATGATGCTGTCGGTGGCCTACTGGCCGTCCCGGCCCGCGATACCCTTAAGCGCGCCGACAAGCACGGTCGCGTCGATGAAACCGTCGACCGCAGCCTGATCTGGCAAGCGTACACGCCGCAGATGTTCCGACTCGGTGCGTTGCATCGTGCCTTGGCCGATAGCCTGGTAGCGGATGCGGTCATCACCGATGAGGCCTCGGCAATGGAATGGTCCGGTCAGGCGCCGCGGTTAATTGAGGGGCGCTCGGACAATATCAAGGTGACCCGGCCTGAGGATCTGGAGTGGTTACGGTTACGCTGGGCAAATCGGCAGTGATTGTTGGCTGAGAGGCTGTGCCAGGCAAACGCTGCTCTCGGCGGCGTCTTCATCTTCGGTATGTTTGACCTGAAAGTGCCCATACCGCTGTCATGGGCACCGGTCGCGCGTAGCACCGATTATTGATACGTCGTCTTCCTATGGTTTTGTGATCGCGAATGCCGTGTTCATTTTAAGTTCAAGGTGTTCATGGGTGAACTCGCAGCTGAGTTGGCCATTTAGTTGTCTATCTTCTACTGTCAGTACCAACTGCCCATGCTTCATTTTGGCGTCGCGTAGCAAAGGATGGTGAACGTTTAGCCGGATGGGGAATCCGGTGATGAGATCGAACCTTCCCGATTCAAAGGGTGGGCTAAAAGAAAGAATATCCATGATTACCGGATGACCGGGGGCTTCAGGGTCTGTTGCGGGCACTGCTATCTGAATCACTTCATGATTGTTGAATTGATAAAAATGTGCGTCTTTGGTCGCATAGTGTTCAGTGCTTTCGATCCTTAAGTCGGCTGAACCCTCTGAATCGAAGTTGTGCTTTTTATATGCAGCTATGTTCTGTTCAAGCTGCTTTTCGATATCTGCGGTGTTTACATTTTTCATGGCAGTTTCCCTGCGTCATCTTGATAGGCCTCACTGGGCAGCGCCGTAAAATTGATGATGCAGCGCCAGCAGTGAAACCGTAGGGAGGCACCATTCATCTTTGTCCACTACTGTCAGAGTTGACAGTAGTGCTGGTCATCAAATGAAGTCGTGGGAGAGCAGGGGGTCAGAGGCTTTGTATTCTGTCCTGTTTGATAGGCCTTCTTTTAGGTAATCCACCAAACTGCGCACCTTTGGCGACAAATGCCGTTGCTGCGGATACAGCGCCCACACCGCTGTATTCGGCGGCTGATGCGCTTCCAGCAGCGACACCAGTGCACCATTGCGCAAATGTTCCAGCACGTAATAATCCGGCAGTTGGCACAATCCCACGCCCTGCAATGCAGCATCCAGCACCGCTTGTCCACTGTTGCAACGCCAGTTTCCCTGCACCCGCTGGGAAAACTCCCGGCCGTCCTGAGCCAGTTGCCAGATATCCGAGCTGCCAATCAGGCAGTTATGCCGACTCAATTCCGACAAGCTATGGGGGCGCCCATAGCGTTCGAGATAGGACGGCGATGCACACAAGTACATGCGCCGCGGCGCGAGACGGCTGGCAACCATTCTTGAGTCTGAGAGGCGCCCCAAGCGAATTGCCAGGTCCAGGCCTTCGTGTACCAGATCGAGCTGGCGGTTGCTCAGTTCGATATCCACCCGCAACTGCGGGTACAGCCCCATGAACCGCGTCACCAAAGGCACGATAAATCGCTCGCCATAAGCCACGGCGCACGTCATGCGCAACATGCCTTTTGGCTCGCTGGTCAAGTCGCCCACCGCTCGCAATGCTTCTTCGCGGCCGTCCTGCAAGCGTTGGCAATGCTGGAGGAAGGTTTGCCCGGCTTCGGTCAGGGTCACTTTGCGTGTACTGCGATAAAGCAACCGTGTCTGCAGCCGTTCCTCCAAGCGTGCGACTTGGCGACTGATATGGGACGACGACACACCCAGGCGCTCGGCGGCAGCTGTAAATTGACTGCATTCAGCCACGGCGACGAACTCGTCGATGCCTTCCCAGCGGTTCTCCGACATCATGATTGTCCCTGTACAGCAATAATGTTTTGCTTTTGGCTGGATTATTAATCAGTACGCCATGTTTTACACTCTCCCTCTCAATTTTTAACGCCCTGGAGAAATACCGGATGATTAAGTCCCGCGCCGCCGTCGCCTTCGAAGCCAAGAAACCCCTTGAGATTGTTGAAGTGGATGTCGCCATGCCCAAGGCTGGCGAAGTCCTGCTGCGCGTTGTGGCCTCCGGCGTATGCCACACCGACGCTTACACCCTGTCGGGTGCTGACCCGGAAGGCATCTTTCCATCGATTCTCGGCCACGAGGGCGGTGCGGTGGTTGAAGCGATTGGCGAGGGTGTGACTTCAGTTGCCGTCGGCGACCATGTGATCCCGCTGTACACCCCGGAATGTGGCAAGTGCAAATTCTGCCTGTCGGGCAAGACCAACCTGTGCCAAGCCATTCGAGCCACCCAAGGCAAAGGCCTGATGCCAGATGGCACCACGCGTTTTTCCTACAAGGGTCAGCCGATTTTCCACTACATGGGCACCTCGACCTTCTCCGAGTACACCGTGCTGCCGGAAATTTCCGTGGCCAAGATTCCTAAAGAAGCGCCGCTGGAAAAAGTCTGCTTGCTGGGCTGTGGCGTTACCACCGGTATTGGCGCGGTGATCAACACTGCCAAGGTCAAACCGGGCGACACCGTGGCCATTTTCGGTCTCGGTGGAATTGGTCTGTCGGCCATTATTGGCGCGGTGAAAGCCAAGGCCGGTCGCATCATTGCCATCGACATCAACCCGGCCAAGTTCGAAATCGCCAAGCAATTGGGCGCCACCGACTGCATCAACCCGAAAGAATACGATCGCCCGATCCAGGACGTGATTGTTGATTTGACTGACGGCGGTGTGGATTTTTCCTTCGAGTGCATCGGCAACGTGCAACTGATGCGTGCTGCCCTTGAGTGCTGCCACAAAGGTTGGGGCGAGTCGGTGATCATCGGTGTGGCCGGTGCGGGCCAGGAAATCGCTACGCGCCCATTCCAGTTGGTGACCGGTCGCGTCTGGCGCGGTTCGGCATTCGGCGGCGTACGCGGTCGTAGCGAGTTGCCAAGCTACGTGGAAATGGCCCAGACCGGCGAAATCCCGCTGGACACGTTCATTACCCATACCATGGGCCTGGAAGACATCAACAAAGCGTTTGACCTGATGCATGAAGGCAAGAGCATTCGTACCGTCATCCACTTCTGAGGTCTCCCATGAGTCTGGAAAACCTGTCCTGCCAGAAGAGCTTCGGCGGCTGGCATAAACGCTACAAGCATCATTCCGATGTGCTCGGTTGCGACATGACCTTTGCCGTCTACCTGCCGCCGCAAGCGGAGCAGGGCGGCAAGCTGCCGGTGTTGTATTGGCTCTCCGGGTTGACCTGCACCGATGAGAACTTCATGCAGAAGGCTGGCGCGCAACGCATGGCCGCCGAGCTGGGGCTGATCATCGTGGCGCCGGATACCAGCCCTCGCGGTCCCGGTGTCCCGGGTGATCCAGATAACGCCTGGGACTTTGGCCTGGGCGCTGGCTTTTACCTGAATGCCACCCAGGAACCATGGGCCAAGCATTATCGGATGCATGACTATGTGGTGCAGGAATTGCCTGCTTTGGTTGAAGCGCATTTCCCCGCTTCGGACAAGCGTGGTATCAGCGGCCACTCCATGGGCGGACACGGCGCACTGGTGTGTGCGTTGCGCAACCCCGGACGTTATCTGTCGGTGTCGGCGTTTTCGCCTATCAATAACCCGATGGATTGCCCGTGGGGCCAGAAAGCCTTCTCCCGTTACCTGGGTGAAGAGCGCTCTAAGTGGCGTGAATGGGATGCCTGCGTATTGATCAGCGAAGCCTCGGAAAAGCTGCCCTTGCTGGTTGATCAGGGCGATCGCGATGATTTCCTCGCGGTGCAGCTCAAGCCTGAGGCCTTGCAGCAAGCGGCCAAGGCGGCCAAGCATCCGCTGGAACTGCGCCTGCAACCCGGCTATGACCACAGCTACTTCTTCATCGCCAGCTTCATCGAAGACCATTTGCGACACCATGGTCGTGCTTTGCTCGGTTAATGTGAGGCAAAAGTAGGTAGAATCACGCCCTGAATTAAATCGGGGCGTTTTTTTATGCGTATTGGCCACGGCTACGATGTGCACCGTTTCGCTGAAGGCGATTTCATCACCCTGGGCGGCGTGCGCATAGCACACCACCATGGGTTGCTGGCTCATTCCGACGGCGACGTTGTCTTGCATGCCTTGAGCGATGCCTTGCTCGGCGCGGCGGCGTTGGGTGATATCGGCAAGCATTTTCCGGACACCGACCCCACCTTCGAGGGCGCTGATAGCCGTGTATTGCTTCGCCACGTGGTCAGCCTGATCCACGCCAAGGGCTGGAAGGTCGGTAACGTCGACAACACTATCGTGGCCCAGGCGCCGAAGATGGCGCCCCATATCGAATCAATGCGTGCACTGATTGCCGCAGACCTGCAAATTGAATTGGATCAAGTGAACGTGAAAGCCACCACCACCGAAAAGCTCGGGTTTACCGGTCGTGAAGAGGGCATTGCGGTGCACTCCGTCGCCTTGTTGCTGCGCGCATGAATGATCTGGAACTGCTGGGCCCGCGTGCCTACGGCGAAGCTTTGGGCAGCGCCGTCCTGAAGGCCACTGCCGAAGATTTTCAGGTGGACGAAGTGCTGGATATCCCGCTGACCGGCGAGGGCGAGCACCTTTGGCTGTGGGTGGAAAAACGTGGCCTCAACACCGAGGAAGCTGCGCGCCGTATCGCCAAGGCCGCCGGCGTGCCGTTGCGCACCGTCAGCTATGCCGGGCTCAAGGACCGTCAGGCGCTGACCCGCCAGTGGTTCAGCGTGCAACTGCCGGGCAAGGCCGACCCGGACATGAGCACTGCTGAAAACGACACGCTCAAGATCCTCAAGACTGCCCGTCACAAGCGCAAGCTGCAGCGCGGCGCGCACGCGGCCAATGGATTCACCTTGCGCCTGACCCAACTGGTGGGTGATACCGCCGCCATCGACGCGCGCCTGCAACTGATTGCCCAGCACGGCATTCCCAACTATTTCGGCACCCAGCGTTTCGGCCACGACGGTGGCAACGTTGTCGACGCCCGTGGATGGGCTGCGCGCAAGGCCCTGCCGGAGCAGCGCAATGTGCGTTCGCGGTTGTTGTCTACGGCGCGTAGTTTCCTCTTCAACAAAGTACTGGCGGCGCGCGTCGCCGACGGTTCCTGGCAGCGTGCGCAAGTGGGTGATCTGCTGGCGTTTACTGACAGCCGCAGTTTTTTTCCGGCGGGTGAGGCTGAGTGCAGCGACCCGCGCCTGGCGATCCTGGATCTGCACCCCACCGGCCCGCAGTGGGGCGAGGGTGATTCTCCGGCGACTGGCGCCACGTTTGAGTTGGAGCAGGCGGTTGCCGCCGGTGAAGCCGACCTGCGGGATTGGCTGGTGAATGCCGGCATGAGCCAGGAACGTCGCATTCTGCGACTGCCCATTGGCGGGTTGACGTGGCATTATCCCGGGCCTGACATTCTGCAATTGGAATTCGTCCTACCGGCCGGATGCTTCGCCACTGTCTTGGTGCGCGAGCTCGTTGATCTGGTGCCGGTGGGGCAGACGGACAGCCCATGCGTATTCTGATATCAAACGATGACGGTGCCACCGCACCCGGTCTTGCTGCGCTCTATGCTGCGCTGGAAGATTACGCCGAGTGCGTGGTGGTTGCCCCCGACCAGGACAAGAGCGGCGCCAGCAGTTCGCTGACGCTCGACCGTCCCCTGCACCCGCAGGTTCTGGCTAATGGCTTTATCAGTGTCAACGGCACGCCCACCGACTGCGTGCACCTGGCGATCAACAGCCTGTTGGATCAAGAGCCGGACCTGGTGGTGTCGGGCATCAACCTCGGCGCCAACCTGGGCGATGATGTGCTGTATTCCGGCACCGTGGCGGCAGCGCTTGAAGGGCGCTTTCTGGGTCGTACCTCGTTCGCTTTTTCGTTTGCCTCGCGGCAACTGGACAATTTGCCCACCGCCGCCTATTTCGCACGCAAGTTGGTGGAGGCTCATGCCTCCCTGGACCTGCCGCCGCGCACGGTGCTCAACGTCAATATTCCCAATTTGCCCCTCGATCACATTCGCGGCATCAAGCTGACACGTCTTGGCCACCGTGCCCGTGCGGCGGCACCGTTGAAGGTGGTCGACCCGCGTGGCAAGGAAGGCTATTGGATAGCGGCAGCTGGCGATGCCGAAGACGGTGGCGAGGGCACGGACTTTCACGCGGTGATGCAGGGTTATGTGTCGATTACTCCGTTGCAATTCGACCGCACCTTCAGCGATGCCTTCAGTGGTCTTGAAGTCTGGCTGGAGGGATTGCGCTGATGGCTCGTGAACAAGACGACCTGCTGCGTCGTGGCATCGGTATGACCTCCCAGCGCACCCGTGAGCGTTTGATTCAGCGCCTTTATGAAGAGGGGTTGTCCAACGCTCAGGTGTTGGAAGTGATCCGCCGCACCCCTCGTCATTTGTTTGTCGATGAAGCCCTGGCCCATCGCGCTTATGAAGATACGGCGTTGCCGATTGGCCATAACCAGACCATCTCCCAGCCCTACATGGTGGCGCGCATGAGCGAGCTGCTGCTGGCGGCGGGCCCGCTGGACAAGGTGCTGGAGATCGGCACCGGTTCCGGCTACCAGACCGCCGTGCTGTCGCAGTTGGTGGAGCGCGTGTTCTCGGTGGAGCGCATCAAGGTGCTGCAAGACCGTGCCAAGGAGCGCCTGGTGGAGCTGAACTTGCGCAACGTGGTATTTCGCTGGGGCGATGGCTGGGAAGGCTGGCCGGCGCTGGCGCCGTACAACGGCATTATCGTCACCGCCGTGGCCACCGATGTTCCGCAAGCGTTGCTCGACCAATTGGCCCCAGGCGGGCGCCTGGTCATCCCGGTCGGTTCCGGCGAAGTGCAACAATTGATGCTTATTGTCCGTGAGGACGACGGTTTTTCCCGGTATGTATTGGGCGCAGTGCGTTTTGTTCCGTTGCTCAACGGACCGCTGGCCTGACGAATTTTCGACGCTACTGAATTCTGCGGACGGGGATTTGTCTTACGGCGGGGTCTATCAAGTCAACATGATAGGTGCGGTGATTCAACACGCTGAATGATTCGTTTCAGTCGCGTGCCGGTAAAACTTCAGTGCCCAGTTATACTTGCGACATATTTCAAGCCTGATACAGGCATTCATGTTCAGCCACCACAAAGGGAGCGGCGGGTGAGTCTCACAGGTCTTGCGCAGCGTATGGGTAAAACAAGTTTTCAACGACTGGTGCTTGGCCTTGTCTTCGGTTCCTTGTTGGTCGGCTGTTCCAGCTCGCCAAGCAGCGGCGCACGGGTCGTTGACCGTAATAGTGCGGCACCGCAAAAGCCCACGGTAACCACCGGGCAATATGTGGTGCGCAAAGGCGACACGATGTTCTCAATCGCCTTCCGTTACGGGTGGGATTACAAGGCACTAGCAGCTCGTAACAATATTCCTGTGCCTTACACCATACATCCGGGTCAGACGATTCGCTTTGACGGTCGCACCGGTTCCACGCCTACGACGGTTGTGACAAACACAGGATCTTCGCCGTCGTCTTCTAGCAAAACCACCATCATTACACGCCCTGCCGGCACTGCTGTCCCGGCGGCCTCAGGCAAGCCAACAGCTGCGCCGTTGCCGCCTGCCGGGCCTGCTCCGACGGGCTGGGGATGGCCCTCAAACGGAGTATTAATTGGAAAATTCTCTTCAAACGGTAGTTTGAATAAAGGCATTGATATCGCCGGTGATTTGGGACAGCCTGTTTTAGCTGCGTCTGATGGGACGGTGGTGTACGCCGGGAGTGGTTTACGGGGCTACGGCGAGCTGGTCATCATCAAACACAGCGATACCTACGTCAGTGCTTACGGCCACAACCGTAGGCTGTTGGTTCGGGAGGGGCAGCAGGTCAAAGTCGGACAGACAATTGCCGAAATGGGGTCAACTGGTACAGACCGGGTGAAACTGCACTTTGAGATTCGCCGCCAAGGGAAACCTGTAGATCCGCTGCAATTCCTACCCCGTCGTTGATGTGTTGCACAGCTTGTTCCCTCGCGTAGAAGGAACAGGCTCCAGCGTTGCCAAGGATATAGGCGTCGCTTGAGCTTGAGGTCGAACTCACCAAAGGACTATAACAATGGCTCTCAGTAAAGAAGCGCCGGAGTTTGACATCGACGATGAGGTTCTCCTTATGGAGACCGGTATCGCTATGGAATCGATGTCGAATGAGGGACCTGCAACACCTTCAGTTCGTACCAAATCCAAGAACTCTACCGCTTTAAAGCAGCATAAATACATTGATTACACACGGGCGCTCGACGCGACCCAGCTGTATCTCAATGAAATCGGCTTTTCCCCCCTGCTTACCCCCGAAGAAGAAGTCCATTTTGCGCGGTTGTCGCAAAAGGGGGATCCGGCTGGGCGCAAGCGCATGATTGAAAGCAACCTGCGCCTGGTGGTGAAAATCGCCCGACGCTACGTCAATCGTGGGTTGTCCTTGTTGGACCTCATCGAGGAGGGCAATCTGGGCTTGATTCGCGCGGTGGAGAAGTTTGACCCAGAGCGGGGCTTCCGCTTTTCAACCTATGCTACCTGGTGGATCCGCCAGACCATCGAACGGGCGATCATGAATCAAACCCGCACGATCCGGTTGCCGATCCATGTGGTTAAGGAGCTCAACGTCTACCTGCGGGCAGCGCGTGAGCTCACTCAAAAACTCGATCATGAACCCTCGCCCGAAGAAATCGCCAACCTGCTGGAAAAACCGGTAGGGGAGGTCAAGCGCATGCTGGGCCTTAACGAGCGTGTGTCTTCGGTCGATGTCTCGCTGGGTCCGGATTCGGATAAAACCCTGTTGGATACCCTGACGGATGATCGGCCTACAGATCCCTGCGAGCTGTTGCAGGACGATGATCTGTCCCAAAGTATTGACCAGTGGTTGTCGGAGCTCACGGACAAGCAGCGTGAGGTGGTAATTCGCCGCTTCGGCCTGCGCGGCCATGAGAGCAGCACCCTGGAGGACGTAGGCCTGGAGATCGGCCTGACCCGTGAGCGGGTGCGGCAGATCCAGGTGGAAGGGCTTAAGCGCTTGCGCGAGATCCTGGAGAAGAATGGCTTGTCGAGTGAGTCGTTGTTTCAATAACGACACGGCTTGAATGCTTGAATGTGGGAGGGGGCTTGCCCCCGATGGCGGCGTAGCAGTCGATACTTGCATTGACTGACACACCGCTATCGGGGGCAAGCCCCCTCCCACATTTTTTGTGCCGGGCATAAAGTTGGTGCGAATACCAAATCCCAGGCATAAAAAAACCCCGCTTTTAAGGGCGGGGTCTTTTCGACTAAGTCAGTACAAGTTAGATAACTTGAACTTCTTCAGCTTGCATGCC
>PJQF01000175.1_pt1 | contig 34446 bp, 36 predicted proteins | sample 1503741 | NCBI WGS metagenome assembly PJQF01 (sample SAMN07775949, study PRJNA414020) | Biofilm metagenome, whole genome shotgun sequencing project. | isolation source: biomolecule (vanillin) treated reverse osmosis membrane biofilm | place: India: Nagpur | collected 2017-03-21 | reverse complement strand
CCGGTGGCGATCTTGTTGCGCAGGTTCATACCTTGCGCTTCCAGTCACGCAGCATCTGGCGGTACTTCGGGGCCAACAGCAGAATCTGCAGCACCATGTAGAGCGCGGTCAGCATGTAGGCGACCGACGACCAGTCGACGGCACCTGTCGCACCAGTAGCGGCTACGCCGATTGCCGGTGACGCTTTTACGAATGCAATGGCGGTGTCCTGAGCAGCCTGATTCGTGCTCATCGGCGAACCTCTTTCTCAAAAATTGACTGGCATGGCACGCAACGCAAGATCCCGCCGAGCGCCTGGCGCGCTTTTGGGATCTCGCCGTCACAGTCCAGGCATTCGTTACGGCTTGGCCCGATCGGGCGCGGCTGGGCCAACTGGGCGGCAATCGCCTGGTCGTGTTGGCGTTGCTCCGTTGCCTGGGCGCGATCGAACGGGCAAGACATCAGCTCAAGCCCTCGATCTCTGCAGCGGCCAAGTACGGCACGCCGTTGATGCGGATAAAGTCCGGGCTGGTGACGTCAAACGGCACCTTGTGCTTGGATTTCTCGCCGCCTTTCTGGTCAACGCTGAGCAGGCTGGAGACCCGCAATTTGCAGGCGAAGGCCTCGACACGCAGCTCCTCGTCGCCGGCCTTGGCGAAAAACACCACGTCGAACGGTTCGAGTTCGCGGAAGCTGCCGGCAGAGCGTGCCGCTTCGATCAGCAGGTTGAAGTTGCTGGTGTCGAATTCCATTTCACCGCTGGCCGAGACGTCGCCGTCGACGTGCCCGTTAGGCACGCCCCGGCTCTGTGCCACGGCGGTGTTGTCCGTGACGTCTAGGGTGCAGTTTTCAACGTGAACGAGCAGATCGCCCAGGTTCACGTCGAAGTTCTTACCGCCAATACGTGACATAGGGGATTACTCCGAATCGTCGTTGGAAAGGTCGAGGGCGATGTTGGCCGTCAGGTCTTTCGGGCAGTTGAGCGGCCGGATCTTGATGTAGATCTCAACCTTGGTTTTGCTGAGCCACACCAGGACGATGTCGCCGTCCTTGGGCGCCTCGATCTCGCCCGGGAACACCTGGCCGGCGAACGTGGCGGACTTGGCCATCTGGCGCAGTGGCTTCATAAACGCACTGATGGCAGCGGCCATGCTGTTGGGGGTGTTGTTGAGTCGGCGATCACCGACGCGGCGAATCAGTAGCGGGCGCACCTGGCGGGCGGCTTTGTCAGCCAGACGCAAGTACTCGACCACCTGGAAGTCACTCGCCGGCGCATCGAGCATGTTGCCGTCGCCCCAGAACACGCCCGGGTAATCCGGGTAGGTCTGCGACACGGAAAAGCGCGCCTTGTCCAGCTCGGCACGGATCGCCGATGGCAGCGGCACTGATTCGAGGTCGACAGGTACGGTACCCAGACCTAACAGAGCGCCGGACGCCACACGCATGGGGCTGTCGGCAATGCTCACGGCAGCATTCGCCAAGCGCCCGGCCAGTACGCCCTGGTCATTGCCGTGCAGCTGAGGCACGACGAGGACGCGCGGCGCGGCAAGGCCCGTGGTAATTGCCCGTTGCTCGATCAGGTATTGGTCCCAGGTCTGCAGCGGGGTTATGCCGGCACTCGCCGCCATCACGAAAGCCCGACGGCCGTAGACGTTATTCAGCTCGATCGCCGCGTCATGCATGGCCGACAGTTGTGCTGCAGCCGTGACCGGCTTGGTGATCACCACCGCCTCGACCGAAAACCCCTGCTGCTGGGCATTTTCCAGCGCGTCGGACCAGTCACCATCTGCCGCGATCGGCGCCGCCAGACAGGCCCAGCGATCGCCACCGTTCAATTTGGCGGCAGTGATCTGGGTTTTCAGGTCACTGGCCGGAATGCCCAGCGCGCTGTCCAGGTCGCTGTCGGTGTTCAAGGGGATCAGCTGGCCGACGCTCTTCGCGCCGGTGCCGATGAAAAGGAAATAGCGTTCGATCTCAGTCACGGCACCCTGGCCCAGATTGAGATTGTTAACGCTGACTTTGCCGAGTGCCATGCAGTGCCTCGCTAGCGGGGTGAATTAAGGATTTGTTGAAAGACCTGGTTAACCAGCTCGCTGGTTTCGTTGCCGCTGCTCACACCGAGGAACTGGCGTTTTGGCAAGGTGATGTCCCAGCTTTGCGCGCCCGACGACTCGGTTCGTTCATCATTCAAAATGCGGATCAGCAGACCGGCCTTGGCGTAGTTCACGTGCTCTTGAATCCACGCTACCGAGGGCCGGGTCAGTGTTTTTTTGCCCTTCTGCCGGGTGCGGAAGCCCAGACGACGCAAGCGCTTGGCTTGTTTGTCCGTGCAGGCGATACCGGGAGGGACTTTGTTCCAGCGGCGCATTTGTGCAGCGGTACGTCGCTCACTGGCTCCGTTGTGCTGCTGTGATGCGACCCAACGAGTCAGGGCGTTTTTCCAGCCCAGTTCCGCTTCGTCGGAGCTGACACGGGTGACCTGCAGCAGCTTGGCCAACCCGGCTTCCATCTTCTTTTTGCCCTTGGCCGAACCCTTACGCTCAGCGAAGGGGGTACCGTCCAGGTTCTGCTGTTCACGCACGCGCTTACGGCTCATCGAGCGCACACGCTTGGTGACGTTGTTCAGCAGACGGCGGCGCAGCTGGGGCGGCAGCTCAAGCAGGGCCAGTTGGGCGTCGACGCTGAGCAGCCCCCTGACATCGAGGTCGAGCGGATTAGTGGCCATTGCTGCCCACCTCGCCGTGCTCGGCAATCCAAAGATCGAACGGGACAAACGCCCAGGTCTTACCAAAGGCCTCGATCTCGCCGGCGGGATCCTCGGCCAGGTACTGCGGCTCGTTGAACTCCAGCGTGATGTCAACATCGGCCAGGTCGTTGTCGAGCATGCTGATGTCGAACTTCGGCGCCGGCAGTTCGTCGCGGTCGCGGCTCGGGTCATTGGCTTCAAGCCAGCTCCCCACCAACGCCATCAGACGCCCTGGGTGATCGTCGAAGCTTTCCAGTGAGATCGTGGCGCTATAACGCATGTCACCCATGCGCATGCCATCGACGTCAGGTTTCCAAATCAGCTCCAGGTTCACCTGGTTGGTCCAGCTGTCGAGAAGCTCGGGCAAGACCAGGCGGCGCTCAATCAGGTACGTGGTGAGGGCTTTGAGTTTGATCACAGCAGCACCGCCGTGATGCGGCCACGGCCCTGCAGCGAGCGAACGGCCTGCTGGCTGAACTCAAGGAAGGTTTCGCCACGCTCTGGCAGTTCCTTGCCGGTGTTTTCCGCACTTTCACGGCGGGTGATGGTGGCGAACTGGGTCAACAGGTTGGCTTTGGCGCGGCAATACACGGCGCGCTTGTACGTCGCTACGTGAAATGTGCGCTCCGGCAGCACCATAGGGTCAGCAGATTCAACGCTGGAGACACCTACGGCCTGCCATCTGGCTTTGAGTCTGGCCAGATCTTGATTGACCTCGATCATCGCCGTGGTCAAACCGTCGACCAGCGTTTCGACCAGGTATTCCCCTGGAAGGCGATAGGCCTCCTGGAACTGAGCCAGCGAGAAATTCGGCCAAAAGCCGTCGTTCTCAATCTGGCGTTCCGCAAACTTAGTGGGGTTACCTGAAAAGCTCATCGCTGGCCGCTCGAATAGGGCGGGAAAACTGTTTGCAGTGGGTCGACGGCCATAAATGGCTGACTCACTTCAACAGTTCCCCGCTGGGGGGGTAGTCGGTTACTCGGAGGCTTTCTCAGCCTGTTCTTTTGCCAGGGCCTTACGAGCCCCTTCGAGGCGAGTGCCTACACCGATGCTTTCGAACAGCGCTTCAGCACGTTCGAAGTGGGTGATGGCTTTCGCAAAGTCGCGCTGATCCAGGGCCAGAATCCCGATCTGCTTGTGGTAGCGGGCTGGAATGCGCTCAAAGAGCTGCCATTCGCCGTCTACCAAAGGCAGCAGGTTGGACAGGTACGGTTCCGGACTGCGCTTGGCCTTGTACTCAGCCTCAGCCCAGTCGATCACCTCATCAGCGACGAAGGTCGGCACGTCGCGTTTGAAGCGCTCAGGCAGCTGCTGGTCTTGCGACATGGCGAAGTTCGCCAGGTCCAGGCCCGCTTCGAACTGAGCGGTGTCGAACAGCCAGACCAGGACTTGCATCACCACCAGGTTCGGGAAACTCAATCCGGAATCGCGGTAGCGCTGCACGTAGTCCAGGTACTTCGGCAGCAACTCGTCACGTTTGAGCTGCTGACGCAGTTCGCGACTGTTGATCGCGCTGATGCGTTCCAGATCCTGAGCCAGCGCGTCTTCCATCAGCTTCAAGTGCTTCTTGCCATTGGCCGGACTGGACAGCGCGGTGGCGGATGAATACACCACCGCTTCGGCACCGGCGCCGGCAGCAGCTGGCCCTTCGGCCAGTGTTCGGCGCTTATGCGCCAGTGCCAGGCTCATCAGTCGAGCTCCACGTTTTCAGCAGCGGCGAATTTCTCAAGCTGCTCGATCACGTAGCCTTCATTACGGGCGTTGTAATCCTCGACCTGGGAACGCTTAGGGTTCTCGATCAAGTGGCGACGCCAGCTGCTGTCCTGGAAGTAGATGGACAGGTTGTCCCAGCTGGTGACGACCACGGCGTTAGTCGGGAAGTGCGGCACCACGAAAGATGGCAGGCCGCCATAAGTGGCGATGACCTGGGCACCCTCGATACGCTCTTTCTCGGTCGGCGTGCCCGCCTGCTTGGAATACAGCTTCGCCTTGTCGGCCGCCAACAGGTCACTGCCGATGATCGCGATCAAGTCGCCGGCGTCACGGAAAACCGGATCGATCATCTGCTTGACGTCGTGTACCAGGGCATCGAGGTTCTCGTAGTCGCCGCCCTCGCCCAAGGTGATCTTGCCCGCGACAGCACCTTGTTTAAGCACCTGAGCCGGGATCTGCTCGCGTGCATGCTGAAGCCAACCTTTGTTGACGTCCTCCAGCATCGGGTGAGCAACCAGGTCGGTTTGCACTGCGGCAGAAACGCCATGCCAGCCGATCATGATGCGGTCCAAAGCAATCTGCTTTTGGACGGCCGCCGAGTAGCGATCGGCGAAGTCTGGGAATTTGGCCCAGCTGTCGATCTTGGCGAAAGGCAGAGCTACGTCCGACTCGGTGGAGAAAAGCTCGTAACCCAGACCGTTCAGATCGGAAACGTCTTTGGCCACGCGGTCGGTGGTCTTGGTGTTGGTGCGACTGGTCACAGGACCATTCACGCCGAACATGACCTTCTCGCCCTTGATTTCAGTAACCGGCACGACGTTGATGCGCTCGAGGAAATCCGCACGCTCAGTGATCTTGTCGTTCAGCTCCTGGGCAATGCTCGGCTCGACGTTGAACTGGCGCGTCACGTCGACGCTGTAGGTCTCGGCGATCGCTTCGCGCAGGGCTGCGTACTGTTTCAGAGCACGGTTGCTTAGTGATTGGCGGCTCATATCACAGCACCCGCGCTTTGTTTTTGTCGGTTGGGCCGACGGTGCGTGGAAGCTGGCGAGTGCTGACGGTGTTAAACGCCTTGTTCAGCAGCTTCTCGATGTTGGCCAGGCGCTTATCGGTGTTGCCGTTTCGGGCGAACTCACGATCTGCTTCGGCCTGGTCGACGATGTCTTGGACAGCTGTTTCGACATTGGCGACTTCGTCAACGATAGGATCCGTAACTTCATCAGTGACGGGTTCGATCACCGCTTGAATGCCTGCAGCAACAAGCAATAGCTGCTCCAGCAGTGCCTTCAGCGCCTTGGCTGTAGCTTCATCCATTGGGGGTTTGCTCTCGGTTGGGGTTTGCGGGGATGCGGGGGATTCTTCGAGACCGAAGCGCTTGAACAGGCCCGCAAGCAGGGCGGTGAACTTGCCGATCTCACCCTGGGGTTGGGTATCGCGGAATGGACCGAGCTCGAGGGAGGCGGCGTAATACGCGGCCTTGCTGGTCTTCTTCGAAAAATAGAGTTCCTGGGTGCCCAGGCTGGCCGGCTCGTCGGTCACCGCCAGGCCAGTCAGATAAGCCTTGCTGGTGCCGGCGAAGTTCGGGGTGATCTCGATGCTGGTGAAGAGCTTTTGCCCTTGGTCGTTGAGCCACAGCAGGCGATCGTTCGGCTTGAGCTGGGCCTCCAGGGCAACTTGTCCAGGCTCCAGGCCTTCGCCTTCTTCCACCAGGCGTACCGCGAATACGGTGCCGTGGGAACCGTTCCACCGCTCATGATCACACCAGATCACCGCTGTATAGCGGGAAGGCGTATAGGTCTCAGCGATATCCCGCAGTTCCTGCGGCAGGATCTCGCGGTCATCGGCGGTGCGGCCGCTGGTGGCGACTCTTTTCCAGTAAGAAACAAGGGAGCGTGGCATGGGGGAGGACTGCGCTCATCGGTGGTTTGAGCCGCCACGATAGGGAGCCGTAGACGGTCCAACAATCAGTTAACTTTTGCCCCACTCCTGCTTCCAGTATCGAGGAGAAACGAGGAATTTAACCCCGCGTTTCCAGCGTTTTCGCCGCATAGACTGCGGCATATGCCATACGCCCCCGAACTTAAAGAAGCCGCCAAACGCCTGTATTTGCGCCGCTGCAAGCCGCGTGAAATTCAGGCGCAACTTTCCCTGCCCAACATCCGGATCATCTATTACTGGATCAGCCAGGGTGGGTGGGACGACATGCTGTCGGACGAGGAACCGCTGACCGCGGTCAGTCGCCGCATCACCCTGCTGCTGGAAAAACAGATCGCCCTGACCAAAGGCGAACTGGACGAACTCGACCGACTGACCACCCTGCGCGAGCGCCTGGCCAAGCAGTGCGCAAAACCCGCACAGCCACCGGCCAGTGATCCGCCGGCGGACGATGGCCAGCGCAGAGAAGGACAACGCGGCGAGCGACGTGACCGTGGCGATCGGGGCGAAAAGGGCGGAAAGAAGCGCGAGAAAAAGGTTAAAAACGACGTCAGCGGCCTTACCGAGGTGGACTTTCTCGACAAGTTCATCAGCAAGATGTACGGCTACCAGAAGGAGCTGTTCGCCGCCAAACAGAACCCGCTGACCTGTCGAATCCGCGACATCCTGAAAAGCCGCCAGGTGGGCCTGACCTATTACTTCGCCGGCGAAGCATTCATGGACGCCGTGCTGACCGGCGACAACCAGATTTTCCTGTCGGCCAGCCGCGCCCAGTCCGAGATTTTCCGCAGCTACATCATCTCGTTTGCCCAAGAGTGGTTTGGCCTGGAGCTGACCGGCAACCCGATCGTGCTTAGCAAAGACGGCAAGCCTTGGGCAGAACTGCGTTTCCTCAGCACCAACAGCAGCACCGCCCAGGGCCACCATGGCCATGTCTACGTCGACGAATACTTTTGGATCCGCGACTTCGAAAAACTCAACACCGTGGCTAGCGCCATGGCCACCCACAAAAAGTGGCGTAAGACCTACTTTTCGACGCCAAGCGCGGTGTCGCACCAGGCGTACCCGTTCTGGACCGGCGAGAAATTCCGCAACAGCAAACGCAAAAACGCCAAGGATCCGTGGCCCAGCGATAAGCAGATCGCCGCCGGTGTACTGTGTCCGGACGGGCAATGGCGCAAGGTGATCACGATCCTGGACGCGATCGCCGGCGGCTGCGATCTGTTCGACCTCGAGCAGCTGCAGCTGGAGTACGACGAGGACAAGTTCGAACAGCTTTTCATGTGCAAATTCATCGACAGCACGATGAGCGCCTTCTCCCTGGCTGACCTGGAGCGCTGCTACTCCGATCTTTCGCTGTGGACCGACTACGACCCCGACGACCCACGACCGTTCGGCAACAGCCCAGTCTGGCTCGGTTACGACCCCAGCCGAACCCGTGACGATGCCACCTGCGTGGTTATCGCCCCACCGCTGGAGCCTGGCGCACGGTTCAGGATCCTGGAGAAACACAGCTGGCGTGGGCACTCCTTCACGTACCAGGCCGCCCAGGTCAAAAAGCTCACCGAGCGCTTCAACGTGCAACACATCGGCATCGATACCACCGGTATTGGTTACGGCGTATTCGACCTGGTGCGCGATTTCTATCCGCGCGCGACAGCAATCCACTACAGCCTCGAAGCCAAGAACTCCCTGGTGCTCAAAGCACAGGACACGATCCAAGGCAGTCGCATCGAATGGGACGCGGGCTGGAACGACGTCGCCCAGGCCTTCCTGACGATCAAGCGCGGTACCACCAACAGCGGGCAGGTCACCTACAGCGCGTCACGCACAGACGCCACCGGTCACGCGGACGTGGCGTGGGCAATCATGCATGCCCTGGCCAATGAACCCCTCAACACTAACAAGCAGCGGCGCAGCCGCTATGCACTCAGCGGATCAAGTACCCATGGGCAAACCAGAAAGAAAGCAGCAGCAAACACCGGCACCCGGTCCCATGCGGGCGTTTTCGTTCGGGGCACCGGAACAGGTGCTCAGCGAGAACATCGGGCAGTACCTGGGCGTGTTCGCCAGTCACGACGGGCGTCTGTATACCCCGCCCGTGTCGCGTCAGGGCCTGGCCAAGCTGCTGCGTGCCAACGCTCACCACGGCGCCATTCCGGGGTTCAAGCGCAACCTGTTGCTGCGTGAGTTCATCCCGTCCGAAGGCTGCTCGGTCAGCACCATGAGCCGTGCAGCTCTGGATTTCATGGTGTTCGGCGAAGCGTACTTCCTGCGTCACCGCAACGCCTTCGGCCAAGTCCTGGAGATGCAGCACCTGCCGGCGATCAACATGCGGATCAAGGTCGATGGTGGGTTTGTGATGCTGCTGAAGGATGGCAAAGAAGAGGAGTTCCACCAGGACGAGGTCGAGCACGTCCTGAACTACGACGTGGAACAAAACATCTATGGAGTGCCTGAGTACTTGGGCGGCCTGCAGGCGCTGTTGTTGAACGAGGCAGCCACCCTCTTCCGCCGGCGCTATTACAGCAACGGCGCACACGCGGGCTACATCTTCTACACCAACGATCCGAACCTGTCCGAGGACGACGAAGAGTCGCTGCGCGACCAAATCAGCGCGAGCAAGGGCGTGGGCAACTTCCGCTCGATGTTCGTGAACATCCCGGGCGGCGCCGAGAAGGCCATTCAAATCATCCCGGTGGGTGACTTCCAGGCGAAGGACGAGCTGGAGAAGGTCAAGAACATCACCCGTAACGATGTGATCGCCGCTTGGCGAATGAACCCGGCACTGGCGGGGATCATCCCGGAAAACAGCGCCGGCTTTGGCGATATTGAAAAGATCGATCGGGTGTATACCAGCAACGAGATCCGGCCGATCTGCCAGCTATTCAATCAGCTCAACGATACGTTGCGGGAGGATCGACGGATTGCCTGGAGAGAGGCGCCGGAACCTACTTCAACTACTTGATGCGGGACGGTTTTAGAGAATGTGCCACTACAGATGTGGCACAATAATGTGCATACGTACACCTTGGGGAAGGGATGCAATGCGGATAATTTGTAGGGATTGTGGCGGGAAAGCTCGGATCGGATCACGTGAGAACATGTCGGTTGAGTACGCCAAGTTGTATTGCCAGTGCCTCGATCCGCGTTGCGGCCATTCCTTTGTGATGAGCCTCAGCTATTCACACCCTTTGCGTCCATCGGCGGCGTCGGTCGACCAGTTGATTTTCGACCGACTACGTGAGCTCCCTGTGTCCAAACAGCGGCAGCTATTCGATCAACTAAGTTCTTTGCCCGCTTGATTGAATACCATCCCTAAATCTCTGGAACATTCCAGCAACCGACCATGACTCCACATCATGGTCGCTACAACTCCGCCGCTTTCCTCTTCATCCAAAGGCTTTGCGCCCACCGCAACACTTAGCGAAATTATAACTTTTGCTACCTCTTCTATGATGTCTCGGGTGGATGTAATAGTACGCTCGTCCATTTTTATGGCTCCATGCAGGGCGGGTCAGATGCGGCGCACTTTACGTATCTGAAAATTAGATTGTCAAATAATATTTTTTGGTTGTGTTGACTTGTGTTGACTCAATTTGCAAGTTGCCAATAAAACCAACCTACATCGTTCGACTGTGCCTGGGAAGCCAGCGCTGATTGGGTTTGGTGCGGGCTTTTTCGGAATGGCATGGTGCAATATCATCGTACGTAGTCACGAAACACCGGACAAATGTACAAATGACCAAATGTACAAGTAACGAAATAACGAATTAACGATCTGCATGAAATTATAGTTTCGTGCATGCGTACTTACATATGTATGTAAGGCGTTAAAACGCATTGACGTAAATGCGTTTAAACGCAATAGCGCTGGTGTGGTGGGCTTTCGGCGCAGGCGTTGATTGGGAAAAGCACTGAGGATGAACTTTTTCCGTTCGATATATCGATGCATGAACTACCAATTTCATGCACTGTGGATGATTGACTATCAAGCTTGTAATGCGGTTGTGGAGTATAAAATTCAACCGTAAAAAAGGGCGCCGAAGCGCCCTGGTGAAGCTGAAACACTGTGCGAATTTTAGCCGCTAAAGTGTGTCGGATTATTGCGGTTGAGGCGTGAGCGTGATAACTCCGTAACGGCGGTGACCTTGACGGTCTTCGAAGGCTGCGACAACAAATCCTGCCGGCAATGGAATGTGCGCAATGCCATTCCCTGTGTCGTGGTGGAGGAGGGCAGTGGCTTCGACCAGGTGAAAGTCGGAAGGCAGCTCCAGCTGTTTGCGGGCGTGGTCGTACTGTGCCTCACTGATGGCGATGAACTGTCCGTCGATCAGCATGGGGACGCCTCCTTTGATTCCAACGTATCAATGCGTTTGAGCAACTGGGCAATGAGTTCGCTTTGCCTTTTCTGGAGTTGTTCCAAGATGAGGGTTCGCTGCAGGCGGTTGATGATTTCCCCGTTCATGCTGCGGTGATTGAGTCGGGCGACGGCCGCGATCTCAGGGCGCAGGCCCTCCGGCAGGCGCACCACAAATTTGTCATGCTCACGTGAATCGCTCACAGGGCCACCTCTACCAAAGCAACGTCATCAAAACTGGGCTGCTCAACATCAGCTGCGATGACTCGGATGCCACACCAGCCGTATGCACTGCCTGCAATCGTGCCTCCCCATCCTTCCTCATCGTGAAAGCTCGAGCTGACGTAGTCCCCGGTCGACGTGTCGGAGAAGCTGGCACCGCCATCCAGAAACGTGTTGATGAGTGAAGTGCCGGCGAGCCGAATCACGGCTCTCACGACATTGCCATTTTCTTGGTCCAGGCGGTCGTCGTGATCCATCCAAAACTCATTGATCATCGTGGCGCGTTCTTCGGTCAGGATGCTGTGATCCACTTCGAGCGTCACCTCGAAGTCCTTCCAGGTGTCTTTGACGATGTAGCGCTTGATAGCGTTTTCCGTTGCTGTCGAATCGCTCATGCGAAATCTCCTACGACAAGGGGTTTTGCGAGTAGCCGTGCGACCACTGCGGCGTCACGCTCTGACAGATCGCCCAAGGTCTGGGCCATGTCGGCCAGGCTTTCGAGTCGAAGGCGGGCGTCCGGTGTTTTGTGGACCAGGTAGCCGATGAGCGCGGCGCCGATTACGGCGGTGGCCAACAATGGGCGTGGCGGCTTAAAGGTGCTGCTGCCTTGCTCTGCCGGTGTGATAGCCTTGCAATTGCTGCTGCTTGGGTGCTGTGCTTGCATGGTGTTGCTCCTCTTGTGGTGGTTGGTGTCGGGGAGCTGCGAACTCCTCGACACCGTCTCTATCAGGCTTGCCGCAACTGGCTTGCCGTGAATACCGGGCGCTGCTCACAGCGCACTTCAAACAATCCCAAGTCGTGACCGTCCACCTCCTGCAGGTGAATGACGGTGACGAACGTTGGTGTTTCCTCTGGGTGATCCCGCCAGTGAGCGGCGGCGGCCAATTCGGCCAACTGTTCAGCGGTGCACATATCCACGTAGCTCGTAGGCAAAGGAAGATGGCCGGGCAACGTGTTTGCGCAGTAACGAATATTCATGGCCCACCCCCTTACGCTTGTTGCACCAGGTGGATAACCAGGTATTCCGGCAACCCGGAATTGATGTCGCGTGCGCGCAGGTCGTGCACCGCTTTGATCTGAGCCCTGGTGCAGTCGTCAGCCAGAAAATGCTTGGCACCGGCCATGGCACGGCTGGCGATCTGGTTCAGAAAGAACGGAGTGGTGCAGCTCGCACCGACGATGATTGGGGCGTCGATACCTTGACTGGCCAGCTCGGTTTGAATTGCCTGCAGCTTGGTGGTTTTGCCTGTGCCTGCATGGCCGGTGATGACTTGTAGTTGCACGGTGCTGCTCCTTTTTATTAGGCCTTGATGGCTTGTTTCTGGGTGTTGAGCCGAGTCAGAAGAGAAAAACGTGCGCAGGGCTGTCGAAGGTCCGGAACATCCGGAACATTTCAACAGCGATCTGCTGGAGCCCTTGATTTACGCGGCCTGTAGCCCTGTAAAAATGTTCCGGTACTACCGGAACATTCCGGAACACGTTTTTTTGCAAAATCGCTGTAGCCCTTGTGGCGTAAGGGCTGCAGCCTTGTTCCGGTAAAAGTGCTGGCCGGAACATTGCCGGAACATGCCGGAACAAATTTGTTCCGGTGCGTTCCGGTTTGTTCCAGTGGCGCCGGAACAGATTTATGTATGTAACTAACTGAATTAATTGAATATATTTCTTATAAAATTGAATGTTCCGGATGTTCCGGACCGTTTCTGCTTTTGCGCAAGCCATGCCATTTACACCGTCCAGTGCCCCCCACACACTGCTTGCCATACGTTTCATCAGGCATTCCCCCGCTTACTGAACAGCCAGCACCAGATAGAACGCTTCTCCAGATGCGACCGAACTTTGCGGATCTCTATGAAGGGATGCGTAGCGCTTTGAGGTAAGGCGCGCCGAAGCATGGCTTCGGAAATGACCTCCTGGCCCGCTTGGCGACATGCCTGCTGGAAGTGCTGGATGTTGATGGCGATCACCTGCCGGTCGTTGCTGTGGTTCAGGGTTTCGCGGATCTCTTCCCGAGTTCCGTCTGCGTCTGTGATCGTCACCACGTCTTCGTTTAGGTAGTGGTAGATCTGCCAAAACTGGGCAGCAGTTGGATGTTCCGATCGGCAACGCTGTTGCCTGGCGAGGGCACGTGCCTCCAGGTGACTGGCGAGACTTTCTGTGTCCCTGTCGGTCCAGCTGGGGAACAGCGCCTGAGTCGCGTAGGCGGCAGCAAGAACCTGGGCATGGCACAGGACTATCCGCGCCTCGGTTAGGGCGCTGATCGACTGCAGGCGTTGCTCGTAGCGCGGGAATGCCTCGAAGTAACGTTCAAGCCACTGCTTTTCAAAAGACAAGACACGGCGCAGAAAACCGCCCAGCTCCTTGGCTTTCATCGTTTTAAGCCGGTCAGCCATAGGCTTGAGTGCCAGCGAGTGATGGTCCTTGGTGCAGTGCATGTGCACGATGCGCGAAAGGATCGCCTCGGAGCCGTCCACACTCTCGTTCTGAGAGATGGCCAAAGCGCCGCGCCAGATGCTGATGCGTGTTTCGTTGCCGCTGGTCTTCGCACCGGTTACCCGCAACGGGGCGTGATAGTCGAACATCGGCTTAACTTCGTCCCACGCGAATTGCACCGTGACGGTCCGGCCTTGAGCGTCGTTGTAAGTCCGGTCGGATTCGATCAGCACAACAGGCAAGTTGCTGACCTCGGAAAAGGCGCGGGACAGACCCACTGCACTGGCACCCGTTCCGCTGGGCTTGATGCCCTCCATGTTGTCGCGGCCGATCAAGCGCCACAGGAAACGCAGCAATGTGGACTTGCCTGCACCTGGCTCGCCGGTCAGCTCCAAAAACGGAAATGATGCTTGTTGGGTGCCGATCTGCTGAACGAACAGCGAGGCTGTCCACCAGGACAGCGCGGCCAGGCCATTTAAGCTATGGACTGCCAAGAAGTCGGGGAACCACTCAGGATCGAAGTCGGCTCCACGTTCGAACCTGGTGTTTACCAGGGCGGTTTTCACGCCTGCACCTTTGACCTCGATGAAACCGTGGCTATTTACCTGCAGTTCTCTACCCCCGTGAAAGCCGAACTGGGGATAGCAGTAGGTGCCGGAGTCCTCGTCATAGCCAATAAATGGGAGGCTGCGCACGGTACGTACCGGGCGTTTTTCATCGTTCAGCCATTTGGCTTTGAGCATGGCGAGCTCACGGGCGCCGCCCTCAAAGTTTCCACCTGGTGTGAAGTCGAGCATTGCCCGGACAAATCCGCGGGGTTCTGCGATGGCGCTCGACGGCAGCGGGGCCTGGACGCTGCGGGTCCGATCGGGAAACTGAAAGTCGAAGTAGTAGCGTTGCTCGCCGGTGATGATGTCCTTTTCCAGATAGTCCAGGCTGGGAATACAGTTTGAGATCTGCGCGATCTTTATATGACGAGCGAAGATCTCGCGGTTGCCCTCTACTTTGTCTTCGCCCAGGTCTTTGCTCAATTCGCCCTGGTTGACGCGGGCCGAATAGAGCTGGTGTCGAAACTCCAACAGGTAGAAACCGGCCGGGCGCCGCAGGTACAGCAAGTAAGCGAGTTTGTTGGTGTTTTCAGCGCTGAACAGTTGGCCCCGATAACAAGCGTCCTCCATAAACTTGTCGTTCAGTTCACCATCCCGGTAGACGTCGTCCCAATCGCGTTCGCCAGCGAGCGCTACCCAACCGATCTCGCTCATGCCTCGCAGCATTTTGAGGTACTTGGGGATGTATTTGTGGCCGGCTTTGTCGTCATCAAGGCCGATGACCCATGTCACCAGTTTGCCTTTGTGTGCCTCGACGATCTCCCATGGAAAGTTCACGCAGCTGATTGATGCGATAGCCTTGTACCCAGCCAAGTGAAGTGCGATGGCGTGGAAAATTCCCTCCACAACGTAGACCCGATCGCTCTTCTCGATGGTCTGACCAGGTGGCATCCAACCGTTGTTCTGGTAGCTCATCTCGAACTTAATGCCGGCTTTATCGCCCTTGTTGGCGGCAACCATGCGTTCGTCGATGATCCGTTCCCAGTAGCCGTTGCACAGCGGAAAACGCACGGTATCGGCCCACTCGCCTGACTTCATTTTTCGTCGAGCTTGTGAATACCAGCCAGCCAGCATGCCGATATCGAAACCGCGGTTGCGCTGCAGGTAGGCGTCGGCCGTGGCGTTAGGGTTGGTTTCTGTCGCTGGGAAACGCTCGCTCAGGTTTTCGAACAGGTAGCTGTAACGCTCCCGGGTTTTCTGTTCGAACTGGCATTCGTTGTCGCGGTTGCATTTCAGCTGATAGGGCTTGTCACGGCTGATGAACAGCTTTTCCTTACCGCAGTTCGGGCAGGTGCCCTTCTGCAGGTACTTGTCGCCAATGTCCTTAAAGTCCAGTTCCCTGTCGCCCTCCAGAGCCTCGATCACGTCGCGCCGATAAATCTCGTCGAACTGGTCCTGGGTGATGCGTGTTCTTGCGTTCATCACCGCCCCTTAGCGCTTGGAGGCGGTTTGTTTGGCGGACACACGTTCTGCTTGTTCCGCAGCCTCGATGGCCAACGCAAGCATGTTCACTAGTACCGCTTCTTTAGACCCTTCGCTCTTTTCACGAATGAGGATTCGCCCGCGCTCAATTTCATTGCGAATGGCCCGCTCTGATTGCCCAGAGCGCCGCGAAAGCTCCCGAACTGTGGTGTACGGCGTGTCGATAGTGATCTGCATTTGATAAGCTCCGTGGGTATATATGCAGCAGATGTGTGTCTGCATACACAGAATATGTATGTACCTACACAAAATCAAGAGGCCGTAATGGATTTAGGAAGCAAGCTCAAGGAAGTGCGTCTGACAGAGCGTCTAACTCAGACGGAGATATGCGAGATTACAGGCGTCAAAATGGAAACCTGGAAGGGGTACGAATACGGCCGTAGCAAGTCTGTTAGCTCGGTCGAGCTACTCAAAGTCACCATGCATCCGCGCTTCAAGAAATACGCACTTTGGTTGGTCACTGATGAAGTGGCGCCTGAGGTTGGGCAGATCAGTCCGGTGATCGGTCAATGACGGTTGGCGAAAAGCTGAAGTTGATCCGGATGCATCAACACCTGACTCAGGCTGACATCTGTGAGCAAACCGGCATAAAGCTCGAAACATGGAAAGGGTACGAGTACGGCCGGCGAGAATCCGTCAGCTCAAACGAATTGCTCAAGATCACTGGGCACTCCCGCTTCACCCAATACACGATGTGGCTGATGACTGGCCAGACGATCCCGGAGGCTGGGCAGATCAGCCCCGTGTGAAGCCGTGCCGATAAAAAAACTACCAGATGGCCGTTACGAGGTGGACTGCCGCCCCGATGGTAGCTACGGCTATCGGACCCGGCGGATCTTCCGTACCAAAAACGAAGCACTGCATTACCAGAACAAGGTGATGGGTGAGGGCGCCTCGGGTGGCATCGCGAAGCCAGCCAAACACGACTCCAGAACCATGCTTGACCTGGTTAATCGCTGGTACACCGTCCATGGCCAAAATCTCAAAACCGGCTCTCAGCGGTTGTCATTGCTGATCAGCATGGTCAATCGTATGGGTAACCCCAAGGCACACAAGTTCACCTCTGCCCACTTTGCCCAATACCGAGCCGAGCGAGCCGAAGGCAAGCACTCCAGGGCGAAACCTGGCGCTGGCTATACCAAGCCTGACGAAGACCCGAAACCAATCAGCGCGAATATGCTCAATCACGAGCTGGCCTATCTGACGGCTGTATTCAATGAACTGGCGCGACTAGGCGAGTGGGAAAGCGACAATCCGCTTGGCAAGGTTCGCAAGCTGAAATTCGATGAAACCGAAATGGTTTACTTGCTGAGCGAGCAGATTGAAGCGCTGCTGGGTGATCTGGCCAAGCGTGACTCACATGCTGGCTTGATCGCTGAGGTGTGTCTGGCCACCGGCGCCAGATGGGGCGAAGCGGAGAAGCTTCAACTGCGCCAGGTGCGCCATAAGATGATCCATTACAGCCGCACGAAATCCAGTAAGAATCGATCGGTGCCTATCTCTCAGCGCCTCGAGGATCGACTCAAGGCGGCGTTGCCGTTCAGGCCCTGCTACATCACTTTCGGCCGTGCTGTTGAAACGATTGGCCTAGAGCTGCCTGAGGGACAAATGACGCACGTCCTGCGGCATACCTTCGCCAGTCACTACATGATGAATGGCGGAGACATCCTGACACTTCAGCGGGTGTTGGGGCATGCGACCTTGGCCATGACTCAGAAGTACGCGCACTTCAGTCCAGGGCATATGGCTGAGGTCGTGTCGTTGAATCCGTTGGCGAGCATTTTCGAGAAGAAAATGGATGGTGAAGAGCCCGAGGAAACAGCCGTCCAAAAGTGAATTGGACGGTTTTTGGACTAAACCCATTTTTTGAAATGGATCACTCCGAAATTTTCAAGGGCTAGAAACGGTGAAAGCCGCGCAGTGCGCGGCTTTCAAAGTGGTGGGCCCACACGGACTTGAACCGTGGACCAAAGGATTATGAGTCCTCTGCTCTGACCAACTGAGCTATAGGCCCTTAACAGGTCGCGGATTATAACGATGGTTTCTTCTGTGTGCTATCCGAAAAATCCTCAATGCTCATACGAAGGAAGGTAGCGACAAAAAGCTCCGGCGGCAGTGGCAAGCTGACGATGTAGCCTTGCATCTGTTCGCAGCCCTCAGCTGCCAGGAAGGCTTGCTGCGCGGGGTTCTCCACGCCTTCGGCGATGATGGTGAATTGCATGCTGTGGCCCAGGGCGATGATAGCGCGCACGATGGCGGCGTCGTGGGGGTCGTCCGGCAGGCCGCGGACGAAGGATTGGTCGATCTTCAGGAAATCCAGCGGTAGCCGTTTGAGGTAGCTGAGGGACGAGTAGCCAGTGCCGAAGTCATCAATTGCCAGCTGCACGCCCAGTTGTTTGAGTTGGTGTAGCACCTCAAGTGCTTCTTCGGCCTGGCTCATGATGAAATTTTCAGTGATCTCCAGTTGCAGGTGACCTGGGTCGAGGTGGTAGTCGCGCAACAGTTGTTCTATTCGACTCAGCAAGCCGGGATGGCGTAGCTGCGCACCGGCGAGGTTGACCGACAGCGGGCCGAAATCTTCGTAGGTGCCCTGCCACGCGTACAGTTGTCGGCAGGCCTGTTCCAAGACCCAATCGCCAATTTGCAGGATCGTGCCGTTCTCTTCGGCCAGGGCAATAAAGTGTTCTGGCGGTACGTCGCCAAAGGTGGGGTGATGCCAGCGGATCAGGGCTTCGGCACCGATCAGTTCTTGTGTTACCAGGCTCAGTTTCGGCTGGTAATACAGGCTCAGCTCTTTACGTTCGATGGCTCGCCGCAGTTCATGCTCCAGTGCCACACGCTCGTTGGCCTGAGCCGTCAGGTCGCGGGTGTAGCTTTCGACCCGGTTACGTCCCTTGGCTTTGGATCGATACATCGCAGCGTCGGCATTCTTGACCAGGGTGGCGACATCCGTACCGTCCTGCGGGTAAAGGCTGGTGCCGATGCTGGCGCTGATGAAAAACTCGTGCTCGCCAGCCTGGAATGGCGGGGTGAAGCAGGTCAGTAACTTATTGGCCAATTGCTCGGCGTCATTGGCGTGTTGCAGGCCGGGTAGCAGGATGATGAATTCATCGCCGCCCAGGCGCGCTACGGTATCAATGTCTCGCAGTTGGTCCTTGAGGCGCACGGCAATGTCTTTGAGCAGCAGATCGCCGATTGGGTGGCCGAGGCTGTCGTTGATGTGTTTGAAGCGGTCCAGGTCGAGGAACAACACCGCGCCCTGTTTGCCGGTCTCTTGATGGCCGTTGAGGGCTGCCTGCAACCGGTTTTCAAATAGAGTGCGGTTGGGCAGCCCGGTCAGTGGATCGTGGTGCGCCTGATAATCGAGGCGCGCCTGGGCCAGTTTGAGGCTGGAGATGTCTGCAAACACCGCCACAAAGTGAGTGATCAATTGATCCCGGTTGCGCACAGCGCTGATGGTCAGCCAACTGGGGTACAGTTCGCCGTTCTTTCGACGGTTGGAAATCTCGCCCTGCCAATGACCTTGGGCCGTCAATTGGTGCCACATCGCGGCGTAAAACGCGCTGTCATGCAGGCCAGAGGCGAGGAGGCGGGGTGTTTGGCCGAGGGCTTCGGCTTCGCTGTAGCCAGTGATTTCGCTGAAGGCGCGGTTGACGGCGCTGATGTTCTGCCGGGTGTCGGTGATCAACACGCCTTCGGCGGTACTCTCGAATACCGTCGCGGCCTGTTGCAGTTTTTCCTGCATCAATTGACGTTCGGTGATGTCGCGGGCGATGGTCAGCATGCAGTCTTCCCCGGCGATCGGCAGCGGGCGACTGGACACTTCACACATCCGAATTTCACCGTCGCTACGTCGTATGTGGCAGATGAAATCACGCACAAAGCCATCTCGCTGCATCAGTTCCAGCATGTGTTTGCGTTCGTTGAGATCGACCCAGATGCCCAGTTCCAGGGTTGATTGGTCGAGAGAGGTGGCGCTGGTGTAACCGGTCAGGCGGCTGAAACCTTCGTTGACTTCAATCAGCAGGCCGTCGCGTTGGCGGCTCAGCAGCAAGCCGTCGGGCGAAGCATGGAAGGCTTTGGCGAACTTCTCTTCGGAGGTTTGCAGCAGTTGCTGGGTTTCCTTGAGTTGGGTGATATCGCGCACCACCACCACGATGGCTTCAATCGCGTCGAGCTGGAAGGGCTCCGCGGAGATAAGCCCGGTGAAGGCTTGGCCGTTACTGCGCAAAAACGGCATTTCAAGGTTGCGAATACTGGTTGTCTGGACGCGTTGCAACAACTCCGGACCGATGCCCGGGATGCCCCATATCTCCAGTTCCGTGCCGGTTCTGCCGATCACTTCCTCGGCGGTCAGGCCGATTTGATCTTCGAACGCTTTATTGACCTCCAGCAGACAGCCATCGGAAAGCCGCGCGATCACCAGGATGTCCGGGCATTGCTGGAAGACCGAGGCAAACTTCTGCTCGGACAGCTGCAGCGCCTCCTCGGTGCGCTTGGCCTCGCTGATATCAATCATCAAGCCGCGCAGCACCGGCTCATGGCCGTGTTCGATCAGGCTGACAATATCGCGTACCCACAAACAGCGGCCGTCGGCGGTGATCACTCGGTAATCAATGCTGTGGTCGCGGTTGGCGCGGGTTTCGCGACGGCAATAGGCTTCGGTGCGGATCAGGTCGGCGGGGTGAATGATGTTGCGCCAGAAGCCCGGAATCAGCCAATGGGCTCGTGGGTAACCCAGCAGGTCCTCGGCGTGGGGCGACACGTAACTGTAGGTGAAATCGGTGATGCTGGCTTCCCAGGCAATAGCGGACAAGCTTTCTACCAGGCCGCGATAGTGGTACTCGCTGCTGCGCAATTCTTGTTCAAGCGCGACGCGGCGGGAAATTTCCGAACTCAGCCGGCGATTGATCCGAATCACGACGGCCAATACGGCGATTAGCAGCAGCACGGCGGGCAGGCCGTACATCAGCAGGTCGCGCCAGAACGTGCGGTTATCCGTGAAGTTGCCTACCCAGTGCTGTTGGATGGCATTGGTTTCATCGGGGCTGAGGTCGGCCAGGACTTTATCCAGGATGCCCACCAGTATTTTGTCGTCCCGTGGCACTCCCATCGCCAATTGATAACGGTAAGGGGTATCGCCGCTGACGTATAGACCATCGAGTTTTAGTTCGCGTAGGCTCCAGACGCTGGACGCCAGGTCGCTGACCACGGTATCGACTTCGCCGGTCGCCAAGGCCTGCAGCGTGGAACTGACGTTGGGCATCGCGACCAGGTTGAGGTCAGGATGGTGGGTGCGCAGCAACTCGTGAGGGGCGTAGTTCTCCACCACGGCAACCTTCAATCCGTAAAGGTCCTTGAGATTACGCGGCCGTGCCCCGCCTTCGTGGGCAAGAATCACCATCGGGAAGTCGATGTAAGGCCGGGTGAAGGCCAGATAATTCTGGCGCTCCGGTGTCGACATGATGCTGGGGATAAGGTCGAGCTGATTGCTTCGAGCCATCTCCAATACGGCACCCCAGCTCGGCGGCTCAATTATCTTGACCCTGACGCCCAGGCGATCCTGGATCAAACGCACATAATCCGCCGACAAGCCTTGGTATCGACCATTTTCATCACGGTATTCGAAGGGTGGCCACGAGGGGTCCACTCCCAGTCTCAGCTCCTGATGGTCCGCCAGCCAGCCACGCTCATCATCAGTAAGAGTCAACGCGCCAGCCGTTGCGGTCCAGTTCAGCAGCGACAGCAGTATCACGGTCGGCAATCTGGGCATAACGGTCTCGTTATGGCACGGGGAATGTCTCGAGTGTAGACGGGCATTGCGGGGGCGGGGTGATGCGGGGCAGTAAATCTGTGGAAAGCGGTCGGTAGAAAGCAAAACCCCCGGCCTGGGCCGGGGGTTCTGGTATCACTCGTCGAGGAAGGAGCGCAGATGCTCGCTTCGCGTCGGGTGGCGCAATTTGCGCAGCGCCTTGGCTTCGATCTGACGGATCCGTTCACGGGTCACGTCAAACTGCTTACCGACTTCCTCAAGGGTGTGGTCGGTATTCATGTCGATGCCGAAACGCATGCGCAGTACCTTGGCTTCACGGGCAGTGAGGCCGGACAGTACGTCGCGAGTCGCTTCTTTAAGGCTCTCAACGGTAGCCACATCGATGGGCGACTGCATGGTCGAGTCTTCGATGAAGTCACCCAGATGGGAGTCTTCGTCATCACCAATCGGCGTTTCCATGGAGATCGGCTCTTTAGCGATCTTCAATACCTTACGGATTTTATCCTCAGGCATTTCCATGCGTTCGCCCAGCTCTTCCGGGGTCGGTTCGCGACCCATTTCCTGCAACATCTGCCGGGAAATACGGTTGAGCTTGTTGATGGTCTCGATCATGTGCACCGGAATACGGATGGTGCGGGCCTGGTCGGCGATCGAGCGAGTGATCGCCTGACGGATCCACCAGGTGGCATAAGTCGAGAACTTGTAGCCGCGACGGTATTCGAACTTGTCCACCGCCTTCATCAAGCCGATGTTGCCTTCCTGGATCAGATCAAGGAATTGCAGGCCACGGTTGGTGTACTTCTTGGCGATGGAGATCACCAGACGCAAGTTCGCTTCTACCATCTCTTTCTTCGCGCGGCGGGCTTTAGCCTCACCGATCGACATGCGACGGTTGATGTCCTTGATCTCGGCAATCGTCAGACCGGTTTCGGTCTCAAGTGCAGTCAGCTTCTGCTGGCAGCGGATGATATCCGGCTGCAGGCGACCAATGGCTTCAGCATACTTCGCCTTGCCTTTGGCCAGAGCGTCGCTCCAGCTTTCGTCAACTTCGTTGCCCGGGAACTGGCGCAGGAAGTCAGTACGCGGCATGCGAGCATCACGAACACAGAGCTGCATAATCGCACGCTCTTGTGCGCGCAGACGCTCAAGGGCGCTGCGAACGCGTTCAACCAGGCCTTCGAATTGCTTCGGAACCAGCTTGATTGGCATGAACAGCTCAGCCAGCGCCAGCAGCTCGGCAATTGCCAGCTTGTTGGAGCGACCGTGCTTTTTCAGGGCCTTGCGGGTGACTTCCATTTGATCGGAAACCGCACCGAAACGCTGGGCGGCGATGATCGGGTCTGGACCGCTTTCGACTTCTTCTTCGTCGTCGGTGCTGGCTTCAGCCTCGTCGTCTTCGGAGTCGTCGTCCGCTTTCGCGGCTTTCGCATCGACAGGCGGCGGTACTTCGGCAGCAGGCGGCGCAATACCGTCGTCCGGGTCGATATAACCGCTCAGGACGTCGGACAGGCGGCCACCTTCGGTGGTGACGCGAGTGTACTCGGAGAGAATGTGGTCAACCGTGCCAGGGAAGTGCGCGATTGCGCCCATCACTTCACGGATGCCCTCTTCGATACGCTTGGCGATTTCGATCTCGCCTTCGCGTGTCAGCAACTCGACGGTACCCATTTCACGCATATACATGCGCACAGGGTCAGTCGTGCGACCGATGTCGGTCTCCACCGCGGCCAACGCAGCAGCGGCTTCTTCAGCGGCTGCCTCGTCGGTATCGGCGTCGGCCAACATAAGGGCGTCCGCATCCGGAGCACTCTCGTGTACGGGGATCCCCATGTCATTAATCATGCGGATGATGTCTTCCACCTGCTCAGGATCTGAAATATCCTCAGGCAGGTGGTCGTTGACCTCTGCGTAAGTCAGATACTTCTGCTCACGACCAAGGGTGATCAACTCTTTGATACGAGACTGCTGTTGCGCTTTTCCGGACATAACACCCTATCCACTGAAGGTCTTGGCGGGCAAAAAACAAGCCGAGGATTATACCCGAGCTATGACCTCACACGCCAGCTGAGGTCGGGTTTGATGCGGAAACATTCTGTTTTAAGAGGTCGCGCATCTGTTTTGCTATCTGAATTTGCTCTTCAGCCGATAATCCTGGCTGTCTTGCTCTTTTGATGAGTTCATCGAGGGTTTGCGTATGCTGACCCGCAGATAACCTAGTAATGGTGTCTAAAAACTGTTGTTCAAGGTTATCGCCGTCAATTAGCCACTCCTTTTCCGCAAGTGCTTTCAACAAGCGCCCTTGTTCTGTGCCGTGCCAGCGTGCCATCAGCTGAATTGAGTTTAGCTTAGGATTTTTCTGCACGGCTTCGATCAGCGCGATCAGCACCTGAGCGTAGGTATTGCTCGCATTGGCAAAATGGTCGGCACTTTCGACCTTGCCCGCCAGTTGCGGGTGGTGAATGAGCGTGCGCAGGGCGATCAGCGTGGGCGCTTCTACGGCAACTGGCGTGCGTGGGGCGTAGGCCTCATCGCGATCGCCACGCTTGCCGTTCTTGCTCCACGGTTTCTTGTCCCATTTCTTGCCGCCGGCACCGGGCTTCTTCGGCGTCCATTCCTGCTGGGGCGCGTAGGCCTCCTGCGGCTGGAAGTCGGCATAGTCCGGCATGGCGTCGTAATCCATGCCCGGGTCGTAGGCGGGCGGAGCATCCTGCGGTGCGCTGTGCACCAGCTGACTGACGGCTTCGCCGCTTAGCCCGGTAATTTCCAGCAGGCGTTGGCGCATCAGGGTGCGCAGGTTGGCGCCAGGCACCTTGTCGATCAGCGGCGCTGCGAGGGTGGCCATATGGGCCTTGCCTTCAAGGGAGCGCGGATCGGCTTCCTCAGTCAGTTGCTGGAAAAAATAATCGGCCAGCGGCTGCGCATGTTGGTTGATGCGTGCGCGGAATGCGTCAGTGCCTTCGGAGCGCACCAGGGTGTCCGGGTCCTCTCCCTCGGGCAAGAACAGGAAGCGCGCGCGGCGCCCATCCTGCAGGCTCGACAGCGTGGCTTCGAGTGCGCGCCAAGCGGCGTTGCGGCCAGCCTGGTCGCCGTCGAAGCAGAACAGCACGCTGGGCACGACGCGAAACAGGCGCTTCAGATGTTCTTCGCTGGTGGCGGTGCCAAGGGTGGCGACGGCGTTGCGCAAGCCTTGCTGGGCCAGGGCGATCACGTCCATATAGCCTTCAACCACGATGATTTCATCGAGGTTGCGATTGTTCTTGCGCGCTTCGAACAGGCCGTAGAGTTCCTGGCCTTTGTGGAATACCGGGGTTTCCGGGGAGTTCAGGTACTTGGGTTTGTCGTCGCCCAGTACGCGGCCACCGAAGGCGATGATACGGCCGCGGCTGTCACGGATAGGGAACATCACGCGGTCGCGGAAGCGGTCGTAGCGCTTGCCGGTCTCGGCGTTTTCCACCAGGAGGCCTGCGTCAATCATCGCTTTTTGCTGCAGAGTGTCGCTGCTCAAATGTTTGTACAGGTTGTCCCAGCCGGGTGGCGCGAAGCCGAGACCAAAGTCGCGAGCGATTTCACCGGTAAGGCCGCGGCCCTTGAGGTAATCGACGGCCGCCTTGCGCTGAGGATGGCTCTTCAGTGCCTGCCGGTAAAAGTCGGCGGCGGCAGTGAGCAGCGGGTATAGCGGCGAATCGGTGGGTTGCCGTGGTTTGTGCGGGCGGCCACTTTCTTCGCGGGGGACTTCCATGCCGGCGGCTTTCGCCAGGTCCTCGATTGCCTGGGGGAAGTCCAGGTTGTCGTGGTCCATCAAGAAGCCGAGGGCGTTACCGCCTGCGCCGCAGCCAAAGCAGTAATAGAACTGCTTGTCTGGGCTGACGCTGAACGACGGGGTTTTTTCTTTGTGGAACGGGCAGCAGGCGGTGTAATTCTTGCCGGCTTTCTTCAATTGCACGCGCGAGCTGACAACATCGACGATGTCGGTGCGGTTCAGAAGGTCGTCAATAAAGCTCTGGGGAATTAGCCCGGCCATGGCGTTCTCGTCATCACTGCGTGTAAATGAGGGCCCGTGAAGTGCTCAAGCGCTTGGGTCGAGTGGCTCGACCATCAATCGTCTGCTTGGGCTGTATGGAAGTGTATCTGCCGAACATTCACTGACGTTAATTTCTATCAGTCTTCGGCGAAGAAATGTTGCCCCTGGCTCCGGTCTTGGCCGCTGGCGGCCTCGGAAGCTCATCGATGGGCACAGCCGACCGTTGATCGCCTGTTTACAGAATAAGTGTGCTCGTCAGTAGCCTTGTTAGGCTCGTCAGAAGAGACGTGCACCGCTGGCAAAAGAGCCAGTCCTGACGTGTGAAGCAGTTGTCTCAGTCGCATGTGCGGCTTCGACGATGAAGCATCAAGCGATATCTGCAAATGTCAATAGCCCGGCTGAAGGGCCGGGCTTGGCAGAAGCTTGCTACGAACGTCTGTGTATTAGTACAGACGAACGGCGCGGCGCTGTTCGCGCTGAACTTTCTTGGCGTGACGCTTAACAGCGGCTGCTGCTTTACGCTTACGCTCAGAAGTTGGCTTCTCATAAAATTCGCGGCTACGAACTTCAGCCAGAACACCGGCTTTTTCGCAGGAGCGCTTGAAACGACGCAGAGCTACGTCGAAGGGTTCGTTCTCTTTAACTTTGACGGCTGGCATCCAGAGCTACCTTCTTTCATTACCGGGATCAACGTTCTCGTCGCAAAAAATTCGCGGCTGAGGTCGTCGGTTTTTAAGGGTTGCGGATGTTAACCCCTCATTGCCCGGAATGCAAAGCCTCTGATCGAAAACCGCTAGTCGGGAGGGGGAGTGGCGACTATTATGCGCGCCTTCGAATTCAGCCTCTACAAGGCGCAAACCCATGCTAGTACTGGGACTTGAAACCTCCTGCGACGAAACCGGTGTCGCACTTTACGACAGTGAACGCGGGCTTTTGGCCGATGCACTGTTCAGTCAGATCGACCTGCACCGCGCTTATGGCGGCGTGGTGCCGGAGCTGGCCAGCCGTGATCACGTCAAGCGCATGCTGCCCTTGATTCGCCAGGTGCTGGACGAGGCCGGTTGTGTGCCGACCGAGATCGACGCGATTGCCTACACGGCGGGCCCTGGATTGGTCGGAGCCCTTCTGGTTGGGGCCTCTTGCGCACAGGCGCTGGCTTTCGCCTGGGGTATTCCAGCCCTGGGTGTGCACCATATGGAAGGCCATTTACTGGCGCCGATGCTGGAAGAAAACCCGCCGCAGTTCCCGTTCGTCGCTTTGTTGGTTTCGGGGGGGCATACGCAGCTGGTTCAGGTTGACGGAATCGGTCAATACACGCTTTTGGGCGAGTCGCTGGACGACGCCGCCGGCGAGGCTTTCGACAAGACTGCGAAGATGATGGGCCTCAATTACCCCGGCGGACCGGAAATCGCCCGTCTCGCCGAAAAGGGCGTTGCTGGTCGCTACACATTCCCGCGTCCGATGTGCGATCGCCCCGGTTTGATGTTCAGCTTCAGCGGGTTGAAAACCTCCGCACTGAATACCTGGCAGCACAGCGTCAGCGCCGGGGACGACAGTGATCAAGCCCGTTGCGACATCGCTCTGGCGTTCCAGCAGGCCGTGGTGGAGACTTTGACCATCAAGTGCAAGCGTGCTCTGAAACAGGCTGGCATGAAGCGTCTGGTGATCGCTGGCGGCGTCAGCGCCAACAAGGCGCTGCGCAGTTCATTGGAAAAAATGCTCGGTGATATGAAGGGGGATGTGTTCTACGCCCGCCCTGAGTTTTGCACCGACAATGGCGCCATGATCGCCTATGCCGGTTGCCAGCGTCTGCTGGCGGGGCAGCACGAAAGCCTGGCGATCAGCGTGCAGGCACGTTGGCCGATGGAGCAGCTGCCGCCGTTGTAGGCCGTTATTTGGGCGCGACGTGAGCCAGGCTCATCTGGGGGATTTAAAAATGCCGTTCGCGCCCGGCAAACAGGTCGCGTAAATTGCCCCGATGGCGCCAGACGATCAGCAATGTCAGCACGCTCATCGGCAGCAGCGCCGCCGGTTCCTGCCAGGCCAGCAATGGCAGGGTGAGCGGCGTGGCGATCAGCGCCGCCAGTGAGCTGGTGCGGGTCAGGTAGAACGTCAGCAGCCAGGCAAGCACGGCCAGTAGTGCCGCCGGTGGGTAGATCCCCAGCAGCATACCGGCCGCCGTGGCGACACCTTTGCCGCCGCGAAATCGGAAGTACAGTGGAAACAGATGGCCCAGGACGGCGCACACGCCCACCCAGGCCTGCTGTTGCAGGGTAAGGCCGGCGGTGCTGGCGATCAGCACGGGCAGCAAGCCCTTGCACAGATCGCCCAGCAGCGTCAGCACGGCGAGCTTCTTGCCGGCCAGGCGCAACATGTTGGTGGCGCCAGCATTGCCGGAACCACTCATTCGCGGGTCGGGGTTTCCCGTCAGGCGGCTGAGCAAAATGGCGAAGGACAGCGAGCCGAGCAGGTAGGCGAGAGTCGCCAGTAACCAAAACATGCTAACTATTCCGGGCGAGGACGCCCTGATTCTAACGGGGCAACGCGCCCTTGTCGTGCTGCGGAGAAGAGCTTGGACAGAGTGTTTATCGAAGGCCTGGAAGTCGACACCGTGATCGGGGCCTACGACTGGGAGCGCGGGATCCGCCAATGCCTGCGTCTGGACCTGAGCTTTGCGTGGGATAACCGCCCGGCCGCCGCAGGTGACGACCTGACCTTGGCGCTGGATTACGCCAGCGTTTCGGCGCGTATCCAGGCGTTTGCCGAACAGTCCCAGTACCAACTGGTGGAAACCTTTGCTGAGCGCTTGGCCCAAGTGTTGATGAGTGAGTTCCAGATTCCCTGGCTGCACCTCAAGCTGACCAAGCCCGGCGCAGTACCGGCCGCCAAAGGTGTGGGCGTGGAGATTGAGCGCGGATGTCGCTAACTCAGGTTTACCTTGGCCTCGGTAGCAATATCGAGCGCGAGCTCCATCTGTGCGCCGGGCTCGACGCGTTAGCGAGCTTTCTGACGGATATGCGCTGCTCGGCGGTGTTTGAAAGCCAGCCGGTGGGCATCAAAAGCGGGCCGTTCTTCAATCTGGTGGTGTCGGCCTATACCGACCTGTCGTTGACAGAATTGGACCGCCGTCTTAAGACCATCGAAGCTGAAAACGGCCGCTACGCGCCGGACCGCAAAGGCCTGCCATTGGACATCGATGTGCTGCTGTACGGCGAGTTGGTGGGGGATTTCGACGGTTTGATTCTGCCCCGTGCGGAAATCCTGAAAAACGCCTTTGTTTTGTGGCCACTGTCGTTGATGGCGCCGGACCGCGTGCATCCTGAGGTGGGTAAAACGATGGCTGATCTGTGGCGGGATGCGCAGATCGATCAGTTGCTGGCGCCTGTCGCCTTTGAGTGGCAGGGCCAGCACCTGACGCCGAATGCGCTTCTAATTCGATAGGGCGCGTTGTTCCTTGTAGGCCTGCAACGCCTTGAGCCGTTCGCGCTTCAAGGCTTCGCCCAGCTCAGGGCCTTTGAAACCCTTCTCCACCAATGGCGCCACCGCCACCTCGCGTGCTGTCTGCGCCGCACCGCGCAAATAATCTGCCTGTGGATAACTGCGTTGCTCGAAGCCCTTGCGGCCCCGGGCATCCATTTCACAGGCGACCACAAACTCCTCAAAGCGCTGCGGTCGGCGATATACGTCAAAACTTTGCAGTAACTCCAGCAGCGTCGAGGCTTTCAGCTCCAGCGCTCGATGGCCGTGGGTGTGATATTGACCCACCAGCAGCGCCAACTCCTGGCAATCCCTTGGCACTTTGAAACGTTCATTGACTGCCTTGATCAACTTCAAGCCCCGATGCTCATGGGCGATATGCTGTGGCAACTTATCCACAGGCGTTAGACCTTTGCCCAGGTCATGCAGCAGGCAGGCCCAGCGCACGGTCAGTGGCTGTTTGTGCAAGGCGGCCTGCTCCAGCACGCTCAAGGTATGCACGCCAGTGTCTATCTCGGGGTGGTGGGCCTCGGGTTGGGGGACGCCGAAGAGTGCATTCACTTCCGGCATCAAGGTTTTCAGTGCGTCGCAGTCGCGCAGGACCTGAATAAACACCTGAGGCTGATCTTCCATCAGCGCTCGGGAGATTTCCTTCCAGCTGCGCTCCGGCGTCAGGGCTTCCAATTCGCCTGACTCGCTGAGTTGACGCATCAGTTCCAGAGTCTGCGGTGCCACTGTAAAACCAAGATGTGCATAGCGAGCGGCAAAACGTGCGACGCGCAGAACTCGCAGGGGATCTTCGGCGAAAGCGGGGGAAACATGGCGCAGAACGCGGGCTTCGAGGTCACGCTGGCCGTTGTAGGGGTCGGTCAGGTTGCCGTCATCGTCTTCAGCCATTGCGTTGATGGTCAGGTCGCGACGGATCAGGTCTTCTTCCAGCGTGACCTCGGGGCTGGCGTGAAAGACAAAACCGCCATAGCCCCGGCCGCTCTTGCGTTCAGTGCGGGCCAAAGCATATTCGTCGCCGTTCTTCGGGTCCAGGAACACCGGGAAGTCAGCGCCTACCGGCTTGAAGCCCTTCGCCAGCATCTCCTCGGTGGTCGCGCCGACAACGACGCGGTCGATATCAGTGACCTTGATGCCCAGCAGGCGGTCACGCACGGCGCCGCCGACTTTGTAGATTTTCATGAAAAAGCCTCCATTAGCGGCACAGGATACCGCCTGTGCCTGACCAATGGAGGCTTTGCTGTTTCAGAGGTGAACGACGGCCATGTCCAGGCGACCATAGTCGTTATCGTTGTGATCACTGCGCGGTGGAACATGGTGAGTTTTCATCACCTGATCGCCTTGCAGTGTTTCCAGATGGATGTCGAAGCCCCACAACCGGTGTAAGTGCTTGAGTACTTCCTCGGTGGATTCGCCCAGGGGTTTGCGGTCATGTTGCTGGTGACGCAAGGTCAGCGAGCGGTCGCCGCGGACATCAATGCTGTAGATCTGTACGTTGGGCTCCCGGTTGCCCAGGTTGTACTGCGCGGCCAAGGTTTCACGGATGATGCGGTAGCCGGGCTCATCGTGGATGGCCGGGACCACCAAATCGTCCTTGAGATCGTCATCGAGGATGCTGAACAGCTTGAGGTCGCGGATCACCTGGGGTGACAGGTACTGCAGGATAAAACTCTCGTCCTTGAAGCTGCTCATGGCGAACTTGATGGTGGACAGCCAGTCGCTGCCGGCGATTTCCGGAAACCAGCGGCGGTCCTCTTCGGTCGGGTGTTCGCACATGCGCCGGATGTCGCGGTACATGGCAAAACCCAGAGCGTAAGGGTTGATGCCGCTGTAATACGGGCTGTCGAAGCCAGGCTGAAATACCACACTGGTGTGGGAGGTGAGGAACTCCATCATGAAGCCGTCGGTGACCAACCCCTCGTCGTACAGGTCGTTCATGAGCGTGTAGTGCCAGAACGTCGCCCAGCCTTCGTTCATCACTTGGGTTTGGCGCTGTGGATAAAAGTACTGGGCGATCTTGCGCACGATGCGCACGATTTCCCGTTGCCATGGTTCCAGCAGTGGGGCGTGTTTTTCCAGGAAATATAAGATGTTTTCCTGAGGTTCGGCGGGGAAGCGTGCATTGTCCTTGTCGCTGTTTTTGTCGGCGCGTTTAGGAATAGTGCGCCACAGGTCGTTGATTTGCTTCTGCAGGTGCTCTTCGCGCTCCTTCTGACGCAGGCGTTCTTCCTCCGCGGAAATCGGGTACGGGCGCTTGTAGCGGTCGACCCCGTAGTTCATCAGGGCATGACAAGAGTCGAGCAAGTCCTCCACTGCGTCGATCCCGTGGCGCTCCTCACACTGCATGATGTACTGCTTGGCGAACACCAGGTAATCGATGATCGAACTCGCATCGGTCCAGGTGCGGAACAGGTAGTTGCCTTTGAAAAAGCTGTTATGCCCATAGCAAGCGTGGGCCACCACCAATGCCTGCATGCAGATGGTGTTTTCTTCCATCAAGTAGGCGATGCATGGGTCGGAGTTAATCACAATCTCGTAGGCCAGCCCCATCTGGCCACGGGTGTAGGACTTCTCGGTGCTGAGGAAGTGTTTACCGTAGGACCAATGGTGATAACCCAGCGGCATACCGACAGACGCGTAGGCATCCATCATCTGCTCAGCGGTGATCACTTCGATCTGGTTGGGGTATGTGTCCAGGGCATAACCCGCCGCGATCCGACTGATTTCCTTGTCATAGGCCTGGATCAGCTCAAAGGTCCACTCGGAGCCGGTGGAAATGGGTTGGCGCTTAGTCTCTTTTTTGGCGGTCATGTCACTAACCTGCGCTGGAAGAGTTCACGGAAGACCGGATAGATATCGCCGGCCGAGACCAGTTGCTGCTGGGCGAACGTGTCGGAAAAAGCTTCGCCGATGCGCTCATATTCGAACCACAGGGCCTGGTGCTCACGGGGGGTAATTTCAACGTAAGTGTAGTACTGCACGAACGGCATGATCTGGTTGATCAGAATGTCGCGGCAGATGGGCGAATCATCATTCCAGTTGTCGCCGTCAGAGGCTTGAGCGGCGTAGATATTCCATTCGTTGGCCGGGTAGCGCTCGGCCATGATCTCCTGCATCAGCTTCAGGGCGCTGGACACGATGGTGCCGCCGGTTTCCCGCGAGTAGAAGAACTCTTCTTCGTCGACTTCCCGGGCGCTGGTGTGATGGCGGATGAACACTACGTCGATCTTGTCGTAGTTTCGCTTCAGGAACAGGTAGAGCAGGATGAAGAACCGTTTGGCGATGTCCTTGGTGGCCTGGGTCATGGAGCCGGAAACGTCCATCAGGCAAAACATCACCGCCTTGGAACTGGGGTTCGGTTGTTTGACGAGCAGGTTGTATTTCAAGTCGAAGGTGTCGAGGAACGGCACACGATGGATGCGCGCACTGAGTTTCTCGATTTCCGCCTCGATTTCCTGGATATCGCCGAAGTTATCCGGTTCTTCGCGCTTCAAGCGCGCCAACTCTTCCTTGGCCTCTTTCAATTTGGCGCGGCTGCTGCCCGACAGGGCGATACGCCGTGCATGGGCCGAGCGCAGGGTACGGATGATATTGATCCGTGACGGGTTGCCCTCGTTACTGATACCTGCCCGCACGGTCTTGAAGGTGTCGGTACCGGTCAGGTTTCGTTTGACGAGGTTGGGTAATTCCAAGTCCTCGAACATGAACTCGAGGAATTCCTCCTGGGTAATCTGGAACACAAACTCGTCCATGCCTTCGCCAGAATTGCCGGCTTTGCCTGGACCTTTGCCACCACCACCGCCTTGAGGTCGCTGGATATGTTCGCCGGTGGTGAACTCCTTGTTACCAGGGTGCACGACGGTCTGTTTGCCGCCGCGGCCATGGTGCAGGACCGGTTCGTCGATATCCCGTCCGGGAATGCTGATTTGCTCACCATGCTCCATGTCGGTAATGGAGCGGCGGCTGACGGCCTCTTCAACGGCCTTTTTGATGTGGTCACGGTAACGCCGCAGGAAACGCTGGCGGTTTACCGTGCTCTTGTTCTTGCCATTGAGGCGTCGGTCGATCACATAGCTCATGAGGAGCCCTCCGGGCAGCTTCACGTTACAAGCTTCAAGCGGCGAGCTGGAAGCTTAGAGACAAGCGGTCAACTGCCAGGCCCATGACCTGGCAGTGCACGCCTATCGCTGCCTTACTGCGATTTGCGAACCCGCAGATACCACTCGGAGAGCAGTCGTACCTGTTTGTCGGTGTAGCCACGCTCGACCATTCGTGTGACGAAGTCGTTGTGTTTTTGCTGGTCCTCCTTGCTGGCCTTGGCATTGAAGCTGATGACCGGTAGCAGATCCTCGGTGTTGGAGAACATTTTCTTCTCGATGACCACCCGCAGCTTCTCGTAGCTGAGCCAGGTAGGGTTCTTGCCGTTGTTGTTGGCACGGGCACGCAGTACGAAGTTGACGATCTCGTTGCGGAAATCCTTCGGATTGCTGATGCCAGCGGGTTTCTCGATCTTTTCCAACTCCTCGTTGAGGGCTACGCGGTTGAGGATCTCGCCGGTTTCCGGGTCGCGGTATTCCTGGTCCTGGATCCAGAAGTCCGCATACAGCACATAGCGGTCGAAAATGTTCTGGCCGTACTCGCTGTAGGACTCCAGGTAAGCGGTCTGGATTTCCTTGCCAATAAACTCGATGTAGCGTGGCGCGAGGTACTCCTTGAGGAAGCGCAGGTAGCGTTCACGGGTTTCCGCCTGGAACTGTTCCTGTTCGATCTGCTGCTCCAGCACATAGAGCAGGTGCACCGGGTTGGCGGCGATCTCGTGCGGGTCGAAGTTGAAGACTTTGGACAGGATCTTGAACGCAAAGCGCGTCGATAGGCCGTTCATGCCTTCATCCACGCCTGCCGTGTCGCGGTATTCCTGGATTGACTTGGCTTTAGGGTCGGTGTCCTTGAGGTTTTCACCGTCGTACACGCGCATCTTCGAGTAGATGTTCGAGTTCTCCGGCTCCTTGAGGCGCGACAGCACGGTGAACTGGGCGAGCATCTTCAGGGTGTCGGGTGCGCAATGGGCCTTCGCCAGGGAGCTGTTGAACAGTAGCTTGTCGTAGATCTTGATCTCATCGCTGACTCGCAGGCAGTAAGGCACCTTGACGATGTAGATCCGGTCGATGAAGGCTTCGTTGTTCTTGTTGTTACGGAAGGTGTGCCATTCCGATTCGTTGGAGTGGGCCAGCAGGATCCCGGTGAACGGAATCGCGCCCAAGCCTTCGGTGCTGTTGTAGTTACCTTCCTGGGTCGCGGTAAGCAGTGGGTGCAGCACTTTGATCGGTGCCTTGAACATTTCCACGAATTCCATCAGGCCTTGGTTGGCCCGGCACAGTGCGCCCGAGTAGCTGTAGGCGTCGGCATCGTTTTGCGGGAATTCTTCGAGTTTGCGGATATCGACCTTGCCCACCAGCGCCGAAATATCCTGGTTGTTCTCATCGCCCGGCTCGGTCTTGGCAACGCCGATCTGGTTGAGGATCGAGGGGTAGAGTTTCACCACGCGGAACTGGCTGATGTCACCGCCAAACTCGGCCAGGCGCTTGGTGGCCCAGGGCGACATGATGGTGTTGAGGTAGCGGCGTGGGATGCCGAAGTCTTCTTCGAGGATCGCGCCATCTTCCGTGGCGTTGAACAGGCCCAGTGGCGACTCGA
>PJQF01000174.1_pt1 | contig 34686 bp, 28 predicted proteins | sample 1503741 | NCBI WGS metagenome assembly PJQF01 (sample SAMN07775949, study PRJNA414020) | Biofilm metagenome, whole genome shotgun sequencing project. | isolation source: biomolecule (vanillin) treated reverse osmosis membrane biofilm | place: India: Nagpur | collected 2017-03-21 | reverse complement strand
GGGTGTCGTTGCCGCCACCGTCCCATACCGAGAACACCAGCTTGTCGGCATTGGATTTGGCGCTGTAGAAATCACGCCCGGTGTTGGAGTTGAAACCGTAGGTGGTGTCGCCGGCGCGGGTGCTGTAGTTGGCACCGTAGAGCTTCTGGATCGCGGCAATGTCGTCGATCAGCGGGCCCGAAGCATAAGCTTCGACGCCGCCTTTACTGAAGTTCTGGTTGGTGTTGCTCTCGCTCCAGTAACTCATGACGCTGTAGCCACGCGTGTCCTGTCCATAGGTCGCGTCGTTGTAGGTCGGGTTGCCATTCCCGGCGTTGTAGTCGCCAGGGTGAGCCAGGCCCAGGGTGTGGCCGATTTCGTGGGTCAGGGTCTGCCGGCCATAGTTGTTCAGGTCCGGCGTCTTGTTCGGCGTGTAGCTGTTGTTGGTCAGGTACCACGAAGTGCCGTCGTAGCCTGCGCCGGTGCCGGGCAGGTAAGCGAAGGCGGCTGCGCCGTCCTGGCCACCGCTGTAGTTGCCGAAGGTCATGTGTGCGTCACCGCCCGAGGCCTTTTCGGTAAAGGTCACGTTGGCAACATCCGACCAGGATTGCATGGCCAGCGCGGCCTGTGCTTTCTGCTGGGTGTTGAACTGGCTGAACCCGGAGATGCCATGTTTGTTCATGGTGGCCGAGGAAGCCGAGGTGAGGAAGGTGTAGGTCAGATCAATCTTGCCGTTGCCATCAAAATCCCGATACGCGGCGCCATCACGCAGCAGCTGGGTGGCTGCCTGGTCCACGGAATAGGACGGTTTGCCATTGACCGTGAGGTTGCCGCCACGGTCGTATAAATGGCTAAAGCTATCGATTTGCGAGTAAGCGGTGCTGGCTTGCGCGGCAGAAACAATAGCTTTGTCTTTTACTTTTGACATAAACGTACTTCCTTGTTTGCAAGTGCATCAGTCTTGGGTCGATAGGAACCTCGCGGGCGAGATCGTCCTATCACTCGCCTCTTTTGAAGGCGTATCGAAACTGACACAACTTGAAATCTTTCGTCTACAAATATTTCCGAACTGAAAATGTGACGTAGATTCAACTTAAAGAAGTCGCGCGTAGCATTTATTGGGCGGCATTGCTGTTGGCAGGCAAATCGCCAGCCACTGTTATTTAAATATTAAATAGACCGAGCGCCGCCCTAGTTGCGCGGCGCACTTGAAATATGGATCCAATATATTGTCACGGTGTCATTGGCGACATTAAAGAGCCATTACTTAGACTATTTAATTAACGCTGTCCCCTATTACCGGGACATGCCCCAACCCGACTTGCCTAATGCCGCCAATAACATCTCGCCCGCCAACCCGGGCACCTGGACGCCGTCATCGGTGGTCATGTCCTCGCCGGCCAGCATGGCGTTGATGATCGCCTCCTCCACCGCCTCGGCCGCAGCGCTGAACAACGGCGAAATATGGTCGTTATTGACCATGCGCAACACGGTGCTCAGCGGCAGGTCCTTGCGCCCGTAATCTGCCGGCGGCAAGGCGTGATTACCGGTGGCGAAGGCCAGGAACAGGTCGCCACTGGAATCCTCGGTGCCGCCGCCGGTACGGGCTATGCCGATGGCGGCGCGCTGCGCCAGGCGCTTGCATTGATGAGGCAGCAGCGGTGCGTCAGTGGCGATAATCACCACAATGGAGCCCATGCCCGGCGTGCCCCGTTCGGCGAACGGTGAAGCAATGCCCATCAACTGGCGGCCTACCGGGTAGCCATCCACCCGCAGCTCCTGGCGTTTGCCGTGGTTGGCCTGCACCAATACCCCCACGGTCCAGCCGCCCTGCGCTTCAGGCAAACGGCGGGACGCCGTACCGATGCCGCCCTTGAACTCGTGGCAGATCATGCCGGTGCCGCCACCCACTGCGCCCTCCTGCACCGGGCCACTCTCGGCAGTGTCCAGCGCCTGGCGCACGTGCTCGGGTTTGACGTGCTGGCCCCAGATATCGTTGAGCAGGCCATCGTAGGTTTCCATCACGACCGGCATGCACCAGTACACCGCCGGGTCCGCCAGGCGCTCGCGCTCCAGGGCGATCAGGGTGTCACGCACGATGCCGATGCTATGGGTGTTGGTGATGGCCATTGGCGTGGTCAACAACCCGGCCTCGCTGATCCACTCAAGGCCGGTGGCGTCACCGTTGCCGTTGAGCACGTGGTAGCCGGCAAAACACGGCTGGTGCCTGGCTTCGCCGGCGCGCGGCTGGATCACGGTGACCCCAGTGCGCACCTGCTTGCCGTCGATACGGGTGTTGAGCGTACTGTGGCCGACCCGGACGCCAGGAACATCGGTGATCGCATTCAATTCGCCAGGCGTGCCCAGCCCCAACGTGATGCCCAATTGACGTGCACGCATACCCACTCCTTACAATTTCTGATACGCCGGACTCGACCGGCCACTGATGCAATACAAAATCACCGACACGGCCAGCAAGCCGATGATAATCATGATGTCGCGCACGGACGCCGCCGCGATCAAGGTCACCAGCAGGTAACCGGCGCCCAGCACCGCCAGCAAGGCCGGCAGTGGCCAGAACGGCATGCGATAAGGATGCTCGCGATCGCGCAGCAGCACCCGGCTCATCAGCGCGCTCAACGCCACCACCAGATACACCAGCATGATCAGCAATACACTGAAGGACGTCAGGTCGGCCAGGTTCGAGCTGAAACTCAACAGCGCCGAAGGCACCGCCAGGAACAACGTCGCCAGCCACGGTGAATCCCAGCGCGGGTGAATGCGCGTGAACAGCGCGTTGATGCGCGGCGTCCACAGGGCATCACGGCCGCTGCTGAACACCACTCGACCAATCTGGATCACAATCGCGACGATCGCGTTGAACACCGACAGGAAGATCCCGGCGCTGACCAAGCGTGACAGGGTTTCATTGCCGTGGCTGGTCAGCAGATAGCCAATCGGGTCGGGGCTGCTGATCATCGCACTCAGCGACGGCGCGCCGATCAACAGCGCGGTGATTGGCACCAGCTCGATCACCACCACCAGGCCCAGCGACCATAGCACCGCCTTGTGCACGCCTTTGCCAGCGCATTTCATGTCTTCGGCCAGCAATACCGCAGGACCATACCCATTGAACGAGAACAGGCCGATGCCCACGGCGCCAATCACCAGTGCCCAGGGCGCCAGGTGCAGCACGCCATTTTCGACGATCTGCGGCTGGAACAGCACGCTGGCCGGCTGCACCGGGTTGCCAAAGCCGATACACACGATGACCAGCAACGCCGCCACTTCCAACAGCAGGCAGGTGCCGGTAATCCAGGCATTGAGCTTGATATTGAGGATGCCCAGCGCGTAGCTGCACACCACGATGACCAGGGCGACGGTTTGCGAGTCGAACTGTGTGCCCAGCGCGTTATTCAGGTACGTCGCCGCTCCGGTGGCCAACACCGGCGGGATAAACAACAGCATCACCAGCACCGTCAGAAATGTCGCGTAACCGGCCATGCCGCCAAACACGCGCTTGGCATACACATATTCACCACCGGCGCTGTTATGGGCGCGACCGAGTTCGGCGTAACAGAAGGCGAACATCAGCGCGAGCAAGGCCGCCATTACAAACGCCAGGAACACACCACTGCCCGCCTGCTGGATGGCAAACGGTGCAATCACGAAGACGGAGCTGGCCGGCGTGACCGCCGAAACCGTAATGGCCACCACATCGAAAACACTCAGCGTTGGCTTGAGCACGCCGTCTGGCGCGGGGGAAGCACTCATGTCGTTATCCTCTGTCGTTGTTTTTGGTAGGAGGCAGAAACGAAAAGTCGGGCTTTTGCGGGATATGTTTCTCGCTGGACAGTGGCAAAACTAAACGTTGTGTTTATGCCAGCCAATTCCCCTATTGGCGTACTCCCCTTGACGGTACTCGTTAAAAGCCGAACCCTTGGCCGATCTTTTGCTGGCGGGAGCCTGATCCATGAGCCTGTTCAGAGAGGTCGGCATGCACGCCGGGCTGGGCCGTACCGTCGCACACCTCGGCACCGAGCGGTTCTGGAAGCAGCTGGTGCTGTTGCTGCACCAATGCCTGCCGTTCGATAACGCCCTGGCGATTTTCTATCCGCTGGAGGGCCCGCCCCAGGCCTTGGAGGAGTACGACGCCCAGCCCAGCAGCAAACCGGCGTCGATGCTGGTGTACCTCAACGGCTTGTATTTGCTCGACCCGTTTTACCAGGCCTGTCGCGAGGGCTACGCCAGCGGCGTGTACCGCCTGGAGGAAGTCGCGCCGGACCATTTTCGCCAGAGTGAGTATTTCCTCAGCTACTTCCACGACAACGTGCTGGAAGACGAGGTGCAGGTCATCCTGCAACTGCCGGGCGCCGGCACCTTGTCAATGTCGCTGGGCATGCAGCGCCGGTTCACGTTTGAGGAGACTGGGCTGCTGACCACATTGGCGGCGTGGCTGCTGCCGTTGATGCAGCAGCATTGGCAGCAAAGCACCCAGCGGGCGCCGGCCATGGACAGCCAGATCAGGGATGCGCTGAGTCACTTCGGCAGCGGCGTGCTGTCGGAGCGTGAATTGGAAGTCGCGCGTCTGGTGCTGCGCGGGTTCTCGTCCAAGGCCATGGCCGAGCGCCTGAAGATCTCGCCGGACACCGTGAAGGTGCACCGGCGGCATCTGTACGCGAAGCTGGATATTTCGTCACAGCCGGAGCTGTTTTCGTTGTTTATCCAGTCGCTGGGGCATGACCTGGACAATCCCTGATTAATCGGCAAGCGTTGAGCGACCGTTTATGGCGCGCGGGCATTATTCAGCGGCCGGTACGAATGGTGTTCCACACCCGCGTACGCACCCGGTCAATGTTCAGCGGCATGGCCTCCAGCGCGAACAACTTGCCCATCATCTCCGGGCTCGGGTACACCTTGGTGTCGGCTTTGATCGCCGGGTCTACCAGGCTGTCAGCCGCCGCGTTGCCGTTGGCGTAGTGCACGTAGTTGGTGATGCTGGCCATGACTTCCGGGCGCAGCAGGTAGTTCATGAACGCATAGCCGGCCTTTTCATCCGGTGCGTCGGCGGGCATGGCGACCATGTCGAACCAGATCGCGGCGCCTTCCTTGGGAATGTTGTAGCCGATCTTCACGCCATTCTTGGCTTCCTTGGCGCGGCTTTCGGCCTGCAGGATGTCGCCGGAGAAACCGACGGCTACGCAGATGTCGCCATTGGCCAGGTCCGCGGTGTATTTCGAGGAATGGAAGTACGCCACGTATGGCCGTACTTTCATCAGCAAATCTTCAGCCTTTTTGTAGTCCTCGGCCTTTTTGCTGTGGTGCGGCAAGCCCAGGTAGTTCAACGCCGCAGGCAGCAGTTCCGGGCCATTGTCGAGGATCGCCACGCCGCATTTTTGCAGCTTGACCATGTTTTCCGGCTTGAAGATCAGGTCCCAGGAATCCACCGGCGCGTTGTCACCGAGTACCGCCTTGACCTTGTCGATGTTGTAGCCAATGCCAGTGCTGCCCCACAGGTATGGGAAGCCATGGGCATTGCCCGGGTCGTTGTTTTCCAGGGCCTTGAGCAGCACCGGGTTGAGGTTTTTCCAGTTGGGCAACTGGCTCTTGTCGAGCTTTTTGAGGGCGCCGCCCTGGATCTGCCGGGCCATGAAATGGTTGGACGGAAACACCACGTCGTAACCCGAGTTGCCGGTCATGAGCTTGCCGTCGAGGGTTTCGTTGCTGTCGTACACGTCGTAGCTGAAACCGATCCCGGTCTGCTTCTGGAAGTTCTTCGTGGTGTCTGGCGCAATGTAGCTGGACCAGTTGTATATTTTCACCGTCTCGGCGGCCTGGCTGATAGAGGCCACCAACATCAAGGGCAACAGGGCAATGGCTTTCATGGTTCGATTTCCTGGCGGTTTTAGGGCTGTTTTTATGGCAGGCGATCAAGGATCAAAGCGTTACAGAATCAGTACGTAGGTCTTGCGCACGGTTTCCTGGATATCCCAGATTCCGGTGCTGTTGGCCGGCAACATCAGTGCATCGCCGGCTTGTAGGTGGACGACTGCACCGTTGTCGGGGGTGAACGTGCAGCGACCCTGGATAAAGTGGCAAAACTCCTGGGCTTTGATTTGTCGGCGCCAGCGGCCCGGGGTGCATGCCCAGATGCCGGTTTCGACGCCGTCGCTACGTTCCACGCTCAAGGTCGAGGCCACGGCGATGGGCTCGCCCAAAGGCACGGCCACGGGTGATGAGTCCGGCAGGTGGGCGTTCAGCGCGTCTTTGAATTGAGTGATGCTCATGGGTCTTCTCGTTGTGAGTGAAACGTCTTAGTGCATGAAGCTTTCCATGAACCCGGCCACGCCAGTCGCCAGCTTGCGGCGCCACGGGGCGGTAGTCGGGTCGGCCAACACCTGGTCTTCATGGACAAAGCTGCGAATGATCGCGTTGTAACCCAGCCAGCGGCAGGGCTCGGGCTCCCAGGCTTTGAGTGCGTCCAGGCCGCGCTCGCGGATCACCCAGGGCTGCGTGGTCAAGGCGGTGTCGAGGCCGAGAATCAGATCGGCCAGGGTGCGGCCGCCGAGGTTGGTGGCGCCTACGCCCTCCCCGCCATACCCGCCGGACAGCGCGATGCCGGTCTTGTGGTCGCACAGCATGTGCGGCCGGAAGTGACGCGACATGCCGAGGTTGCCGCCCCAGGAGTGGGTAATTTTTACGTTCTTAAGCTGTGGGAAGAGTTCGCCAAACAGGTAACGACGCAGCGCCACTTCGCTGTCGGTCAGGTCGAAGTTGTGGCGCAACTTACCGGCGAACTGGTAGCCGCCACGGGCGCCGAATACCAGGCGGTTATCGGCTGAACGCTGGCCATAGGTGACCTGGCGGCTACTCTCGCCGAACGCCTGGCCATGGCTCAAGCCGATTTCATCCCAGGTGCTGGCGGGCAGCGGCTCGGTGGCGACAATCAAGCTTTGTACCGGCAACTGATAGCGGCCCAACGGCGGCAAGGTGGTGGCGTACCCCTCAACCGCCGGCACCACCCACGCTGCGCGCACGCTGGCATTCGCGGTGCGCAGGCTACCGGACTGCCACTGGGTGACTGGGCTGTTTTCGTAGATCTTGACGCCCATGCCCTCCACTACCTTCGCCAGGCCGCGCACTAGCTTGGCGGGGTTGATGGTCGCGACATGGGGGGCGTAGATCCCGCCGTAGGGCTTGGCGATACGGATCTGTTCGGCCAACTGCTGCGGGCTCAACCAGCGATAGTCGGCTTCGGTCAGGCCTTGGGCATACAGCGTGTCGAGGTAACGCCGCAGGCTGCCTTCTTGCTCGGGGTAACGCGCGGCGCAGTACAGAGCGCCGCCCTTGCGGTAGTCGCAGTCGATGCCTTCGCGGGCCAGCACCTGGGCCACTTCATCGGGAATGCCGTGCAGCAGGTCAAATGACGCTCGCCGCTCTGGCGGTGAAAGCCCGGCCAGCAGGCGGTCTTCACCCAGCAAGTTGCCCATCAGCCAGCCGCCGTTGCGGCCCGAAGCACCAAAGCCTGCGGTCTGCGCTTCGATAATCGCGATGTTCAACTCAGGCGCCCGGCGTTTCAGGTAATAGGCGGTCCACAGGCCGGTGTAGCCGGCGCCGATGATGGCCACATTGACGTCCAGGTCGTGCTCAAGCGACGGCCGCGCATGCAGCGGGTCGTCCAACTGGTCCATCCATAAACTGATAGTGCGCCATGCCGGCATGCCAAATTCCCCAACCTCGTTTCGATAGGCTGGATCCTAGAGCGCGCTGTTACTAACTGTCTTGCGTGCGTGCACGCAGGGAAATGTGTTTGACGTAGGCTTTGGGCGATTGGCCGGTGTGCTGGCGAAATGCACTGTAGAACGCCGACAGCGAATTGAAACCGGCAGCGAATGCCAGGTCATCGACTTTAATCGGCGGCACGGCGGTGTCCAGCGCGGCCAGCAAATACTGGAGCCGGGCCTGGTTGACGTAGCGGTAGAAGCTCTGCCCCAGCACCTGATTCAACAGGTAAGAAATCTGATTGCGGCTGTAGCCACATTCCTTGGCCACCCGCTGCAAATCCAGTTCCGGGTCCAGGTAGGGTTGCCTGAGGTCGAAATAGTGCTGCAGGTCATTGGCCATATGCCCCAACTGCTGGGGTGACAGGCCCAGGCGGCTGACGGTTGGGCGCAGGGCCTGGGTGGGCTGCTCGTGGACCAGCGACGCATACTCATTGACCCGCCAGATCAGCCCATCGCGCACGGTGATGGCTTCGCTGGTGCGAAACGACACCAGGCCCTGCCCGCCGCGCAAGGTGATGCGGTACTGGATAAAGGCAGTGTCGCCGTCGGCGCGGATACGGTCGGTGTGTTCAATCGCCTCATCGGCGCCGCGAGGCATGCTGGCTTGCAGGTAATCACGCAACTCGGCGTAACCGACGACGCGGTTCTGGAAGAAGTCGTGGTACTGGATGTCGGGGTGGTAGTAGGCCATGACGCCATCGAGGTCACGATTTCGCCAACACAAATGGTGGCGCAAGACCAGCTCGCCGGTGGCTTGAGTGTTTTGGCAAGCATCGTCGGGGGCGATGTCGGGCATGTCAGGCTCGGTAAGGGATAAACCACTGAGATTGCCGAATTTTAACCGGCCCGACAATGGCCAAACAGCCGTTCTCAGTAGTGGCCTTTTGCCTGGGCTGTGGCAGGACATGACCCACATCAACCTAATGGACGAGAACCGCCCAACGGGCGCAAAAAACTCACCGTCGGGGTGCGAACGGATGCTATTTTTAAGGTCGTCAATGCCATGACCAGTGACGGTCCTGGCCCCCTGCCGCGAGCTAAAGGAAGCGCTCAATGAACAAGGTGGGCAACATGAACAAAGTGACGTTCCCCAACGCCTGCCAGCTGATGCGCTGGCATTTTCATCCAATGGGCTTTGAGGGGAGCATGGACGCCCCTGGCAGTATGGTTGCCCGCCTGTTCGACCGTGGCACCGGCGAGACATTGATTGCGATTGCCGGCATCCCCTGCGCGACGGTGATGAACGCCGCCGATGTAGAGCGAATCATCGAGGCGGTAGAGGATGAACTGGAGAGTTTCGTGCCACCGCTGTCGTTGCGGGCTTGAACTCACCGATCAAACACAATGCACCCGCCTGTGGGAGTGGGCTTGCCGACGCCCACAGGCGCACTGCGTGGCGCTACTGATTACGCTGATCGTCAAAAAACGCTTTTTTGCCGTCGACTCGCTCTGACGCCCTGGGCACATTCACGCCCTGGCCTTCCGGCTTCTCCACATACCAATAGCAATGGCTCACCGCGCGGGTAATCCCGACATAGGCCAGACGCAGCACTTCGTCTTTTTGTGCGGTGTCATACGGTTCGCTGTCACCCTCATTGCCCAGGCCGGCCATGCGGTACACCTGGTTCTTATACGGCGAACTCGTCACGTGCTGGCAATCCCCAAGCAGGAATACCGCGTCCGCTTGCAGGCCTTTGGCGCTGTGATAGGTCAGCTGCTTCAACCGGCGCGCGTGTGGCGGCAAACTAGAATCCACATTAACTACAGACTGAATATGCTCTTGAATCAGTAACTTATCGCTACTTTTTCGATAAAGCATTAACACGGATTGGCCGTTTTGATAGTGCTCCAGCAACCGGCGGCCCAATGCCGCGTCGTCCCGCTCCTGCACGGTGACCGCCACCGGCACCTTGGGTTCGCCGCTGGCTTTGGCCTTCTTGCCGGGGATCGCCGGAGCGGCCCGCACGATATGCTCGGCAGCGTCGATGATGTACTGATGGCTGCGGTAATTCTCACTGAGCATCACGCGGGTGGTGCTTGGCGACGGGAATTCCGTGTTGAACGCCATAAAGTACTTGGGCGAGCTACCGCGCCAACCATAGATCGACTGCCAGTCATCGCCCACGCACAGCAAGGAAGAGCGTTGCGCGCCACGCCCTACGTGCATCGCAGGGCCACGGCTACGGATCTCGCGCAGGCTGGCCCGCAGCCACGAGACGATCTGCGGTGAGACGTCCTGAAACTCGTCGATCATCAGGTGCGACATCGGCCGCAGCAGCGGGTCGCTGAGCAACTTGAGGTTTTCCGGGGTGTTTTCGCCGAACAGCGAGAACATCCGGTTGTAGGTCATGATCGGCGGCGATTGATCGAGCAGGTGATCTTCCAGGGCCTTCCAGAAAATACTCAGGGCTTCAAAGAAGAAGCGGTCCGGGTCATCCTTGGCGAAGCTCATTTGGCCAACCGCCGTCGGTACGTCCAGCCCGAGGTTCTCGATAAACCCGGCGGCCATGACAAAACTGTCCAACAGCGGCGCCGAGGACAGCTCACCTTTCACCTTGTAATCAAAACCGGGCCCGGCGGCGGCGTCACCGGCCAAGCTGCTTAAAAGGCGTTTTGAAGATTCGTAACTATCCAACCATATCAATGGCTTGCGACAGAAAGCTTGAAACAAGGTGCGCTTTACCGCCCACTCCGCGCGCACCGATAGCTTCGCGTTTGGCCGACTGATCTGAGCGTTTTCCCGCGAATCGAAGCCCAGCACGACCCAGGCATCCAGCTCCGCGATATAGCCGTGGCAATGGAAGTGCGCGCCATTGATTTCAAACGTCTGCCGGCTGGGCTCAATGCCCTTGATCGGCCAGGCGCCGGCGCGAAACCACAGGTCCTCGATCACATCGCAGAGTTCTTCATCGCGCTTGGCGGCCAGTTCGGTCACGGCCACCCGCTTCTGGACGTCCGGGTGGTCGCGCTCCAGTTCCTTGAGTTGCAGGCCGTGACGCGCTAATGGCGCAATCAGCTCGCGGAAGCGCGCGTGGCGGCCATGCAGCCGGTGATAGCAGGCATTCATCTGTTGGCGCTGGGCGTCGCTGATGCGCAGGTCGAACGGATTGCTGTCGGCGTCCTCGACGCCGCTGCTGAGGTTTTCGAAGGCTTGCAGCCGCTCAAACCCCGGCAGGCTGCGGACCATCGGCAAAATGCGCGAGTGAAAGGTGCGCACCACCGCCTGAGCGTCTTTAAAGCCAAGGGGTTGGCCCCACAATTGGAGAATTTCGATTAACTTGTTGATGAAGTCCTTGCGCGACTCGCGGGTGAACGTCACCACGGTCATCGAGCTCAGCTCAAAGCCCAAGTAATGGGTCAGCAACAGGATCCGCAGCACCAGCGAGGTGGACTTGCCGGCACCCGCGCCAGCAATCACTGAGGTTGACGGTGTGTCGCTGAAGATCATCTTCCACTGCGCCGCACTTGGCTGTGCATGGGCCGGCAGCAAGCGCGCCACATCAGCCCTCATGCGCTTCTTTACCTCGGCGCTGAGTGGCAGGCGCCAGTCGTCGAACAAACTGTCATCCACGCCAGGGGCGCGGTGCTCCTCAGGGCGAAAGTCGCGGATCAGCAACACCTGCCGACCTTCCTCGATGCCGTCGGCCTTGCCCTCGCGATAACCGTACTCGACGCCCGCCTCATGCCCACTGCGGAAGCCATCGGCCTGGCCGTGCAGCCACGAAAACCGATGCTGCGCACGCAGGCGCGTGAGGCCATGGCCAAACAAACGCGCGGCAAGGCGCTTGAGCAAGGGCATTTCGTTTAACGGGCGCAGTTCGGGGGGCAGATCAGGCGTTTGTTGCGGCACGCGGACTCCAGCGATGAGGTTGGTTTTGGCGGAGCCGCCATGGTGGCCGGAATCGGCGCTCAGTTCCAGCCAATTGCTTTGACGTCATGCAGTTAGGCGACGAAGTAAAAGTTAAAACCCCAGCAATCAATCGATTCAACTGATAGGAATCAGGCATTTTTTACGCTTTTTATCGATCTTGCACTGCAGGATGATGAGCCCATCAACAGGAGACGATCATGCTTGAACTTCGACCTTTCAATTCCCTGGGCGGCGCGCACCATGGCTGGCTCGACGCCCATCATCACTTTTCATTTGCCGAATACCACGACCCCGAGCGCATGCACTGGGGCAACCTGCGGGTGTGGAACGACGACATCATCGCGCCGGGCACCGGCTTTGCGCAGCACCCGCACCGCGACATGGAAATCATCACCTATGTGCGTGAAGGCGCCATCAGCCATGCCGACAACCTGGGCAACAAGGGCCGCACCGAGGCGGGCGACGTGCAGGTAATGAGTGCCGGCACCGGGATTGCCCACAGCGAATACAACCTGGAAGCCACCCCGAGCAAGATTTTTCAGATCTGGATTATCCCGAATGAAGCCGGCCTGCCGCCCTCCTGGGGTGCCAAGCCATTCCCGAAAGGTGATCGCGAGGGGTTTGTGACATTGGCCAGCGGCAAAGCCGGTGACAGCGAAAGCCTGCGCATTCGTGCCGATGCACGCCTGGTGGCAGCCAACCTGAAAGCGGGTGAAAGTGCCGAGTATCGGCTCGACAGCGGCCGTCGGGCGTATCTGGTGCCGGCGACGGGGGTGATTGAAGTCAATGGCTTACGGGCGCAAGCGCGCGACGGTGTGGCGATTGCGGATGAGCAGGTGTTGCGGGTGACGGCGCTGGAAGACAGTGAAATCGTGCTGGTCGACCTGGCCTGACGTGACGCGTTGCTTCAACCGACACGGTGGGAGGCAGCAAGCCCCCTCCCACAGTGGGTTTGGCGTGGTTATTGGCTGATAGCGCCGTCTACCAGCACCTGGGCTTCTTCCACCAACTGCTTGAGGTGATCTTCGCCAATAAAGCTCTCGGCGTAGATCTTGTAGATATCCTCGGTGCCCGATGGCCGCGCGGCGAACCAGCCGTTCTCGGTCATCACTTTCAAACCGCCGATGGCCTGGTTGTTACCCGGCGCATGGCTGAGGATTTGTTGGATGCTCTCCCCGGCCAATTGCGTGGACGTGACCTGCTCCGGCGACAACTTGCCCAACAAGGCCTTCTGCGCCGGAGTGGCTTTGGCGTCGACACGAATCGCGAACGGCTCGCCCAGGGCGTCGGTCAGGCCACGGTAGATCTGGCTGGGGTCCTGGCCTTTGCGCGAGGTCATCTCTGCCGCCAACAACGCCGGAATCAAGCCGTCCTTGTCGGTGCTCCACACGGTGCCGTCTTTACGCAGGAACGAGGCGCCGGCGCTTTCTTCGCCGCCAAAGCCCAGCGAACCCTCGAACAGGCCATCGGCAAACCACTTGAAGCCGACCGGCACTTCGTACAGGCGACGACCGATACGCGCGGCGACGCGATCAATCAAGCCGCTGCTGACCACGGTCTTGCCGACGGCCGCGTCGGCGCGCCAGTCCGGACGGTTCTGGAACAGGTAATCAATCGACACGGCCAGGTAGTTGTTCGGTGCCAGCAGGCCACCGGACGGCGTGACGATGCCGTGGCGGTCGTGATCAGGGTCGCAGGCGAAGGCTACGTCAAAGCGTTCTTTGAGGCCGATCAAACCTTGCATGGCGTAGCTGGAGGACGGGTCCATGCGGATCTGGCCGTCCCAATCGACGCTCATGAAACGGAACGTGGCGTCGACTTCGGTGTTGACCACGTCGAGGTTCAAACGGTAGTGCTCGGCAATTGCCGACCAGTAGCGCACCCCTGCTCCGCCCAACGGATCGACACCCAGGCGCAGATCGGCGCTGCGGATCGCGTCCATGTCGATCACATTGACCAGGTCGGCCACGTAGCTGTTGAGGTAGTCATGGCGATGGGTGGTATCCGCCTTGAGCGCCTGGGCGTGCGTGATGCGTTTAACCCCGGCCAGCTTGTTGGCAAGCAGCTCGTTGGCCTTGGCTTCGATCCACTTGGTGACGTGGGTATCGGCCGGGCCGCCGTTGGGCGGGTTGTACTTGTAGCCGCCGCTTTGTGGCGGGTTGTGCGACGGCGTAATCACGATGCCGTCGGCCAGGCCGCTGGTACGGCCACGGTTGTAGCAAATGATCGCGTGAGAAATGGCCGGGGTCGGTGTGTACTCATCGCCTTCGGCGAGCATGACGTGTACACCGTTGGCAGCCAGCACTTCCAGGGCGCTGGCACCGGCAGGTGTCGACAACGCGTGGGTGTCCAGGCCAACGAACAAAGGACCATTGATACCCTGGGCTTCACGGTACAGGCAGATGGCCTGGCTGATGGCCAGCACATGCCATTCGTTGAAGCTCAGCTCAAACGAGCTGCCACGGTGCCCGGAGGTCCCAAAGGCCACACGCTGTGTGGAGATCGCTGCATCAGGCTGGCCGGTGTAATAGGCCGTGACCAGTCGCGGGATATCCACCAGCAACTGAGCTGGGGCCGGCTTGCCCGCAAAAGGACTGATTGTCATGCATAAACCTCGAGAAGGAAGGATTCGGAAAAAATGACAGTTTACTGAGAGTTGGACTACTGCGCGACGGTATCGATCCTACAGCAGCGAGAGAAATTTCATGCGCTTAGGCTATCTGTGCCTGTCGCAGCGCCTCGCCGAGTGTCTCCAGGGCACTCTCCAGGTTGGGCTGGCCATGGAAAGTATGACTTAACCGCAGGTGCTGGTGATGCAGGCCGCTGACGCTGAACAGTTCTCCCGGTGCCACCACCACCTGCCGCGCCAGCAAATACTGGAATGCCTGGCGCATGTCGACGGGTTGCGTGGAGCCTAACCAGAAAGCGCCACCCCCTGCGGGCATCCGATAGCTCACTTGATCCCCCAGGTACCGGTCCAGGTACTGGCTCATTTCGCCCGCCTGTTCACGCAGCAACCGGCGCAAGTCGTGCAGGTGCTGGTCGATGCGCCCACTCTGGTACACACGGGCAATCGCACGTTGGCGAATTGAGGACAACCGGAACGCGCGCAACAGGAACTGACGTTGCAATTCGCCGCTGCTGTGGCGCGCTAATGCGTAGCCAAACGGCGCCTCTGGCCCGAGTATTTTCTCGAATGAGGAAAACACCACCAATCGCTCGGGGTTGACGAGGTCACGCAGGGGCGCCTGGGGCTGCTTGAACCCCAACTCACCACAGCTGTCGTTTTCGAGCAGCCAGCACGCGTACTGGTCCAGCAGTTTCGCCACGCCCTGGCGGTCGCGGGGCTGCATCGCGACCGCCGAAGGCAGGCTGACCGACGATGACAGCAACACCAGGTGCACCGGTTCACTGCGCAGCATGCCTTCGAGCATCACCAGGTCCAGACTGCCCTCGTCCGACCAAGGCAGCTCGAGGATGCGCACCCCGGCATCCCGTAGCACACGCAGGATCAGCCAGTCGCAGGGTGACTCGACGATCACCGTGGAGCCGCGCAAGCCCAACACCTCAATGAGGATGTCGAGCACACCGCGCAGGTCGGCACCGATATACACGTCGTCGGCGTGCCAACAACGCGTCGGCGACGTGGTATAGCGTGCCGCCAACGCCGCTCTCAGCTCCCAAACGCCACAGGGTTGGGACCACGGCTGCAAATGGCGCGGGTACTGGCGCACCAGTTCGCGCTCCAGCCCCAGCAATGTGCCGTCCAGCGACGCCAGCAACGCAGGCTCGTCGCCGCTGAGTACCACCATGCCCGGGCGCCGCGCGGCCACATAGAGGCGTTCAAGTAAATCGCCACTGGGCCAGCTCACCGGGCTACCCGCCAGCGGCCATGCGTAATAGCCCGACTTCGACACCGAGTACACCCGGCCCTCTTTCTCCAACAGCGAGTACGCGTATTGAATGGTGGAGATCGATACATTCAAACGCTGGGACAACTGCCGCAAAGACGGCAGTTTCACCCGCGTATCGCTACTGACCTCATTGATCAGGTTGATCATGTAGCGATAGACCGCCTGATAAGCGAAGTCTACTTGCCGCGCCCCCCGCAGCGTCATCGCCCGGACAGCTGACAGGCCATGCTGCCACTGGCCAGGGGCCGTTGCGTTGGACCGTTGCGTACGCCACCGGGGGCAAGCGTCATCGGCCGTTTGCGGTACAGATGCTGAAGCAAAGGCAGTGGCAGCCCGCTGGCATCGGTCACCCATTGCTGCAACATCTCGGCGGCCGGCTTGCCCTGCAGCACCTTGTGCAGTTCAGGCAACGCCACCAACATTCCCGGGTGGCACTGGCGCAAGTAACCTTCCAGTCGCTCGCCGTGATGGATAAACGGCGAAAACAGCAGGCAGATCAGCTGGCTTTCATCCAGGCCGAAGAACTGCTGCGCGTACGTGCTCGACACGACGCGCTCCTCGCGGTTGACGGCCCGAGTCACCAGTTCCTCGGGAACGTGCCGCCGACGCAGGTACTCACGCGCCAGCACCAGGAACTCATCGACGCCTTCCTCATAACGCAATTCGCGCAGGCACTCGGCCTGCAGGCCGCGCAGGTGGGCCATCAGCAGCGGATTGGCAAAGGCTGGGTGGCTGAAATGAAAGCCCAGCGGGTCGGGTGTGTAGGCCATGAACTCGGTGAGCAAGGGCGCGCGGGGGCGATCGATCCCCTCAAGCAGGTCGGCAATACCGATGTACGCCAAGTGGCGGTGCCCACCCGGGCTGATGTCGGCCTTCGGCACATAATGCTCACCGTACAGGTCGCGGTAGAAGTCGCCGCTCCATTCATCCATGCGCGTGAACAGGCCGTTGAGCGAAGCTGGCTGGCCCTTCGAAGGGCTGACACCTTTGGCTTGAGCGGCCTTTTTCAGCCAGGCGAGGAGTTGGCTCTGTTTGCGCGTAGAGTCGCCGCTGACCAATGCATGTACGCCGCCTTTCCAGGCGGTGACGCGCTGATAGAAATCACCCAGCGCCAAGTAGGTCTCGTTGCACAGGGTGGCGCGAATATCGCCGGAAGTCAGATGCCCCACCATTAGCATGTTGCGCTGGTGGGTATCACAGGCCCGGCCAGATACCGGATGTTGGTGATTGAAGGGCAGCACGTGTTGATTATCGACCATCAACAACTCGACCCGGGGGTCGTCATGGAAAAACAGTCGGCTGTAACCGCGATGAATCGCGTCAAGGGTGTCTTGAGTCATGCCCGCGTGGCACAGCGTGGCGACCCGTAGCTGAAATGTTCTGGGCGAGCGCCCGGCGATACTCAGTTGTGCGGCGCGCAGCATTGCCAGGGTGTAGCTGCTGACTTCGCCGCCGCCATGGGCCACCAGCACCTTGTAACTCCCTACTTGCTCCATACCACCGGCGGCCACGACGATACGCTGAATCAACAATTGAAGTGCTGTGCGTTCTGCACGGGTGAAGTACCCAACTAAGCGTTGCTGAACTTGCTGGTATACGTAATTCATAGCCTGTTCGTGAATAGCGCTCATAGCTCTACTACCTGAGTTGAAATATCAGTTTCAAACAACTACCGAGCGTAGCTGCCCGATCTATTGCATGTGTAATAACGTTGCCCGCAGCGCAGTGTTCGGGATAAATAAACACCAGCATCTTGCAACAAATCGACGGACTGCGTACTTCCCACGTCCGAGCGCATTTGCGGCACCGAACGTCCGTACGACAAGCATCCAGAGCACTGCGGCAGTGCTCCTAGGAACATTCAGACAAGTTCCTACAACGCCTTAACAATAAGTTCAAAGATCTATCCGACAAACAAAACTCACTAAACTTCGATCTTCGCTTGGGTGTGGATTGATATCTGCCGTGAAAATCTACCCGTCCGCGGGGGCCTGCAAACACTGCACCCTGCGCAATGACAGAAAGTACCCACTGCCACTTCAATTGGTCATTCATTACTCAGTCCTTGAGTTGAAAGTGAAGCACCAATTATCAGGGCTGAAATAATGAATAACAGATACAGAACCTGACCGAAAACCAGTTCAGTTAGTTATCGGGCACTGCGTTGGAGACGCGCGCACAAAAACGCCGCGCTGAATTTCAGGGCGGCGACGGGGAGAAAGGTATCGTTTACAGGACGGAACGGCCCCTGCGCGCTTCAGTCAACGCGCAGGTTAAACCCTGTCAAATGGCGCATTTGCCCCATGCGTCCAGGGTTTTGAAGACGAATTTGCGAATCCTCCTACAACTCAAACAGCTTCAACCTGCAACGCAACACGCTCGCGGCACGGACATTCGTCCATATAACGGTGCGCTTCAACGAACTGATTGAACGCAAATACCGTGGTTTTCAGTGGCACCAGCACGCGATCGGCGGTCAATTGGTTGATATCGCGCAACGCACGTTGCAGCGCCACATGGTCCTGAATGATGCCCAGCTCCGGCTTACCGGTGAAGTTGCCGATACAGTGCACGAAGAACTGGATGTTCTTCTGGAAGGCTGCACACGCCGGGAATGGCGTCTGGTTGCCGCCTTGCAACCCGTAGAGCACGAGGCTGCCACGCGGGGCCAATACGTCGCCCAGCAATGACATCTGCGGGCCACCCAAGCCATCGAATACCACATCAACGCCGCGGTTATCGGTGTACTTGTTGATCTGCATGAGCAGGTCCTGCTCTTCGGTGACGATGACCTTCTCCGCCCCCAGGGACAGCAAATACTCACGCTCGGCGCTGTCCTTGGTCGCAGCAATCACCCGCACCCCAAGGGCCTTGCCCAGTTGTACGAACGAGGGGCCGGCACAGTGGCTGGCGTCGGTGACCAGCGCAAATTGACCGGGCTTGACCCGCGCCAGATCCATGTAGGCAAAGTAGGCAATCAGCAGCGGCGTGTAGTGCACGCTGGCTTCAATCGGGCTCAAGACATCCGGGTAGCGGGTCAAGGCCGAACGGGGCAGGACGATCAGCTCGCCATACACCGGGTAATCATTGGGGCTTTCGGCCGGAAAACTGGCCACTTTATCGCCCACGGCCAAGTCATCCACGCCCTCACCGAGGGCGACAACCACCCCGGCCATCTCATGACCAAGGCCGGACGGCAGACGTGCATGCGAAGACGCCAGGTTCTGACGCCACAAAATGTCATACCAGCTGATGCCAATCGCCTCGACACGCACCTGCACTTCGCCCGGTGCGGGCTGCGCGGCTGCATGCTCTTCGCATTTGAGCACCTCGGCCGGACCAAACTTGTGAAAACGGATCGTGCGGGACATCGCAAACCTCGTCAAAGTAACCTCTAATGCCATGAACTCTATCTGGGCTTTCCAGCGAAGGCCATCGGTCGGCGTTAATAGTCGACATGCCTGTCATTGATTCCGCAACCGAGGAATAGACCTCAACTCTTATAGGAAAACTCAATTATCTTGTGCAGAGTACCAGCCTTTCCCCGTAAGATTCATGCCGGTCATGCGTCTAAGTGGAACCTGAGGGTTCTGAATATGGCCGTTCATGTCAAGTTTGCTGACTCTTCCAGGACACAAGATGAACCGTAACGACCTGCGTCGTGTCGACCTTAACCTCTTGATCGTATTCGAAACCTTGATGCATGAGCGCAGCGTGACCCGCGCCGCCGAGAAGCTGTTCCTCGGCCAGCCGGCCATCAGTGCGGCGTTGTCGCGTCTGCGCGGGCTGTTTGATGACCCATTGTTTGTGCGCACCGGGCGCAGCATGGAGCCGTCGGCACGCGCCGTCGAAATCTTCGCCCTGCTCTCCCCGGCCCTGGACTCGATTTCCACCGCCGTGAGCCGTGCCGCCGAGTTCGACCCGGCCACCAGCACCGCGGTGTTCCGTATCGGCCTGTCCGACGACGTCGAGTTTGCGCTGCTCCCCCCATTGCTCAAACGCCTGCGTGCCGAAGCTCCGGGCATTGTGCTGGTGGTGCGCCGCGTCAATTACATCCTGATGCCGGGCCTCCTGGCCTCCGGTGAGATCTCCATCGGCGTCAGCTACACCGCCGACCTGCCGGCCAATGCCAAGCGCAAAGTACTGCGTCGCAGCCTGCCGAAACTGCTGCGTGCCGACAGCGTACCCGGCTCGCTGAGCCTGGACGACTTCTGCGCGCGCCCCCACGCCCTGGTGTCCTTCGCGGGCGACCTGAGCGGGTTTATTGACGAAGAGTTGGAAAAACTCAATCGAAAACGCCACGTGGTACTGGCGGTGCCGCAGTTCAATGGGCTGGGCACCTTGCTGGCGGGCACCGACATTCTGGCCACCGTGCCGGACTACGCAGCCGAGGCACTCACAGCGGCGGGCGGCCTGCGGGCCGAGGACCCACCGCTGCCGGTGCGCACTTTTGAACTGCATATGGCCTGGCGCGGGTCGCAGGATAACGACCCTGGGGAGCGCTGGCTGCGGTCGCGGATCCAGATGTTTTTTGGCGACCCTGACAGTCTTTAGGGATCGTCTGGCAGGCTGTGCGGCTGATCATTTCGGCCTTTGCATAAACCATGGAGCGCCATTCACTTCCAGCGGATTGGACTGCCCCCGCTCCCGTAGACTTTTCCCGACCCTATCGTATGCGTGATTACGATCCGAGCCGCGGGCATACGACCTGCGGCTCATAATGATGAGTCACTGTGAAATGCGCAGGATGTGCGGTACGCATCTTAGTTTTCAGCGACTCTCCAGCAGTCCATTTCAAGATGCGCTGACGGGCCAACCTTTATGCGTGAGTGAGGTACCAGCGCCAGTCCTGTTCCCCGACTTCAGCATTGAATTGACGGAACTCGCGCCACTTGATCGCCAGGAACACCTTCAGGAACTCAGCGCCCAGCGCTTCACGTGCCCAGGTTGAACGTTGCAGTGCCTGCAACGCTGTCAGCCAGTCGGTGGGTAGAAAATCGGTCGCCTGTTCATAGCCATTCCCCACAATCGCCGCGCCGGGATCGCTTTGATGCGTGATGCCGTAGTGAATGCCCGCAAGTAACGCGGCAGCGGCAAGATAGGGGTTGGCATCGGCACCGCAAATGCGGTGTTCGATATGCCGACTGATTGCAGCGCCGCCGGGCACGCGGAACGACACAGTACGGTTGTTGACGCCCCAACTTTTAGCCAGCGGCGCGTAACTACCGGTTTGGAAGCGTCGATATGAATTGGCGTGGGGGCAAAATATCGCCAGAGAGTCAAACAAGGTCTCCATCATCCCGCCGATGGAGTGCCGCAACAGCGGCGTACCCTGTGGGTCTTCGCTCGCATACAAGTTATTCCCGTGCTCGTCGGCAAGGCTGACGTGCAGGTGCATACCGCTGCCGGCCTGGTCGCTGAATGGCTTGGCCATGAAGCACGCTTGCAGCCCATGTTTGTTGGCCACACCTTTGACCAGGCGTTTGTAACGTACGCCTTCATCAATGGCCTGAAGTGCGTCGAAACGATGCTCCAGCGTCAACTCGACCTGGCCTGGCGCGTACTCGGATATCGCCGTACGTACCGGCAACCCCTGCAGCGCGCACGCCGCGTAGAGGTCATCAAGAAACGGTTGAAGCTGCTCCAGCTCGTATACGCCATAGACCTGTGGAGCAACAGGGCGTACGCCATTGGTCTGCAACGCCGGCTGCGGCCGACCGTTGACGTCGCGTTGTCGGTCCAGCAGGTAGAACTCCAACTCAACGGCCATGACCGGATGGAATCCATCGGCTTTCAGCCGCTCGATGGTGGTCACCAGCACGTGGCGCGGGTCCGCCGGTGCGGCGGGAATACCTTGGGTCGGGTGCATGCTCACCTGCACTTGACCGGTGGGGTTGGTGCGCCAGGGTTGTAAGGTCAGGCTTCCCGCCAAGGGGTATGTCCAACAATCGGCGTCGGCAACCTCCCAGACCAAGCCTGTGTCTTCTACGTCTTCACCCTGCACGGTCAAGGCGAGAATGGAACTGGGCAATGGCCGGCCATTTTCGTAGATCGCCAGCAGTTCGTCGCGATGCAACAGTTTGCCCCGTGGAACGCCATTCGCGTCGATAAGGAACAACTCGATGCTCAGCACTTCAGGGTGGGCGGCCAGATAATCCAGGGCCTCTTTTTTATCCGCAAATTGCATGTCAAACCTCTTAGCGCTCATTCAAGCGACTGGCAGTATTTAAGAACAATGGCGTTTTCAGACGTGCCGTTATCACGCGATAACCCGCGCGCCAGGCAGGGCAAGCAGCGTGGTCAGTGCGTTATCCAACTCAGCGATCAGCCTGTCGATATCCGCATCACGTGTCTGCGGACAGCACAGGGTCATGTTGTGAAAAGGCGTGATCAGGATTCCGCGATTGATCAAATAGAGATGCAGCGCCATTTGGAGGCTGTCGTGAAAAGCCGCCTCGGCTTGCGCGCCTGTTCTTGGCGGTGTGGCACAGAATTGAAACTCACAACGAGCGCCCAACTCTGTTACCGACCAGTTCAGTTGGTGCCGCTTGAACAGCGCTCGAAATCCCTGCGCCAGCCGTGAGGCCAGGGGCAACATATGCTGGTACGCAGACTCGGTCATGACCTCTTCGAGACTGACACGCATGCAGCGCATCGCCAGTGCGTTGGCGGACAGCGTCGTGCCCATGCCACTGTGGCCATGCCCGCCGCTCTCTTCGCTGATGGTCTTCTGGACGTCGCGCATGGCCGAGGCGACTGGCTCGCTAACGCCAAACACCGCGCAAGGCACGCCACCTGCAATGGGTTTACCCACCACGAAAAAGTCGGGTTTCAAATCCCACTGGCGAGTGCATCCACCGAGGCCGGTGGAAATAGTGTGGGTCTCATCAATGACCAACAGGCTGCCATATTTAAGGGTCAGCTCTCGACACTTTTGCATGAACCCCGGATCCGGCAGGACCATGCCAATGTTCGTCATCGCCGGCTCGCACATCAGCGCGCACACATCGCCCTGGGCTAACGCCGCCTCCAGTGCGGCGACATCGTTGAAGGGGATGGATCGACTGTATTGGCTCAAGTCGTAGGCTTGGCCCACAAGACCTGAACGGTGCACTGTTTTGCCGTCGCGGTAGCGCACCATCACGTCATCCACGGTGCCGTGGTAGCAGCCATCGAACACCAGCAAGACATTGCGCTGGGTGATCGCGCGCGCCCAGCGCAGCACATACCGGTTGGCGTCAGTCGCATTGGCGGTCACTTGCCAGTAAGGCAGCTTGAATCGCCGAGCCAGCAACTCGCCGCAGACCACCGCGTCTTCGCCCGGCAGCATCGTGGTCAAGCCATTATTCGCCTGCTCGGTTATGGCGCGGACAATAGGATCAGGTGAATGGCCAAACATCGTGCCGGTGTCGCCAAGGCAAAAGTCTATGTATTCATGCCCGTCAACGTCGGTGAAGCGCGCCCCTTTTGCACGCTGTACGAAGAGCGGCGAAGGCATCGACCAGTCGCTCATCCAGTGCATGGGCACACCGTTGAACAGATTCGCCTTGGCGCGCTCGGCCAGCGCCAGTGAAGTTGGGTTGTTTTCTATAAACCGGGCACGCTCGGAGGCGGTAAAAGCAGCAATCGCTGATTCACTAATTCCACTGTTCGACATGATCAATACCCCATGTTAATTATCAAATTAATTAAAAGTCCGTTGCTGACTGACAGCCGGATACGGCTCAAAGCACTCATAGGTTCTTTGATACATCGCGCTTGTATAAATCTCGGTTATCGCCCCCCGCCCACAATCGTGGATTGAGCGCGCTGGCGCGTATTCAAACTTACTAATCGCCGTGAGGGGCTTTGTTCTCGACCAGACAGTTCCCGCCATCCACCACAAGGACTTCCCCTGTGATGTAACTGGCGTCAGGCGATGCCAGAAATGCAACCGCCGCCGCCACTTCGCGGGGGCTGCCTGCGCGCCCCATCGGGGTGAAGCGCCCCGCCTCGGCTTCAACGGGGGTGGTTGAGCCCGTGGTGATCCAGCCGGGGGCCACGCTGTTGACGGTAATCCCCTGCTTGGCGACTTCAAGCGCAAGCCCCATGTTCATGCCCACCATCGCTGCCTTGGCGGCGCTATAAGCGGCTTCCCCCGGATTGCTCCCCCGGGTGCCAGTGGTAGAACTGATATTGACAATGCGCCCGTAACTTCTCGCCTTCATACCGGGCAACACGGCTCGGGTCAGCAGAAAGGCGGTGGTCAGGTTTCGGGCCAGTGAATGGTTCCAATCATGGAGTTCCATCGACGCCAATTCCGAGAAAATCTCAGGGCTGCCGTGCATGGACATCCCGGCATTGTTCACCAGAATATCGACTCGTCCCCAGACTGACTCTGCCCACAGGCTGAATTCACGCACCACGTTTTCATCAGTAAGGTCAACAGGCCGGCCTTCAACTTCAAACCCTTCACGGCGCAGCTCTTTAACCCGATCCACAATGCGGTTGCTGCTGGCAGTGATGATCAACTTCGCTCCGGATGCACCTAGCCTGCGAGCAATAGCCATACCGATCCCGGACTCACTCCCGGCACCACTGACGAGTGCAACATACCCTCTCAATTGCGTATCCAACATGGTGTGCCCCACGTACTTCATTTGAAAGAGAGTAGAAACTAGGCGAATAAATCTGATACATAAAGACAATCATCATCAGAAAATCTGACAACCCCCATGGCGTTTACCAGTGAGTCACTTAAGATTTTCCTTTCGGTCATCGACAGCGGATCCTTTTCGGCGGCGGCGCGAAAATTAGGCCGGGTCCCCTCGGCCGTCAACATGGCGGTGTCGCAGCTTGAAGCAGAGCTGGATTTGTTGCTGTTTGACCGATCAACTCGCAAAGCCATTCCTACGGCCGCCGCCAAGGCACTTGAGCCCCAGGCACGACAGGTCGCGAGCCAGATCAACCTGCTGGATGCGCATGCCCTCCAACTCCATCAGGGGTTGGAGGAACGCTTGGTCTTTGCGATGGCGCCGGAGTTGCAAACAGGCGTCTGGAATCGTCCGCTGTCGATTATCGCCAGGGAGTTTCCCACGCTTGAAATCGAGATTCGCTCCGCGTCCCATCCGGAGGCTATGCGCATGCTCCATGAAGGGCGTGTGCAATTGGCACTTGGATTTGAACGACCAGGGCTTGATGAGCGGGAAACATTTCTTGAGGCGGGGAGCCAGTTGTTAGTCGCGGTTGCGGCTCCAGATCACCCTGCGGCCGCCGGCAAGAAAAGCCCCTTAAGTGAGGAGCAACTGGTCAACGTTCGGCAGATCATCGTCGCTACAGGAGGCCCTGCAGACTCTGACCCACGTGTTGTGCTGTCGCGGCGGATTTGGCACAGCGACAATTATCTGGCCACGCTGGACCTGGTGCAGCAAGGATTAGGTTGGGCTTATCTTCCAAAATCGCTGGTACACCCTCTCATCACGTCAGGCGCATTGACGGAGGTGGTGTTTGACTACATGCCGAGTCAGATGCGGCTATGGGTCGATATCATCTGGGTAAAAAACCGGCCCCTGGGACTGGGCGCGCTTCGTTACCTGAGCCTGATACGCGAAATCACGGAAGGCGAGCCTCGTCGTATTTGATGAGTAAACGTGCACATTGAGGCTTGCGGCGGCGCCCACTCGCAGTAAAAACAACCACCGCCGACTCGCCCATTCCACGTTTGGACATGATCATAACCTCTTGTCCAATATCGGCATCAATGGGTCACCGGCAGTTTCCAGCGCAGGCGCCGCAATCAATCGCCATGTCCGCGCCAGTGATCGATCGCGCACCGGGTTGGGATAGGAAAAACGCCAGCTCGGCGACTTCTTCCGGCTGGATAAAAAGGAGGTCGAGCGTCACAGAGCAGATCGAACAGGGGTCTGAGTTGTGAGGTTCAATCATTGCTTCAGCGGGCGCTAACCCGCCGTCGCGAAGATCAAACAACTCATCACCCCGTCATTATTAGCCGTCTGGCTCAGCGCGTGTGTAGCCGCTCACCAAACCGCGATATGTGCGTCCGCCCTTGGCTCAGTGCCGCCGCACAACACGCCGGTGGCCGGGTCACGCAGGATGATCTGCCCCCGCCCGTAGTCGGTCAGGTCGCTGTCGGTCTGCACCTTGTGCCCGCGCCGTGCCAGCGCATTGACCAGGTCGCGCGAAGCTCCATGTTCGATGCCGACCTTCATGTCGCCCAGCCATTGCCAGCGTGGCGCGTCCAATGCCGCCTGGGGGTTGAGACCGAAGTCCACCAGGTTCATCACCATCTGCACATGGCCCTGGGGCTGCATGTAGCCGCCCATCACGCCGAACGGTCCAAGGGCCTGGCCGTCTTTGCTGAGAAAACCCGGGATGATGGTGTGGAAGGTTTTCTTGCCCGGTGCCAGGCAATTGGAATGGGACTCATCGAGGCTGAATTCCTGCCCGCGATTCTGCAAGGCGATGCCGCTGTCGGGCAGCACCACGCCGGAGCCGAAGCCGTGGTAGTTGCTCTGGATGAACGAAACCATATTGCCTTCGGCGTCGGCGGTCGCCAGGTACACCGTGCCGCTGGCATGGGGGGCGCCGGGTTTGGGCGGCTGCGCCTGCTCGCCGATCTCGCTACGGCGACGGGTGCTGTAGTCGTCACTCAGCAGGTCGGCCACCGCCACGCGCATGTGCGCGGGGTCGGTGATGTAATGCAGGCCGTCGCTGTAGGCCAGCTTCATGGCTTCCAGCTGGCGATGCCAGGTTTGCTGGCTGTCGCGGTGATCGAAGTTGAAACCTTCGAGGATCTTCAGCGCCATCAGTGCAACCAGGCCCTGCCCGCTCGGCGGGATTTCCCAAACATCCACACCCCGGTAATTGATGTGGATCGGCTCCACCCACTGCGCGCGGTAATCCTGGAGGTCGCTGGCGCGCAGGTAGCCGCCGCTGGCGCGCGAATGCGCATCCAGGCGCTCGGCCAGCGCGCCGCGATACAGGCTTTCGCAGCCGGTGGCGGCGAGTTCTTCCAGGGTGCGGGCCTGGGCCGGGTTACGGAAAATCTCCCCCGCCCGAGGCGCGCGCCCGTCGATGAGGAAGGTGTCGAACCAGGCTTGCAGCACCTCATCGCGGTGCGGGCTGAATTCGTTCAAGGAGATCTGCCATTGATGGGCAACCACCGGAGACAGCGGGAAACCGTCGCGCGCCAGGCTGATGGCCGGCTGCAGCAAATCGGCAAACGGCAATTTACCAAAGCGTTTGGACAACTCGGCCCACGCCGACGGGCAACCGGGCACCGTCACCGAGGTCCAGCCGTACAGCGGCATCTGCTGATGCCCCGCCGCCTTGACCGCCTCGATACTCAAGGCGGCCGGCGCATGGCCGTTGCCGTTCAGGCCATGCAACTGGCCCTTGCACCACACCAGCGCAAAGGCATCGCCGCCCAGGCCACAACCGGTGGGCTCGACCACGGTCAGCGCGGCGGCGGTGGCAATGGCGGCATCAATGGCGTTACCGCCCTTCTGCATGATTTCGATACCGGCCTGGGCCGCCAGCGGTTGCGAAGCGGCGACCATGCCGCGACGCGCGAACACGCTCTGGCGTTGCGACGGATAGGGGTATTCGTGAGCGGAAAATTTCAACATGGCAAAGGCTCTTCAAAAAAGGTCATAACACGCGGCTGAGAAACGCCCGGGTCCGCGGATGGCTGGGATGGCTGAAAATCTGCTCCGGCGGCCCTTGTTCGATCAGTTCGCCCTGGTCGAGCACCACCACGCGGTCGGCCACTTCACGGGCAAAGCCCATTTCGTGGGTGACCACCACCATGGTCATGCCCTCCTCGGCCAACTCCTTCATCACCTGCAGCACTTCGCCGACGGTTTCCGGGTCGAGGGCGCTGGTGGGCTCGTCAAACAACATCGCCTGGGGTTTCATCGCCAGGGCACGCGCAATCGCCACCCGCTGCTGCTGGCCGCCGGAGAGCATCGACGGGTAGTGGCTGGCCTTGTCCGCCAGGCCGACCCGCGCCAGCAAACCCCGAGCCTGTTCCAGCGCCTGGGCACGCGGTACGCCGAGCACCTGGATCGGCGCTTCGATGATATTTTCCAATGCGGTCATGTGCGGGAACAGGTTGAAGCGCTGGAACACCATGCCGATGTCGCGGCGCTGACGGGCGATGTTGCGCTCCGAATCGCGCACCAGGCTGCCATCGGCACGTTCGCGATAGCCCATGGCGCGGCCATTGACGCGAATGCGCCCGCCCTGGATGTCTTCCAGCAGGTTGATGCAGCGGATAAAGGTGGTCTTGCCGGAGCCGGAGGCGCCGATCAGCACGACCACTTCGCCGCGCCGCACTTGCAGGGAAATGCCCTTGAGGATCTGCAACTCGCCGAACGACTTCTGGATATCCTGTGCGTCAATGATCAGCTCTTCACTTTGGTGCGCCATGGTTAACGTCCCCTCAGCAGTTTCAGGGTGCTGCGACCGAACATGCGGCTGGCGGCCGGAGGTGGCGCCGAAGGTCGATCGGACTGGCCGAAACGGTTTTCGAGCCAGCGTTGGAAAAAGCCCCACAGCGTGGTCAAGGTCAGGAAGTAGATCGCGACGACCAGGTACAACTCGAATACGCGAAACGTCGCCGAGGTCACCATCTGCGTGCTGAGCAACAACTCCTGCACGCCGATCACACTCACCAGCGTGGTGTTCTTGAGCATCACATTGAACTCATTGCCCAGCGGCGGCACGATCACCCGAAACGCCTGAGGCAGCACGATGCGCCGCATCAGCTTGCCGAACCCCATGCCCAGGGAACGCCCGGCTTCGTACTGGCCCTTGTCCACCGCGCCAATGCCGGCGCGGATGATTTCGGCCATGTACGCGCCTTCATTCAGGCCCAGGGCGATGATCGCCGCCTGGATATTGCCGGGAATAATCAACCCGAACAGCTCAATGTCCTCGAAGCGAAAGATCCCGCCCGCTGCCAGTGCGGTGTACAAAAACACGATCTGCACCAGCAACGGCGTGCCGCGCATCAGCCACACGTAAAGGCGTACCGGCAGGTGCAGCAGCGGGTTCTTCGACAGACGCAACAGCGCCGCCGCCAGGCCCAGCACACAGCCGAGCAGCATCGCCAGCACGCTGATCAGGCACGTCAGCCACAGCCCGGTGAGGTAGACCCCACTGGGCTGCAGCAGGTATTGCCAGAACACATCCCAATTGAAATTCATCGTGGTGGAACCTCAGTCAAGTGTGTCGCTGCTGACATGCCATTTGTTGAGCAATTGCACATAGCTGCCGTCGCTGCGCATGTCGCTGATGATCTGCTGCACGGCGGCGGTCAGTTGCGGGTCGTCCTTGCGCATGCCCAGGCCGGTGAGGATGCGGCTGAATGCAGGCACCCCTTCCTGAAACAGCTCCGGGGCCATCGCCGCGTAGTAACCGGCGGTTTCCACGGTGGTGCCATAGGCGTCGACCTGGCTGATGCGCAGCGCCTGGAACGCATCGGTGTCGGTGTTGTAGACCACCAGTTTCATCGGTGGCTTGCCAGCCTTGGCGAGGCTCTCGTTCTGAGTGTCGAGCAGGGTCTTGATGGTAGAGCCGTTGAGCACCGCCACCTTGTGCGCGGACAGGTCATCCAGGGTCTTGATGCCTTTGGGGTTGCCCTTGGGCACCACCACCGCCTGGCTGGAATACATGTAGTTGACGATATCGATTACCTGGCGCCGCTCGGGCTTGTCGAACAGTTGGTCGACGATCATGTCGCACTGTTGGGCAAGCAGTGCCGGCACCAGGCCGGAAAACGGAATGACCCGCCATTGCACGGTTTTATTGCCCAGGCGCTTGGCGATTTCCAGGCCCAGGTCGACGGTGAGCCCACGCGGCTTCTGGGATTCGTCGAAGGACACCAAGGGCGGTGAATCCATCCCCGAGCAGTAGACAAGTTTGTCGACTTTCTGCAATCGCTCCGGTACCTGGGGCGCAGCCGCCGCCCATTGTGTGCAGAGACCAAGGGTTACAGCCACCAGCAAGGCGCGGCGTTGTTTATGCATGACCAGACACTCCAGTTCGTTGGTTAACGGGGCAGGACTCAAAGTCAAAACACGGGCGGGCTCGGGCCCACCTCTGGTTATTTTTCCGATTGCAGGAATTGAATCAGCGCCGGCACGGTGCCTTCGATGTGTTCGCGCACTACGGCCTCGGCGCGGGCCGCGTCGCCGGAGCGGATGGCGTCAAGGATTACTGCGTGTTCCTGGCGGGCGCTGAGGGGTTTCTCGCCGTGCTGCAACCACAGGCGCATGGGCGCCTCGACCAGCGAGTACAGTGCCGAGATCTGCTTCATCAACCGCGGGCGCCCGCTGAGGCTGCACAAGTATTCGTGAAACGCGCGGTGCCGGCTGACCCAGGCGGCACTTTCGTCACGGTAGTCGTCCATCTCATCGAGCATACGTTCCAGTGCAGCCAATTGACGCTCGCCGATGCGTGCCACTGCCACACGCACTGCCAGGCCTTCGAGAGCGCTACGCATCTCGAACACTTCGTGCAGTTCATCGATATCCAGGCCACCGACGACAGCGCCGCGATTGGGCCGCAAAGTCACCAGGCCCTGGGCATCCAAGCGGCGGAAGGCTTCGCGCACTGGCATGCGGCTCATGCCGATCTCGCTGGCGATGTCCTCGGCAATCAACCGATCGCCTTTGCGCAAACGACCGCCGCAGATGGCGTCGAGGAGGAAGTTGTAGGCCTCCTCTTCGGCAGTGAGAGGCTGGCGGTCACCATAAGTGGGGGAAAATTGCATTGGCAGCCTCTTTGTATTTTTGTATCCAATTATCCATGGATGCAATAAAGCACGGGGCGTGCCAACAACGTTTGGTGCGGGTTAACTCACTGATTCGAATGCGATCTTTGGTTTATACGCGGGATCGATGCCGCAAGAACAAATAGCCATGTGCTACTAAATGGCACAGCGGCGGTCTGTTTCTGTGCAAAGAAGTAGCGGGTGTGCGACAAAAGATGACCCGCGCCGAGGCGGTCTTTCTGGAGCGCTTCCAGCAGTTGCTCATGACGGCGGACGTGGCGGGAAGGCTTCAGCGTTTACTCAGCCCCAAGGTCCGACATTCAATCCTTGCTGAATTTGGGTATGGCCATACGGCTACCCGCCTTGACTTCGCGCAACGCCCGACAAAACTGATCGAAGGCCATCTTAAATTGCCTGAACAGATGAGCGGGCACTTCAAGTTAGCGGTCATGGATGCCAATTGCCTGGGCGCGCCCCGCTGCAGGCAAGCGTTGAGCGTTTAAGGCCCGCCTATGAGTCAGCACTCATGAAGTGGGTCGGCCAGTTGGGCCATCAGCCCGGCGGCCTGTTGCGCGAGGGTGCGCTCACTGCAATTTTGCCCATGCTGAACAGCCTACCCACAGGGCTGAGCCCGAAGGTTGATAACAGTCAGCGTCGGCTTATCACAAAGACCAGCGCCGATGCGGTCATACAAAGGATCGTCTGGAAGGCTGTTCGGCCGATCAACCCTAGCGCCATGCTCAAGTCCTTTGAGCGTATGTGGGCAAAGTGCGACATCACCCTCCACGCAGTTCACGCGACGCACTGGACCATTGCCCGTAAGCATTTGGCAGTCACAGCGCCGCGGCGGCGGGCAAGGCAATACGGGTGCGCCGCTCATTCAGGGCAAATACCGTCATCGCCAGCGCCGCAATCGCGCAGGGGATGGCAAAGGCCATGAAATTCAGTTGCAGAGGCAGTTCGATCGCCATCAGCGCGCCGCCTAACAGCGGGCCGACAATCGCGCCATTTCGACCGATGCCGGACGCCCAGCCCAGGCCTGTGGCGCGAATCGACAAGCCGTAGAGCTGCGCAGCCCCCGCGTACAGCAGGATCTGCGTACCAATGGTGGTGGCACCCGCGACGAAGATCAGCAGGTACAGGACCGGCATCGGGCTGTTAATGCCCAGCAGGCTGATCGAGACCATGGCGGCGGCGAAGAAGCAGATCACAACTTTCACCAGGTTCAGGCGGTCGCCCAAACGGCCGCCGAGCAGCGCCCCGGCCATGCCGCCCAGGTTCAGCGCGATCAGGAACGACAGGCTCGATCCCAGGCTGTAACCGGCGCCGGCCATCAGCTTGGGCAGCCACGAACTCAATGCATAGACCATCAGCAGGCAACAGAAAAACGCGACCCAGATCATCGCCGTACGCACCGCCAGGCCATGGCGGAACAGCTCCACCACCGTGGCGCCTTTACCTTTGCTGTCGGCGATCACCAGCGCATCTTCGACCTCGATCCTGGTGCCTGGCGACAACCGATTAAGCAGCGCGCGAGCCTTGTCTTGTTGGCCCTGGCGGATCAGGAAGCCGATGGATTCAGGCAGCCAGTAAACAATCAGTGGCAACAGCAGCAGCGGAATCACCGCCACAAAAAACATCGACTGCCAACCATAGGCCGGCAGCATGAAAATCCCAACGCTGGCGGCGAGCATGCCGCCCAGGGAATAGCCGCTGAACATGAAGGCCATCAGGGTGCTGCGGAATTTCTTCGGCGCGTATTCGTTGATCAGTGCCGCCGCGTTGGGCATCAACCCGCCGCAGCCGAGCCCGGCGATAAAACGGCAGATACCGAACTCGGTTGGGCTGCTGGCAAAGCCATTGGTCACGGTGGCCAGACTGAATAAGGTGAAACAGAACACGATGCCTTTCTTGCGCCCGAAACGGTCCGCCAGGGTGCCGAAAATCAGCGCACCGAACATCATGCCGAACAGCGCATAGCTGCCCAGGGCGCCAGCCTGTAACGGCGTCAGCCCCCACTCGCGCATGATTGACGGCAGGACCACGCCGTAGATAAACAAGTCATAGCCGTCAAAGATCAACAGCAAGGCACACAGGCTCACGATCAACCAGTGGAAGCGGTTGAACGGGGCATTATCGATAATCGAATGGACATCATGGCTACGCATGGCAGTGCTCTCTTTATTGTTGTTGTGAGTCAGTGTCAGCAGATGGAAAAAGCCTTAGCCGAGGTCGCCGCCGCCCACCGGCAAGGTCACGCCGGTGATGTAGGAGGCCTCGTCGCACGCCAGGAACAGAATCGCGCCAGCTTGTTCGTCGATGCTGCCGTAGCGTCTCATCGGGCTGCTGTCGAGGGTCTGGTCGACGATCTGCTGGTACCACACCCGCTCCTGCTCGCTCTGCGGCTGGCTGTTGCGCGGAATGCGCCGTGGTGGCGCCTCGGTGCCGCCGGGCGCGGTGGCGTTGACGCGAATCCCGCTGCCGGCAGTCTCCAGGGCGAGGCAGGCCGTCAAGGCATTCACGCCGCCCTTGGCCGCGCCATACGGCACGCGATTGACGCCACGCGTCGCCACGGAAGACACGTTGACGATGGCGCCTGCGCCCTGCTCCAGCATGTAGGGCAGCACGCAATGGCAGCACCACAACGTAGGGAACAGCGAGCGGCGCACTTCGGCCTCGATTTCGGCCTCGGCGTAATGCTCGAAAGGCTTGGCCCAGATGGTCCCGCCGACGTTATTGACCAGCACGTCGATGCGACCGAAACGGGCCGTGGCGGCGGCCATCACCCGCGCGCACTCGCTGTATTGTTCCAGATCGGCGGTCAGCAGCAGCGCTCGCTCATGCTGCAATTCATGCACAAGCTCGGAGCGATCCACCGCAACCAGCCAGGCACCCTCCTCCAGCAAGCGTTCGGCGACACGCCGGCCGATCCCTTGGGCAGCGCCGGTGACCAGCGCGACCTTGTTGTTAAACCGTTGAGTCATGCGGCAGTCCTCAGGCGGCATCGCACGTGGCGACGGCGTTAGCGGTGAATTTCTCGTAATGGAAGCTGGCCGGGGTCACGCCCTGCTGCTTGAAGTGCTCGCGCACCGCATCGACCATCGGCGGCGGGCCGCACAGGTACACGTCGACATCGCCGCCATTAAGGGCTTCGTCGGCCATGTGCTGAGTCACATAGCCCTGGCGCGGGTGAGTGGTGTGCGGATCAGCCACGCAGGTCACCAGGTTGAAGTCGGGCAAACGCGCGGTAAAAGCCTGCAACGCTTCGACCATCACCAGGTCCTGATCCCGCGTTACGCCGTAGATCAACCGGATCGGGCGGGTTTCCTGGCGCTGCGCGAGCACTTCAAGCATCGACAGGAACGGCGCCAGGCCGGTACCACCGGCCAGTAACAGCAGCGGCCGCACCACCTCACGCAGGTAGAAACTCCCCAGCGGGCCGGTGATCGCCACGCTGTCGCCCGGCTGGGCGCGCTCGAGCCAGCTGCTCATCAACCCGCCGGGCACGTGCTTGATCAGGAAGCTGGCGCGCGTGTCGCCCGGGCGACTGCTGAAGGAGTAAGCGCGTGTCTGCCCACTGTCGGGCACGCTGATATTCACGTACTGGCCGGGCAGGAATACCGGCGCCTGGTCCAGCGCGAAACTCACCTCCAGTGCGGCATCGGCATGTCGGGTGATGCCGGCCAGCGTCGCGACAAAGTGCGTGGTGCCAGTCTTGCAGGCGCTGGAGGGCACCGGCACGGCGATCACGCAGTCGGACTGCGGCACCATCTGGCAGGTCAGTACCTGGCGCGCCTGCGCTTCGTCGGCGCTCAGGGCGTCGTCGATATAGTCGTCGCCCAAGTCGTAGGCGCCGGTTTCACAGCGGCATTTGCAGGTGCCGCATACACCGTCCGAGCAGTCCATGGGCAGGTTGATGCGTTGGCGGAAGGCGGCATCGAGCACCTTTTCGCCGACCTTGCAGTCGATGAAGCGGGTCACCCCATCCTCGAAGTTCAGGGCAATGGCATACGTCATGGCGGTGTCCTCAGATGTGGTAGATGTCGATGACCTGGTGGATGTAGTCGTTTTTCAGCACCACCTTCTTGCGCGTGATCAGCGGCTGTTCGGCACCGATGTCGAGGCGATAGAAGGAGGTACCGAAATAACTGTCGGTGGTTTTGTAGCGATGGCTGAGGGTGTGCCAGTTGAAACGCAGGTCCACCTGCGCGCCGTCGGCGGCCAGCACTTCGAGGTTGCACAGCATGTGCACAGTGCGCGGCTCGGGCGTGCTGGCGCTGGAGCGCTCGGTCTTGATGCGGAAGATGCGGTCTTCCAGGCCGTCACGGTTGGGGTAGTAGATCAGCGAGATTTCGCGCTGCG
>PJQF01000173.1_pt1 | contig 34708 bp, 28 predicted proteins | sample 1503741 | NCBI WGS metagenome assembly PJQF01 (sample SAMN07775949, study PRJNA414020) | Biofilm metagenome, whole genome shotgun sequencing project. | isolation source: biomolecule (vanillin) treated reverse osmosis membrane biofilm | place: India: Nagpur | collected 2017-03-21 | reverse complement strand
CATATCCATCATACGATCAGCCTCATCGAGTACCAACGTTTTGATTTGTTTGGTAACAATCTCATTGCGCTGATAGATTTCTAAAAAGCGGCCGGGTGTAGCTACTAAAATATCCAATCCATTTTGAATGTTTTCGATTTGGGTTTTAGGTCCCACACCTCCGTAGATGTGAACGGTTCGCAAGTCAGTGTATTTGGTAAGTGCAGCTACTTGCACAGCCACTTGCACCACCAATTCTTTGGTTGGAACCAAGATAAGCACACGGGGATCAGTGCCTTGTGCAAATTTTGCTTTCATCAGGACAGGCAACAAGTAGGCGGCCGTTTTACCCGTACCGGTTTGCGCTATTCCGATTACTTGTTGACCACCTAAAATCAATGGAATACATTTCTCCTGAATTTCGGTAGGTGTTTCAAATCCTGCATCAGCCACCGCATCCAGCAATTGCTTATTCAACTTAAAGTCATTCCATGTCATTTGCGATGGGTTCAGTCTGTATCGTATCTTTACAAGGTAATGAAAGCTACTCTCATAACGAACGCAAAAATAGTAAACGAAGGCAAGGTCTTCGAGGGCGATGTGCGAATCAAAGGATCTTTTATTGAAAAGGTCGATAAAAAAATTTCTGCCGAATCAACTGATGAAGTAATTGATGCATCCGGCAAGTGGTTGATGCCCGGTGCGATCGATGATCAGGTTCACTTTCGTGAGCCGGGGCTTACGCACAAAGGCACCATCTATACAGAGTCGCGTGCGGCTGTAGCCGGTGGTGTTACCAGTTTCATGGAAATGCCCAACACCAATCCTCCGGCTTTCACACAAAAATTATTGGCCGATAAATACGAGATTGCATCGCAGTCCTCCTTAGCAAACTATTCTTTCTTCATGGGAACCTCCAATGACAATCTGGAGGAAGTATTAAAGACAGACTTGAAGAATGTTTGCGGACTTAAAATTTTTATGGGTTCCTCCACTGGCAATCTGCTGGTTGATAACCCGACAACACTCGAAAAAATATTTTCTCAGTTTCCCGGATTAATTGCTACCCACTGCGAAGATGAAGCAACCGTCCTTAAAAATCTGGCGGACTTCAAAGAAAAATATGGTGAAGATTGCCCAGTGAACTATCATCCCATCATTCGTAGTGAAGAAGCTTGTTACAAATCTTCCTCGTTTGCTGCGGGACTTGCTAAAAAACATGGCACTCGTTTACATATTCTTCATATCTCTACAGCCAAGGAAACTTTCCTGTTCGACAACAGTATCCCACTCGAAAAGAAAAAAATCACATCCGAAGCGTGTATTCATCACTTGTGGTTTAATGATGCCGACTATGGGCGATTGGGCATGAATATTAAATGGAATCCGGCCATTAAGACCGCCAGCGATCAACAAGAAATTTTGAAAGCACTGCTGGATGATCGAATTGATGTGATTGCGACTGATCACGCTCCGCATACCATCGAAGAAAAAAATAACAAATATTTCAGCGCGCCTTCGGGCGGGCCGCTCGTACAACATAGTATCGTGGCTATGCTCGAGTTCCATAAGCAAGGAAAAATTAGTCTGGAAAAAATAGTAGAAAAAATGAGCCACAACCTGGCGATCCTTTTCAGAATTGACAGACGCGGGTTTATTCGTGAAGGTTATTTTGCGGATTTGGTGTTGGTAGACCCCAATAGCCCCTGGAAAGTGGAGAAAAATAACATTCTGGCGAAGTGTGGATGGTCGCCATTTGAAGGCGAAACCTTCCTCTCAAAAGTTACCGACACGTGGGTTTCGGGGCACCGGGCCTATAAAAATGGTCAAATTAATGAAGGCAAAACAGGCGAAAGGCTTCAATTCCTGCGATTCTAGCTTTGTGATTTGAATTTGGGTGCCTACATTTGCAGTCCTCAAAACGGTGAGCGTAGTTCAGTTGGTTAGAACATCAGATTGTGATTCTGAGGGTCGCGGGTTCGAGTCCCGTCGCCCACCCCATAGAGCCTTTCAGCAATGAAAGGCTTTTTTATTTTCCCAACATTCTGGACTCTTGAATCAACTCTTCACGGTCAATGGGCACAACGCCTACATGCTGGCATACCAGCCCGCCACCAAGATTGGATAATTCGGCAATTAATTCCGGAGACAGTTTTAACGCAACACACAATGCCGCTATACTTACAACCGTATCACCCGCTCCGGAAACATCCGCAATTTCGCGGGCGTGTGCCGGAATTTTTATTTTTTGCTGTTGGAAATCAATGAAAACGCCATGCTCGGAAAGTGTGAGCATCACACCTTCGGCATTCAGTTTGTTTTTCAACAAAGTAACAGCACTTTCTACCTGGCTTTGATTTCCGGCCTCCACTTCTACTTTTAATCCTTCGCGCAGTTCCTTCAAATTGGGTTTGAATAATGTTACGCGCTGGTAGGCTAAGAAATTTCTTTTCTTCGGATCAACTACGGTCGGAATATTGTGTTTTAGTGCCAGATCAACCGCCTTCTCAATCAGCGCGGCAGATAATACTCCTTTATCATAATCTTCAAAAATCACCACATCACTCTGTGGCAATAATTTTTCAATGCGCTTCCAGAGCTGCTCTTGCTCAATCGCACTTGCCACTTTATCCGATTCATCGTCCACACGCACCACATGTTGGTGGCTGGCAATGATTCTGGTTTTTACAGTAGTGGGTCTTTCCGTGCTAACAATAATTCCATCGACAGAAAGATTTTTTTCATGGAGGCGTTGCACCAATTTTTTTCCGTCATCGTCATCACCTATTAATGCGCAGAGCACCGGCTTTGCTCCGAGCGCGTGCACGTTCAGAGCAACGTTGGCGGCACCACCCAAGCGATGGTCTCTCTTCTTTACATTGATGATGGGCACCGGAGCTTCCGGAGAAATCCGTTCTACCGATCCCCAGATGTAGCTGTCCAGCATCACATCGCCAATGATCAGCACATTGAGTTTCGTAAATGATTGAAATATGTCTGCCGGAACAACCATTGAATTTATGCAAGTGTGGCCAAAGCTTCTTTCATGCGTTTCATCGCTTCTACTAAATCTTTTTCAGAAGCGGCATAGGAAAGGCGAACACAATTATCATCGCCAAACGCACCACCGGGCACCAGTGAAACATGTCCTTTATCCAGCATGAAGAAACAAAAATCATCTGCATTTTTTATCACGGTGTCTCCATCTTTTTTACCGAAGTAGTAGCTCACATCCGGAAAGAAATAGAATGCACCTTGAGGATAGTTTGCTTTCACTCCGGGAATTTCTTTCAGCAGGTTATAAACTATATCTCTGCGCTTATGGTATTCGCTCACCATTTTGTTGGTTGGCTCAATATCACCTGTGATCGCGGCCAATGCACCACGTTGTGAAATCGAACAATTAGCCGAAGTAATTTGTCCTTGTACTTTATTGCTACCATCGGCAATCCATTTCGGTGCTGCAATGTAGCCCACTCGCCAGCCGGTCATCGCAAAACCTTTCGCAAAACCGTTGACGGTAATCGTGCGATCAAACATCCCCGGAAGGGAAGCCATGCTCACACGCTCTCCGGTAAAGTTGATGTGTTCATAAATTTCATCGGCAATAATGAGCAGGTTATGTTTCTTAACGACCTCCGCAATGGATTCTAATTCCGTTCTGGAGAAAACCGAACCGGTAGGATTGCAAGGAGAAGAAAAAATAATGGCTTTGGTCTTGGGTGTGATTGCTTTCTCTACTTGTTGGGCCGTTACTTTAAAATCGTTGTCGATTGTTCCTTTCACAATCACTGGTGTTGCTTCTGTCAAGCGAACGAGCGCATCATAACTTACCCAATAAGGGGCGAAGATGATTACCTCATCGCCCGGATTGAGTAATGCCAACATCACATTGGCGATGGATTGTTTCGCTCCGTTAGATACCACTATGTTCTCAGCCTTGTAAGGCACTTTATTTTCGCTTGTATATTTTGCCGCCAGCGCTTCGCGCAAATCCTGATAGCCCGCTACGGGAGGATATGAAAAATATTTTCCTTCGTCAATCGCCTTCTTGGCTGCATCGCAAATGTGTTGAGGAGTCTTAAAGTCGGGTTCTCCCAAACTTAAGTTAATCACATCGATGCCACGGTTTTTGTATTCACGTGCTTTGGCAGCCATGGCTAGTGTGGCAGATTCTTCAATAGCGTTGATTCGGTTCGAAAGGTGATTCATTTGGATGGTAATAGTTTATTTAATCGTTGTTTGACGTGGAATTTTTTCGCCTGCAAAGAAAGAGATTTATCTAGGCTAAGGCAAGGGAAATATAACCCTATCAATCATTAGGCTAATTGAACAACGTGCGCCCTAGGATGCTTCTTCCCAATGTTATTTCATCAGCATATTCTAAATCGCCACCCACCGGAACTCCTCTTGCAATCGATGTAATCTTCAACGGCAGAGCCGACAGTTTTCTATTGATATAAAAGCTGGTGGTGTCTCCTTCCATGGTGGGGCTGAGTGCCAAAATGATTTCTTTAATCTGCGAATCAGGAGACATCACACGAGACACCAGCGAATCAATCTTTAGGTCGGATGGGCCCACGCCATTCATAGGCGAGATCACGCCTCCCAACACATGATAAATTCCTGTAAACTGTGCCGTGTTTTCAATCGCCATTACATCTTGGGTGTCTTCTACCACACACAATACGGATTTATCTCTGCGATGACTTTTACAGATGCCACACTCTTCCTCATCTGAAATATTATGGCAGGTAACACAAAACCGAATCTGACTTCTTAACTGATTCAACGCCTCTGTGAGCGCGGTCGTTTTATGCTGCCCTTCCTTCACTAAATGAAGCACCAGTCGCAAAGCCGTTTTCTTGCCAATGCCGGGAAGCTTAGCAACTTCGTTGACTGCGTCTTCAATTAATTTCGAAGGATACTCCACAATTCTTAGTTCGTTAGAAATTCAGTGCAGTAAAATCTGCCACTGTTTAAATGATTTTTGCGTCAATGCCTGCCTCGCAAATGGCTTCACGCATCGGGTTCAATTGATCGTATGAGCCGGTGCGCACCGTGCACTTCCCTTTGAAGTGAATCAACAAAGTGCACTGCTCCGCTTGCTCAGGCGTATGTTTGCACACGCGAATGAGCGTGTTGATCACGTGATCAAACGTGTTGAAATCATCGTTGAAAACAACCAAATCTTTCACATCGGTTATCTCCACCGCTTCCAACAAATCCACCAATTCTTGTTCTTGTGTATTCACCGCTTATTCAATCATACAAAAGTAAAAAAAAGAACGATAGATCAGTCGGCCAAGAGCAGTTCCTACCAGTTCTTTTACACTCCTTAGCCGGATTTTTATTCTACAAAACTTAGCGTAGTTTTCCATTTCTAATCTACTGACTATGTCACCATTACTGGTATCTTCCATCCTCGTCTTCTACTTTCTGGCACTCATTACCATCTCTTATTTCACTTCTAAAGGAGCCGATAGCACTACTTTTTTTACCGGAAACCGCCAATCGCCTTGGTACTTGGTTGCTTTTGGTATGATAGGCTCTTCCCTATCGGGAGTTACGTTCGTATCGGTGCCGGGCAATGTCGGAAAAATTGGATTTGGTTATTTTCAAGTGGTGATCGGGTATTTGGTTGGGTATTGGGTGATTATTACTGTTTTGATGCCGCTTTACTATCGGTTAAATGTTGTTTCCATTTACACCTACCTGGAACAACGCTTCGATAATTGGGCTTACAAAACCGGGGCTTTTTTCTTTTTGATTTCTCGCACGGTTGGCTCTAGTCTGCGATTATTTTTGGCAGCTACCATTCTTCAGCTTTTTTTGTTCGATGCATGGCATGTTCCCTTCATCGTTACTGTTGCCACCACCATCGTATTGATCTGGATATACACTTTCAAAGGGGGGGTGAAAACAATTGTGTGGACTGATTCATTCCAAACGCTCTTTTTGGTGACGGCCGTTGCGGTAACTGTTTGGCAAATTGCCGATAAACTCGATTTCAATTTTGCTACCATGGTTTCGGCTATCCAAGAGAAAGGCTACGCGAAGATTTTTTATTTTGACGATGTCAATTCCACTCTGTTTTTTCCGAAACAGTTTTTTGGCGGAGCCTTTATCGCTATTGCCATGACGGGGCTTGATCAGGAGATCATGCAAAAAAATCTGACCTGCAAAACTCTGGGCGATGCACAGAAAAATATGTTTTGGTTTAGCCTTACCATCGTTTTTGTAAATCTGCTCTTTCTGACTTTAGGAGCGCTTCTTTATATATATAGTGCACAAAAAGGCTTGGCCATTCCCGCAGTTTCAGATGAACTGTATCCACGCTTGGCATTCAATGAATTAGGGGCTTTTGTGGGGATTTTGTTTTTGCTGGGAATCACGGCCTCTTCGTATGCCAGTGCCGATTCGGCTTTGGCAGGACTCACCACTTCTTTTTGTATCGACTTCCTTCAATTCAAAAACAAAACCGAGGCGGTCAAACAACGGCAAAAGTTTTTGGTGCATGTGGGCTTTTCGCTGCTCTTTCTAATCATCATTCTCATATTTAAAGAATTGAATGAAAAATCGGTGATTGATGCTGTGCTGAATGTGGCAGGCTACACGTATGGACCATTATTAGGACTTTTTGCCTTCGGCATTTTTACCAAGCGAAACGTGCGGGGTGTGATGGTGCTGGCATGTTGTGTTCTTTCTCCACTTCTTTCTTATGTAATAAGTTCGAACTCGGTGAAGTGGTTCAATGGCTACAAGATTGGAATTGAAATCTTAATTCTAAATGGGCTGATCACATTTGTGGGCCTATTCTTGATCTCTCAGCTTCAGAAGAAGTCTACAACCAAATAAAAAGCATCAGGTAAACGGTTCGAGAAAATGTGGCTCTGATTAATCGCATAAAAGTTGAATGATTTTTAGTTTTTGGTGAACGTAAATTCTTCCACGTTGACGCCTTTCTTTACCTTAATCCGGTAAGTGCCCTGGCTTACGTGCTTGAAGTCGATAATCATTTTTCTGCGAACCAGCCGATGGGAAGTAACGAGGTATCCGGAAGACGAATAAACTTCCACCTCTCCACCCTTATACTGGCGAGTGGTTTTCAAAATAAAAAGCTGATTATCGGATAGGGTCGAAAGGCCGGGGCTTGGGGCGGCCATTGAAAGCGTAGCAATGACAAGCAGAGTAGTGGTAGAGAGTGCGATGAATGTTCTCATGAGGTTTGCGTTTGATTCTACCAATCGCAACCTATGTGCCACAACTTTTTAGTTTTTAAGATCCTTCTATTTATAATTCAAAAACCGCCTATACAAAGCACAATCGAAGTTTTCTGATTTCAGTTTGATTCACTTTAGAATTTTGAAGTGCTTCAAGCAAAATTTCTTCTCCTAGTTTGGGAAAATTTGTCTCACAGAAATTTAATAGCCAAGATTCAAAAGCCGATTTGCTTATTAAGCACAATGGTTCTACTTTTGCCATCCAAATCGCGGGGTGGAGCAGTTGGTAGCTCGTTGGGCTCATAACCCAAAGGTCACAGGTTCGAGTCCTGTCCCCGCTACTAAATTAAAAGAGACTATCTTGATTAAAAGGGTAGTCTCTTTTTGTTTTCTCTATTTCTAGGTTAAAATTCGACTTTGTAAAACCATATATAGAAATTCACCTACTTTTTGATACACTTATTTAATGCATATTTATTTGATTAATTATTGTATAATTATTTCATTATTGTTTCATTAATCATTATTTGATTAGTACATTTGTCATAGTTAGAAATAACTATGCTTCATTTCTATAAGTAAATTATTTGTAGAAAAAAAAAGAGGTGCTGTAAACACCTCTCTTAAAATTGAGTTAGGGTCATCCTCGAATTGGAATATTCGATCTTCCCAAACCTCGATTTGTCAGAAGCCGCAGTCCAGAATGGAAATCTGGCGGCAATCCCAATTTTGGCGAGCTAAATGCTCGCCTTCTGTGTTTGTAAATGTACGAAAATTCAATTCGTTTTACAAAAAAGCCCTAACTAACATCAGCATTTTATTAGTTGTCAGCGATTTAAGAAGACTAAAGGCTTTCATAATCAATTACTTGAATTCATTTATCGAAGCAAATATTTTTTGGCTAATTTCTTTTTTACGAAAAGATAACTTGCCTAAATCGACACTCATATAATTCACCAATATTAAAATAGCATAAACGAGGGCAAAAAATGACTAAATTTGCCCCCGTTCAATAATCGAGGGCATCAAAAGCCCTCATTTCATTTTATCAATGTCCACTCCACACAAATCCGGTTTCGTAAGCATTGTAGGCAAGCCCAATGTGGGCAAATCGAGCCTAATGAACCGGTTGGTGGGTGAAAATCTATCCATCATCACCGCCAAGGCGCAAACTACCCGCCACCGCATTATGGGCATTTTGAATGGCGAAGATTTTCAAATCGTCTATTCCGACACGCCCGGCATGCTGGAACCGAAATACGAACTTCATGAGGCCATGATGAGCTACGTGAAAGTTTCGCTGGATGATGCGGATTTGGTGCTGTTGATTGTGGAACTGGGCGAAAAATTTGATGAGAAGTTATTCGAGCCGCTCAAAAATCTGGCTACGCCCGTCATTTTATTAATCAACAAAATTGATTTGGCGAAAGGATCGCAGGTAACGGATAAAATTGCTTACTGGAAAGACCTTATCAAGACGGTAGAAATTATTCCAGTCTCAGCGCTTACGGGAGAAAACCTAGACACCCTACTGCCCATCATCAAAAAACATTTACCCGAGCACCCTGGCTATTACCCCAAAGACGACCTTACCGACCGCAGTGAGCGCTTTTTCGCGGCCGAAATGATTCGTGAAAAGATATTCACCAATTATGATCAGGAGATTCCTTACAGTTCAGAGGTAGGTATCGAAGCTTTTAAGGAAGACGATAAAATCATTAAGATTCGCGCCACGATTTATGTGGAGCGCGATTCCCAAAAAGGCATTTTGATCGGAAAAGGAGGCAGCTCGTTGAAAAAAGTGGGTACCGAAGCCCGCAAAAGCCTCGAATCCTTCTTTGGAAAACAAGTATTTCTGGAAACGCATGTAAAAGTGGCCGACAACTGGCGCAAACAGAAGCTGAAATTGAAGCATTTCGGCTATCTGGAATAAAGGTGCGCTCAATTAGGCACTATTGACTTAACTTGCGGCCTCAACTATCATTTATGGGCTTTGGCCCCGGCTTTTAAAATCTTATGGCAAATATTGTAGCAATTGTAGGAAGGCCAAACGTAGGGAAATCTACTTTTTTTAATCGCCTAGTAGAGCAGCGGCAAGCTATTATGGACGATATGCCGGGCGTTACCCGCGATCGTCATTATGGCTATGCGGAGTGGACAAACAAGCACTTTACCGTTATTGACACTGGGGGCTATGTGACCGGTTCTGATGATAAGTTCGAATCAGAAATTCGCAAGCAAGTAGAAATGGCGCTGGAAGAATGCACGGCCGTGATTTTTATGGTCGATTGCAAAACAGGCCTTACGGGATTTGACCATGAGTTTGCCAAAATCATTCGCAGATCTAAAAAACCGGTGTTTGTTGCTGCCAATAAAGCTGATACCCCTTCCAAAAATTTAGAGGCCAGTGAGTTTTATGAACTAAACATGGGTGAAGTATACCCCATTTCAGCTGAAAATGGTGGAGGAACTGGGGAATTGCTGGATGAATTGGTCAAAACCTTTGCCAGCGAAGGCGTGGAGGATCCGGATGCCGGAATTCCTAAAATCGCGATTGTTGGAAGACCGAATGCCGGAAAATCATCTTTGTTGAATGTTTTGTTGGGCAATGAGCGCAGCATCGTAACGGACGAAGCGGGCACTACCCGCGATGCCATTCACTCGCGCTACAAAATGTTTGGCAACGATTTTATTCTGATCGATACGGCCGGCATTCGTAAGAAAAGCAAGGTGACAGAGGATGTTGAGTTTTATTCTGTTTTGCGATCACTCCGAGCTTTGGAAGAAAGTGATGTTTGCATTGTGGTGATTGATGCCGAAAGAGGCTTGGAGTCGCAGGACATTAATATTATTGTATTGGCACAAAAGCAGAACAAGGGCATCGTGATTATGGTAAACAAGTGGGACCTGATTGAAAAGGATACCAAAACAGCTGACACCTTCAAGAAGGACATGTTAGAAAAATTGGCTCCTATCGATTATATACCCATTATTTTCGCCTCTACTTTAACCAAGCAGCGCATTTTTCAAGTAATCGAAAAAGCGGTAACAGTGTTTAACAACAAAACCAAGCGAATCCCTACTTCCGAACTGAATAATGCCATGCTTCCGGAGATTGTGCACTATCCGCCACCCGGCATGAAGGGCAAACACATCCAGATTAAATACATAACTCAGGTGGCGGCTAAGTCTCCGGCCTTTGCATTTTTCTGCAATCTGCCTCAATACATTCAGGAATCGTATCAACGATTTTTGGAAAACCGACTGCGCGAAAAGTTTGATTTTGAAGGAGTACCCATTCGTTTATTCTTCCGGAAGAAGTAATAGCAAACGATTGATTTGCCTAATGACCGATAGGTAAGATTGGTTTAAAGGTACTTTTGGATAAAAAACATAATTTTTTCTTACGTAACGCTTCAAATTTGCCCGTTTCTGCTACCTTTGCGCAAAATTTTAATAACCTGTAAACTATGAAAAAATTTATCGCATCTGTTATCGTATGTGGCTTTGCAGTAGCAATGGTTGCTTGCGGTGGTGGCAAAGCTAAAGAAGAAGCTGCTGCTCAAGCAAAGGCTGATTCAACTCGTAAGGCTGATTCAGTTGCTGCAGCTGTTGCTGCAGCTGCTGCTGCAGCTGACACAACGAAAGTTGATTCTGCTGCCGTTAAGTAATCAATCCCACAAAGATTGTTTCCCGGGAAAGGCTTTAGTGATAAAGCCTTTTTTTATTGCCTATGAATTCAGAAAACGTACGAAAAATACTTTCCGAGCACATTCCTGCAGCCGCGCTTGAGTATTGTTTTCGGTTGTGGGAAGAAAATCCATTCATTTTCAAAACCACCAAGGCGCGGGCTTCCAAAGTAGGCGACTTCAGCTACCGACCCGGTAGAACGCAGCAAATTACCATCAACAAAGATTTGCACCCTTACCTTTTCTTAACCACCTACATTCACGAAGTGGCACATTTAAAAGTGCACGCCATTCACGGGTCTCGTGTACTGGCGCATGGAAATCAGTGGAAATCGAAGTTTCAGGAGCTGATGCATCCGGTTCTAAACCGTGAAATCTATCCCGCTTCATTACTCGCTATTCTTAAAAAACACATGGCCGACCCCATGGCGTCCAGCTTTTCCGATTCAGAACTAACAGCCGCATTTCGGCAACATGATGAAAAAGCAGGCAAAGCGATTTTCTTATCACAACTTCCCGAAGGAAGTATTTTTGGATTACAAGGAAAGTGGTACAAAAAAGGAAAGGTTCGTAGAACACGAGCCTTGTGCGTAGAACTAAAATCGAAACGAAATTATTTGGTGCCGTTGGATATTGAAGTGAGTAGTGCGCAATTGGCGTTGCTTTAGATGGAGTGGAATTTACTTTCGGCTGTCTATCGCTTTCCGTACGCTGCCAAATTCATTCAATAGATTTTCAGCTTCTTCGGCACTTACTTTCAATTCTTCCATAATCATACGAGCTCCACGTTTCACCAGTTTATGATTGGTGAGTTGCATATCTACCATTTTATTGCCTTTCACTCGCCCGAGCTGAATCATCACGGCTGTTGAAATCATATTGAGTACTAACTTCTGTGCCGTTCCTGCCTTCATTCGTGTGCTGCCGGTTACAAACTCAGGACCCACAACGACTTCGATCGGATGATCTACCGAAGCCGCTAGTTCACTTCCTTCATTGCACGTGATGCAGCCGGTAACAATTTGGTTCTTTCTGGCTTCTCTCACACCACCGATGACATAAGGGGTTCTGCCAGAGGCTGCAATACCTATAAGCACATCATTTTGATTGATTGAAAAAGCTGCCAGATCTTTCCATGCTTGTTGCTCATCGTCTTCCGCATTTTCTACTGCACTGCGAATAGCCTTGTCACCACCGGCAATTAAGCCAATTACCTTATTATGCGACACCCCATAAGTCGGAGGAATTTCCGATGCATCTAAAATGCCAAGTCGGCCGCTGGTGCCTGCACCAATATAGAATAATCGTCCTCCGTTTTTCATTTTTGCCACTATGGCCTTTACTAATCGTTCGATATTCGGAATGGATTTTTCAACTGCGGCAGGCACAGTGCTGTCCTCACGGTTGATACGCGTCAACAGATCGGACACCTCCATTTTATCGAGATGATCATGCAATGATGAAGCTTCAGTGGTGGTCACGGTTATTGAATGTCTTTTTGGTGGAACAACGTAAGTCCGGCAATAGGACCTTCGAGAATATTTTTAACAGTAATGCCTTTGTCATTGGCCACCTGACGCAATACATCGCTAAAGTAAAAAGCGATCGAGCCGGTGAAGTGCACTTTTAAATTTTGATAGTTCTCGTATTTCATCACATTATTTTCATAAAACTCCGAGAAGCTATCGTAAACAAGTTGATAACAATAAGGCTCTTTCAAATGCTGAAAAATGAATTTGGCAAAGCTGGCCAGAAAAGCTCCGGGCTTTTCCTGCTGATATACTTTTTCGAGGACTTCTTCGCGCGACCAGGGGAATCGTGCGTTGAACTGTTCTTCCAACTTAGCGGGCATCTTCTTTCGGAACCGGTCGAAGATTAGTTTTTTTCCCAATGAAGTTCCAGAGCCTTCATCCGCCAAAATCCAACCAAGATTAGCCACATTGCCAATGATCTTTTCGCCATTATACAAGCACGAGTTCGAACCTGTGCCAAGAATACATGCTATGCCGGGTTCGCGACCACACAATGCGCGCGCAGCGGCCAGCAAATCCCAACCTACTTCAATCTGCGCATCTTTAAAATGAGTTAAGAATGCTTCCTGAATGATTCGTTGGTTTTTCTCAGAAGAAACACCGGTACCATAAAAGAAAATTTTGGTGACCGGCTCGTTTGCTACCGGCAACAATGAATCTTTCAAGATGTCTTTTAAATGCTCGATGGGCTGATAGTACGGGTTGAAGCCGGGGCTTTGCGTTTGGGCAATAGTGCCATCCTTCCGTAGAAGTCGCCAATCGATTTTGGATCCTCCGCTGTCTGCTACAATGATCATTGGTGCAAGTAAAAAAAATTGAACTACAATTTTAGATGTTTTAGACGAAACGCGAATTAGCTGTTGACAAGTAAAGTGCCGATTACCTGAAATTTTTCAAAGACTCTTTCTGTGTGCGGTGCATCTTTCAATTGATCTGTTAAATCCTGACCCGCCCAATGTTCGTAATGTTTACCATTTCGCCACATCTTAGAGGCCGACACATCATAAATCAATCCGCGATAAGCCACCCATACTTCTGGTTTATCCTGCCCGTTTCGCAACGCCAACTGCGTTTTGGTAAATTCAGTCATTCATCTTGGACGTAATGTGTTGGTAATCTTTGATGATCGTATATAAGAATTTAACGGTTGGTAAATCGGTTTCTACCCCAAGAAGTAATTTAATTTTTGTAGTTAAAATAGACATAGGTACAGGGTTACTCAACTGAACATTCGCATGCAATGCTTCTTTAATCAATTTGATATCTTGATCAGATAGATTGACGACCTGCGGGAATTGAACAACATAGTCGTCTTCCATATTTTTAAATATTTGAGATGCGGAATGAGGAGTCATCGTTTTCATTTTTACTACGGTTGTTCCTCCTGCAATATCTCCCAGTCGTTGACCTTGGGGTGTCAACACAATACAGGTAATAGCTACGGAGCCGACCATAATAACATCCACCGGCCACAACAAAAAACGAAATAGATAATTGAGAATGGTGGGCGATTCGCCATCTAAACGGACCACCCTTAGTTGCAAAGCCATTTTCCCTGGAGTCTGACCATTCATGAGTATTTCAAACAGGAGGTTGTAAAAGAAAATCGGCAAGTAAATTAGTATTAAGGTCCATCCTTCCATCAACCCCGTTTCAGCTAACATTAATGCCATCACAATCAAGTAAGCGGTAAAAATGAGGCCATCAATAAAAAATGCCAGAATTCGATCCCACAATCCGGCAACCTGATATTGGATTAAAACATTTTGAGTTGTACGGACATTTATGGTTGGCATAGCAAAAAGGATCGATTATCTTTCCTGTTCAAATATAAAACCAAAGTCATGAATAAATTGAGGTTGCTATGCCTTCTGTTAGTTGTTTTTATCATCTTTTCCTGCGCGGATAAGAAACCGGTTGAAAGAATGAACGATGAACAACTTCGGGCCTATGCCGATGAGCTAGCTCATCAGTTTATTATCACCGATGGTCACGTAGATCTTCCTTTTCGCTTAAAGGTAAAGAACTTTAAAATCGAGCGCGAATACATGAGCATTCCCATTTCGGTTTCTGAAAAAGAGGGGGACTTTGATTTTGAGCGCGCCAAGAAAGGAGGCTTGGATGCTCCGTTTATGTCGATTTATATTCCCTCTTCATACCAACTGCAACCCGATAAAGGCAAAGCACTGGCCGACTCGATGATTAACATGATCAATGGAATTACCCAACAGTTGCCCGACAAGTTTGCATTAGCCAAGACACCAGCCGAAGTAGAAGCCAACTTCAAAGCCGGAAAAATTTCTTTGCCGATGGGCATGGAAAATGGTGCGCCTGTTGGCGATGACTTAAAAAACATTCAATACTTCTACGATCGCGGCATTCGCTACATCACTCTGACACATGGTAAAGACAATCAGATTTGTGACTCCTCATACGATACCACCCGCACCTGGAATGGCTTAAGTCCTTTCGGCAAAACTGTAGTAGCAGAAATGAACCGCGTGGGCATCATGGTCGATATTTCGCACGTATCGGATAGCACATTTTATCAAGTGATGAAATTATCCAAAGCACCTTGCATTGCCTCACACTCGTCATGCCGGTTTTATACACCCGGCTTCATTCGCAATATGAGTGATGACATGATTAAGGTGCTTGCTGCGCATGACGGGGTTATTCAAATCAACTTTGGATCTACTTTTTTAGACTCAACTGTGCGTGCCGAAAATGAGATCAATCGCAAAAAATTACGGGCGCTGTTGGAAGAGAAAAAATTAAGTGATTCCGACTCGCTCGCTAAACCCGTGATTGAAGAATTTAGAAAGCAAAATCCTTCCTTGTATGCCGATGTAGAAACAGTAGCAAACCATATTGATCATGTAGTAAAACTGGTGGGCATCAACCATGTGGGAATTGGTTCTGATTTTGATGGGGTAGGCGACAGTTTGCCTACGGGCTTGAAGGATGTGTCGCAATATCCGAATTTGATTTTTGCCTTACTGAAACGAGGCTACACGGCCGATGACATCGAAAAAATTTGCTACAAGAATGTATGGCGCGTGTGGAATAAGGTGGAAGATGTAGCCAAATTGAGTAAGTAACTTTATGCGCGAAGCGGCATTCATAAAACAAAACGCCACCCGTTGGCAAGATTATGAAAAGAAAATCCTGCAAGGCGATTTATCGCCCGATGCACGTGCCGATTTATTCATTCAGCTAACAGATGATCTTTCGTTTGCCCAAACGCAATATCCAAATAGTGAAACAACCGCATATCTAAATCAACTCGCCTCGCGGGCTCACCAAAGTATTTACAAAACAAAAAGAGAAGAGCAGAACCGGTTTATCACCTTTTGGACACAGGAAATTCCCCTGCTTTTCGCTTCGTTGCGCAAACCGATGTTTTATTCGTTGGTGATTACACTAATATCCACTGCCATTGGGGCCGTTTCAGCTATTCAAGACGAAACATTTGTTCGCCTCATCATGGGCGATGGATATGTGAATATGACTTTAGAGAACATCAAAAACGGAAATGCAACAGGCGTTTATGGATCCTCCGATCAAGTTAATATGTTCTTTGCCATCACTTTCAACAACATTCGTGTTTCCTTTTACGCGTTTGCGATGGGAATTTTTTTTTCATTTGGTACTGGATACATACTCTTTCGAAATGGAGTTATGTTAGGGGCTTTCTTCACACTCTTTTACCAGCATAATTTATTAGCTGATTCTATTTTAGTGGTGATGCTCCATGGCACACTCGAAATTTCAGCCATTATTTTGGCTGGCGGTGCCGGTTTGCGGATGGGTAACAGCATCTTATTTCCAGGCACATATAGTCGGCTCGATTCTTTCAAGGCAGGGGCGAAAGACGGTTTAAAGGTAGTGATGGGTTTGATGCCCGTTTTCATTGCAGCCGGGTTTATTGAGTCGTTTGTAACCCGTTACGCTAATATGCCTAGTGTCATCAAAGGGACCATTATTCTCGCTTCACTTATCTTTATCATTTATTACTTTTTTATTTTACCTATCATTCTATCAAAAAAATATGGTACCGAAAATTGAACTTAGGCGTACGCGCGACTTTAGTGAAAAGATCAACATTACTTTTGAGTTCGGCCGTCAAAATCTAAAACCACTTGGAAAAGCGCTACTCTACATTTCAGGCCCTTTTATTGTATTACAAGGTTTGTTTAATGGCCTTTATCAAAAGGAAATTTTGGGTAGTGGAGGCCTACGAGGCTTCGAGATATTTAGCTCCGGCTCAGATGCCATGTTGTGGCTTGGTATTACCTACATATTCATTTTGTTAGGATATGTATCTTCACTTATTGTGGTGTATGAATATTTGAGATTATATGAATTGCGTACAGATAACCGCACCATTGAAGTGAGTGAATTATGGAATGAAGTAAAAAGTAACTATTTGCCCATGATTGGTTCGCTACTAATCATGTCTGTTCTTACTTTTTTAGGTTTTATACTATTGATTCTACCAGGCATTTACTTAGCCATTGTCTTTTCACTAATACCTCCACTCATGATCATAGAGAAAATGAGTTTTAGTGATGCCCTAAGCAGGGCATTTAAAATTATTAGTGAAAAATGGTGGAGTACCTTCGGCCTGATTTTCATCATGGGGATTATAGTTGGATTTATGGCACTCATTTTTAGTGTACCCCAAGGAATATTTACTTTTTTGATGGCACTGCATGGCACTGACACATCCATCGAAATGCCGCTTTGGCAGGATGCAGGTATGATCATCAGCTCGATTCTCTACTCAACCGGAGCGGGTCTCTTACAATCACTCATTTTTATGTCACTTGCCTTTCAAATGTACAACTTGATTGAACGAAAGGAAGCCAAGGGTTTAATGAGCAAATTGGAAAATTTTGGAAAATCTACAGAGATGCAAAAAGGCACAGATTTAAATGAAACGTATTAGTTTTTTATTTCTGCTTTATTACCTGTGTTCGGTTACGGGTTCTGCACAAGTTTACTCAAACAACTCCACCTACGCAGAACGCCAATTTTCAGCAAAAAAAATTGAATCCTTCAAGGCGGATTCCGAATTCAACTATGGCCGACCAAAACAAGTAGAGTCCTTTTGGGATCGGTTCATCTATTGGATATTTCAGACGATTGCCAAGATTATCTATTTTTCAACCAACACTTTGCTTGGCAACATCTTGCTTTATGGTGGTTGTATTGCGCTATTGATCTATGTCGTGCTGAAACTTCTTCACATTGATGCTAAAAACTTGTTTTTCAGAAGTTCCTCTACCTCCGTGCGGGTTACTGCACTGGACGAAGACATCCATGAATTAGACTTTGATAAACTTATCGCTCAGGCAGTAGAAGGTCGCAAGTTTCGTGAGGCCGTTCGGCTCACGTTCCTGCATGCTCTTAAAAAACTATCCGATGCCCAATTGATCAAATGGGTCCCCGGAAAAACCAATGACGACTATTTAAACGAAATCAGAAATCATCCTACGTTGCCACAGGTTATGGAATTGCGCTACTATTTTGATTATGCTTGGTATGGGCACTTCGAAATCGATTCGAATACCTATACCTCCATTCAAAATGCCTTTACAGAATTTAATCAAACTTTAAAGAAATAACGGCCGCGTGAAAGGAGATAAAAAATACATCATCATTCTCACCCTGATATTCATTGGGTTTGTTTCATTTCAATTATGGGGCCCCAAACCATTGAGTTGGAATCCTACCTATCTGCCTAAAGACAAAAATCCATTTGGCAATTTTCTGCTTAATCAAGTATTAAACGATGTCTTTCCTTCAAAAAGCATTTCACATTCCAATCTTACCTTTTACGAATTGCAAGATTCAATTTCAGGTGATGAAAACATCATCAGCATTAGCGACAATTTTACTCCGGATGCAGAAGCCGTAAAAGTTTTGTTGGAGAAAGTAGACAATGGAGCCTCCGTATTTATTTCTGCCTACCGATACCGGGGTTTGTTTGAAGATACGTTACATCTACAAACAAACGATCTAATGTTTGAACGAGGTATTAATGGGGCTACCAACGCAGACACTTCGTTTATTCAAATGCCTGCTACTAACAAAAAGTATTTCTATCTGACCAACCATGTTGGATATTATTTTTATAAAGATTCGCTGCAACACCCTTACTCGATTCTGGCCACCAATGAAGATGGCAAACCAGTTACTCTTCATATAAAATGGGGGCAAGGGAACATCATTCTTAATTGTACGCCCCTGGCATTTACGAATATTTATATGGTCTCCGGGCGCAACCACGAGTTGATCTCCTCCACTCTTTCTTACTTGCCCATTGAAAATGTTTGGTGGACCAGTTATTACCAAGTAGGACGACTCGAAGCTTCCACACCTTTGCGGTTTATCTTAAAAACAGATTCGCTCCGCTGGGCCTATTATCTGACACTGGCGGGATTGATCTTCTTTATTTTGTTTGAAGGCAAACGCAAACAAAGAATCATTCCAATTGTTGCGCCTCTCACCAATACCACATTGGAGTTTGTTCAAACCATTGGCAATCTCTATTGGCATGCAAAAGATTACAAAGCCATTGCTACTAAGAAAATAGTGTATTTTATGGATCGTGTGCGAAGCAAGTATTATTTGGCTAACGAACCTGACGATCGGTTCGCTCAGTTGTTATCAAAAAAGACAAGGCAAAGTTTGGAACAAACTCAAAAATTGTTTTCGCTGATCAAAGTCATTCAAACTTCGCCAACAATATCAGCGCAAATGCTGTGGGATCTCACTCACGAAATGGAAAAGTATAACTATAAAAAATAATATGGACGAAATTTTTAAAACACGCTTAGATCTTGCGCCACTCCACGAAAATGTAAATCGCATTAAAGCTGAGATTTCTAAAGTAATTATCGGGCAAGATCATTTGCTGGAGTTGTTGCTGACAGCTATTCTGGCCAAGGGCCATGTGCTGATTGAAGGAGTGCCCGGTGTTGCCAAAACACTTACCAGCAAATTATTGGCGCAAGCTATCGATTCACAATTTTCGCGGATTCAGTTTACCCCTGACTTAATGCCTTCCGATGTTATCGGAACAGCTATTTTTAATCCCAAAACGACCGCCTTTGAATTTCGCAAAGGGCCTATATTCTCGAATCTGATTTTGATTGATGAAATCAACCGCGCTCCGGCAAAAACACAAGCTGCACTTTTTGAAGTAATGGAAGAACGCCAAATAACGGCCGATGGTGTGACATACATTTTGGATGAGCCATACATGGTGCTGGCTACACAAAACCCAATCGAACAAGAAGGAACCTATCGGTTGCCGGAAGCTCAGTTGGATCGCTTCCTGTTCAAAATTGTGGTGGGCTATCCAGGGCTGGAAGAAGAGAAAAAGATATTACAGTTAAATCTGCTCAGCGACTTGAAAAGTCAGATGGTACAAATACAAAAAGTGCTGAATGCCGATCAGATAAAAGCATGTCGGGAATTAGTCGCGCAGGTGCATGTGGAAGAAAAAGTAATTTCCTATATCGCTGAAATCGCTCAAGAAACCCGTTCAAACTCATCATTGTTTTTAGGATGTTCACCTCGTGCCAGCGTTGCCTTATTGAATGCAAGCCGTGCGTTGGCCGCGATTCGTGGCCGCGATTTTGTGACTCCGGAAGATATAAAAACGCTGGCCATGCCTTTGTTCTGCCATCGCTTAATTCTCACCCCTGAAAAGGAAATGGAAGGACAACGCATCGAAGACGTGATTATGCAGATTGTGAACAAAATTGAAGTGCCCCGGTAGTGAAATTTTTTAGATCCATCTATTTTGGCAATCGGTTTTTTATAGCGATTGGCCTTTGCATTGCTGGTTTTATACTGAGCTATCTGTTGCCTGTATTATTTCCGATTGTAAAAACCAGTTTGCTCTTGCTGATCAGCGTGACCATTGTAGATGGGCTCATGTTATGGGGTGGAAATCAATCAGTGGCATTGGAACGGATTGTGCCTGAACGGTTATCCAATGGAGACGAGAACGCTATCACATTGCGCGTTCAAAATCATTTTAAGTTTGCCATACATCTTTCCATTATTGATGAAATCCCAACGCAGTTTCAAAAGCGTGATTTTATCATTCAGCTTTCGCTGAGCCCTGCTAAAAAACAAGAAATCACCTATACGCTTCGCCCCGTCAAGCGTGGAGAATATCACTTTGGCAACACGCAGCTATTCATCCAATCTTCATTGAAATTACTCACACGAAGAATTGAAGTGCCCGGAAATAGAACTGTACCGGTTTATCCTTCTTTTATTCAAATGAGAAAGTTTGAATTGTTAGCCATTTCTAATCAACTGGTAAATACCGGTATAAAACGCGTACGTAAAATTGGTCACAACTTAGAATTCGAATTGATCAAAAAATATGTGCCGGGAGACGATGCCCGCACCGTGAATTGGAAAGCGTTTGCCCGAAGAGGTGAGTTGATGGTGAATCATTATCAGGATGAACGCTCACAACAAATTTATTCGTTGATTGATAAAGGTAGACTCATGCAAATGCCTTTTGAAGGCATGAGTTTATTAGATTATGCTATCAATGCTAGTTTAGTGATTTCGAATATTGCCATCAAAAAATCAGACAAAGCCGGACTAATTACCTTTCAAGATAAAATGGGCACAATTGTGCAGGCCGGTAGAGTAAGCAATCAAATTGCAGGTATCCTTCAGGCACTTTACAATCAGAAAACAGCTTACCGTGAGCCCGATTTTTCAACTTTGTTTTCCACGGTGCGAAAAACCATTTCACAGCGTAGTTTACTCTTGCTTTTTACCAACTTTGAAACACTTCAAGGGCTCAACCGGCAGCTCCGCTACCTGCGCAAATTGGCACAATATCATTTGGTGGTTGTCATCTTCTTTGAAAACACCGAGTTGAAAAAACTCATAGAAGATTCACAAACTGACCTGTCTACCTTATTTTATCAATCTGTAGCCGAAAAATTAAACTACGAAAAGCGCCTGATTGTTAAAGAATTACACAAAAATGGCATCCATTCCATTTTATCACGTCCGCAGGATCTTACCATTAACACCATTAATAAGTACTTAGAATTAAAAGCGCGTAGCTTAATCTGATTGGCAGCCGGAAAAGCTTGTCGTCTCTGCACTTTCATTCGTGAACATCTTTTACATCCGGCAAATTGTTAATTGAAAGCGGCAAAATTGTATCTTTATCGGTAAGAACTTATTTCATAATAAGCCTAAACAGAGGGGAAGCAGGCGATTTCAGCCTGTTTGGGTATGAGAGCAAAAGTATATAATCAAAAATCATCTAAACCAATGAGAAGAATTGGCGCTTTGTTTTTCGCTGTGTTGGGTATTACTCCCCTCACATCGGCTCAGCAGCTAATGAGCATCACACCCAAAAAACCGGTGGTGTGTTATCTCGAAAAGAAAGATAAACATACGGTCATTCCGCCACCTGCTTCCTATCTCAAAGCAAAGGCAAACCCGCAGGCGCGCACTGCCACTGCTACTTTCGAAGTAGAGTATATAGGTTTTAGCACGCAAGCACAAACAGCTTTTCAAGAAGCAGTAAATATTTGGTCAGCACTTATTCAATCACCTGTAAAAATTAAGATCAGAGCATATTGGCGTCCTTTGGGCACCAACGTTTTAGGTTCAGCCATTTGGGGAAATGCGTTTGCGAATTTTCCGAATGCACAAAAACTGAATACTTTTTATCCTGTGGCCCTTGCCGAAAAAATTGCGGGCAAAGATTTAAACCATCCGGATTCCGTAGACATTTTCGCCAATTTTAGTAGTGAAGCTTCATGGTATTATGGAACCAGCGGTTTACCTCCGAGTGGAACGACCGATTTGGTTTCTGTTGTCCTTCATGAGATTGGACATGGTCTTGGTTTTACCGATTCATATGATGTGGAAAGCGGCCAAGGATCACATGGAGTTCAATCAACCACTGTTCCCATCATTTACGATTTAGCTATTGAGAATGGCAGTAATCAGAATTTATTTCAAACCTTCACATCTCCTTCTGCCACATTAGCTACCGAATTATTGAGTAGTAATATTTTTTACAACTCACCTCTGGCAAAAGCTACCAATAACAATGAGCTTCCTCGACTATATGCGCCCTCAACTTGGAATAGTGGCAGTAGTATTGCCCACTTAAACGAAGGAACTTATCAGGCAGGCAATGGCAATTCGTTAATGACTCCATTTATTGGTTTTACAGAAGTCATGCACGATCCCGGACCAATTGTTATGAATATTTTCAGCGATATGGGGTGGGTGAATACACGCATCGACCACACCCCTGCTAACAAAGAGTCCATCGGTGCAGCTACGCTGATTGCCAAAGTGGCAAGTGATAATGGAATTGATGCCTCTAAAGTTAAATTGAAGTATATCAAGAAAAGCATCGGTACTGATACAGAGGTAGTAGGGACATCCACAGGAAATGCAGGCGAGTTTTCTTTCACCATTCCCGCTTCAGCAAATAATGACACCGTGTTTTATTATCTGTCCGTGACCGATGTACTCAACCGCGAATTTACCTTCCCCGGAAAATTTGCTCGTGCTAAGAACACAGAATTACAAGGCAGATACACCATGGGATTAGGTGCGGACTTAACTGCGCCTACCATTACACACACACCTAAATCTTTTGTTGCAGAAACCGCAACCGAACTCAAGGTAGATGCAGTGGTTTCAGACAATATTGGAATTCAAACAGTCATGTTGGATTACTGGATCAACAACGTTCAACAATCTTCTATATCCATGACGCAGACTGGCACTATTTCAACAAGTAATTCCAGCTTGCTAGCAACCTATTCTTCCGCCTATACCGTCAACATTCCATTTCCTAATGGTACCATCAAAAATGGAGATGTGCTCACTTACCGGATCAGAGCAACGGATAACGCTGTGGCTCAAAATATTGGTTATAGTCCTAGTTCAACCACCAAACACAGTTTAAATGTAGTAGGTCTTGCCGCCACGCAGAATAATTACCAGAATAATTTTGACAATCTATCAACGGCAGATTTTTTTGGTGATACGCAGTTTGGAATATCTACTCCATCCGGCTTCACAAATGGTGCCATCCATTCCGTTCACCCCTATCCGGAAGCTGGCACGGGAAGTTTAAATTTCGTGTACCAACTACGGATTCCAATAAAAGTGAAAGCACAGAACGCTACAGTTAAATTTGACGAAATAGTATTGGTTGAACCAGGCGAAAATGGTTTTGCATTTGGCACTTCTGAATTTTATGACTACGTGGTAGTGGAAGGCTCTAAGAATGGTGGCGTTACTTGGACTCCCATTGCCGATGGATACGATAGCCGTGACTATACCCCGTGGCTTACGAAATACAATTCATCCATTGTTAGTAACGTATCACAAGGTGTAGGAGATCCTTCACTATATCGAACACGCACTTTGAATTTGTTAGATAAATTTGCTTCGGGAGATGAGGTAGTAATTCGCTTTCGATTGTTTAGTGACCCTGGTGCGGCCGGCTGGGGTTGGGCCATTGACAATCTGAAAATTCAAATTGATGAAGCACCCCCTGCCATCATTCATAATCATTTGAACTTTACTACAGATAAATCACAACCACTGGCCATCGCTTTAACTGCCACCGATGAAAGCGGACTAAAATCTCTGGTTATAGAGCATAAAGTAAATAATGGTACTGTTAACACCTTTAATTTTCCAATAACGCAGAACAGCAATGACTATATATTAAATCTGGGTATCTCTACTGCCAACATTGGCGATGATGTTCAGTACCGTATTCGTGCCACCGATAATTTAAATAATGAAATTGTGTTACCTGCCACCGACTATTTTCATGTGCCAATTATTGCTATTAGCACTCCGGTAACGCAGTATACTTCTGACTTTAACTCAACAAATACCGATTTTGTCGGCAACTTCTTTGGCATTGCCACACCTTCGGGTTTTACCGATGGAGCAATCCACACCAGCCACCCCTATCCGAATGGGTTTGGCACCAATAGTGTCTCCGATTTTATTTATATGTTGAAAAAACCTATCACCGTGAGTGCCACCAACTCTATCATAGTTTTGACAGAAGTAGCTGTGGCTGAATATGCTGCTAATACCGATTATTTCACAATTGAGGCATCCAAGAATAATGGTACAAGCTGGGAAACACTTGTCAACAAGTACTCCGCAAACGCTTATCTGGAATGGAAAACAGCGTATGACTCGAAACTCAATGGAGGTTCCTCTATTTACAAAACTCGATTCTTCGATATTCTGTCAACTGGCAAGTTTGTTGCTGGCGACAATATCTTAATCCGATTCCGACTTTCCGCCAACAGCACCAATAACTCCTGGGGCTGGGCGATTGATAACCTTAGCATTCAAGGCCCAATTACGGGTGTAGAAAAAACGATTCTTGCCAACTCATTCAGCGTCTACCCCAACCCGTCCAACGGTAATTCTATCAAAGTGGAGTTGACTTCTGAGTACGGCCATCCGGTGCGCTTGCAAGTGCTAAACTCCCAAGGACAGAGCATTCAATCGGATGAAATGACTCCTGCCGATAAAATTGTTCGTCAGGAGTACAATGCCAATACCTGGGCCAATGGCGTTTACTTACTGAAGGCGGAAGTAAATGGAGTGGTCGTAACAAAGAAATTTATTAAGAGCGAATAATCCGCAAAATCAACTTTCATAAAGGAGGAGGCCAAAAGCCTCCTTTTTTATTTTCATATTTTCTGTAAATAATCTTTCAAACCGAAGGTTAGGTTTCAAACAGTGTTTATTTTTGCCTGCTTTTTGCCTACCCGTTTGTAGCAAAAGCAGGTCAATCATCCTACCTAATTAAACTATGCCAAGAGATCGCAGCATTCGCTCAGTACTTATCATCGGAAGTGGACCCATTATCATCGGCCAAGCATGTGAATTTGACTATGCGGGCTCACAAGCATCACGATCCTTACGAGAAGAAGGAATTGAAGTGATTCTGATCAATTCGAATCCTGCCACCATCATGACGGACAAAGTGACAGCCGATCATGTGTACCTCAAGCCGCTCGAGAAAAAATACATCCGCGAAATACTGGAAAAACACCATGTCGATGCAGTGCTCCCCACTATGGGCGGCCAAACAGCACTCAATCTCTGCATTGAATGCGATAAAGCCGGCATCTGGGAACATTATGGTGTAAAAATTATTGGCGTAGATATTAAAGCCATCGAAACCACCGAAGACCGCGAGAAATTCCGTCTGAAAATGTTGGAGTTGGGCGTAGGCGTTTGTAAAGGTGCCACGGCCACTTCATTTCTAAAGGGAAAAGAAATTGCGCAAGAAATCGGCTTCCCATTGGTGATTCGTCCGTCTTTCACATTAGGAGGAACCGGTGGTGGATTTGTACAAAAAGCAGAGGACTTTGATCAGGCTCTCAACCGCGGCCTGCAAGCTTCGCCCATCCACGAAGTGTTGGTGGAGCAGAGCATCATGGGCTGGAAAGAATACGAGTTGGAATTATTGAGAGATGGAATTGGCAACGTAATCATCATCTGCTCAATCGAGAACTTCGACCCGATGGGTATTCACACGGGAGATTCGATTACGGTAGCGCCCGCCATGACATTGCCCGACACTGTCTATCAGCGCATGCGCGATCTGGCTATTAAAATGATGAATGGCATTGGCAAATTTGCAGGAGGTTGCAACGTGCAGTTTTCGGTGAATCCAGATAATGACGACATCATCGGTATTGAAATTAATCCGCGTGTATCACGCTCATCAGCCTTAGCTTCCAAAGCCACAGGTTATCCTATCGCAAAAATTGCGGCCAAGCTGGCGATCGGATACAACTTAGATGAGTTGAATAATGCCATCACCGGAACTACGACAGCTTATTTTGAACCGGCTCTCGACTATGTAATTGTGAAAATCCCTCGCTGGAATTTTGACAAGTTTCACGGTGCCGATCGCAAACTCGGCCTTCAAATGAAATCGGTAGGTGAGGTAATGGGAATTGGAAGAAACTTCCAGGAAGCATTACAAAAAGCCTGTCAGAGCTTAGAAATCAGACGCAACGGCTTAGGTGCCGATGGCAAAGAACTTACGAAACAAGCTGACTTATTATATAGTTTAGAACATCCAAGTTGGAATAGACTGTTTCATGTGTATGATGCCATGAAATTGGGTATTTCAATGAAAACCATTCACAACCTGACCAAAATTGACAAATGGTTTTTGGAACAGATCTGGGATTTGATTGAGCTGGAAAAAGAAATTGAGAAATATAAGTTAGATACCATTCCTGCTTCTTTGATGCGCACCGCCAAAGAAAAAGGATATGCCGACAGGCAACTCGCTCACCTGATGGATTGTCTTGAAAGCGAAGTGCATCTGAAGCGGAGAGAGATGGGCATCAACCGTGTATTCAAATTAGTGGATACGTGTGCCGCTGAGTTTGAAGCTAAAACGCCTTACTACTACTCTACTTTTGACTCAGAAAACGAATCGGTTTCTTCCGATCGTAAAAAAGTAATTGTGTTGGGCTCAGGTCCGAATCGCATTGGCCAAGGTATCGAGTTTGACTACTCGTGCGTGCATGGAATCTTAGCTGCGAAAGAGTGTGGCTACGAAGCCATCATGATCAACTGCAATCCGGAAACGGTTTCTACCGATTTTGATATTGCTGATAAACTTTATTTCGAACCTGTATTTTGGGAACACCTGTGGGACATTATTCAATTTGAAAAACCGGTAGGTGTGATTGTTCAGTTAGGAGGGCAAACTGCATTGAAGTTAGCCGAGAAGTTGGAAAAATATGGTGTGCGAATTTTGGGCACTTCCTACGAAGCGCTTGATCTGGCCGAAGACCGCGGAAGCTTCTCTACATTATTAAAAGATTTGAGCATTCCTTATCCAGAATTTGGTGTTGCTCGCGATGCGGATGAAGCATTGGAGGTTTCTAAAACGATCGGGTTCCCGTTGTTAGTGCGTCCATCCTACGTGTTGGGCGGACAAAGCATGAAGATTGTGATCAACGAAACAGAGTTGGAAAATCACATCATCGACATCTGGAAACATTTGCCTGAAAACAAAGTGTTGCTCGATCACTTCCTGGAAGGTGCCATCGAGGCTGAAGCCGATGCGATTTGCGATGGTGAAGATGTGTACATCATCGGTATCATGCAGCACATTGAACCGGCTGGTATTCACTCTGGAGATTCATACGCTGTGTTGCCTCCTTATAATTTAGGTGATTTTGTATTGAAGCAAATTGAAAGCTACACTAAGCGCATTGCCATTGCCTTAAAAACAGTGGGGCTTATCAACATACAATTCGCGATTAAAAATGACAAGGTATATATCATTGAAGCAAATCCGCGTGCATCACGCACCGTGCCTTTCATTTGCAAAGCCTATGACGAGCCGTATGTGAATTATGCAACAAAGGTGATGTTGGGCGAAAAGAAAGTGAAGGATTTTAACTTCAACCCGACTAAGAAAGGATATGCTATTAAAGTGCCGGTGTTCTCGTTCAGCAAATTCCCGGAAGTAAATAAAGAGTTAGGCCCAGAAATGAAATCAACAGGAGAAGCGATTTACTTCATCGATGATCTAATGGACGATTACTTCCTGAATATTTACAACGAACGAAACTTGTATCTTAGCAGGTAACAAAGCGAATCAAAAGAAAAGGCCGGGTTTTAAATCCGGCCTTTTTTATGCGCTGTTAGTTATCGGTTTTCACACCGAATAACAAGAATTCTTTGCCGTGAAGAATTTTGTTCAGCTCGCGTTGGGTTTTCATAATATCATCCAATGAAAGCTTCAGCTCGTTGTTATAGATTTTATATATCAACGCCCACTCTTCCTTATCCATAAATCCATCTGAATTAGCAATCACACACATCCAAGAAATGGAACGAATCATTTTGGCTTGCTCCAGTTTGCGCAGACCAGTCAGGCACTCTTTATAAATTGTTGCAGAATCTTTCGTTTTAAACTGGTGGAGGTCAGCTTCAAACTTGTCTTCATTAAATCCTTCCGCTTTAATCATTTTCTTGCCCAGAAGCAGCTCCTTCTCATTCACCTTGCCATCGGCACAGATAAGAAGATAGTATAAACCCGTGAGGGTAGAGTTGTAATCCATTTGGGTGGTTAGGAATTTTGCCGCGCAAATTAGGCAAAATCCTTAAAACTTAAATTTTCCCCGTTTACAAAAGACATTTGATCCCTACTCCCTGCGTAGAGATTTTACCGGATTGACGATCGCTGCCTTTACAGATTGATAGCTAACCGTAACCCAAGCAATGAGTAAGGCAACTATACCTGCCAATAAAAATGACCCCACCCCTAATTCCATCCGATAGGCAAAACTGTTGAGCCATTCCGACATCATCCACCATGCTATGGGGACTGCCAATACAAAGGCGATTATTACTAGCTTGGTAAAGTCTTTCGACAACAATACAATCACTCCGCCCACGGAGGCGCCCAATACTTTGCGAATTCCTATTTCCTTTGTTCTCAGGCTGGCAGTGTACGCGGAAAGTCCGAATAGCCCCACGCAAGCAATCAAAATGGCTAAACCTGAAAACACTGAAAGCATTTTTCCGGATCGTTTTTCTTCCCGATATCCCTGATCAAGGTTGTCATCTAAAAATTGATACTTAAACGGCTGGCCGGGCACTAATTCTTTCCACAGGTTTTCAATTTGAGCTACGGCTTCCGTTCCCGAACCTGCCTTGAATTTAATGGCCACAAAAGCGTTGTTAGGTCGCCCAAAAGCTTCCTGACTATAAATGACTAAGGGAGTGATTTCATCTCGTAATGATTGAAAATGGAAATTCTTAACTACGCCTAACACAGTAAAGAATTTAGTAGTCGTGGATCCGTCATTGTTTTGTACTACGCTGGACAATCGCTTGCCCACCGGATCATCCACTCCCATCGTTTTTACGGCTGTCTCATTGAGCAAAACATAAAGCGAATCATGGGTGGTCTTTGAAAAAGTCCGGCCTTCCTTTAACTCAAAATGCATCACATCCATCAACTCATCTGCAATCACCATCGACTTCACCGTTAAAATATCACTCGATCCTTCCGGTTGAAATTGTTCGCCAAATACATCATCTCTATTTCCAATGCGCGCACTGCTACCAGCGGCAGCCATAACCATCGGCATCTGTTTGATCTTTTCAATAAATACTTCTGTTTTGTTGTCCAATACAAAAGCGCGTTCTACCATAAGCACTTGTTCCTTATCGAAACCCAAGTTTTTATTTTGCATGAATTGCATTTGCTGGTTTACTACCACTGTTCCTACAATCAATACAATTGAAATCATGAACTGAAATACCACTAAACCATTGCGCAGCCAAGCTCCTTTGTTGCTTCCCGAAAAATTGCCCTTCATCACCACAGCCGGATTATAACTGCTCAGTACAAATGCCGGATACAACCCTGCCATCACACCTACAAAAATGGCTACGGCCGTCAAGCCAATGATGGCTTGTGCACTAAATAGAAAAGGCAATTGCTTTTCAACTAAATCATTGAAGAATGGCAACGCCAACAAAGCTATCAATACCGCTAACAGGGTGGCAAACACCGACAGCAAAACCGACTCGGTCAAGAATTGAAACACCAGTTGGTTTTTTACAGAACCCATTACCTTTCGCACACCCACTTCGCGGGCACGCTCTGCAGAACGAGCCGTTGCCAAATTCATAAAGTTGATACATGCAATGATCAAAATCAGCACGGCTACAAAAGAGAGGATGTAGACATAGCGAATATTACCACCTGGCGTAATGGTAAATTCGATATTGGTAGGATCTAAATGAATAGATGCGAGCGGCTGCAAAAAATAGCGATAGCCGTTGCCTGCTTTTTTATATTCTTCCCACGATTTTCCTAAGTCATGTTCGATGTGACCTGCCGCATAGGTGTCAACCATTTTTGGAAATTTGGCTTCGAGTGATTTAGCATCTGCACCCGGCTTTAATTTGATGTAGGTATGCGAATCAAAACTGGTGTAGTTCTCCGTATTGATAAACTGCCGAAACTGCGGCCCTGCAATTGAGCCCAGAAAATCAAAACGCAAATGCGATGGGCCGGGTAGCTCTTTGAAAACGCCCGATACTTTCATTTCACCAAAATCTCCGCCTAAAATTTTCCCGATGGGTTCTTCTTCGCCAAAATATTTCGTTGCCATAGCGGTAGAAATCACCACTTGATTCGGCAACGCCAGCGCAGTGTTCTTATCCCCTTTCACTAATTCCAAATCAAAAAAGTAGAAAAAGGAAGAGTCGGCCTGCAGAAAGTAATTTTCTTCAAACGATTTTATTTCAGAGTCGCTGACTTTGTAAGTAACTACCGCATTCCGGTTGGGGCCAAATAAATGCATCACCCGCTCTACTTCCGGAAAATCTTGCTGAATAGACTTTGCGAACGAATGGGGTACCACAGAATAAAAAGTTTTGTGATTGGGATACTTCCGCTCCAGCGCCATTTTATATACTCTATCTCCCTCTGGAAAGAATTGGTCATACGACAACTCGTGGCTGACATACAAAAGGATGAGAATGCAAGCAGAAATGCTCACTGCCAAACCCAATACGTTGATGGTTGTGTATACGCGTTGCTTTAAAAGGCTGCGGATGGCGATTTTGAGATAGTTTCGAATCATGGTTTCGTTGATGAGAAGGTTACTTTCAGACGATAAATACCTCGGGTTAGTTGAAAAGTTACGTGAATAAGGCTTACGAATTTTACAAAAGGCGTATTTCAGCCCCCAAAGGCTTTATTCCAAGCCAATTTGTCACCTCATTTTAATGTTCCGTAAAACTTTATCTTTGCTATCTCAGTTGTAACGCTATGCTACGATTTTTAATCATTACAGGATTGATTACCTATGTACTGTATAAAGTGGGTGGATTTTTCTTTCGAATGGGTGCGGCTTCACAAGCCAGAAATTACCCTCCCCGTCAATCACCAACAGACTTTCAACAGCCTAAAAAAGAAAAGAAAGGCAGGTCTATTAAAGGTGGCGAATACGTGGATTACGAAGAAGTCAAATAACCATGCAAATACCTTTTTTCAAATACGAGGCTACCGGAAATGATTTTGTGATTATCGACAATCGCAAAAAAGAATATTCCTTTTCAATTGATCAGATAAAAAAAATCTGCGACCGAAAGTTTGGCATAGGAGCAGATGGTTTAATGCTGATTGAGCCGCATCCTTATTTGGATTTTAATCTCATTTATTACAACAGCGATGGAACTTCGAGTTTATGCGGCAATGGAAGTCGCGCGGCCGTGGCGTTGGCATCATCGCTTCACATGCTTAAAAGCAAAACGCAATTCAATGCCTACGATGGAGCACATGAGGCAACACTACTGGCTGATCGAACCGTTCGTTTAAAAATGAATAATGTACTAACTGCGCAATCTATGCCAACAGGCACGTTCATCAACACTGGTTCGCCACACTTTATTCAAGTGGTGCAAGATGTGGAACGATTTCCCATTATTGAGGTGGGTAAGAGAATTCGCTACAGTAAAGATTTTGGTCCGGATGGAACGAATGTCAATTTTATTCAATTGCTGCCCAATAACTCCATCTTCGTCCGCACCTACGAGCGTGGCGTAGAAGATGAAACGTTATCTTGTGGCACCGGGGTAACGGCTTCCGCCTTGGCTGCTTATATGGAAGGTTACCGATCTCCGGTAAAAATCAAAACCCTTGGCGGAGAACTATCCGTTGAGTTTACAGCAAACTCAGATGGATCATTCACCAATATTTACCTGATCGGCCCGGCAAGGAAAGTATTCGAAGGAGTCTATGAGCTATAATCTTCTCTTTAGCTTTCAAAAACCAAATTTCGTTCCTGTAAATACATTGATCTCAGATAAAATCAAGCCAATGAGTCATATTCTGAATAACTATACCTGCCAAAAAGGTAATTGAAATATTCTGGAACTATTATTGCACTTTGAATTCCTTAAATTTACCCCCCGGTAACAACTTTTGGCATTTAGTGGATTGCTGGCAGGCATCTGGTGAAAGCGTCAGGGATTGTGAAGGCTAACTTTCATTAAAATTCGTTTATGTTAAAACTCATCGCCAAGCTATTTGGCACCAAGTCAGAAAAAGATATCAAGCGCATGATGCCCTTGGTAGAGGCCACCAAGAAGGAAGGAGAAAAAATCACCTCCATTTCGAATGACGAATTACGGAACCTGACCCTGGCCATCCAATCAGAAATCAATACGAAATTAAGTTCTATAGATGGGAAGTTGAATGACTTACACAAACAAATCAACGATCAACCCGATCTCGATATCAACGATAAAGAAGCCATCTTCAATCAAATCGATCAAATCGAAAAAGAACGCAATAAAGAACTGGAGAAAATTCTGATAGATGTCTTGCCGCGTGCCTTCGCTATCGTTCGTGAAACAGCCCGCAGATTTAAAGAAAATGAATACCTCGAAGTAACAGCCACCGACTTTGATCGCTTTCTTTCTGCCAAGCATCAAAACGTAAAAATTGTTGGCGACAAAGCGCAATGGAGCCGTCAATGGATGGCTGCCGGAAACTTGATGACGTGGGACATGGTGCACTATGATGTTCAAATCATCGGTGGTATTGCGCTGCACGAAGGCAAAGTGGCCGAAATGGCAACGGGTGAAGGAAAAACGTTGGTTGCTACCTTCCCGGCATTCTTAAATGCGCTGGCCAAACGTGGCGTTCACATCGTTACCGTGAACGATTACCTCGCCAAACGCGACAGCGAATGGATGGGTCCTATCTTCCAGTTTCATGGCATCAGCGTGGATTGTATCGATAAGCACGAGCCCAATTCAGTAGCACGCAGAAATGCATACCAAGCTGACATCTGCTACGGAACGAATAATGAATTTGGTTTTGACTACCTCCGCGACAACATGGCGCGCGAACCGGAAGAATTGGTGCAACGTGGCCATCACTATGCCATGGTCGATGAGGTGGATAGCGTTTTGATTGATGAAGCGCGTACTCCGCTTATCATTTCAGGTCCGGTGCCACGCGGTGATGAACACGAATTCTACGATTTGAAACCGCGCATCAACAAGCTGGTAGAAGCACAGAAAAAATTGGTGAATCAATACCTCAACGATGCGAAGAAATTAATTTCAGAAGGTCAGGAGAAAGATGGTGGTCTTGCACTCTTCCGCGCCTACCGAGCCATGCCCAAATATAAGCCGCTCATTAAAGCGCTGAGCGAAATGGGTAACAAAGCCATTCTGCAAAAGACAGAGAACTATCACTTACAAGACAACAAAAAAGAGATGCCGGTAGCCGATGCACCACTCTATTTTGTGATTGATGAAAAAGATAACAGCGTAGATCTTACTGAAAAAGGAATCGACTTGATTACCGGAGAAGGCGAAGACCCACGGTTCTTCATCTTACCCGAAATCGGAATTGAGTTAAATAAAATTGAAAAAGACCCAAGTCTTTCAGAAAACGAGCGCTTCCAGAAAAAAGAAGAACTCATCCGCGACTACACAACTAAATCGCAACGGATTCACAGTGTTAATCAATTACTCAAAGCGTACACTTTATTCGAGCGCGACACTGAATACATCATCGTAGATGGCAAAGTAAAAATTGTAGATGAGCAAACCGGTCGCGTATTGGATGGCCGCAGATATTCTGACGGCTTGCATCAGGCGATCGAAGCAAAAGAAAATGTGAAGGTGGAAGACGCTACGCAAACTTACGCTACCATCACCTTGCAGAACTACTTCCGCATGTATCACAAGCTGGCCGGTATGACCGGTACAGCCGAAACGGAAGCAGGCGAATTGTGGGACATCTATAAATTGGATGTGGTGGTGATTCCAACCAACAAGCCAACCACGCGCAAAGATCAAGACGACTTAGTATTCAAAACCATGCGCGAAAAATTCAATGCGGTGGTAGATGAAATTGTAAAGCTGACAGCAGCCGGCAGACCGGTGTTGGTGGGTACTACTTCCGTAGAAATATCCGAGCTCGTGAGCCGATTGCTGACGATGAAAAAAATCAAGCACCAGGTTTTAAATGCGAAACAACATCAGCGCGAAGCCGAAATTGTTGCCGAAGCGGGTAAGCCGGGCACGGTAACCATCGCCACCAACATGGCTGGTCGTGGTACGGACATTAAACTTACAGCTGAATCAAGAGCGGCAGGAGGTTTGGCTATCATAGGTACCGAGCGCCACGAGTCGCGCAGGG
>PJQF01000172.1_pt1 | contig 35166 bp, 31 predicted proteins | sample 1503741 | NCBI WGS metagenome assembly PJQF01 (sample SAMN07775949, study PRJNA414020) | Biofilm metagenome, whole genome shotgun sequencing project. | isolation source: biomolecule (vanillin) treated reverse osmosis membrane biofilm | place: India: Nagpur | collected 2017-03-21 | reverse complement strand
AAAAAGGCCAGAAAGTGCTCAACGCCATCGACACCCTGCAAGCCTGGGTGATGCGCCTGGTGCGCCTGGTGATGAAGCTGACGCCGTACGGCGTGCTGGCGCTGATGACCAAAGTGGTCGCTGGCTCCAACCTGCAAGACATCATCAAGCTCGGCAGTTTTGTGGTGGTGTCGTACCTGGCGCTGGGCCTGATGTTTGTGGTGCACGGCCTGCTGCTGTCCCTGGCCGGGATCAACCCGCTGCGGTTCTTCCGTAAAGTCTGGCCGGTGCTGACCTTCGCGTTCACCAGTCGCTCCAGTGCGGCGGCCATTCCGCTGAGCATTGAAGCGCAGACGCGCCGCCTGGGCATTCCACAATCCATCGCCGGTTTTGCCGCCTCGTTTGGCGCCACCATCGGCCAGAACGGTTGCGCAGGCCTCTACCCGGCGATGTTGGCCGTGATGGTTGCACCGACGGTCGGCATCAACCCGCTGGACCCGCTGTGGATCGCGACCCTGGTAGCGATTGTGACCTTGAGTTCGGCGGGTGTGGCCGGCGTAGGCGGTGGTGCGACGTTTGCCGCGCTGATCGTGCTGCCGGCGATGGGCTTGCCGGTGTCACTGGTGGCGCTGCTGATTTCCGTGGAGCCGCTGATCGACATGGGCCGCACGGCGTTGAACGTGAACGGGTCGATGACCGCAGGCGCGATTACCAGCCAGGTCATGAAGCAGACGGATAAAGCGCTGTTGAATGCCGATGAGCATGCTGAGTTAGCGCAGGCCTGACGGAGCGCTGTCGCAGGCAAGCCAGCTCGCACATTTTGACCGCATTCTCATGTAGGAACTCGGTCAAGTGTGGGAGCTGGCTTACCAGCAATGTGCTTAGGCTTTTTCCCAGACTTCAAAGTTGTACGCCGGCTTATCACCTTCAGCCGGGTTCTCGACATTCGACACCAGCGTCCACTGGTTCAGATCAAACTCGGGAAACCACGCATCCCCTGGCGGGCTCAACGCAACCCGCGTCAGGTACAAGCGATCCGCCTGTTCCAGCCCTTGCGCATACAGCTGCGCACCGCCGATCAGCATCAGCTCATCCACGCCCTGCGCCAGCGCCCAGGACTCAGCCCGCTCAACCGCGGCGTCGAGCGACGGAAAAACTTCCGCACCTTCGAGCACCAAATCGGTCTGACGGCTGACCACGATATTCAAGCGCCCCGGCAACGGTCGGCCCAGCGAATCCCAGGTCTTGCGCCCCATAATGATCGGCTTGCCGAAGGTGGTGGCCTTGAAGTATTTGAAATCCCCCGGCAAATGCCAGGGCATGCTGTTGTCGACGCCGATCACACGGTTTTCACCGAGGGCTGCGATCAGGCTTAGAGGGAGAGTGTTTTTCATGCCGACGAGAATACCAGAGCCCCCAGCCACGCGCAGCGTGCACTAAACAGCCCCGGAGCGGTTATGCTCCAGGCTCACGAACACAACAGGACCGCGCGTGACTGCACTGAACCCCCTGCACAAACTCTGGCTGACGGAAACCGTGCGCTTGCGTGAAGAACACGCCGGCCCGCTGGAAGACCTGGAAGCCAACCGCCTGGCCCGCGCGGCCGGCGGCGACCTGCCGACGCGCATCCAGCAGCGCGCCCTGCACTTGGCCGAGCGCGATGGCTTGACCGCCGCCCTCACCCGCTGGCTGCAAGGTGCCCGTTTGGCGCTGGTGCTGTTGGCCGTGGTCGCGGTAGTCAGTGGCGCCGGGCTGGCGTTTGCTGCATTGGGCAATGGCGTGACGCCCGTGAATGTGTTCTGGGCCCTGGGCAGCCTGCTCGGCTTGAATCTGATCCTGTTAATCAGCTGGGCCCTGGGCCTGCTGTTTGCCGGCGAACACAGCGCCAGCCTCGGCCGCCTGTGGTTGTGGCTCAGCGAGAAACTCGCGCGTGATGCCAAGGCCGCGCAACTGGCACCGGCGTTGCTGCTGTTGTTACAGCGCCAGAAACTCAATCGCTGGGCGGTCGGCATGCTGGTCAACAGCCTGTGGTTGCTGGCCTTGCTCAGTGCCATGCTGATTTTGCTGACACTGCTCGCCACCCGACGCTATGGTTTTGTGTGGGAAACCACCATCCTCGGCGCCGACACCTTTGTCGCCGTGACCCAAGCCCTGGGCCGCGTTCCCGCGTTGCTGGGCTTCAACGTGCCAACGGTCGAGATGATCCGCGCCAGCGGCGATTCCGCCCTGAACATCGAAAGCGCTCGCCAAGCCTGGGCCGCCTGGCTGGTCGGCGTGTTGCTGGTGTACGGCCTGCTGCCCCGACTGATCCTCGCGTTGCTCTGCCTGTGGCGCTGGAAACGCGGGCGCGCCGCCTTGCGCCTGGACCTCAACCTGCCCGGCTACAGCCAACTGCGCGAACGCCTGATGCCCAGCAGTGAACGGCTGGGCGTCAACGACGCCGCGCCCGAACAGCTGCACCACGTCACCGGTGGCGTCAGTGAGCTGGAGAGCGACGGCGCGCTGCTGGTCGCCATCGAACTGGACGATCAGCACCCCTGGCCGCCCAAACTGCCGGCCAGCGTGAAAAACGCCGGCATCCTCGACAGCCGTGAATCGCGCAACAAACTGCTGGAACAACTCACCCGCTTCCCGCCCGCGCGCCTGGCCATCGCCTGCGACCCACGGCGCTCGCCCGACCGTGGCAGCCTGGCGCTGGTCGCCGAGCTGGCACGCAGCGCCGCCGCCACCCGCGTATGGCTGCTGCAAGCCCCGCCCGGCCAGGCACTGGACGCCGAGCGCCTGGGCGATTGGCACGCAGCGCTGCAACAATTAGAGCTGCCCTTCGCCGACTGCGCGCCGCTGAACTGGCTGGAGACCGGTCATGACTAAACCGCTGAAACTCGCCGTGGTCGGCCACACCAATGTCGGCAAGACCTCGCTGCTGCGCACCCTGACCCGCGATGTCGGGTTTGGCGAAGTGTCCCATCGGCCCAGCACCACGCGGCATGTCGAAGGCGCGCGGTTATCGGTGGATGGCGAGGCCTTGCTGGAGCTATACGACACGCCCGGCCTGGAAGATGCCATCGCCCTGCTCGACTATCTGGAACGCCTGGATCGCCCCGGCGAACGCCTCGACGGCCCGGCCCGTCTGGCGCGCTTCCTGGAAGGCAGCGAAGCGCGCCAGCGGTTTGAACAGGAAGCCAAGGTGCTGCGCCAATTGCTGGCCTGCGACGCCGGCCTGTATGTGATCGACGCCCGCGAGCCGGTGCTGGCCAAGTACCGCGATGAACTGCAAGTGCTGGCCAGTTGCGGCAAGCCGTTGCTGCCGGTGCTCAATTTCGTCAGCAGCAGCGAACACCGCGAGCCGGACTGGCGCGAAGCCCTGGCCCGCCTTGGCCTGCATGCGCTGGTGCGTTTCGACAGCGTGGCGCCACCGGAAGATGGCGAGCGTCGTCTTTATGAAAGCCTGGCCCTGCTTCTGGAGAATTCGCGGGGGCCGTTGGAGCGGCTGATTCTCGACCAACAAGCCCAACGCCAGGCGCGCCAGCAAAGCGCCGCACGACTGATCGCCGAGCTGCTGATCGACTGCGCCGCCTGCCGGCGCAGCGTTTTGACTGCCGATGAACAGCAAGCCATCAGTGATCTGCGCAAAGCCGTGCGCCAACGCGAACAAAAATGCGTGGAAGCCCTGCTCAAACTGTTCGGTTTCCGCCCACAAGATGCCGCCGCCAGCGACTTGCCGTTACTCGACGGCCGCTGGGGCGATGACCTGTTCAACCCGGAAACCCTCAAGCAACTCGGCGTGCGCGTCGGTGGCGGAATCGCCGCAGGGGCGGCTGCCGGGGCAGGTGTGGACCTGCTGGTCGGTGGCTTGACGCTTGGCGCCGCCGCCATTGCCGGGGCGATTGCCGGGGGTGCCCTGCAAACGGCGCGTAGCTACGGCAGCCGCCTGCTGGGCAAGATCAAGGGCCAACGCGAATTGACCGTCGACGACAGCGTGCTGCGCCTTTTGGCCTTGCGCCAACGCCAGTTGCTCAAGGCCCTGAGCCTGCGCGGCCATGCGGCGATGCACAGCATCAAGGTCGACACGCCTCAGGATAAAACCTGGCGTGAAGGCAAGTTACCGGACGCGCTGCACAAGGCCCGCGCTCATCCGCAATGGTCGTCCCTGAACCCTCATCCCAAGCTGAGTCAGGCAGAGCGCCAGGAACACATCCAAGCCCTGGCCCAGCGTCTGGATGAAACCTAAGCCGCGAGCAGGTGCCGAGCTTTGGCCTTGAGCACTTCAAGATCAAGCACCGGTATGGATACATGCTTGGCCTGTTCATCCCAATGGCGCATGCGCAAACTAACCGCACACAGCGGGTCCTGTTCGAAGGCCTGGGCTTCTTCGACGCTCATCATGCCGCCCTGGTACGCCAAAGTGCGGCGGCTGGCTTCGCTCAGGCGGGCGTAATAGCCCGGCTGGCTGAAGGTCAGGTAACGCTTGGCCTGCACGTGATATTCCACCAACCTGGCCATGCGCTCACTGAAGCCCGCCCGGCGCAAGTAATCTGCGCCCAGCCGCTCATGGCTGACCACACCATAACTGCCCATGTTTTCACCCCCCTGGCCGCACAAGTGCCCGATGTCGTGGAAAAACGCCGCCAGCACCACTTCATCATCAAACCCCTCGGCCATCGCCTGTTGCGCGGTTTGGGACATGTGTTCGATCTGCGACACCGGCTCGCCGATGTAATCCGCCATGCCGTGCTGCTCGTACACGCCAAAGACTTCGGCAATCGCCTGCTCCGGGCTCATCACGCGGCCCCCCACAGGGTTGTGATATTTCGCTCGGCCATGGCCGGCCCCACGCTCATGCCCACGCCGGTGTGCATCAGTGCCGCGCTCACGCCGGGCGCTACGCGCAGGAACGAAAACGGCGCCGGCCCGCGCGAGCCGTAGACGCCCTGCCAGCGCTCGACCACCTGGACCTTGCAGCCCAACGTTTGCTCGGCCAGCTCGATCAGCCAGTCATCAACCTGCTCGGCATTGAACGGCGAGGCGTCGCTGCCGTAGTCATGGGAGTCACCGATGATCAGTTCGCCATGGGGCGTCGGGCTGATCAACAAGTGAATCCCGTGCGCGTGCAAATGCGCGGCTTCGCGCAGGATCTGCGCCTGAACCGGCGCAGCCTCGGGCAGGTCGGCGAAGGCGCCGTAATGCACGCAACTCAACCCTGTGAGCAACGCGTGTTGCAGGTTGAGGTTGGCCGCAGGCCGGGCACGCAGCATTTGCAGGCGGCAGATACTCGGGTTGAGTTCGGCGATCGGTTCCGCCAGCAAGGTTTGGTAGTCGTGGCCGGAGCACACGATGACCTGCTCGCCGCGAAAGCTGCCTAAGGTGGTGTGCACCTGGCCGGGCTCCACGTCACGCACCAGGGTGGAGAAATGAAACTCCACGCTCAATTGCTGGCTCAAGTAGTTGATCAGCGCCGGAATCGCCTCGCGGGAATACAACTGCTGATCGTCTTTACCATGCAGCGCTGCGCGGTGATGGCGGAACTGACCGCCATATAGGTCCTTCATCGCCGCGCCTTGCAGCAGTTCGACGTTATAGCCGTGTTCGTGTGCGCGACCGGCGCAGAAGGCTTCCAACAGATGCTCTTCGGCTTCGGTGCGGGCAAACAGGTACGAGCCGTTGCGCTTGAGCTGCACACCCGCCACTTGTGCCCATTGCCCCCAGATACCGCGACTTTCCCGGGCCAGGTCAAGCATCGGCCCCGGTGGTTGGCCGGTGACCAGCGCCTGGCCGAAGTTGCGCACCGAGGCACCCAACGGTGTGGCGCTGCGCTCGAACACCTTGACCTTGAGGCCGCGCCTGGCCGCCGCATAAGCGTGGGACAGGCCGAGGATGCCGGCGCCGATGATCAGCAGATCGCTGTGGTGTGTCATTACATGATGTCCTGAATTCGAAGCCGCCTGCGCGAGCAAGCCCGCTCCTACATGTTGATGTGCGAACACGTTCAAATGTGGGGGGCTTGCCTGCGAAGAGGCCATAAGCCCTAACGAAAACCTTACTGACCCGCGACCTTTTCCGACTTGCCGTCATAGCGCTTGCGCCATTCGGTCAGGATGCTGTCGCGGTTTTTCGAGGCCCAGGCGAAGTCGTTCTTGATCAGGCGTTGCTCGTAGTCAGCGGGCAATTCGGTCTGCGGCTTGGCGATGCCAGGCTGGGCGAGGACAGCGAAGTTGTCTTTGTACAAGTCCATCGCCGCAGTGCTGGCGGAGAAGTCAGCGAGCTTTTTAGCCGCCTCGGCGTGCGCGGTGCCTTTGATCACGGCAGTCGCTTCGATGTCCCAGCCCAGGCCTTCTTTGGGCAGGATGATGTCCAGCGGCGCGCCCTGGCGCTTGAGCTGTACCGCCGGGTATTCAAACGAAATACCAATCGGGAATTCCCCCGAAGCCGCCAGCTTGCAAGGCTTGGAACCGGAGTGAACGTACTGGCCGATGTTCTGGTGCAGGTCGTCCATGTACTGCCAGCCCTGTTTCTCGCCAAAGGTCTGCAACCAGGCACTCACATCCAGGAAGCCGGTGCCGGACGAGGCCGGGTTAGGCATCACGATCTTGCCCTTGTACTCAGGCTTGGTCAGGTCCTGCCAGCTCACCGGCTTGGTCAAGCCTTGTTTCTCGGCTTCGACGGTGTTGAAGCAGATGGTCGCAGCCCACACGTCCATGCCGACCCAGGCCGGTGGGTTGGCCGCGTCGCGGTAGTTTTTACCGATCTTGTCCAAGTCCTTGGGCGCGTAGTTAGTCAACATGCCTTGCTGGTCAAGGATCGCCAGGCTCGACGCGGCCAGGCCCCACACCACGTCGGCTTGCGGGCGGTCTTTCTCGGCCAGCAGCTTGGCGGTGATGATGCCGGTGGAGTCGCGTACCCATTTGATCTCGACGTCCGGGTTGGCTTTTTCAAAGGCCTGCTTGTAAGTCTTCAACTGCTCGGCTTCGAGCGCCGTGTACACCGTCAACTCGGTTTTGGCTGCAAAGGCATTCAGGCTGAATGCGCTGAGTAAAGCAGCGGCCAGGGCCAGGGGCTTGAACATGGAACACCTCCTTCAGGGATTATTGGCCGGGCGCGGTCTGGCGCCAGGCTTGGGAGCGGCGCAACGCGCCACGTGAAGCCCACGCCAGCAGCAGCGAGACGCCGCCTGAGGTGAACAGAATCAGGGTGGACATGGCCGCAGCGCCGCCTACGTTGCCGGCGTCATCCATGTTCAACACGGCGACGGCGGCGAGGAGGGTATCGGGGCTGTAGAGGAAGATCGCGGCGGACACGGTGGTCATCGCCGACACAAACAAGTAGCGCACGATGTCCAGCAGCGCCGGCAAGCAGATCGGTACGGTGACGCGCAAATAGTGGCGGTACAGCGGCGCCTTGAGCGACAGCGCGGCGGCTTCAAACTCACTGTCCAGCTGACGCAACGCCGTGGTCGCGGTCATCTGCGCAGTGGTCAAATAGTGCGCAATGGTGCACACCACCAGCAGGGTCATGGTCCCGTAGAACACATGCAGCGGGTTGCCGTTGAGGTTGAAAAAGAACACGTAGCCCAGGCCGAGCACCAGGCCTGGCACGGCCATCGGCACAAAACTGAGCATGCGCAGCGCCAGGTTCAGGCCTTTCTGGCCCTTGGTCTTTTCCATCAGGTAGGCGCCCGTGAAGATCAATACGCTACCGATCAGCGCCGTGCACAGGGCCATGGTCAGGCTGTTGCGATAGGCCAGCCAACCGCCACCGGCCGTGTCTTCGAATTGGTAGTGGTTGAGCGACAGCGACAGGTTGTACGGCCAGAATTTAACCAGGGAGGAATACACCGCCATGCCGAACACCAGCAGCAACACCGCGCAAATCAGCAGCACAATGGCCAGGTAGCACCCATCGCGGCGCGCCGAGGGCGCCGGCTGGAACACCTGGGCACGGCCACTCATGGCGTCACCCTGCCGACGGCGCAACCAGGCGTCGACCGCAAAGCTGAACAGCGCCGGCAGCAACAACACCATGCCAATCAATGCACCGCGACCGAACTGCTGCTGGCCGACCACCGCCTTGTAGGCCTCCAGCGCCAGCACCTGATAATCGCCGCCGACCACCACGGGCACGCCGAAGTCGGTGATGGTCAGGGTGAATACCAGGCAAAACGCAGCGAACACCGCCTGGCGCGTGGCCGGCCAAGTGATGCTGCGAAACGCCCGGGCTGGACTTGCCCCCATGCTCGACGCCGCGTCGAACAAACGCGCATCTGCCAGCGACAGTGCCGACAGCAGGATCATTAACGCGTGTGGGAAGGTGTAGATCACTTCGCCGAGGACAATGCCCCAGAAACCGTAGATATTCTCCGAAAGCAGCCCGCGCAACATGCCCTGGTTGCCGAACAGATACACCAGCGCAATCCCCGGCAGCATTGACGGCGCCATCAACGGCAGCAGCGATATACCCCGCCAAACTGCCTTGCCGGGAATCAGTGTGCGCTGCAATGCGTAAGCAAACAGATAGGCCAACGGTACGACGATGGCCGCTACGCTGAGGGAAACCTTCAGGCTATTGCCCAGCAGCCAGTGGAAGTTGTCGCTGGTGACCAGCTCGCGCGCCGCGACCCACCCACCGCCCTGCCCGGCTTCACTGCTGAAGCCGCGCCAGAAGATCGCCAGTAATGGCATCAGTACCGCCACGCCCAACAGGCACAACCAGAGCACTTTGCCACCGAGCACAAAAATGCGGTCGCCCAGTTCGGCGCGGGACACCTGACGAGCCAGGTTGTCGGGAATCGGCAGCGTCATATCTTCGGCCATCTCAGGCAAACACCTGCAGGCTGCGCGGCGGCAAGGCAACCCAGATGTCCTGGGCGCCGAGGCGTGGCATGGCTTCGGGGGCCAGTTCGGCCAGCAGCGGATGACCGGGCAATTGTTCCAGCTCAAAGCTCATGCGGCAGCGGTTGCCGAGAAAGGTGATTTCGCGGACCTTCGCCGGGAACAGGTTTTCTTCATGCACCGGCGGGTTGACGCTGATGGCTTCCGGGCGGCAGAACAAACGGCCGGACCTGGCCTTGCTGGCGTTATCGTCCAGGCGCATGTTCATACCGCCGACCTGGGCATGGCTGTCGCTGTTGCGGCTGAACGGCAGCCAATTGCCCTGGCCGACGAACTCCGCCACGAACGGCGTGGCCGGTCGGTCGTAGATTTCCTGGGGCGTGGCATATTGCTCGACCTTGCCGTTGTTCATCACGGCGATGCGGTCCGCCATCAACATGGCTTCGTCCTGGTTATGGGTGACCATCAGGGTGGTGATCCCGAGGCGTCGTTGCAGTTGGCGCAACTCGGTGCACAAGTGCTCGCGGACACGGGCGTCGAGCGCCGACATCGGTTCGTCCAACAGCAGCAAAGAAGGGGCTGGCGCCAGAGCACGGGCCAGAGCGACGCGTTGTTGTTGGCCGCCAGAAAGTTGGCCGGGGTATTTCTTTTCACTGCCCAGCAGGCCGACCAGTTCGAGCATCTGGCCGACACGCTTGCGCACTTCATCGCGGCCGCTGCCGGTGAGGCCGTAGCCGATATTCGCTTCAACGGTCAGGTTGGGAAACAGCGCGTAGGACTGGAACAAAATCCCGTAGTCCCGTGCCTGTGGTGGCAGCAAGGAAACATCCCGTTGGCCAAGGTAAAGTTCGCCGCTGTCCTGGCGCTCCAGACCGGCGATACACCGCAGCAAAGTGGTCTTGCCGCAACCGGACGGGCCCAGCAGGCACACCAGCTCACCGGCCGCGACGTCCAGCGACACATTGTCCAGCGCAGTAAAGGCGCCGAAGCGTTTCTGGATACCGCGCACCTTCATCGGCGCGCCGGGGTTGGTCAGGGCTGTGTTCATGGAGGCACCTCATCAAACTGATGAAGGCCATGCTAGAGGGGCAATGCGTCCCTGATGTGGCAGGAAGGCAAAAGGGAGTGATAGTGGTATTGGTGGATTTGGGTAGTCACTACAGAGATGTGTTGTTTGGGATCCCGCTTTCGCGAGCAAGCCCGCTCCCACATTTTGACCGCATTCTCATGCTGGAACTCGGTCGAAGGTGGGAGCGGGCTTGCCCGCGATGGCGATCCAAAGGCCAGCACAAAACCTCAGAGCGGCGACATTTCCTGCGCCAACCCGAGAAAGGCAGCAGGCAGGCGAGCCCCTTTTCTTTCCTTGAGGCAGTACAAATACTCCGGAATCTGCGGCGCGTTCTCGATGGTCAGCACGCGCAACTGCGGGTCATGGGGCACTTCCTGGCGGGCGATGATGCTGATACCGATATTGCGCAGCACGGCCTCGCGAATCGACTCACGGCTGCCGATTTCCAACAGTGGCCCGTAATTCACACCCGCGCCTTGTAACAATTCTTCGGTCAACCTGCGCGTGGTCGAACCCGCCTCACGCATCAACAGCGTGTGCCCGGCCAACGCACTGAGCGGTACATGCTCGAGGGTGGCCAACGGGTGATTGCGATGCACCGCCAGCACCAACGGATCGGTGCCCAGTACGCGCCGGATCAGACGAGGGTCTTCCAGCAGTTGCGAGGACGCGGCGACATCGACGCGGTAATCGTCCAAGGCTTCGAGCACCTGCTGGGAGTTGCCGATTTCCACCGACACCTCCACGTGGGGCAGGCGTTCACGAAAAGCTTTGACCAGGTCGAGAATGTAATACGGCGCCGTCGCGGCAATCCTCAAGGCACCCTGGACATGGCCGCTGTTACGCAGGAAAAACTCGATATCGGCTTCCTGCTGCAACAGCGTCTTGACCATTGGCAGCAGCCGCGCACCTTCGTCGCTGACGGTAAGGCGGCGGCCGCCCCGGTAGAACAGCTCAACGCCGTACTGGCTTTCCAGGTTGCGAATCTGCGTGGTGACGGTGGGCTGGCTCAGGCCGAGTTTTTTCGCCGCCTGGGTAATGCTGCCCAGGCGGGCGACCATAAAAAACGCCTTCAGCTCAGCACTCAGCACACCGCCCTCTCATCGTTTATTTGCGCAACAGGCGCAGGCCATTGAACACCACCAGCAGGCTCACGCCCATGTCGGCGAACACCGCCATCCACATGGTGGCCATGCCGAGGAAAGTGACCGCGAGGAAGATCGCCTTGATCACCAACGCCAGGGCGATGTTCTGCTTGAGGATACGCGACGTTTGCCTGGAGAGCCGAATGAAAGCCGGGATCTTGCGCAAATCATCGTCCATCAGCGCCACGTCGGCGGTCTCAATGGCGGTGTCGGTGCCGGCTGCGGCCATGGCAAAACCGATCTCGGCACGGGCCAGGGCCGGCGCGTCGTTGATGCCGTCGCCGACCATGCCCACCCGGCGGCCTTGGCCGTAGAGGGTTTCGATGGCGTGCAGTTTGTCGGTGGGCAACAGGTCGCCCTGAGCCTGGTCGATACCGACCTGGGCCGCAATCGCCTGGGCGGTGTGGGTGTTGTCGCCGGTGAGCATCAAGGTCTTGATGCCCAGGTCGTGCAACTCCTGGATGGCTTCGCGGCTGCTGTCTTTAACGGTGTCGGCCACCGCGAACAACGCCAGCGGGCCGGATTTATCGAGCAACAGCACCACCGACTTGCCTTGTTTTTCCAAGGCGAAGAGCTTTTCTTCCAGCGCAGGCGAGCACAGGCCCAAGTCTTCCACCAAGCGGTGGTTGCCCAGGTGGTAGGTTTCGCCGTTGATGTCGCCGCGTACACCGCGACCGGCCAAGGCCTCAAAGTTATCCACAGCGTGGCTCGGCAGGTTTTTATCCACAGCTGCGTTGGCAATCGCCAGCGACACCGGGTGGTCGGACCGCCCGGCCAGGCTGGCAGCCAGGGCCGGCGCGCTGTCCGCGACGTTGGGGAACAGCGGCAAATAGTCGGTTTGCACCGGTTTACCGTGGGTGATGGTGCCAGTCTTGTCGAGGGCCAGGTAATCGAGCTTGTAACCACCCTCCAGGTACACGCCGCCTTTGATCAGGATGCCTTTGCGCGCCGCCGCCGCCAGGCCGCTGACGATGGTCACCGGGGTGGAGATCACCAAGGCACAAGGGCAGGCAACCACCAGCAGGACCAATGCACGGTAGATCCAGTCGAACCACACGCCCGCCATGAACAGCGGTGGAATCACCGCCACGCCCAAGGCAAACAGAAAAACGGCCGGGGTGTAGACCTTGGCGAAGCTGTCGACAAAGCGCTGGGTCGGTGCCCGCGCGCCTTGCGCTTGTTCTACGGCGTGAATGATGCGCGCCAGGGTGGAATTGTTGGCGGCTGCGGTGACCTTGTATTCCAGAGAGCCGGCTTGGTTGATGGTGCCGGCGAAGACTTTATCGCCCACGGTCTTTTCAATCGGCAGGCTTTCACCGGTGATCGGTGCCTGGTCGATGGTGGATTGGCCAGCGGTGACTTCGCCGTCCAGGCCAATGCGCTCGCCGGGTTTTACTCGTACGATGGCACCAAGTTCGATGCTTTTGACTTCTTGTTCCAACCACGAGCCGTCAGCCTGTTGCACCGTGGCCTGTTCCGGGGTCATCTGCATCAAGCCGCTGATGGCATTGCGCGCACGGTCCAGGGACTTGGCTTCGATCAACTCAGCCACAGTAAACAGGAACATCACCATCGCGGCTTCGGGCCACTGGCCGATCAGGATCGCGCCCGTCACGGCGATGCTCATCAGCGCGTTGATGTTCAGGTTGAGGTTTTTCAGGGCGATCCAGCCCTTTTTGTAGGTGGTGAGGCCGCCGCTGAGGATCGACACCAACGCCACCAGAGCAATCACCCAGGTCGGTGCGACACCGGTGAAATGCAGCACCTCGGCACCCAGCGCGCCGACGCCAGACACTGCAAGCGGCCACCCGTGTTTCTTGGCCGGCGGCGCAGCGGCCGGGGTGCCTTCTTCAATAGGATCGGCTTGCATACCGAGGGACTTGATGGCGTCGACGATCGGCGCCGTGCTCGGCAAGTCATGGGTGACGCCGAGCATGCGGTTGATCAGGTTGAATTCCAGCTGCTGCACACCCGCGAGCTTGCCCAGTTTGTTCTGGATCAGCGTCTGCTCGGTTGGGCAGTCCATGGCTTCGATGCGAAAGGTGCTCAGGCGCGAGCCGGCGGTCGGCGCTTCGCTCAGCGTGACCACGGCAGGCGCGGCCTTGCTTGCACAGCAGGAGCCGGCATGGCTGGCGTGGTCGTGCTTTTTGACAGGCGTCAGTTTGGCGCCGTGATCGTGGGCATGATCGTGCTTAGGATCATGATCATGCGGGTGATCATGCTTTTTGGGGGTGTGGATGGAGTCGCTCATTCTGTCGCGTCCGTAAAGGTGCCTGTTGCCAAGTAAAGACCCTGTAGCCACTATAGGGTCAAGCACCCATTTGGAGATTGCTGCGATGAAGATCGGCGAACTGGCCAAACTGACCGACTGTCAGGTGGAAACCATCCGGTATTACGAGAAAGAAGGCCTGCTGCCGCCTCCGGCACGCACCGACGCCAATTATCGTGTGTACACCCAGGCGCACACCGAACGGCTGATCTTTATCCGCAATTGCCGCAGCCTGGACATGACGCTCGAGGAAATCCGCAGCCTGCTGGGGCTACGCGACAGCCCCCAGGACCAGTGCGAAAGCGTGAATGCCTTGATTGACGAGCATATCCACCACGTAAAGGCACGGATCGACGGGCTGCTGGCGTTGCAGGTGCAATTGCTGGACCTGCGCCAACGCTGCGGCGGTGGGCCGGATCTGGATCAGTGCGGGATTTTGCAGCGGCTGGAAGTCAGCGGGAGTGTCGCGGCCAGCGAGGCAGAGCCTTCGCACGTGGGCAGAAGCCACGGGCACTGAATCAAGTCAACACTGACCCAATGTGGGAGCGGGCTTGCTCGCGAATGCGGTAGATCAGTCGATATTTCCAGCGACTGACACACCGCTTTCGCGAGCAAGCCCGCTCCCACAGTGATCAGATAGCCACGTCAGCCTTGATGCTCGGGTCGGCGTCGTAGCCAACGATTTCAAAGTCTTCAAACTTGTAATCGTAGATCGACGCAGGTTTACGCTTGATCACCAGTTCCGGCAGCTTTTTCGGCGTACGCGCGAGCTGGGTGCGGATCTGTTCCATGTGGTTGCTGTAAGCATGGGTGTCGCCGGTGGTGACGATGATCTCGTGAGGGATCAGGTCGCATTGCTGAGCCAGCATGTGAGTCAGCAAGGCCAACGCGGCGGTGTTGTACGGCAGGCCGAGGAAGACGTCGGAGCTGCGGATATACAACTGCATCGACAGATGCCCGTCATGCACGAACGCCTGGTACAACAGGTGGCACGGCGGCAAGGCTTGCTTGCCGTTGCGCGCGTTCTCCTGCGGGCTCTTGGTTTCGTCCGGCAGGTACTCGACGTTCCAGCCATGAAACAGGATGCGGCGGCTGTTGGGGTTGGTTTTGAGGGTGTGGACCATGTAGTCGATCTGGTTGATCTTGCCGCCGTCCTTGGTCGGCCAGGCGGTCCATTGCTCGCCGTACACCGGGCCCAGGTCGCCGTCTTCGGTGGCCCACTCGTCCCAGATTTTCACGCCATTTTCGTTGAGCCACTTGATGTTGGTGTTGCCGCTCAACATCCAGATCAACTCGTTGGCGATACTTTTGAAATGAAGCTTCTTGGTGGTCAGCAGCGGGAAGCCGTCGGCCAAGTTATGCCGATACTGACGGGCAAATACGGCTTTGGTGCCGGTGCCGGTGCGATCGCCCTTGGTCAATCCATTGGTCACGACGTCGTTCAGTAGTTCGAGATATTGCTTCATGTTATTACCCGTATCGTTGAAGCCGAGGAGGCTGATCCTTCACGGAAGAGCCTCGGCATTCGAATTTAAAGCGCGGTGTTCTTGATGCCTTGCGGACGGTTGTACGCCCACCACAGCAGGCCCAGGCCAGCCAGGATCATCGGCATGCTGAGGATCTGGCCCATGGTCAGCCAGCCCCACGCCAGGTAGCCCAGTTGGGCATCCGGCACGCGCACGAATTCGACGATGAAACGGAAGATCCCGTAGAACAAGGCGAACATCCCCGACACAGCCATGGTTGGACGTGGCTTGCGCGAGAAGATGTACAGAATGAGGAACAGTGCCACACCTTCCAGGGCGAACTGGTAGAGCTGCGACGGGTGGCGCGGCAATTGCGCCGGGTCGCTGAACGGCGGGAACACCATGGCCCACGGCACGTCGGTCGGCTTGCCCCACAACTCGGCGTTGATGAAGTTACCGATACGCCCGGCGCCCAGGCCGATCGGCACGAACGGCGCGACGAAGTCCATCAGCTGGAAGAATGACTTGCCGTTGCGTCGACCGAACCACCAGGCAGCGATCATTACGCCGACAAAGCCGCCGTGGAACGCCATGCCGCCCTTCCACACTTCGAAAATCAGCGTCGGGTTGGCGATATAGGCCGGCAGATCGTAGAACAGCACATACCCGAGGCGTCCGCCGACAATCACCCCCATCGACATCCAGAACACCATGTCGGAGAGTTTCTCTTTGGTCCAGGTGGGGTCGAAACGGTTCAGGCGCCGGGAAGCCAGCAGCCAGGCACCGCCGATGCCGATCAGGTACATCAACCCGTACCAGTGGATTTTCAGCGGACCGATGGCCAAGGCCACCGGGTCGATCTGCGGGTAAGGCAGCATTGCGACTCCTCGTTAAATCATTAGTCATGGCGCACCGGACCATGCCGGTGTGCGATTAAGCCTGCGTTACAGCCGCAATTTCAAATTAAGAAGTTCGCACATACTGAACAGCCTGGCATGTTAACGGATGGAAGGCGTGCGACCCAACTTCGATACGATGGAACGCCCGCCGTTGTGTGGGTAGAGTGGGCAAAACACACAGGGAATGCCTTATGTGCCTGATCGTTTTCGCCTGGCGGCCGGGCCACGCCCAGCCGCTGATCGTCGCGGCTAACCGTGACGAGTTCTACGCCCGGCCCAGTCTGCCGCTGGGCCAATGGCCCGATGCGCCTGACATCTATGCCGGTCGCGACCAGGAAGCGGGTGGCACCTGGCTTGGGGTCAACGCCGACGGACGTTTTGCCGCCCTGACCAATATCCGCGATCCGCACCAGCCCCCGGCGCGTAAATCGCGCGGCGAACTGGTGGCCCGTTTTTTAAGCGGTTCGCTGCCAATAGATCAGTATTTGGCCGACGTTAACGGCCGTTCGATTGAATATGCCGGTTTTAATCTATTGGTGGGTACACGGGACGAGCTGTGGCATTACAACGCCAATGAGACCGAAGCGACGCAGTTGAAGGCTGGGGTTTATGGCTTATCCAATGCCGGGCTGGATACGCCATGGCCGAAGTTGATCAAGGCCAGGGCGGCGCTGAGTGAGTTACTGGACAACCCCGAGCCGCAAGCCTTGCTGGGGATTCTGAGTGACCCGCAGACCGCGCCATTTGCTGACTTGCCGGATACCGGCGTGGGGTTGGCGACGGAGAGTCTGTTGTCGAGCGTGTTTATCGCCAGCCCCAGTTATGGAACGCGGGCGAGTACGGCGTTGATTGTGAATGCCGATGGCACACGGCGGATGCTGGAACGCAGTTTCGGGCCGCACGGTGGCCGGTTGGGCGAGGTGGAACTCAATATGTGAGGGTGCCTGGGCCGACGCCATCGCAGACAGGCCAGCTCCCACAGTTGGATGCATTCTTCTGTGGGAGACGGGCTTGCCGGCGACGGCCGCACCTCGGCTTAGAGGGTTTTTGCCGAGGCCGGGTTGATCATCCGCGTCAGCCCCAAATTCTTCAGCGCCAGCTGAAGCGAGCTGTGGATAACTTGCGGGTTGTCGATGGTCATCAACTCGGCCAGCAACTCCTTGGCCATGCTCAGGTTTACCTGGCGCAGCAACCACTTCACCTTCGGCAAGTTGGTGGCGTTCATCGACAGGCTGTCAAAGCCCATCGCCATCAGCAGCACCGCTGCCGCCGGGTCACCGGCCATTTCACCGCAAATGCTCACCGGCTTGCCTTCGGCATGGGCGTCACGCACCACGTGCTGCAGGGCTTGCAGGACCGCCGGGTGCAGGTAGTCGTAGAGGTCGGCCACCCTTGGGTTGTTGCGGTCCACGGCCAGCAGGTACTGGGTCAGGTCGTTGGAACCGACCGACAGGAAGTCCACTTGCCGCGCCAGCTCTTTAGCCTGGTACACCGCCGCCGGGATTTCGATCATCACGCCAATCGGCGGCATCGGTACGTCGGCGCCTTCGTCACGGACTTCGCCCCAGGCTCGGTGGATCAGGTGCAGTGCTTCTTCCAGCTCATGGGTGCCGGAGATCATCGGCAACAGAATGCGCAGGTTGTTCAGGCCTTCGCTGGCCTTGAGCATGGCGCGAGTCTGGACGAGGAAAATTTCAGGGTGGTCGAGGGTGACACGAATACCGCGCCAGCCAAGGAAGGGGTTGTCTTCCTTGATCGGGAAATACGACAGTGACTTATCGCCGCCGATGTCCAGGCTGCGCATGGTCACCGGTAACGGGTGGAAGGCGGACAGTTGCTCGCGATAGATCGCGAGCTGCTCCTTCTCACTCGGGAAACGCTGGTTGATCATGAACGGCACTTCGGTGCGGTACAGCCCCACCCCTTCGGCACCGCGTTGTTGCGCACGGGCGACATCGGCGAGCAGGCCGGTATTGACCAGCAGCGGCACACGGTGACCATCGAGGGTTACGCAAGGCAGTTCGCGTAACGAATCGAGGCCCAGCGCCAGTTGTTTCTCTTCTTCCACCACCTCGGCGTACTGCTTGCGCATCAGCTCGCTGGGGTTGGTGAAGACTTCGCCACGATGGCCATCGACGATCATGTCGATGCCGTCGACCTTGGAGTACGGCAGGTCCACCAGGCCCATCACCGTCGGGATGCCCATGGCCCGCGCCAGGATCGCAACGTGGGAGTTACCCGAACCCAACACCGAGACCAGGCCCACCAGTTTGCCTTCCGGCACTTCGCCGAGCATCGTGGCGGTCAGTTCTTCACTGATCAAGATGGTGTTGTCGGGGTACACCAGGTTGGTGGTGCGGTCTTCCTGCAGGTAGGCGAGCAGACGGCGACCGAGGTCGCGCACATCCGAGGCACGCTCGCGCAGGTAGGCGTCGTCCATCAATTCGAAACGGTTGACGTGATCGGTGACCACCTGGCGCAACGCGCCCTGGGCCCACTGGCCGGTCTTGATGACGGTTTTGACTTCGTTACCCAGCGACGCGTCGTCGAGCATCATCTGGTACACGTCGAACAGCGCGCGCTCTTCGGGGCGCAGTTGCGTGGCCAGTTTGGTCGACAGGTTGCGCATGTCGGCGCGCACGCCTTCCAGGGCGGTCTTGAACAGTTTGATTTCAGCGTCAATGTCATTGACGGTCTTGTCCGGCACCACATCGAGGTCGGCCGGTGGCAACATGACCACCGCCGTGCCGACGGCAGCGCCCGGCGAACCCGGTACGCCGACGAACTTGGCTTCCTGGATGCCCTTGCCCTGGCGACCCAGGCCGCGAATCGAGCCAGTGGCTTCGGCATGGGCGATAACCCCGGCCAACTGCGCGCTCATGGTCACGAGGAAGGCTTCTTCACCTTCGTCGAACTGGCGGCGCTCTTTTTGCTGAATGACCAACACGCCGACCACGCGGCGGTGGTGAATGATCGGTGCGCCGAGGAACGAGGCGTAGCGCTCTTCACCGGTTTCGGCAAAGTAGCGATAACGCGGGTGATCGGCCGCGTTTTCGAGGTTGAGGGGTTCTTCACGCGTCCCCACCAGGCCCACCAGACCTTCATTGGGCGCCATGCTGACTTTGCCGATGGAGCGCTTGTTCAAGCCCTCCGTGGCCATCAGCACAAAACGGTTGGTCTCGGGGTCCAGCAGGTAAACCGAGCAGACCTGGCTGCCCATGGCTTCCTTGACGCGCAACACAATAATCCCCAACGCCGCCTTGAGATCCTTGGCGGAGTTAACTTCCTGGACGATCTTGCGCAGCGTATTGAGCATGGCTCGGGGTCGAACTCCGTCGTCAGTCGCGCGATAAAAGGCGCGGGGCAAGCTCTTTGAGAGCGCGACGATAAACCTCGCGCTTGAATGTCACCACCTGGCCCAACGGGTACCAATAGCTGACCCAGCGCCAGCCATCGAACTCCGGTTTACCGGTCAAATCCATCCGCACCCGCTGCTCGTTGGAGATCAGGCGCAGGAGAAACCATTTCTGCTTCTGGCCGATGCACAGCGGTTGGCTGTGCGTACGCACCAGGCGTTGCGGCAAACGATAGCGCAACCAGCCGCGAGTACAGGCCAGAATTTGCACATCTTCGCGCTCAAGGCCGACTTCTTCATTCAACTCACGGTACAAGGCGTCTTCAGGGGTTTCGTCGGGGTTGATTCCGCCTTGAGGAAACTGCCAGGCATCTTGGTTGATTCGGCGAGCCCATAGCACCTGTCCGGCATCATTCGTAAGAATAATCCCGACATTAGGACGGAAACCATCGGGGTCGATCACGGCAACAACCTCGCAAACGCATGTCGCCGCATTGTTCCACAAAGGTTGTTCCAGCGGCAACGAGGCTTCTTACCTTATGTGCACTCTTGTGAAAAGACCGTATTCTGGACGCCTTTTTACAGACTTTTCAGCGAGTAACTGCAATGCGCCTGGCTTTATTCGACTTGGACAACACGCTTCTGGGCGGTGACAGCGATCACGCCTGGGGCGATTACCTCTGCGAACGCGGAATTCTCGATGCGGTGGCCTACAAGGCGCGCAACGATGAGTTTTACCAGGATTACCTGGCCGGCAAGCTGGATAACGCCGCTTACCTTAATTTCTGCCTGGAAATCCTCGGCCGCACCGAGATGGCCCAGTTGGACGAATGGCACAACGACTACATGCGTGACTGCATCGAGCCGATCATGCTACCGCAGGCCATGGAACTGCTGGCCAAGCACCGTGCCGCCGGCGACAAGCTGGTGATCATCACCGCGACCAACCGCTTCGTCACCGCACCGATTGCCGCGCGCCTGGGGGTTGAAACCCTGATCGCCACCGAGTGCGAGATGGAAAATGGCCGCTACACCGGGCGCAGCACCGATGTCCCGTGCTTCCGCGAAGGCAAGGTCACGCGTTTGAATCGCTGGCTCGAAGAAACCGGGCACAGCCTGGAAGACAGCTACTTCTACAGCGATTCGATGAATGACTTGCCGCTGTTGGAGCAGGTGACGCATGCGGTAGCCGTGGACCCGGACCCGAATCTGCGGGCTGAAGCCCAGAAGCGTGGCTGGCCGGTGATTAGTCTGCGCGGCTGATAACGCCTTCGCGAACACGCCCGCGCGCACATTTTGACCGCGCTCCCTCTGAAGGAACCGGCTCGAATGTGGGAGCGGGCTTGCTCGCGAATGAAGTCGACTGGGTCCCAAGCCTTACATGGGCTTCGCCACCATCAAATAGAAAATCGCCACAAACGCCAGAAACGCCGGCCAGCCCAGACCAAACCACCAGCGCATATAGGTTGTCGCCTTGATCGGCATCGCCGTGCCCTCGCGCAACGCCTGCTCGGCCATCGTGTGCACACGAATCTGTAACCACACCACCGGTAGCCAACAGATCCCGGCCAGGCAATACAGGCCGATGGTCCATTGCAGCCAGCTTTGCTGCATCGACCAACCCGCCAAGTGCATCAAGCCAACTCCGCTAAAGGGCTGGAACACCGCCGTGGTCGCGGTAAACGCCCAGTCGGCGAACACCAGGTGTTTGAAGGTCACGGCGATCACTTCAACCTTGCCGCTGCGCCAGGCGCGCAAGGCGTAGTAAGCCGAGCCCGCACCCAACCCGAACAGAATGGTCGACGACAGGATATGCAGGGTTTTCAGCAGCAGGTAAGCGCTCATCGCCGGGGTTCAGTCCAAAGAAGCCAAAGAGTAGCCACCATGAGTACCAGGTTTTTGGCGACCGCCGCGTAGGGATCAAACCAGTAATGGGGCAGGATTATGCTGATAACCACGGTGTAACCTGCCATCAGCAGCAGTTGCAGGATCAGGGTCTGCCTGCGCCAACGCGCGACCAGCAGCCCCAAGCCCAACAGGCCATCACACACGGCCCCGGCGATCACCGCCAGCGTCGCCCAAGCGCCTTGCACGCCCGCTTCGGCCAGGATGCGCAGGCCCCAGTCATAACCCGGGCCGACGCAGACCACTGCGGTGCCCAGCCAGATCAGCACCATCACCGCCAGCATCAGCGGACGGACAGTGCGTTGGCTACTCACTGTTGCCGTCGGCCAATCCCGCAGCCGCGTGGCCAGCGGTGCGGCCGTATAGCCGCACACCGAAGCCAGCACCTCGGGGTCGGCCACATTGTCCTGTTGCGCCAGTGCGATACTTTGTCGATTCAACGCCCGCCAACCCAAGTGGTCTCCCAGCCAACCGCCCAACCCCAGCAACGGCACTTGCCGGTAGCGGCCCGCGCCCCAGCCTTGAGCGGCACGCAGGTGGTCAATGACCTTGGACAGTGGCATCGGCTCAGGGCCCACCAACGGCAGCACCATTGATTCGGCCGGCCACTGCCGCAACAGCGCCAGTACCGCACCGACCACGTCGTCGATATGCACGGGTTGCAGGTGGGCCTTGAGGTTCAGCAACGGAATCAACGGCCAAGGCGAAAGCCCGGCCAACCACGCACTGCTGGCACCACCAGCACCCACCACCAATGAAGGCCGCAGCACCACGCACGCTTTGCCCAGGCCGAGCAAGTAATCATCCGCCGAGCCTTTGCTGGCCAGGAATGGCACGTCGGAGTGCGCCGAAGCCCCCAGGGCAGAAATCTGCAACACCCGCGCACCATGCCGGGCCGCCAGATCAAACAGCACGCGGGCGCCCTGATCCTGGACACGGCTCAACTGCGCCGCATCCACGCTCAGCAGGCCCGCCGCATTGATCAATAAATCAACAGAGTCAGGAAAAACAAAGCACTCGGGGTCGATCGCCAACCGGCTCAAATCCAGTGACCGCCACTCTACCCCTGGCCAGTTCTGACTTCGAGGCTCGCGACACGTAGCGATCACGCGGTGCCCCGCTTGCTGCAAGGCACGCAACAGGTGGCCGCCTACAAACCCTGTGGCGCCGACCAAAAGAATGTTCATGAAGATCCTTTAGACCGGTTTGGCGCCCATCAAGCCGGCAATCGCCACAAACCCCACCAGGCTGACCACCGCCAGCACCAGGGTGAAATTCAGGTTGCCGCCTTCGCCTTTGCGCAGGCGATTAAGCCGTGCCACCAGCCAGAACCAGGCCAGCGCGGCCACGGTATAGAGGAGGCTGGAGCCCAGAATCCAGGTTTGCCCCAGCGGCCAGCCGACCAAGTGCACCAGCCACCAGCCGGTGAACGGCATGCTGACAAGGCTTATCCCCATCAACAACCACACGAACACCCATGGGCGTTGCACGGTGAAGGCCGGGCCGGCGCTGCGTTTGCGCCAGGCCAGGACCGCCAGGCCGAGGCCGCTGAGCAGCAGCAACACGGTGGCGGTGATGTGAATAACCTTGAGGGTGGTCAGCGTTTCCATGGTCTCGATTCCTTATAGGCCGCTCAGTCAGCGTAGTCGCTCAACCGAGGAACAGCTGGTAGGCCGGGTTTTCGCTTTCATCCCAATACGGGTAGCCGATTTGTGCCAACGCGGCCGGCACCAGGTGACGCTCGTCTGCCGGTACTTGCAGGCCCGCGACCACACGGCCGTCGGCCGCGCCGTGGTTGCGATAGTGGAACATCGAGATGTTCCAGCGCCCGCCCAATTTGTTAAGGAAGTTGAACAGTGCGCCCGGGCGCTCCGGGAACTCGAAACGAAACACCAGCTCATCGCTGACTTTAGCCGCGTGGCCACCCACCATATGGCGGATGTGCAACTTGGCCAGTTCGTTCTCGGTCAGGTCCAGCACCGGGAAGCCCTGGCTGGTAAGGCTGGCGATCAGCGCGCTGCGCGGGTCGTTTTCGGGGTGCGTCTGCACGCCGACGAAGATGTGCGCCTCACGCCCGGAGTGGTAGCGGTAGTTGAATTCGGTGATCTGGCGCTTGCCCACTGCTTCGCAGAACGCCTTGAAGCTGCCCGGCTTCTCGGGGATGGTCACGGCGATGATGGCCTCGCGGCCTTCACCCAGCTCGGCGCGCTCGGCGACGTGACGCAGGCGGTCGAAGTTGACGTTGGCGCCGGAGTCGATGGCCACCAGGGTTTGCCCGGTCACGCCACGGGTCTCCACGTATTTCTTGATCCCCGCCACACCCAGTGCGCCCGCCGGCTCGGTGATGGAGCGGGCGTCGTCGTAGATGTCCTTGATCGCCGCGCAGATTTCATCGGTGCTGACGGTAATCACTTCATCCACATAGTCTTTGCAGATGTCGAACGTGTGCTGGCCGATCTGTGCCACCGCCACGCCATCGGCAAAAATGCCGACGGTCGGCAAGATCACGCGCTCACCCGCGGCCATCGCGGCTTGCAGGCAGTTGGAATCGTCCGGCTCGACGCCGATGATCTTGATCTCCGGGCGCAGGTATTTCACGTACGCCGCGATACCCGCGATCAGCCCGCCGCCGCCGACCGGCACAAAAATCGCGTCCAGAGGCCCCGGGTGCTGGCGCAGGATTTCCATCGCCACGGTGCCCTGCCCGGCAATGGTGTGCGGATCATCGTAGGGGTGAATGTAAACGTAGCCTTTTTCGTCGACCAGCTTCAGCGAATAGGCCAGGGCTTCCGGGAAGGAATCACCGTGCAGCACCACTTTGCCGCCACGCGAGCGCACGCCTTCGACCTTGATCTCCGGCGTGGTCTTGGGCATCACGATGGTGGCCTTGACCCCCAGCACCTTGGCCGCCAGGGCCAGGCCCTGGGCGTGGTTGCCCGCAGAAGCCGTGACCACACCGCGCGCGCGTTCTTCGGCGCTCAGTTGGGTCAGCTTGTTGTAGGCGCCGCGAATCTTGAACGAGAACACCGGCTGCAAGTCTTCACGCTTGAGCCAGACCTTGTTGCCCAGCCGCTCGGAGAGCTGGCGAGCGGTCTGCAATGGGGTTTCTACGGCAACGTCATAAACGCGCGAGGTGAGGATCTTTTTGACGTACTGTTCAAGCATCGGCAGGCATCACTGAGCGGGTTGGGCAGGGCCAAGGAGTCTAACCCGGCTTTTGGCCGGGCGACCACACGAATCCCGAGGTTTTGTTGGGTTATACTCGCCGCCCTCGATAACTCCCCGCCCGTTCCGGAGCCCGCATGACCCAGGATCAACTCAAACAGGCAGTGGCCCAGGCCGCTGTCGATTTAATCCTTCCTAAACTCGACGACAAAAGCATCGTCGGTGTCGGCACCGGCTCCACCGCCAACTGCTTTATCGATGCACTGGCCCAGCACAAGGGCGCGTTCGACGGCGCGGTGGCCAGCTCCGAAGCCACCGCCGCGCGCCTCAAGGGCCATGGCATTCCGGTGTACGAGCTCAACACCGTGAGCGACCTGGAGTTCTACGTGGACGGCGCCGATGAAAGCGACGAACACCTGAACCTGATCAAAGGCGGCGGCGCAGCCCTGACCCGCGAGAAGATCGTCGCGGCCGTGGCCAAGACCTTTATCTGCATCGCCGACGCCAGCAAGCTGGTGCCGGTACTCGGTGCGTTCCCGCTGCCGGTCGAAGTCATCCCGATGGCCCGCAGCCACGTGGCCCGTGAACTGGTGAAACTGGGCGGCGACCCGGTGTACCGCGAAGGCGTGTTGACCGACAACGGCAACATCATCATCGACGTGTACAACATGCAGATCACCAACCCGGTGGAACTGGAAACCCAGATCAATGCGATCGTCGGCGTGGTCACCAACGGTTTGTTCGCCGCGCGCCCGGCGGATGTGCTGCTGCTGGGTACGCCTGAAGGCGTGAAAACCCTTAAGGCCTGAAGCTCAGCGCTGATCTCCTGTGGAGACAGGGCTTGTGTGGGAGCGGGCTTGCGCGCGAATGAGGTGTGTCAGTCAACTGATCTGGCGACTGAGACACCGCATTCGCGAGCAAGCCCGCTCCCACATTTAATATGTGCTGACCTGGATAACTGTGTAACAAAACCGCTACTTTTCGCAGCACCCGCGCTCAAAAACCGTGCGCATGTCACGGCATTCCACGTCTCACTTAGTATCAAATCCGTTACAAATTACACCCAGGCGACCCACGCGTTTAACAATGCGCCACTTCGCACACGCCCATGGAATGAGGCGCGCATTGTGCAATGGGTCTGGGCTTTGAAACCCCCATCACCTCAAGGACGACCTTGTGATAAAGCCTCTTGCCCTCGCTATCAGCGTTGTCGGCACTCTGCTGTCGACGCAAACCCAGGCCTACGATTACGGCCAGCACGCCAATACCACCCTGGAAAAGCTGATCAACGACTACCCCGGCCGTTATCGCGGCACGGCCAATTTCGCCGGCGCGGCAGATTGGATGCAAAGCCAGATGGGTTCGGCCTACAACCTCAGTCGCCAGAACTTCACCTGGAACAACGGCACTCGCGCTTCGCAAAACGTGGTGGCCTATGCTGCAGGCACTAAACCGCAGTACGTGGTGATTGGCGCGCACTTCGACACCTACTTCGGCCGCCCCACCCTGCAAGGCCTGGACGATAACGGCTCCGGCGCCAGCGTGCTGACCGAAGTGGCCAGGAACCTCGGCGGCCTGCCGCTGGAGAACGGCTTGCAGGTCGTCGGCTTCGGCGCCGAAGAAGAAGGCCTGCGCGGCTCCAAGGCCTTCGTCGACTCACTGAGCGCCAGCCAACGCGCGAACATGCTGGCGATGATCAACCTCGACAGCCTGATCACCGGCGACATGATGTACGCCCACGCCGGTCAGAACAGCACGGCCAACCCCGCCCTGGCGTCGCTGCGCGAGCACACCTTGCAAATCGCCAAGGAGCTGAACATCCCGCTGTTCACCAACCCGGGCCTGGACCCGCAGTACCCCAAGGGCACCGGCTGCTGCAGTGATGGCGAGCCGTTCGAACCGCTGAAGATCCCGATTCTGTATATCGAAGCCACCAACTGGGAGCTGGGCGATCTGGACGGTTACACCCAAACCAATAACCCAAAAATCCCCGGCGGCTCCACCTGGCACGACCCGGCAGAAGACAACAAGGCCGTGCTGACCAATGCCTTTGGCCAGGAACGCATCGACCAGCGCCTGCGCGACTATTCACGCCTGCTCAGCCGCCTGGTGCTGGAGCTGACCAACGCCGACTTGCTGGCCTCCACCACGTCGGGCGGCGCCGTTGCGCGCAACCTGCAGGACAACCTGCAACGCCAGCATCAGGCTATGGTGCGTCTGCATGATCGCCGTTGGTTGACCTTGCAAGCGGCCAGCCGCGAGGTCGGAAGCGTAGACGGCGAAATCGGCGTGGACGGCGAATACACCCCGGACAGCGGCTTCGACAGCCCGCTCAACCGTGACACCCGACGCCTGGGCGTACACGCCTTGGGCGACTATCAGCTCACCTCCAGCCTGAATATCGGCGCCAGCCTCAGTTACCTCAATGGCCGCGACACGCTGGAGCAGCGCGGCAAACTGGACAGCGACACCTGGCAGGCCGCGGCCTATGCCTTGCTCAACGATGGCGGGCCAAGCTGGCTGGCCGGCGACCTGAGCGTCGGCCACACGCGTTTTGATTCCAAGCGTAACCTGCTGATCCAGGCCAATGGCGGCCCGGTGCTGCTCGACCAGCACCTGACCGGCAACACCGACGCCTTGTCGTTGGGCGCGCGCGTATTGGGCGGTTATGACTTTGATTTCGGTGCGATCAAGAGCGGGCCATTTGCCGGCCTGGATTACAGCCACTCGCGCATTGATAAATTCCACGAAAAACAGAACCTGCGCACGGCGCTGGAATACGAACAACAGTCTTTCGACTCCCTGGAAGCCAGCCTCGGTTGGCGCGTGCGCGGTGCCGTTGCCCTGCCCTATGGCATGAGCCTGCTGCCTTACGGCGATATCGCCTGGGTCAACGAATTGGCTGACGGCCGCCTCGAAGACCTGCAATTGACCGCCCGCGCCGACGGCCAGGCGCGCACCGCCAACCTTGGTTCAGTGGACAAGCGCTTTGGCCGCGCCCAGGTCGGCAGCCAGTTGGCGATTACCCCGCAACTGGGTGTGTATGCCGAAGTGAACAGCCGCCTTGGGCATACGGAAGGCAGCCAGACCGGCTATTCATTGGGCGTGCAATGGATGTTTTGATCAGGGCTTTTTGAACACGTAGAACAGGTTCGGCTCGCTGACCACATACAGCGAGCCTTCGTCATCCATGGCGATCCCTTCGGCCTGCGGCACACGCTTTTCAAGGCCATGGCGCCCGTTGAGCAAAGAAAGACTGCTCAACGGGCGACCATCAAGGCCCAGCTCCAGCACCAGGAACGATTCATCCGACAGCGCCAGCAGGTGGCCGCTGCGCTCGTCGTATTGCAGGCTCGAGAGGTCGCGCACAAACAGCCCGGCATCGCGCTTGGGGTTGTTGATCACGTGCACGGAGTAGGTTTTTTCCGGTTTGAAATGGGGAAACCCGTGAACCTCGTAAATCAGCATCGGGTCGCGTTCCTTGGCCACAAACAGGCGCTTGCCCACCGAGTCGTACGCCAGGCCCTCGAAGCCGTTGTTACCACCGATGTGCACGCCCAACGTCATCTGCTCAGCATCCGCAGCATCGAGAAATTGGGTGTCGTCATTCACATGCACCTTGATCAGTCGTTGCTGGCTCTCATCGCTGATCACGTAGATATTGTCGCTGATGAACTCCACCGCCTCCGCATCGCCAAACCCCACCAGAGGAATCCGCCGCAGGATCTTGCCGTCCAGGGACAGCTCGATCAGCTCGGCGTTTTTATTGGTGACCGTAAACAGGCTTTTGCGCACAGGGTCGTAGGTAAGGGCCGAGACGTTGTCGTCGAGACCGTCGATGACCACGGCTTGCAGGCTGACGCGGTAATCCCCCAGGCCAATGGAGCGCTCATCGGCAGGATGGCGCCATGTCTGGAAATTGAACCAGCCACGCTCAAACAGGCGAAAGTGCTGTGCGACCACTCCGGCGGCGACCAGAGTGAGCAGCATCACGATAAAGAACGCGGGTTTGGGGCGGGCAAGTCGACGCATCAGGCAAGCTCAAAGACAAAAAGTGGCGAATAAATATCACGCCGTTCTGAATTTAAACTTAAACGCTGCCGAGTGCCTGGTGAATGCCGCTTATAGAGCGGTAACCGACGCAATCGTCGGTTATTTCTGTTTTTCGAAGCGATAGAACAGGTTCGGCTCACTGACCATATACAACGTGCCGTTCTCGTCCATGGTCACGCCTTCCGCCCGGGGAATGGTGTGTTTGAGACCATTGAAGCCGCCAAGCAGGGTGATGAAGCTGACTTGCTCGCCCTTCTCATCCAACTCCAGCAGCAGGTGGGAGTCGGCCGACAACACCAGCAAGTGCCCGGTACGCGGGTCGACGGCCAGGGCCGAGATGTTGCGCACGTCCAGCGCGGTGCTGGCGATCTTTTGCTTGTCGCCGGTCAGCGTGCTGCCATCGATTTTCCAGGTGAACAGCGCCGGCGGGCGCTCTTCGCCGAGTACGATGTGCTGGTTGCGTTTGTCCCAGGTCACGCCTTCAAAGGCTTTGTTCTGATCCTTGGACGGGCCCAGGTCGTAAGTCTTGAAGTCCGCGAAATTCAGTTGCTGGGTGCTGGCGTCAACGCTGACCACGGTCAGGGTGTGCATGCGTTCATCGACAATGGCCATCTGGCCGTTCTCCATGACTGTCACACCTTCCGGGTTATTCCAGCCGTTGAGCGGCATTTTGCGCAGCACGTCGCCTTGCAGGCTCAGCTCCACGAGGAACGGGTTTTTGCCCATCACAGAAAACAGGGTTTTGGTCTGCGGGTTATAGGAAACGTCCGAAGCCTCGTCCTTCTCCATACCGGGCAGCAATTTGGCGTCGATAACCGCACGGTAATCCGGCAGCCACACGCTCGCTTGTCGCTCAGCCGGCGTTTCAAAACGCTCCGCCACCCACAATACGCCGCGATCATCCCAATGCATCGCCCAGGCAACGCCATACACAATTACCGCGACCAGGAACAGCCAGGAATACCAGCGCAGGGCAAAACGTGAACGGGGTTTGGATTTAACGGAAGGCAAGAGCACGGCCATTGAGCGCTTTTCCAGAAAGTCAGCTTTAGGTGATAGCACAGGATCGACGGGCCCGCGCGCAGGAGCCTGCGGATTATCCGGATGGCGTGTGAAAAAAATGCAAAACCCTTCGATTCTGCTAATGATGTACGCAATCAAATGGGAGCGGGCTTGCTCGCGAATGCAGCGTGTCAGTCACCGAATGTGTTGACTGGTACACCGCATTCGCGAGCAAGCCCGCTCGCACATTTTTGACCGCGTTTGGCCGGGTTCTTAGCGAACGCTGCTTTCGAAGCGGCTCACGCCCGCCAGCTCCAACACCAGCTCATCGCCCACATTCAACGGGCCCACACCGGCCGGGGTGCCGGTGAGAATCACGTCACCCGCCTGCAGCGAGAAGCAGCCGGCCATGTGCTGGATCATCGGGATGATCGGGTTGAGCATCTGCGCGCTGTTGCCGTCCTGGCGCACTTCGCCGTTGATGGTCAGGCGAATGCCGATGTCGGTCACGTCCGCAAAGGTGCTGCTCACCACAAACGGTGCGATCACCGCCGCGCCGTCGAACGACTTGGCGATTTCCCACGGCAGGCCTTTGGCTTTCAATTCGGCCTGTTTGTCGCGCAGAGTCAAATCCAGTGCCGGGGCGAAGCCGGAGATGGCGTCCAGCACTTCTTCACGGCTCGGCTTGGCCGACAACGGTTTGCCGATCAGTACCGCGATTTCCGCTTCGTAGTGCACCGAGCCGCGCTCGGTAGGGATGGCGAAACCGCCTTCCAGTGCTACCACGCAACTGCCCGGCTTGATGAACAGCAGGGGCTCGGTCGGGACCGGGTTGTCCAGTTCCTTGGCATGTTCGGCGTAGTTACGCCCGATGCACACCACTTTACCCAGGGGAAAGTGGATGTTGGTGCCGTCGATGTACTTGTGCTGGTAGCTCATGAAACGACTCCTTCAGGGACGGTTAAACAGCGAAGATCTTGCCAGGGTTCATGATCCCGTTAGGGTCGAACACCGCTTTGACTGCCTTCATGTATTCAATTTCAACCGGCGAGCGGCTGTAGGTCAGGTAATCGCGCTTGGTCATGCCCACGCCGTGTTCGGCGGAGATCGAGCCGTTGTACTTCTCGACGGTCTCGAACACCCACTTGTTGACGGTGGCGCACTTGGCGAAGAACTCGTCCTTGCTCAGGTTTTCCGGCTTGAGGATGTTCAGGTGCAGGTTGCCGTCGCCGATGTGGCCGAACCAGACAATTTCGAAGTCCGGGTAATGCTCACCGACGATCGCGTCAATTTCCTTCAAGAACGCCGGGACTTTGGAAACGGTCACGGAGATGTCGTTCTTGTAGGGCGTCCAGTGGGAAATGGTCTCGGAGATGTACTCGCGCAGTTTCCACAGGTTGTGCAGTTGGGTTTCGCTCTGGCTCATCACGCCGTCCAGCACCCAGCCCTGCTCAACGCAGTGCTCGAAGGTTTCCAGGGCGTGGTTGGCGACTTCTTCGGTGGTGGCTTCGAATTCCAGCAGCGCGTAGAACGGGCATTCGGTTTCGAACGGTGCCGGTACGTCGCCACGGCCCATGACTTTGGCCAGGGCCTTGTCGGAGAAGAATTCGAAGGCGGTCAGGTCCAGCTTGCTCTGGAACGCGTGCAGCACCGGCATGATCGAGTCGAAGTCAGTGGTGCCAAGCACCATGGCAGTGAGGTTTTTCGGCGCACGGTCCAGGCGCATGGTGGCTTCCACCACAAAACCCAACGTACCTTCGGCACCGATAAACAGCTGGCGCATGTCGTAACCGGTGGCGTTCTTGATCAGGTCGCGGTTCAGCTCCAGTACGTCACCTTTGCCGGTGACGACTTTCATGCCGGCGACCCAGTTGCGGGTCATGCCGTAGCGAATCACTTTGATCCCGCCGGCATTGGTGCCGATGTTGCCGCCAATCTGGCTCGAACCGGACGAAGCGAAGTCCACCGGGTAGTACAGGCCTTTTTCTTCGGCGACGTTCTGCAATTGCTTGGTGACCACGCCCGGCTGGCACCTGGCGGTGCGGTCGGTGAGGTTCACGTCGAGGATCTGGTTCATGTAGTCGAACGACACCACCACCTCGCCATTGGCCGCAACGGCAGCAGCCGACAAGCCGGTACGACCACCGGATGGCACCAGCGCCACCTTGTGTTCATTGGCCCAACGGACGATGGCTTGCACCTGTTCGATGGTCTTGGGAAAGACGATGGCAGACGGTGCAGGTGCGAAGTGCTTGGTCCAATCCTTGCCGTAAGCCTCCAGGGAGTCTGCATCGGTCAGCACTTTGCCGGGCTCAACCAGGGTCTTTAGCTCATCAATCAGGGCAGGATGGGTCATCGACAGAACTCTCGAACAATTCATGGTCATCCTGAGAACGCTTCACGTCGCAGGAATAGGTGTTTAGCGGGGCGCGTATGCTAGCATACCGCCCCCGCAGGACAGAGCCCAAAGGCGTTTCTGCGGTGACGGCTTTCCTGCCGTCCGGGTCAGCTCTTGTGCACTGGTTCAGGGCACTAACTGCTCGATTCCCTGCCATTTTTCTCCGGGATACAGGTTTACGCAGATGAGCAAGACTTCTCTCGATAAGAGCAAGATCAAGTTCCTTCTTCTGGAAGGCGTCCACCCATCGGCTGTCGACGTACTGAAAGCCGCTGGGTACTCCAGCATTGAGTACATCACCAGTTCTCTGCCGGAAGCCCAGTTAAAGGAAAAGATCGCCGACGCGCACTTTATCGGCATTCGCTCCCGCACTCAGTTGACCGAAGAGATCTTCGACCACGCCAAGAAATTGGTAGCCGTCGGCTGTTTCTGCATCGGCACCAACCAGGTCGACCTCAACGCAGCGCGCGAGCGCGGCATCGCGGTGTTCAACGCGCCGTACTCCAACACCCGTTCCGTGGCGGAACTGGTGCTGGCCGAGGCCATCCTGCTGCTGCGCGGCATCCCAGAGAAGAACGCTTCCTGCCACCGTGGCGGCTGGATCAAAAGCGCGGCCAACTCCTTCGAAATCCGCGGCAAGAAGCTGGGTATCGTCGGTTACGGCTCGATCGGTACGCAGTTGTCGGTACTGGCTGAAGGCCTGGGCATGCAGGTGTTCTTCTACGACACCCTGACCAAGCTGCCATTGGGCAACGCTACCCAGGTGTCGAGCCTGACCGAGCTGCTGGGCATGTCCGATATCGTGACCCTGCACGTTCCGGAAACCGCTGAGACCCAGTGGATGATCGGCGAGAAGGAAATCCGCGCGATCAAGAAAGGCGGCATCCTGATCAACGCTGCACGCGGCACCGTGGTCGAGTTGGACGCACTGGCCGACGCGATCAAGGACAAGCACCTGATCGGCGCCGCTATCGACGTGTTCCCGGTAGAGCCACGCTCTAACGACGACATCTTCGAAAGCCCGCTGCGTGGCCTGGACAACGTGATCCTGACTCCACACATCGGCGGTTCCACTGCTGAAGCCCAAGCCAACATCGGCCTGGAAGTGTCGGAGAAACTGGTCAAGTACAGCGACAACGGTACGTCGGTGTCCTCGGTCAACTTCCCGGAAGTGGCCCTGCCGGCTCACCCTGGCAAGCACCGTTTGCTGCACATCCACCAGAACATCCCTGGCGTGATGATGGAGATCAACAAGGTCTTCGCAGAAAACGGCATCAACATTTCCGGTCAGTTCCTGCAGACCAACGAGAAAGTCGGCTACGTGGTCATCGACGTAGACGCCGAGTACTCGGACCTGGCGCAAGAGAAGCTGCAGCACATCAACGGCACGATTCGTAGCCGCGTGTTGTTCTAACGCTTTAAACGCCGCACAAAAAAGGGAGCCTTTCGGGGCTCCCTTTTTTACATCTGAACAAATCTTACTTGACGTTAACCGTGATGACTTTCGAGGCTACAGTCGGGTTGAACTGCATGTGCAGTTTGTCGCCGGCAACGAGTTGCAGCGTGTGCTTGCCCGGAGTGAGCGTCAGCTCGGTTTCAGTCTGGGCCTTGCCGTAGTGAATCACGGTGTCGGTGGCCGGGATCGGCACGCTGGCGTCAGGCAGCTCTTTTTGGTCGATCAGCAGGTGGTGGTGGCCGGTGCCTGGGTCCTGGCTGGTGGCCGGGGCCAGTTTCAGGCCGTCCATTCCGAATTTGACGGTGAAGGTTTTATCGACGGTGGCGCCATCTTTAGGCGACACGATAAATACTTTCGCACCTTCGGGTGGAGCACTGCGCGGAATACCGTCAGCGGCGGTGGCCAGCATCGACGCCCCCAGCAAGAGGCTAGCCAGGGTTGCACGAGACAATAGAGCTTTCATTCGCTTCTCCAGTTTTTCCAGGAAATCTGTTGGGTTATCACAACTTCGCGACAAATTGCTGTCCAAGGCACTCAACACCATAGCAAAGCGATGCTGAAAGGCGCCTCGCACAGACGAATTCTTTAGGAGCGACCATGCGCTTTTCGCCTGGCCTTGTACTTTTGCTGCCCCTTCTGAGCCCTTTGGCTCACGCCGAACTGATTGATGATGTGTTTGATCGCGGCGAATTGCGTATCGCCGTAGAGGCCAACACACCACCGTTCAACTTCAAGGACGGCGACAAGCTCACCGGTTTTGAAGTGGAACTCGGTGAGCAACTGGCGAAGGAGATGGACGTGCGCCCCTCGTTTATCACCACCGACGACACCGACCTGCTGCCAGGCGTTGAAACCGGCAAGTACGACGTGGCCATCAACCATATCGCTATGACTGCCGAGCTCAGTGATCGGTTCGATTTCAGCGAGCCTTATCACCAAAAGCCGGAGCTTGCGATTCCCTTCCAGAAGGGCAACCCGGCCTTCAAGAGCAGCCTGGACAAGGCGTTGCAGCACGTGAAGGCCGATGGCCGCTTGAAAGCGCTGACGCAGAAGTGGTTTGGGGGCAACACCAAAGGCGAATAAATACTCGGTCGATGTGGGAGCTGGCTTGCCTGCGATAGCGGTGTGTCAGTCACACATCAGGTGTTGAGCTATCGCTATCGCACAGAGCAGCTGCCGCTTCGGCCAGTTCAAGCTCACTGAACACCCGCACTCCATGGCGCTTGAGCAATGCCGCCGTCACGCCTTCGCCGCTGACCTTCACGCCGCTGAAGGTGCCGTCATAGGTCAGCAGGTTCCCGCAAGACGGGCTATTGGCCTTGAGAACGGCAATGCGGATGTCATGGCGCTGCACCAGCGCCAAGGCCTGGCGGGCGCCATCGAGAAAGGCGGCGCTGAAGTCTTCTCCCTCAGCGGTCAGCACCTGAGCGCGACCTTCCCACACATCGATACCCTGCCCGCCCGGGATCTCGGCAGAGGGCCGAGGCGTAGGCAAACCGCCCGACACTTCGGGGCAGATCGCAACCACGCGCCCTTGTGCCTGCCAGGCTGCCAATTGATCGAACGGGCCGCTGGCACCACCGTCGTAACGCACCTTGTGCCCGAGCAGGCAGCGACTGATCAGAATCTTTTCCATACTTAAAACGGCTCGTTACCGCGCCGGCGAAACCAGCCGGTCAGGGACAGGCGCTCACGCGTTGCGGGCAGGACTTCGTGGGGCACCTCGCCAGACAGGAACACCACCAGGCTACCACCGCTGGGCACCACGTCGTATTTCACGCCGTCCTTGAGGTACATGCGCAACTGGCCGCCATGCTCGGGCAGCCAAGCGTCGTTCAAGTAAACCACTGCCGAGACCATACGCCGGTCATCGTCGCGAAAACGGTCCACATGTTTGAGGTAAAACGCCCCCGGTGGATACATCGCAAAGTGACTTTCGAAATCCTCCAGGCCCAGGAACAGACCACGATTCATCGCCTGGCGCAGACTGTCCATCACGCCCATGTACGTCTCGCAGACGGCGGCATCACCCTCTTCCAGCCACTGGATATGGTCACCGCGAATCCCTTCGCGAATCTCCTGGGCCGGGCCGCGCCCCACCGCTGCGGGCGCCAGTTCACCCTCAGCCGCACGTTTACGGCACTCAGCCGCCAGTTCCAGGGTCAGAGCCTGGGGCAGGA